>Ga0308309_10001810_pt1 | contig 12722 bp, 9 predicted proteins | sample HubBroMetageWFT5_FD_192491 | JGI IMG/M metagenome (GOLD analysis project Ga0308309, IMG submission 192491) | Warmed and freeze-thawed soil microbial communities from the Hubbard Brook experimental Forest, New Hampshire - Hubbard Brook CCASE Soil... | ecosystem: Environmental > Terrestrial > Soil...
CCGCCGGCACTGAAGCCGGCGGGAGCGGTTCTACTTAATGATGAGAGTCTGCGCGATGGCTTGCAGTCGCCTTCCGTGCGCGATCCTTCGATTCCCGAAAAAATTGAGATTCTGCATCTCATGGAGGCGCTTGGGATCGACTCGCTCGATCTGGGATTGCCGGGCGCGGGCACGCGCGCGGTCGAGCATGTGACCGCGCTGGCGCGGGAAATTGTCGCGCACAAGATGAGGATTCGCGCCAACTGCGCGGCGCGGACGCATGAGAACGATATTCGCCCCATTGCCGAGATCGTGCAGAAGACGGGCCTGCGCATCGAGGCCGCCACTTTCATCGGTTCCAGTCCCATCCGGCGGTTCACGGAAAATTGGTCCGACGATTTTCTTTTGCAGACCACCGAGAAGGCCGTGAAATATGCGGTTTCGCTCGGCCTCGACTCGATGTACGTCACTGAGGACACATCGCGCTGCGATCCGGAGACGGTGAAGCGCTTGTATTCGACTGCGGTCAGTTGCGGCGCGCGGGCGATTGTCATCTGCGATACGGCCGGTCACGCCACGCCCATGGGCGCGTTCGCGCTGGTCAAGTTTGTGATCGAAGAAGTGGTGAAACCCTCCGGAGAAAAGATTCGCGTGGACTGGCACGGGCATAGCGATCGTGGACTGGCGATTGCCAACTCGATGGCGGCGCTGATTGCCGGGGCCGATTGCGTTCACGGATGCGCCATTGGCCTGGGCGAGCGTGTGGGTAATACGCAGATGGATCAGATGCTGGTGAATCTCAAACTCATGGGCATTGCGCCTTGGGCTGAGCAGGACCTCAGCAAGCTGAAGCAATATTGCCAGGCCGTGTCGCGGGCGACTGGGGTGCCCATTCCTGCGAATTATCCGGTGGTGGGGGACGACGCTTTTCGCACAGCCACGGGCGTGCATGCGGCCGCGATCATCAAGGCTTATCGCAAGAACGATGTTGTGCTGGCGAACACGGTTTACTCGGGAGTGCCCTCGCATGTGTTCGGGCTGGAGCAGATTATCGACATCGGTCCGATGAGCGGGAAGTCGAATGTGCTGTTCTGGCTGGAGCGGCGCAGCATTCCTGCGACCGACGACCTGGTGGAGCGCATCTACCAACGCGCCAAGGCGAGTGATCACACGCTGAGCGATGCTGAGATTGCGGAGTGCCTGCCGGCGGCAGTGAAGCACAACTGAAGCAGGAGGTCGAATGCCTGAAACCATGCGACATGCGATTCTCGGCGCCGGCGGCGTCGGTGGACTGATCGGCTCTTGTCTGGCGCACGCGGGAGACTCCGTCACGCTCGTGGTGCGGCGCGAGGCGCTGGCACAGTATCCCAGGCAACTTAGTTTGGAAAGTCCTTTCGGCAACTTCGCCGCGAATGTTTTGGTGGCTGCGGAAGTGCCTCCGGTCGACGCGCTCTGGATCACGGTGAAGGCTACGCAGTTGGAGCCGGCGCTGGTCGCTCTCAAGAACCCTGATGCGGTGCGGGCTATCGTTCCCTTGCTCAATGGCATTGACCATGTCTCGCTGCTGAGCGCCCGGTACGGTTCTGGCCGAGTGGTGCCGGCGACGATTGCGGTTGAAACCGAACGTGTCAGTCCCGGACACATCGTTCATCGTTCGCCCTTTGCGCGTCTCAATGTGTTGTCCGCCGGGCGCGCTCTGCTCGGAGGCACCGTCGATCAACTGCAGCAAATCGGCTTTGCCTGCGCGTTCATCGATGATGAGCCGACGCTGATGTGGAGCAAGCTGGTTTTTCTGGCGCCGTTTGCGCTGACCACCACCGCTGCGGATAAAACTACCGGCGAGATCCTCGCTGACCCCAACTGGGCGCAGTTGGGATTGACCTGTCTGCGGGAGGCCTGTGCGGTTGCCGTAGCCGAGGGCGCAAAAATTAATGCGGATGCTGTGATCGCCGGGGTGATGAAGATGCCGGGAAACATGCGCAGCTCCATGCAGAAGGACGTGGAGGGGCACAGGAAGCCGGAACTGGAGGCGATTGCTGGGCCGATCCTGCGCGGCGCTCGGCGGCATGGGATTGAGGTTCCAGCGACGAAGAAGCTTGTTGCCGCCGTCGAGCAACGAGCGGGCTACGTGGAAGTCGGCTGGCGTAGAGATCCGGACCAAGAAAATCACAGATCGACGGTGTAAAATATCTCGAATCAATCACTTAGGGATTCGATCTGTTTCCAAGTCCGGCTAAAATATTGATTGCAAGGAACTTGGCCGTAAAATCTCTACAATCAGTGACTTAGCGACGTAGGTTCCAGTGAATCGCACTGCGTTCAGTTGTCAAAGAATCTCTGCTCTGTTGTTTGGGAGCGACGGCACTTCGCCGCCTTGACCATGATCTCGCTATCAGCGGATGAAGACAAGGTTAGATGTCACACTGGAATTGTGGAAAAACACGCGCCGGATGCATTGTTTCGCTTCACGGTAAAACCTAGAAAAGTTCGGGCACGTGGTCTGTTTTCCACGCCTCCCGAACTCCTTGACGCGCAGCCGGTAGCGTTGGAGCGGAGGCATGTCCGAATGTTTATGTCGCGTGCGATTGGATTTGTGAGTGGTCCTTACAAGGACACTAGCGAGGTTCCGAAGGGGCTTGGCGCCAAGCACGAAGCGGATGGCGTGCTTAGGATCCTGCCTGAGTTTGAGCTGGGGCTTACTGACATTGAGGGCTTCTCGCATTTGATCGTTCTCTGGGAATTCGATCGGGCGGAGGGGTTCGATCTGCTCGGTACGCCGCCCTCTGACAATCGGCCGCATGGAGTGTTTGCGACGCGATCTCCGCGGCGTCCGAATCCGATTGCTTTGACTATCGTCGAACTGCTGCGGCGGGAGGGTTGCGAGTTACATGTTCGCGGGGTCGATATGCTGGATGGAACAGCTATTCTTGATATCAAACCCTTGCTTTCCAGCATACCGGCTGAGAGGTTGCGACGTGGGTGGTTGGCGGAGGCTGAGGCACGGCGGAAGAGTTGATGTTGCAATTTGATCGGGCGCGGAGCGGCACGCGGGGGAAAGCAGGTTCCTCACCGGGCTTTCAGCCCGGTTCGGAATGACAAGGTTTTTCAACGCTCAGAAATAGCGAAGGTTACTAACGGTCATGTGGTCGACTCAACTGGCGGGCTCCCCTGGGTCAACGGCATTGTGCAGTTTCCGTCCAAGGTAATCCCCTTTCTTTCCTATACGTTGTAATATGGGCGGATAACTTCCCATGAGCCCCGTTCCCCCACGTGCGGACATGCCGGACGTTGTGCCTACGGTGCAACAGGACGTGGCGCGTCTGGCGGCCTCGCCGGAGGTGCGTTCGGCTTACAACTGGCTGCGCATGCAGGAGCCGCAACTGGCGCAGTGGCAGATGGAGATGGCGCGGATTCCGGCGCCTCCGTTTGGCGAGTCGGCGCGCGCGGCCTGGCTGGCGGAGCGCTTCCGCGAAGTGGGGCTCGACGATGTTCGTACCGACGATGTGGGCAACGTGTTCGGTGTGCATCCTGGATTCGGGCAGCGCTATGTTGCGCTGAGCGCACATATCGATACGGTATTTCCTGCGAATACGCCGCTAAATGTCCGGCAGCAGGGCAGCCGGATTTATGGGCCGGGAGTTTCCGACAACGGAGCAGGGGTGACGGCGATGCTCGGAATTGCCGCGCTGCTGCGTGCAGTGCGCCTGCGGCACGCGCTGCCGTTTGTGTTTATCGGCAACGTGGGCGAAGAGGGCGAAGGTGACCTACGCGGAATGCGTCACATTTTTTCCACGCCGCGCTGGAAGGATTCGATCGCTTACAGCGTAGTGCTTGATGGCGCGGGCGCGGACACGATTGTGGCCGAGGCTCTGGGCAGCCGGCGCTTTGAAGTGATTGTGCGCGGTCCGGGCGGGCATTCGTGGAGCGATTTTGGCGCGCCTAATCCAATTGTGATTCTGTCGCGCGCGGTCGATGCGTTTACGGCCACGCCGGTGCCGACAACCCCGAAGACGACTTTCAACATCGGAGTGATTCGCGGCGGAACTTCGGTGAATTCGATTCCCGAGTCGGCCAGCATGAAGGTGGATATCCGCTCGACTTCGATGACGGAGATGGAGCGCCTGGAGCAGGCGCTGCGGCTGGCGCTGAATCGCGCGGTGGAAGACGAGACGCTGGCGGCGGAGATGCGGTCGCCGGTGCAGAAGCGGCCCGCGGGAGTGAGTTGCGAAGTGGTGGCAATCGGGAACCGTCCGGCGGGAGAGTTGGCTGTGGGCGCGCGGATTCTGCACGTGATTCGTGCGGTGGATGCGCAGCTGAATAACGCCGCGCAGGTGCAGCGGGCGTCAACCGATGCGAACATTCCTCTGTCGCTGGGACTTGAGGCGATTGCCATTGGCGGCGGCGGCTCCGGCGGCGGGGCGCACACCTTGCAGGAATGGTTCGACGGGAATGGACGCGAGTTGGGGCTGAAGCGGATTCTGTTGACCATGCTCGCACTCGCGGGAGCGGGGGTGGGAGAATGAGGAGAATGTTCGCGACCCCGGGGGCTAAGGCCCTTTACAAGTGCGCGCACTTTTTCGCAGCGCTGAAGCGCTGCGCCGCCCTACGGGTACAGGCAGTTGTGGAATCCCACCTTTCACAAAGAACGCGAAAGATGGGGCACCCGGCTTTTGTGGTTGTGTTTGTCGCCATGGTTTCCAGCGCGCAGGCGCCTGCGCCAGTTACTGCGCCAACTCCTGCTTCGAATGGCGCGCAGGCTGCGAAGACGGAGGCCAAGCCCAGGGCGGATGCCATCTTTTTTCACGCCAATGTGTACACAGGCGTGTCCTCGAATTCGCCGTTCAGTTCTATGCTACGCGAGGAAGCCATCGCGGTGCGCGGGGATCGCATTCAGGCAGTCGGCAAGAATGTGGACATCCTGAAGCTGAAGGGACCGGACACGGAGGTTGTTGACTTGGGCGGGCGGTTTGTCATGCCGGGATTCAACGACGCGCATGTGCATCTGGCGGCGGCGGGGCTGCAGAAATTGACGATCGACCTGGCCGGGGTGAAAACGCTGGAGGAATTTCGGGCGCGGGTCAAAGCGCGGGTGGACAAGGCCAAGCCCGACGAATGGATTGTGGGCGGAGGCTGGGATGAAACGCTTTGGCCGATCCCGATTTTGCCCAGCCGATGGGATCTGGATGAGGTGTCGGAGGGGCATCCAGTGATTCTGGATCGCGTGGATGGGCACCTTGCGGTTGCGAATACACGGGCGCTGCAACTGACCGGCGTTACCCTGGCGAGCCGCGATCCCGAGGGCGGGAAGATTGATCGCGATGCTAACGGGCAGCCAACGGGGATTTTGCGCGACAAGGCTCAGCAGGCAGTGCGGGCGGTGATTCCGCAACTGACGCACGAACAGCGGCGGCACGGAATTGAAGTCGCACTCGCAGACCTGGCCGAGCATGGGGTGACCTCGGCACAGGATTATTCGCCGGAATGGGAGAATTTCCTCATTTACGAGGAACTTGAGAAAGAAGGCAAGCTGACGGCGCGCATTTCAGAGTGGCTGCCTTTTGATGATGTCCTCGACGAGTTGAAAGTGAAGCGTGGATTCCACTCTCAATCAGACTTGATGCTGCACACGGGAATGCTGAAGGGCTTTATGGATGGCTCGCTGGGCGGACATACGGCGGCACTGATGGAGCCTTATGCGGATGATCCGAAGAACTCGGGGTTGCCGCGCTACGAGGCGGCGAAGCTGAATGACATGGCCAAGGAGCGCGTGCTGACCGGCTTTCAGCTGGGGTTTCATGCGATCGGCGACGAGGGAATCCAGATGGCGCTGGATGCCTTCGCCGAAGCCGAAAAGGCGGCGCGCGAGCAGAAAGTTAAGGCCGCGAACGGGGGCAGCGATTTCCGTCTGCGCATCGAACATGCGCAGGTCACTACGCCCGCGCAAATTGCGCGCTTCAAGGAACTGAAAGTGATCGCTTCAGTGCAGCCTGGCCAGTTACTCACTGACATGCGGTGGGCGCAGGACCGGCTGGGGACGAAGCGGGCCGCGACCTCCTACGCCTGGGGGGCGTTGCTGAATAAAGGTGTGATGCTGGCCTTTGGCACGGATGATCCGGTGGAGCCGATATCGCCATTCCGCGGGCTATACGCAGCCGTGACGCGCAAGAGCGAGAACGGCAAGCAGGAGTTTTTTCCTGAGCAGAAGTTGACCATGGATCAGGCGATTGGGGCTTACACGACTGGTTCAGCCTTTGCGGAATTCGAGGAGAAGGAAAAGGGCCAACTGGCGGCCGGGATGCTGGCTGATTTCGTTGTGCTGGACCGCGACATCACGGCTGTCTCTGCGGAAAAAGAGTTGGGGACGAAAGTGATGCTGACCGTGGTGGGTGGGAAGTCAGTGTACAAGGCGACGTCAGCAGGGCAGTAGGTTGCGGTCTCGAAGTCATTATTCCTATCAATCAGTGTTTTACCAATGCTTTATCGCGGTATTCCTTCCATCGCGTAAAACGAAAAGGCCGAATCCTGCGTCTAAGCCTGTGATCATGTGAATGTAATCGCATACCCCGGCGGCCTCTAGGAACGGGGGCCGGGGCTTTGGCAAACGGGTATAATTAGAGATTCATACAGGTTTCGGAGGGAAGCAGGCATATGGATTCGCGGGCAATTTGGGTGCGTTTGAGGACGCACCGGTGGGTTTATTCGTTCAGTATTGTGGCTACGCTGGCGCTGGGTATTCTGATCGGCACAGTGGTTTCATCCGGAGTGAAGGGCAAGGAGGGGCAGAAGCCTTCCGACGCGACTCCACTCTCGGTTCCCGCGCCGCAGCAGCTTTCCAATACCTTCTCGCAAATTGCCAAGCAGTTGGGGCCGTGCGTGGTGAATATCAACACGGAATCGACCATCAAGACGCAGCGCCGGCGCCGGGGCGAACAGAATCCCGATGACGACGATAGCGGTGGCGGCATGGATGACTTCTTCAACCACTTCTTCGGCGGCGGACCGGGTGGGCAAGCTGGTCCGGGAGGGGGTGACGGCTCGATTCGCGAGCGTTCGCTGGGTTCAGGCGTGATCGTGGATGCGAAGGGCTACATCGTCACGAATCGGCATGTGGTGGAGAAGGCGGACCGCATCCGAGTGCGGCTGCAGGACGATCCTCCGGGCGTGCAGCATGACGCCAAAGTGATCGGGGAAGATCAGGAGACCGATCTAGCGGTCATCAAGATTGACTTGGAGCGTGCGGTGCCTTCGGCGAAGATGGGGAACTCCGATGGCATGCAGGTGGGCGACTGGGTGCTGGCTATCGGCAGCCCGTTTGGGCAAGTGGGTACGGTGACGGCTGGGATTGTTTCCGCCAAGGGCCGGGACATTGTGCCGGGCCGGCAGTTTCAGACCTTCATTCAAACCGATGCGGCAATTAATCCCGGGAATTCCGGCGGGCCGCTGGTCAATATGAACGGCGAAGTGATTGGCATCAACACCGCGATTCTGAGCGAGACCAACGCCTACGCGGGCGTGGGCTTCTCGCTTCCTTCAAATACCGTGGTGCAGGTTTACAACCAGCTGATTGGACCTGAGCATCGTGTCTCGCGGGGATCGATCGGAATTCAGTTTGACGCGGTCGAAAACCCTGCTATCAACCGCGTCTACGGCGCCGGCACGGGTATCACCGTGGCGCACGTGGTGCCGGGGAGCCCGGCGGATCAGGCCGGATTGAAAACGGGCGACACCATTACTACGGTAGACGGCAAGAAAGTCACGAAGGGGACCGAGTTGGTGGCGGAAATCGCCTCGCGCAAGCCGGGATCGAAAGTGGAACTCGGATTTCTGCGAAATGGCAAGGTGCAGGAGGCAAGCGTAACCGTCGCCGATCGCGCCAAGCTGTTTGCGGCGCGTTTGAACGAAGATGACGGCGACAACGGCGAAAGCACCCCCAAGCAGAGCAAGTTCGGCATTACCGTTCGCAAGCTGACGCCGGAGATGGCCGACCGGCTGGACGTGCCGTCGGGCAAAGGCGTGATCGTACAGGACGTGAAGCCGGGGTCGTTTGCCGAGGACATTGGGATGAGCCGCGGCGACATAATCCTTGAGGTCAACAAGCAGCCGGTAAACAGCGAAGAGGAGTTCGCCAGAGTGGAGTCCAGCATGAAGAGCGGTCAGGACGTGGTTTTCCTGGTGCGCCAGCGCGGTTCGTCGGCTCAGGATGGAACCATCTTCATGGCGGGGACACTTCAGTAACCTGAAATTGGCCCGACCGGAACTGGCATTGCCTCCCGTAATGGGGGATGATTAGAATGCCAGTTCCAGTTGGGTCTTTATTGTTTGGGGGCGTTAGTTTTTTCGCCAGTGCGGCGAAGGCGTCGTTTGCTGCGAGGTTTGGGCTTTGAAAAGCATGCGGAAACGTGGCGCGGGATTGCGGAGTTGGATGGGTATAGGCTGCGCCCTAGCGCTGATCTGTGCCTGTGCATCGCCGCGCGCGGCGTTTGCGCAAGCGGCTGATTCGGCCGGTTCCGCTACTTCAAAGGCAACTGGCGGCGCGGTTAGCCCGGAGACAAAATCGAATGCAGCCGCAGCGAGCCACAAAAGTAACGCGAAGCGATCGAGCTCTCACAAGAAAGGTAAGAAAAAAGCGACTGCCCGGGGCCAGCAGAAGATTGATCCGCAGCGGGCGCAGGAGATTCAGGAAGCGCTGATTCGCGAACATTACCTGAGCGGCGAAGCGGCCGGAACCTGGAACCAGGCGAGCGAAGACGCCATGCGCCGCTATCAAGCTGATCACGGCTGGCAATCGAAGACGGTCCCCGATGCTCGCGCATTGATCAGCCTGGGGCTCGGCCCGAGCCACGATCACCTGCTGAATCCGGAGAGCGCGATGACCACGGAGCCGGTTACGCACGCGTCGTCTTTGACGCCAGTGTCGCACAGCGCCGATCCGGGGGCGCCCGTAAATACGATTCCTCCGGCGCCTGCAACGGCTCCCGAGCACGATGGGTCGAGCCCGCAGTAACCCTCCTTGTTGAGATAGCCTTGTCATCCCGAGTAAAGCGAGGGATGTTGTTTCCTGCCTGCGCCAGCGGTGCTGCCGCCGCGGGCAGACACCAGGTTCCCTCGTTTCACTCGGGATGACAGCTGACTCGGGATGGGATCTGACTCGGGATGACGGCTTGTCGGACGGCGTGGGGATGACTGATTTGCGGATGAGGGTTGCGGGGAGTCCTTCTAAACTACTAACCACCAGACGTCTTGCGGTAGCTTCCTAGCACTGGTCGAGGGAAATAGGGAAGGGGCTGTGAATTCACGATGGCTGAGGGGTTGGCTTCGACTAGGGCGTCGGCCATTTCGTCGCCGCAGAGTTTCGCGGCAGCGTCTCGCGCGGTGGAAAGCACCGGGATTCGTTTCTCGGTATCGTGTGCATCCGTTGCCAGCACGTGCACGGCGTCGTGCTCCAGCAGCCACAGGGCGGCGCGGCGCACGCGTTCTCCCCAGAATCCGGTGAGCGCGGAGCCGGTGACCTGGATCACGCAACCCTGTTCGGCCCACTCCGTCACGCGCTGCGGACTCTCGCGCAGAATCGGATTGCGTTCGGGATGAGTGATGACCGCAGTGATGCCGCGGTCGCCGAGCTGCGTAAAGCAATCCGTAGTCTGCTGCGGCACGCTGTAATTGCTCAACTCGACCAGCATGTAATGCGTGCTGCCGATGGCATAGCGGGCAGGATTGGCGAGCACATCCTGCATGTTGTCGTAGGAGAGATGGAAGTCGCATCCCAGGCTGAGCTTCAGCGCATCGCCGACCAGTTGCTGCAAGTTGTCGATCAGTCCCTGAAGATATTCGCGGTCGTAGGGATAACGGTCGTTGGCATGTGGAGTGGCGACCTGGTGCGTGATGCCATCGGCGGCAGCCATGCGGCACATGGCGACGGAGGTTTCCCAGGACTTGGAGCCGTCGTCTACTTCCGGAAGAATGTGGGAATGAATGTCGACCACGATTTATGGGAACCCTAGTGCGCGTTGCGGGTTGCGTCTTGGATCGATTTAAGCAGATTCGCGGGGAAAGAGGAAGACCGAGGCTCTCACCGCCGAGGACGCCGAGGACGCGGAGAGGGATAGAGATTGCCCCACTCCTTGGGACTGAATGCTGGGGAGACGATGTCGCCGGTGATCGTGACTTTACCGGCTAGGAAGCCGAATATGTCGTCAGCGGGTTTGTCGGCAGCGGTTGACACCACCGCTTTTTTCCCACGCTTACGAATACTGGTCTTCTCTGACGAGGAAGCTGCCTTTTTCACTGCGGTAATCTTTCTGCGCTTGGCCACACTTTATTAATCGACAGATGGGGCGAACATCTTCACGCGCCAGCCGCATCTCCATAGCGCTCGCGAATGAATTCCGCGATCCCGGCATAAGCTTTAGTCAGCGTCTTTTCATCCGGCAGAAACACGATGCGGAAGTGCTGGGTGCCGGGCTTTTGGCCGAAGCCCGAGCCGTGAACCACCATGACGTGTTTTTGGCGGATTAATTCCTTCACGAAGATTTCATCGCTCTCTGGGATGTCGATGCGAGGGAATGCATAGAACGCGCCGCGGGGTGCAACGCAGCTTAGGCGGGGTGTGGACTCGCACCACTTCTGGGTTAGATCGCGGCGGGAGCGCAGTTTGCGTTGCACTTCGATGAGATGGTCTTGAGGTCCTTCGAGCGCGGGTTTGATGGCGTACTGCTCGGGATGGTTGGCGCAGAGGCGGGCGCGCAGCAGGCGGTGAATGCCTTCGGTATAGGGCTTCACGGCGGTGGCGTCACCGGAGACGATGCCCCAGCCGATGCGCCAACCTGGAACCAGATAGTTTTTCGACATGCCGCCGAAGGTGATGCAGGGCACGTCGGGGGCGATTGCGGCGAAGGCGAGGTGCGATGTGACGTCTCCGTTCGAATCGGGCAGAATCAGTTTGTCGTAGATTTCGTCGGCGAAGACTACCAGGTTGTGTCGGCGGGCTATGTCGGCGATCTGTTCGAGCATCTGCCGAGAGCACAGAGATCCAGTCGGATTATTGGGATTAATCAGCACGATGCCGCGGGTGCGCGGCGTCAGTTTGCGCTCGATATCGGCAAGTTCGGGCTGCCAGGCGTCGTCTTCATTCAGATCGTAGGCGTTGAGCGCGATTCCCAGCTTGCACAAGACGGCCGAGTAGAGCGGGTAGTCAGGCTTCGGGGTGAGAATGTCCTCGCCGGGATTGACCAGCGCGCTGATGCAGAGGTCGACCGTCTCGCTTACGCCGGAGGTGACGAAGACATCCCGCACTGTGGTGATTCCCTTGCGTGCGGCTTCGCCGCGAATTGCTTGTATTGCTTCGGGAATGCCGGGAGATGGAGCGTAGCCGTTCTTGCCGTCGCGCATGGCTTTGTAGACGGCTTCGATGATGTGGGGCGGAGTCTGGAAATCGAAGTTGAGAGGATCGCCGACATTCAGCGGGAGAACGTTGTGTCCCTGCTTCGTGACTTCGTCAGCCACGCAGGCCAGGTCGCGAATGGCGTAGCGGACGCTCTCCAAACGCTTGGCGGCGGAGATCTCGCGGGCCTGAATAAAAGGCATGAACGAATTCTAACTGCAGAGGAGGCGAAGGATGCAGAGAATTCTCGTGGTCGGCAAGTTCAGTGGGGGGTGAAGCTGAGAGAAACATTCTCAACGGTTTGGGTCGCGGCGGGGGCATATTTCCACTTCTTGACGGCTGCGGCTGCGTTTTCGGCGAGGATGGGATTGCCTCCTATCACTTCGACGTTGCTGACCGTCCCATTTGGGAGGACAGTCGCTTTCAGGCGCACCACTCCGCCAACGCGCGCATGCCGCAGGATGTCGGGGTAATCGGGCGTTGCAACGACCATTACTTTGCGCTCCGGCTTCGACGACTTTTGGCCTAAAGCACCGGGGACGAATGCGGCCGTCAAGCAGAGCGCCAGCATCAGAGTCGCTGAAGCGAGTCTTGCTGGATTGCTCTTCCTGAATCCCGACAGTCGATAGTTGCGAAGCGTGAGACCCATCACCAAGCTTGAACCCCAGCCTTGACGGTAGGGCCTTGAAGTACTGCGAGCAAGATTACTAAGGTACTTGCGGAACGAAGCGCGACCACCTGCCGCCTCGGGCTTCGAGGGATAAAATTTTGCGCTTCGGCGACTCTGCGCCGAGGTTTCTAATCCGCTCGGTCGATCTGGGCTTTCTGCAGTTTGTCCGAATAGTCGACGTAGACGGACTTCCACTCAGTGTAGAAGTCAATGGCGCCGATGCCGCCTTCGCGGTGGCCGTTACCGGTGGCTTTTGTTCCTCCGAAAGGAAGATGCACTTCCGCGCCGATCGTGGGTGCGTTGATGTAAGTAATACCGGCGTAGAGATCGCGGATGGCGGCGAAGGCCTTGTTCACATCTTTGGTGTAGAGCGCGGAAGAGAGTCCGTACTCGATGCCGTTCGCGATTTCGATGGCATCTTCGAGGTCGTCACAAGGGATGATCGACACAACCGGGCCGAAGATTTCTTCCTGCGCGATGCGCATCTTGGGGTCGACGTCAGAGAAGACCGTCGGCTCCATGTACCATCCGTATTGGTAAGCGCCTTTATCGAGGCGATTGCCACCACAGAGCAGCTTCGCGCCTTCGTTCTTGCCGATCTCGACGTAGCTGAGGTCGGTCTGGAGTTGCTTTTCGTTGATGGCCGGTCCCATCTCGGTGGTTTCGTCGAGGCCGTTGCCTACTTTAAGTTTT
>Ga0308309_10001811_pt1 | contig 12717 bp, 13 predicted proteins | sample HubBroMetageWFT5_FD_192491 | JGI IMG/M metagenome (GOLD analysis project Ga0308309, IMG submission 192491) | Warmed and freeze-thawed soil microbial communities from the Hubbard Brook experimental Forest, New Hampshire - Hubbard Brook CCASE Soil... | ecosystem: Environmental > Terrestrial >...
GCGGCGCGAGGTGGACGCCGTCGACCCACGCCAGCGCACCGGCCTCGTGGGCGGCCGCAGATAGGCTCGCGGCATCGGGGATCGAGCCGAGGGCGTTCGAGGCGAGCGTGAAGGCCACCACGCGCGCGCGGCCGGTGATCAACTCCGTCACCGCATCGACGTCGAGCGTCCCCTCGCGCGGATCGAGCCGCGCCGTACGGACCGTGAGGCCGCGGTCCCCAGCCACGATCAGCCATGGCGAGACGTTGGCATCGTGGTCGAGCTCGGTGACGATGATCTCGTCGCCCGGCGCCAGCGTTCGGACGACGGCGTGCGCGAGCAGGAAGTTGATCGTGGTCGTGTTCGCGCCGAACACGACCTCATCCGCTGTGCACCCGAGGAACTCCGCCGCGGCCAGGTGGGCGTCGTCGACCAGCTCGTCGCTGGCGACCGACGTGACGAACGGACCCCCGAGGTTCGCGTTCGCGCTCACCAGATAGTCGGCCACCGCGCGAGCCACCGTGTCGGGCGTCTGCGAGCCGCCGGGACCGTCGAGGTAGACGGCCGGTTGGCCGTCCACGCGCAGGCCGAGCGCCGAGAACCGCGACCTGATCGCGGCGATGTCGAGAGTCCCGGCCACGGCGACAGCCTGTCACACCGACTCGCTAAGGCATGGGGGCGCGGCGCCTAAGGGGTGGGCGCGATCAGCTCGCTCCGTTTGCCCGATGTACGCCGGCCTTCTCAGCTCCATCATCGTCGGTAACGAATAGGAGGAACTGAAATGGCCGCTACACCCCTTCACAGATGGTCGCCCGATTCGCCCGATTCGCAGATGCCAACGGTGGCGCTCCGGCTCGCCGAACGCGACGAGGCCGCCGTAATCCGCCGGCTCGCCTCCCTGGATGACCAGCCCGCGCTCCAAGGACCGGTCCTGCTCGCGGTGCTCGACGGCGAGGTGGAGGCCGCCATCTCACTCGAGGACAGGCGCGTGATCGCCAACCCGTTCCTCGTCACGCGCGACCTCGTGCAGCTGCTCAGAGTCCGCGCCGAGCACATCGCCGGGCCCGATCCGCGCCGCGGACGGCACACGCTGCTGCGCCGCGCGGCCTGATCGCCGCGCGGCCGCGCCGAGCGCGCGGGGCGTACGCTCCGGTCGTGCCCAAGGTCTTCAACCTCCACGGCGACGACTGGGACCGGAGCGAGGACCGGCCGGGGTGGCGCAGCAAGGACGCATGGGTCGGGGAGCGCATCGGGGCGGAGCTGATCGGCGGCAGCCTGTACGAGCTCGAGCCCGGCGATCGACTGTTCCCGTACCACACCCATCACGCCAACGAGGAGTGGCTACTGGTGGTGCGAGGGCGGCCGACGCTGCGCACGCCCGAGGGTGAGCACGATCTGAGCGAAGGCGACGTCGTCGCGTTCCCCCGCGGCGAGGCCGGCTTACACCAGGTTCGCAACCGGACGGAGCAGCCGGTCCGCGTGCTGATGCTCTCGACCCTGCTCATGCCCGAGGTGGTCGAATACGCCGACAGCAGAAAGCTCGGGCTGCGCAATGCCAAGGGCGAGCGGATCACGATCACGAGGCCCGGGGAGAGGCTCGACTACTGGGACGGCGAGGACTGAGCCCGGGCGACCGCGCCACCCATGCCCTTGACCTCACCACCCGCGCGCCGGTAGACCAGTGACACCCACCAACCCAGGAGGTCTCATCCATGGCCCGCATCATCACGATCCGCCGCGAGAGAGCCGCCCCCGCCGAGGTCACCGGGGCCCATGTCGTCGGCGCACACGCCGTCGGCGCGCGGCTCTTCGGACCCACCGCGATGGGACCGCTCGCGATCGCCGTTTCAGCCATCGGGGCAATCGCGATCGGGCGGCTGGTGATCGGCGAAGCCGTAATCCGCAAGCTCAAGGCCCAGGAGATCGAGATCGGCTCGCTCAAGGTGCGCGAGCTCGAGGTCGCCGGCCGTCGTTGGCCGGAGCCGCTCTCAGCAGCCGACAACTCACCCACCGACCCCTCAACAAGCGCCTGATCGGGGCGTCCGACAGCTCGCCCAGGACGTCCTCGACACAGTCACCCGATCGGGCGGAGCACGTCGGCGCGCATCGGCGTGAGGAAGCAGCGCTCCCCTGGGCGCTCGCCGGCCCGTCCGAGCCGCTCGAAGCCGGCCGACAGCTCGGCGGACCGTTCGTCGAACCGCGCCGCGCGCGTGGGATCGGCGGCGACGACACGGGCGCGCACCGCCGACAGGCCGGTCAGGCACAGTCGCACGTCGTAGTCGACGCTGGTCGCCCGCTCGAGGCCGGCGTGCGCAGCCTCGGCAAGCGCGGCCTGCGCCGCGGCCCGGACCTCGGTCTCGTCGTCGACGATCCGCGTGAGTTCGAAGAAGTCGCCCTCGGCCAGCGGCTCGGCGACGTACACCGCGCCGCCCGGCCGGATCACGCGGCGCGCCTCTCTCAACGCTCCGCCCAGTTCGGCCACCGGCACGTGGTGGAGCGAGCGCATGAACACGACGACGTCGGCCGAGGCGTCGTCTAGCGGCAGGCGTTCCGCGCGCCCGACGAGGTAGCGCGCGCCCCGTCCGCCGTCTTGCTCGACCGCGCCCGCCATCTGCGAGTCGGAGATCTCGATCCCGATCGCACGCGCGCCGCGATCGCTCAACGCGCGGACGAGCGCGCCGCCGCCGCAGCCAACGTCGACCACGTCCCTGCCGGACGGCGGGACGAGCCGCTCGAGCATCTCGAAATCGCCGATCACCTCGCGGCTCACGGCTGGCAATCGTAGTCATCCCCCGGCGGTCGGCCACGGGCCGTGTAGGCTCGGATGCATGGGGACGAGGTACCGAGCTGTCCTTTCCGTGCCCGGCGCCGGGCCACTGTTCGCGAGCGCGCTCGTCGGCCGCTTCCCCCAGGGCATGTCATCCCTGGCGATCCTGCTGCTCGTGCGCGGCACGACGCACTCCTACGCCGCGGCCGGAGCCGCCGTCGGTGCGTTTGCGCTCGCGACGGCGGCATGCGCCCCGGTAATCGGCCGCCTCGTCGATCACTTCGGCCGGGCGCGGGTGCTGATGCCGTTCGCGTCCGTGCAGGCCGTCGTGTACGCGCTGATCGTGGTTGCCGCGGTCAGCGGCGGCGGCGCCGCGGTGCTGATCGTGCTCTCCGCGGCTGCGGGCGCGCTCCTCCCTCCGATCGCGCCCTCGGTGAGATCGCTGCTCCGGGAGGTGTTCGATGATCAGTCGGTGCTCGACACTGCTTACGCGCTCGAGTCGATCTTCCAGGAGACAATCTGGATCGTCGGTCCGCTGATCGTGGCGCTTGTGATCGCGGTGACTTCGCCCGAGGTGGCGGTGGCGATGCTCGGAGTCGTTTGCGTTGGCGGGACTGCGCTGTATCTGCGCTCTCCGCTCGTGCGCTCGTCCGCCTCGGCCCAGGGGGTGGGCCACGAGCGCGTGTCCGCGCTCGCCAGCCCCGAGCTCCGTGCACTGCTCGGGCCGATATTCCTCACCGGAGTCTCGCTCGGGGCGGTCGAGGTCGGGCTGCCGTCGCTCGCCCTCCACGCCGGATCGCGGCCGGCGTCTGGCCTGTTGCTGGCGCTTTGGAGCGTCGGCAGCATGTGCGGTGGGCTCTGGTACGGCGCGCACGTCTGGCGCTCCCCGCTCTCGACGCGATACCAGCTGCTGCTGGGGGTGATGCTGCTCTCGACGGCACCGCTGATCGCGGCGCGCTCGATTCCCGCCGGCGTCGTGTGCAGCCTGCTCGCCGGGATCGCGGTCGCACCGGTGTTCTCCTGCCAGTACGCGCTCGTCGGCCGCGCGGTAACGCCGGGTAGCGAAACCGAGGCGTTCACGTGGGTATCGGCGGCGCTGATCGGCGGACTGGCCGCCGGCTCGGCGATCGGCGGCGCCGTGATCGGCCTCGGCGGCGTCGGGGCGCCGTTCGTGTTCGCGTGCCTGGCGTCGATGCTCGGGGCCTTGATCGCGGTCGGGTTCCGCGGCCGGGTCCGGCAGCCGGCGACCGACTCCGACTGCGCGACCGTCTCGGACTAGCGGAATCGCCGGCTAGGGGAGCCAGCGCTCGCCGGCCGGCGTGACGGTCAGCTCGTGCGTGTAGGCGCGGGCCCCCTGCTCGACGAGATAGGCCACGGCCTCGGCGACCTGACTCATATCCGCGAGCGCGTCCTTTGGCTGATCGCGCGTGAACGCCTCGGTCTTCGGGGACTCGATCGTCGCGTCGACGGCCAGCAAGGCGACGTGGATGCCCTCGGCGCGGAGCTCTTGGGCGGCGGCCTGGACCAGCGCCCGGGTCGCGAACGCCCCGGCCGCCCACAGCCCACGCCCCGGGTAAGCCCGCTGCGACGAGCCGCCGGTGATCTGGACGAGTGCACCGCCGCCCTCGTTCTGCCGGAGCGCGGCGATGCCTGCGGACAGGAACACGAACGCCTGCTCGGCCACCGCCACGGTCCAGCCGCGGAAGCCGTCGAGGGTGGCCTGCGCGAGCTCGCCGCCGCCGAACGGGCTGCCGGCCGGCCCGCGGAAGGCGGTGACGGCGTCGATGACCGCGTCGACCGAGCCCGTCTGCTCGCGGATCGAGGTCAGCGCGCCGCTCAGGGACTCGAGGTCCGAGGCATCGGCCGCGACCGCCAGGGCGCCGCGCTCACGGACGCGCGCCAGCGTGTCCTCGCTGCGCGCCACGCCGGCGGCGTTCCAGCCGAGCTCGATGAAGTGGTCGATGATCGCGCCGCCGAGGTTGCGGGCCCCGAGCACAACGATTGTCTTGGCCATCGGCTAAGAGTACGCATCAGCGCCCCTGGGCCTGGACCCCGGCCTCGAGCCTTTCGAGCAGCGCGCCAAGCTGCTCCACCTCGTCGTCGCTGAGCCCCGAGCGGAGCATCTGGTCGTGGCGGCGCGCGACCTCGCGCAGCCGGTTAAACAGGACGACGCCGTCGTCGGTGAGCTCGACGCGCTGGACGCGGCGGTTGCTCTCCTCGCGCCAGCGCCGCACCAGGCCCTTGCGCTCGAGCGCGTTCAGGTGGTGGGTCAGCGTCGCCCCCGTGATTCCAAGCTCCCCGGCGAGCGAAGACTGGGTCTCCCAGTTCGCCGAGCGGACGAGCAGGAGGACCTGCCAGGTCGACACCGAGCCGCCGGCCTCGGCCATCGCCCGCTCGAACGCCTGGGTGACCGCGCGCGACGTCCGGGTCAGCCGAAGACCAATCGGAGCGGACGCGGGGCGGGAGCTCATGACACGATGATCATATCAGAATCGCTTGACATCGAAGAATTAGATATCTAAGCGTCGATGTCCAAGCGTCTGGTCGGTGCTCCTGCTCGCGGCGCCGATCGCCGCGATCGCGCTGATCGTCGTGCTCGCGCTCAGAGAAGAGCGGCTGCGGGAATCGGCACCAGGACGGGCCGGCGCAGCCGCGCCGGCAGCCGGCCGCTGATCGACGAAGTCAGGAACAGGGCATCGGCGCTCGCGAGGCGGTCGAGGTCGATCGGCTCCTCGCGGGCATCGTCGTCGGCGGCCAGCAGCGCGGCGCGGGTGACGCCCGGCAGCATCCGGCCGTCGGCGGGCGGCGTGATCAGCGCGTCGTCCTCGACGATCCAGACGTTCGCGAACGCGGCCTCGAGCACGAGCCCGTCGGTGTCGACGAGCAGCGGCACCGTTCCGGGGCGCAGGGCGGCGAGCGCGTCGAGCAGGCTGCGATCGCGCCACTTGTGAGCGCCGACGCCTCCGGGCAGCGTGAACGGCTCGAGCGCGACGGGGCCCGCCGCCGGTGGTCCTGCGGGCGACACCGTGATCCGCACGGCGCCGTCGGCGTCGGCAAGCACGCGCATCCGCGAGCGGCCCGTGGCCTCGGCGGCCGCGGCGTAGGCGCCGGCGAGCACGGTCGCGGGCAGGGCGGCGCCGTACAGCTCGGCCACCGAGGCGGCAAGCCGCCCCAGGTGCCGCTCGAGCGCGACCGGACGGCCGTCCTCGACGAGCACGGTCTCGAACACGCCGAGCGCGGGATCGGGCCGCTCGGAGTGGAGCAAGGCGCGCTCGGGCGGCGGTCCGATGCGCCCCCAGCGTCGGGCGAGCGGCGCGACCGATCCGCCGATTGCCGCGATCGGCCCGGCGGCCTTCGTGAGCGCCTCGGCCAGCTCCTGCTCGGGATCGGAGTCGGCCACGATCGCGCCCCCGGCACCCATCCAAATCGCGCCCGAGGCAATCTCGAACGTACGGATCACGACGTTTAGATCGAGTCCCGCGATCGGGCTGGCGATCCCGATCGCGCCCGTATACACCTCGCGCCGGGTGGCCTCGAGCTCCGCAATCACCTTCATCGCCTGGACCTTCGGCGCGCCCGTCACCGACCCCGGCGGGAACGTGGCGCGAAGCAGCTCGCCATCGTCGACGCCGTCGCGCAGGCGCCCGGTCACGGTCGAGACCAGGTGCCACACGCCGGCGTGGCCCTCGACCCGGGGCTCGAGCGCCTCCACGGTCCCATACGCGCAGACCCGGCCGAGATCGTTGCGCATGAGGTCGACGATCATCACGTGCTCGGCGGCGTCCTTGGTCGATTCGATCAGCGCGGCGCGCGCCGCCTGCCGCTCGGCCTCCGAGCCGGTCCGCGGCCGGGTCCCCTTGATCGGTTCGGTCCGCACGTCGCGCCCGGACCGGCGGAGGAAGCGCTCGGGCGACAGGCTCACGACGCCGCCGACCAACGCCCCAAATCGGGGCTGGGCCCGCGGCAGCGCGCGGACGAAAAGGTCGAGGGGGTCGCCGTCGAACTCGGCGGCTAGCCGCACGCACAGGTTGGCCTGGTACAGCTCTCCCTGGACGATCCGGCGCCGGCAATCCGCCACCGCCGCCACGTGCCCGGACGCCCCGTTGGCGGCGAGCTCGAACGGCCCCGGCACCGGTGCCGGACGCCCCTCCACCGTCGCCGGCCCGGCGCGCAACCGCTCGCTCCACACTCGCAGCCGCTCATCGAGAAAGGCGGCGCGCTCAGCTGACCACAGTACCTCGAACCACCACCGCCCGCCGTCGTAGACGACGACGTGGTCGTAGAACGCGAGCGAGAACGCGGGGCACACGATCGGGGCGGGCGCGCTCGGCGGGAGCTGCTCGACGAGCGAGCCGAGCCCGTACCCCAGCCATCCGACCCACCCACCCCCGACCGCGGCCTCGCCCTCGGAAGCGGAAGGCTGGGACTCAAGAACGCAGAACGGATCCGCATCCGGATCAGCGACGCGCTCCGGATAGGAGCCGAGCACGGTCAGCCCGCCCAGCCATTCGCCGGCGAGCGCGAACGGGTGCTCATCGCCGCGGAGCCGGGCGACCGCTTCGTGCGGCTCGAGGCCCGACTCCAACGCCACCCGAAACGCTCGCACTACGAAAGTCACCCCTCCGCGAACCGTCGCTCGAGCTCGCGGATCTCGTCCATCCCGATGAAGTCGAGAAACTCGCCGAACGCCGACAGCGACGGAACCAGCTCGATCGGCGTGCCGTCGTCCTTGATCCGCTGGAGTGCCGACCTGATCGCCCCGGTCGCGGCCAGGAGCACGCTCAGCGGGAAGATCACGATGCTGAATCCGAGCTCGCGCAGGAACTCGTGGGTGACCGCCGGCGTCTTACCGCCCTCGGCGTAGTTGAACAGCAGCGGCACGTCCGGGAAGGCCCGTGCGACCGCCTCGATCTCGGCCTCGGACTGCGGCGCCTCGACGAACAGCGCGTCCGCCCCCGCCTCGCGGTAGAGCCGCGCGCGTCGCAAGGCGGACTCCAGACCCTCGACCGCGCGCGCGTCGGTGCGCGCGATGATCAGAAAGTCAGGAGAGCGCCGCGCGGCCACGGCGGCCTCCACCTTGGCCGTCATCTCCGCGGCGGCCACGAGCTGCTTGCCGTCCATGTGCCCGCACTTCTTGGGCATCACCTGGTCCTCGAGGTGGATCGCGCCGACGCCGGCGGCCTCGTACTCGTGCACGGTCCGGATCACGTTGATCGCGTTCCCGTAGCCGGTGTCAGCGTCGGCGATCACCGGAATGTCGACCGCCTGGGCGATCCGGCGGGCGTTGTCTACCATCTCGGAGAGCGTCATCAGGCCGATGTCGGGGCGACCAAGTCGCGAGGCCGCGCTCCCGAAGCCGGTCATGTAGGCCGCTCCGAAACCCGCCTCCTCGATCAGCCGCGCGCCCAGCGCGTCGTAGCACCCCGGAGCGAGCACCATCTCGCCCGTCTGGAGAAGCTGGCGCAGCCCAGCGCTCGTGCCCGTCTCGGAGCCCAGTAGCCGCGACACGGACGAACGCTCAGTCTCCGGTCGGCTTGACCCCTGCGGCCTCGACCATCACGATCGCGGTGCGCACGGGGGCGCGGGTCCGGTGCTCGATTCCCCGCGGCACCGTGTAGCCCTGGTGGGGGTCGAGCACTACCGTGTCCCGGCCCTCAACGTCGATCAGCAGCTGACCATCGAGCACGAGGAAGAACTCGTCGGTGTCGTCGTGGTGGTGCCAGTGGAAGTCGCCCTCGAGCACTCCGAGGCGGACCACCGCGTCGTTGACCGTGGTCAGCGTCTGGTTGAACCAGGGCTCGTGGGCGGCGATCTCGGCCGGCAGGTCGATCAGCGTGAGGCTGCCGAACTTGTCGTCGAGATGGATGTCGTATGCGCTCATCGGTTCAGTAGCTCCCGTAGCTCGTTCAGGTCACGGTCGCTCGGTTGCCATCGCGCGGCTGCCGTGTTCTGGTCCACCTGCTCGGGCTTGGTCGCGCCGGCGATGACGGTCGACACCACCCGGCGTGCCAGGAGCGCCCCGATCGCGACGTCGATCAGCGATACCTCGCGCGCGGCCGCGTACTCGGAAAGCGCCTCAACGAGCGAAAACTGCTCGTCGGTGGCCACCTGATCGCGACCCGCGAGCCGGGTGCCCGCCGGCGCCGACTCGCCCCGCCGGTACTTGCCGGTGAGCAGTCCCGACGCCAACGGGAAGAACGGGACGAAGCCGAGGCCGAGCCGCTCGCACGTCGGCAGCACCTCGCGCTCGGCGTCCCGCACGAGCAGGCTGTAGTTGTTCTGGATCGAGGTGAACCGGGCGAAGCCCCGGTCCCGCGCGACCGCGTCCGCCTCCTCGATCTGCTCGGCGCTGAAGTTCGACGCCCCGATCCAGCGCACGGTGCCCGCATTTACGAGCCCGTCCAGGGTCTCGAGCGTCTCGGCGATCGGCGTGACGCCGTCGGGCTGGTGGTACCAGTAGTAGTCGATCACGTCCGTCCGCAGGCGCCGCAGCGACGCCTCGACCGCCTGGAGGATGTAGCCGCGCGAGCCGCGCGGACCGAGGCCGTCGCCCATGTCCATCCCGAACTTGGTCGCGAGCACGACCCGGGCGCGGCGGCCTTGGAGAACCTGGCCGAGAAACTCCTCGCTCTGCCCGCGCGGGTCGCCATAGGTGTTCGAGGTGTCGAGGAACGTGATCCCCTGGTCGAGCGCGGCATCGACGACCGCGCGCGTGCCCTCGAGGTCGACCCGCCGGCCGAAGTTGTTGCACCCGAGCCCGATGACCGAGACCTCGGGTCCGAGGACGCCGAGCGAGCGTTTGGGAAGGTCGGCCATCGACGATGTCTATAGCAGACGGCTGCGGAGTGCCTTGCGGTCGAGTTTGCCGACGGAAGTCAGCGGGACGGCGTCGACGATGTGGACCTCGCGAGGGTACTTGTAGCCGCCGATCCGCTCCCGGGCCCAGGCCACGAGCTCATCCGCGGACACGCCGTTCTCGGACGCAATCGATACGAACGCGATCACCTCCTCGCCGTGACGCTCGTCCGGGCGCCCGACCACGCCGGCGGCGGTGACCGCCGGGTGCTCGAGTAGCGCGTCCTCGACGTCGCGGGGGTAGACGTTGAACCCGCCGCGGATGATCAGGTCCTTCTTGCGGTCGACGACGAACAAGTAGCCCTCGTCGTCGAGATAGCCGACGTCGCCGGTGTGTAGCCACCCGTCGCGTAGCGCCTCGGCGGTCGCGTCGGCCGCACCCCAGTACCCCTGCATCACCGCCGGCGAGCGAACGCATATCTCCCCGGGTTCGCCGACGGCCAGGGATTCCCCGTCCTCGTCCACGATCCGCACGACCGCACCTGGGATCGGCAGGCCGACCGACCCCGGCTTCTCGTGTCCGACCGGGTTGGCGGAGATCAGTGCGGCGGTCTCGGTCAGACCGTAGCCCTGGCGGACGGTCATCGACGGGATCCGCCGCTCGATCTCCTCGGCGACCTTCGGGGCCAGCGGGGCGGCGCCACAGCCCAGATAGCGCAGCGTCGAGAGATCGAACGCCTCGAGCGGCTGCGCGAGCAGCAGGTGGATCATCGACGGCACGACGGCGCTCGTCTGCACGCCGTGCTCCTGCACGAGCGCGAGGAACGCGGCCGGGTCGAACCAGCGGAGCAGCACGGTTACGGGGCGCTCGGGAGAGTGCATCGCCGAGACCGTGACCAGCATCCCGTACGAATGCGACAGCGGCAGCGTCATCAGCGATCGGTCGACCCCCGGAACGTGCGAGGCGCCCTGCACGGCCTTGCCCGCGAAGTTGAGGTTGGCGTGCGAGAGCATCACGCCCTTGGCCCGTCCGGTGGTTCCGCCCGTGTAGAGCAGCGCCGCCAGGTCGTCGTCGGCGCGAGGGACGATCGCGGCCGGCTCCGCCTGCTCGAGGTCGCTCAGCGGGATCACGCCGTCGCCGGCACCGTCCGTGGAAATGACGTGCCGCACGTCGTCCAGACCTGCCACGGCCCGGCCCACCTTGTCGACGAACTCCGAGGTCGTGATCACCGCGGACGCCCGCGAGTCGGCGATGACGTGCCGAAGGTCCTCGGGCGTGAGCAGGAAGGTCGCGGGGGTGACGACCGCGCCGGCCCGCCACACCGCCTGGTAGACCATGCTGACCTCGGGGCGGTTGGCCATGCTGACAACCACGCGCTCGCCGGGCTCGATCCCCAGGGCCCTGAGCCCAGCGCCAAGACGGCAGGCGCGCGAGAACACCTCGGCCGACCCGTACCAGCGCCCCTCGAACAGCAACGACTCGTAGTCGCCCCGGCGCTCGAAAGCCGCCTCGGCGAGCCGGGCGAGGTTGCTCGTCGCGCTCGTCGCGATCGCCGGGGTCAAGGATGGTTGCCGGGAAGCCCGGCGTGGCGCAGTAACCGGGCCATCTCATAGAAGCCGTTCTGGAACTCGGTCAGTTCGCGCGGCGGATCGGCCGCGGCGACCGGATCGGAGAACCGGGCCCGCGTCCAGCCGGTGCGCCAGTCGACGAGCGCCTTGATCGCGTCGTCGTGAGTCGGTACGTCAGGCCGCGGCTGCCCGTCGATCAGCAGGTGACCGAGGTGGTTCGACGCGGCAACGCGGGCGGTCATCGCCGGTATCTGGCCGTCGACCGCGCAGAACCGCGTGAAGATCGTCTTCATGATCGAGGTGTGGTCGAAAGCGAAGTCCGGGCCGAGCAGCGCGGTCGACGTCGACCCGGGGGCGACAAGGGGCGAGACGAGCAGCGCCGGCACGCGGACGCCGTGGCGGGCGAAGTTCGGATCGTCGTCGGTTGCTGCCGGCGGCGCCACGTGGTCGTAGAAGCCGCCGTGTTCGTCGTAGACGATGATCAGCAGCGTCTTCGCCCACGTGTCGGGTTTCGAGCTGAGCGCGTGGTAGATCGTCAGGATCAGGTCCTGCCCGGCGAGCACGTCCGACGGCGGGTGATCGTCGTTCGAGTCCGGGCCGAGCACGCGGAGATCCTTGAAGTGGGGGTCGATCCACGACACCGCGGCCAGGTTGCCCGCGGCCACGTCGTCCAGGAAGGAGCCCTTCTCATCGAGCCTCCCGAGCTCCGTCTCATCGATACTCAGCTTGCGCTGGTCGACGTACCCGAAACGGTCGTGATGGCTGAGGCGGTATTCCGCATCAACCGCGCGCAACGTCCCCGGGTCATATGAGTACCAGCGCCAGTTCACGTTCGCCTCGTCGAGGTAGCGAATGAACGTCGGCAGGCAATACACCGGGACGGAAACGTCGTCGCGCGAGCCCGCCGCCCGACCCGTCATCGCGTACAGCCGGTTCGGCCAGGTCGCACCGGGCACGGAGCTGAACCAGCGGTCGACGACGCAGTACTCGGCCGCCAGGTGGTCATACACGGGGAGATCGTCGCCGTCGTAGTAGCCCATCACCAGCCCGGGGTCTGGCACGGGCACGTTCAGTTGTTTGGCGCGGGCCGCGGATATCCGGGCGAAGTTGTCGACGAACCCCTGGCCGCCGTTTGACAGCTGCTCGTCGACGGACTGGCTCGAGTGGTCGGGGTCCTCGGCCTCGCCGCCGAACTGCGTCTGCTCGAGGTGGTGGATCGGATACGGCCGTCCGTCGTGCTGGTTGACGTCCTTATCTGGCCCGCGAAGCCCGTCGACGTCGGTGCGCCCGCGCCCGCCGAGCGACGCCGGCAGCGACAGGTACCCGAGCATGTGGTCGAACGACCGGTTCTCCATCATCACCACGACGATGTGCTCGACCGCGGCCAGGCGCGCTGCCGCCTCGTCGGTCGGAGCCGGAATCCGCTCGGGTGGCGTGGGCGGCACCGGAGCGACGACGACGTCCACGACCTCCTGCAGCTTCTCGGGCAGGAGTTTCGCCACTCCCCGGAGCACGTCGCGCTCGAGCTTCCCCCACATCCGGGTCAACCCTATCTCGTTAGCACGTCGCGCACAGCATCGATCCCGGCCTGGGCCAGCACCTCGCCG
>Ga0308309_10001813_pt1 | contig 12715 bp, 8 predicted proteins | sample HubBroMetageWFT5_FD_192491 | JGI IMG/M metagenome (GOLD analysis project Ga0308309, IMG submission 192491) | Warmed and freeze-thawed soil microbial communities from the Hubbard Brook experimental Forest, New Hampshire - Hubbard Brook CCASE Soil... | ecosystem: Environmental > Terrestrial > Soil...
GTTGATCGAAGGCGTGCCGCACCGAGAAATTGCCGAGGCGCTGGGAATTTCGGAGACGGCTGTGCGAGTGCGGTTGTTTCGGGCGACGAAAATTTTGAGAGAACAACTGAAAGGCCAAGGGACGCGCCGATGACCGAGATGAATGATTTTGAATTTCGCGAACTTTTAAAAAAGGGCGTAGCGCCCGCGAATACGAGGCTGGAAGGAGATCTGTGGCCCGCTCTGCTGCGCCGCGTAGAGAAGGATGAGAAAGCTGTGCCGTGGTTCGACTGGGTTTTACTGGGGGCGATGGCTGCGTCGCTATTGTTCCTGCCCCAAATGATTCCGATGCTTCTGTACCACTTGTAAGGAAGGAGAAAACAATGAACACGCATCCTTATGTGCGAGCCTATATGGCCGGAATCGTTGTGCCGACTGTGTTCCTGATTTTCGTATTGTCTGCGTTCATCACGATACGGCTGGTGTTGCAATACCCGGCACCGATCGAGAGGGTGATCGTGTTTCCGATGGCGGCGGTGCCCAATCTATGGGGATTTTGGAACATGTTGTATCTCCGATTGAGGCGGGGACGCCACGCATCCATAGGGGTGCATGGCGGGATGTTGCCATTTCTGCTGGCACTATTTTCCTTCGCAATCGGGAGCATTTTGGGAGTTGTGGCGATCACTTCACACGGGCTGGTTTATTTTGGCGCTTTGTATGTGAATTACGGCCTGATGGCGGTTGGATTTTGCGTGGTTGTGGGAATTTACTATCTCGTTTGGAAATATGCGGTGCAATTCCTCAATGGGGTGGTGGGAATCGCGTAGCGGCGCGGAGGATCGAAAGGAAGAGTGCGTCCTTCAGGGGGTGAGACCCCAGAATTTGCGGGGCTTTTGGGAGGGTCTGTGTTGGAGCGCTTCAGTGTGGACACATTTTAAGCGGAGACCGGACAGCCAGGATTGGCTGTCCCACTCAGGCTGGCCATTTGTTCCATTTGGCGCGAACCACTCGCTGCGGACACACTTTAAGCGGAGACCGGACAGCCAGGATTGGCTGTCCCACACAGGCTTGGCTGTCCCACACAGGATTGGCTGTCCCACACAGGATTGGCTGTCCCACACAGGCTGGCCATTTGCCTTCGCTCGGAGTAAAAAGCTGTGCCCTCCTGAAAACCTTTACGGAGATGGCTTCAAAATCAGTACGTGAGCGAAAGATGTTTGCGGCGCTCGACCCATTTCTCGCTGGAAAAGATTCGCGGAGTGAGCTCGATGAGCCGCGGAAGCATGTTGAAGACCGCGACGGGGCCCCATTCACTCCCCTTGCGCGTGCGGAATCCTTTACGATTCAATTCTTCGGCTACTTTGCTGATGGAGATGTCCTGAATAATGAGCTCCATCATCGAAAGGAGGAATTCCATTTCATTTGAATTTTCCTCGAGGCGCTCGCAATCGGCGGCAATCTGCGTGCCGAAGGGCGCGTCTTCGAGGTTCGAGCCGGACAGCGGCGCAGAGGACGCGGCCGATCCGCTCTCGCGCTCCCACTCGACTTCCCATTCCACGCCGATGAGCCGCCAGCCCTCGAGTTCGCGCTTGCGGATGTAGTCGGTGTCCAACGGGCCCTTTACAGCTTCACGTATTCGCTCCAGCTTTCCCATTGTGGTTCCTCCTTGTGCGTGAATCGCTGCTCCAAAAAAATTTCAGAACCAATTCTATTCGTACCGAAGCGCGACCATGGGGTCGGTCTTCGCCGCGCGCCGCGCGGGCAGATAGCAGGCAAAAAGTGCAACGGTCAAGAGGACAACTGCTACGCCGATGAAAGTCACAGGGTCGTATGCGCTGACACCGTAGAGATAGCTTGAGATCAATCGGCTTACGCCGAGCGCGACGCCAACTCCGACGGCAACGCCAATCAAGGTGATTCCCAATCCTTCGCTGATCATGAGCTTCAAAATATCGCGGCGCTCGGCGCCAAGCGCCATGCGGATTGCCATTTCATGCGTCCGCTGGTTGACGGAATACGACATCACGCCAAAAATTCCAATGGCAGAAAGAAGCAAGGCCAAGACGGCGAAAATCCAAACGAGGAGCATTGGAAATCGAAGAAAATCGTGATTGAGCGATACGAGTTCCGCGAGTGTTCGAACGTCTTGCACGGGCTGCGCGCTGTCAACTGCGAGCACCGCTTCCCGCGCCGCCGGAACGAGGCTGGTGGGAGCGCCCTGCGTTCGTATGAAAATGCTCATGCCGGGGGTCGGATGCTGGGAATAGGGAACGTAAAACTCGGAATAGTCCTTCCAAACATCTTCCGACATTTTGATGTCGGCAACGACGCCGATGATTTCAAGCGATTGCGTCTTTGCGACATCCTGCGTGTCGTAAACCTTCGCCAAAAGGGCGATGTGGTCACCGACAGGGTTCGCGCCGTGCCAGTAACGGCGAGCAAGAGTCTGATTGATGATGGCCACGGGCGAGGAACCAGCCACATCGGCGTCTGAAAAATCCCTGCCGGCAAGAAATTTTCCACCCATCGCGCGAATGTAGTCGGGCGAAGCCGAATGTTCCGTAGCAGTGGCCTCTTCCCCCGGGGAAGGGCGTGGCTGATTCGCCGGAGTAAAGAACACTTCGTCGATGGTATTGAACGAGCCGGCCGAAGCGACGCCGGGAAGAGCCCGGATGCGGGCGAGCGCATCGCGGAAAAATCCGAACTGCTGGGTGTCGCTGCCATACTTGTAATGCGGAAGGGTGATCCACATGGTGAGGGCCTGGTTCGGATTGAAGCCGACATCGACGCCTAAAATTCTGACGAAAGTCCGCATCAAAAGGCCCGCACCAGCCATGAGCACGATTGCGAGCGCCATCTCCACCACAACGAGACCGCTTCGCAGCCTTCGAGGGCCGGCTTGTGTCGCTACGCTGAGGCCAGTTTCTTTAAGGGTGTCGTTGAGGTCGGCCTTCGAGGCATGCCAGGCCGGAGCGAGCCCAAAAATAATTCCGGTGGCGATCGATATTCCGAGGCTGTAGACAAGCACTCGGCCGTCGATTCCCATTTCCCGCAGGCCCGGAGAACCGATAAATCGGACAGCCTCGGCCTTTAGCAAGGATGATGCCCAGAAGGCGAGGAGAAGCCCTCCCACTCCGCCACCCAACCCGAGCAGGAGACTCTCCGTGAGGAATTGGCGAATCAGGCGCGCGCGGCTGGCGCCCATGGCGAGACGGATGGCGACTTCGCGGCGGCGCGCGGTTGCGCGAGAGAGCAGGAGGTTCGCGACGTTGGCGCAAGCAATCAGAAGGACGAAGGAAACAGCTCCGATCATCACCAGCAGCGGTTGAACGAGATGGCGGTGATAAGCGGCGTGCAGGGGTTCGACAGTGATATTCCAACCGTTATTCGCCTGGGGAGATTCCTTTGCGAGGCGCACCGCGATGGTGTCCATCTCGGTCTGCGCCTGGTCACGCGTGACGCCCGGCTTCATGCGCGCCAATGTTTCAAGATCGCGCGAGGAGCGGGCGCTCTCTCCCATTTCCTCGTTCGTGAAAGCGAGAGGGACAAGGACGTCCACAGGAGCGTCCCAGGTGAACTGAAAATTGCGAGGCATAACGCCGACGATTGTGTAGCTACGCGTGTCCAGCAGGATGGACTTACCCAGAACGTCATCTGCATTCGCGAAGCGGCGTTGCCATAATCCGAAGCTGATAATCGCGACGGCATCCTTGCCCATGATGGTTTCATCTTCAGAAAAGAAACGGCCGAGCCTAGGCGCCACGCCAAACATTGGCAAAAAACTGGCGGAAACCTGGAAGCTGAGAACGCGTTCGGGCGCATTGGCTTCGATGAGGTTGTAAGAATGGAAACGATAATAGGTGACCTGCTGAAAAACCGTGTTTTGCTGGACGATTTCCTTCAGGTTGGGAAGCGATACGCCCGTCTGAATATAGCCGGCGCCTTGTTGCATGCGAGACTGGCCCAGCCCGACAAGCTCCTGCGAATCGGGATACGGCAAGGGGCGGATCAAGATTGCGTTCACAAGGCTGAAGATGGACGTGTTTACACCGACGCCCAGCGTCAGCGTGAGCAAGGCGATCGCCGTGAAGCCGGGGTTCTTCACCAGCATCCGAATGCCGTAGCGAATGTCCTGCCAGAGCGTTCCCATCAAGATCTCTTATTCGTACCGCAGGGCGATAATAGGATCGGTTTGCGCCGCGCGCCGCGCCGGAATATAACCGGCAATGGCAGCAACGGCAAACATCAAAACAGTTGCAAGAGTCAACGCGAGCGGATCGGCCGCCGTCAATCCGAAGAGCATACTCGAAACCAGCTTTCCCGCGCCATAAACGGCGGGTAAACCGACGGCCACGCCGATCAGCACCAGAAGCATGGATTCGCGCAAGACGAGCCAGAGAATATTGCCGCGCTGCGCCCCCAGCGCCATGCGCAAGCCGAGTTCGCTGGTGCGCCCGGCCACCGCATAGGCCATGATTCCGTAAATTCCGATGCACGCCAGCAACACGGCGAGGGCGCCGAAAAATCCCGCGAGCTTGGTGATCATCGCATCGCGCGTGAGCGATGAGCTGACGAGTTCGTTCATGGTGTGAATTTCAATCTGTGGCAGGGTTGAGGATGTGGCTTTCACAGCCTCGCGAACCGCGGAAGCCGCCGCGCCAGGATCGCCCGATGTGCGAACTTCAAGCCTGGCGAAAGTTGCCTCCCCGATGGGGTTGAAGAACGGGACATAAAAGCGCCGCGGAGTTTTTTCCGAAAGACTGTTGTACTTCGCATCGGCCGCGACGCCCACCACGACGAAATCCACTTTGTTCGTCGGGAACATATCCCAGATGCGCCTTCCGATTGGGCTTTCATTCCCGAAATAGTAGCGCGCCATGGTCTGGTTGATCACGCCGACGCGCTGGCCATTGCCCGAATCCTGCGGGCCGATTTCGCGCCCGACAAGAATGGGAATGCCTACGGTGGAAAAATAGTTTGGACCGACTTCGTCGAAGCGCGCATTCATATCCTGGCCCGATTTCGGCGTGTACGCTTCGATGGAAATTTCGTCGGCGGACTCGGAATGACTGAACAGGCCGTTTTGAGAAAGTGAAACGGCACGGACGCCGGGCACCGTTCCAATCCGGTCGAGAAGGTCTTTATAAAGCTGGGCTATCGCCGGCCCTTTGTAGCCGGATTCGATGGGATTTGTGTTGAACAGCAAAAGATGTTCGCGATCGTAGCCCAGCGCGACGCTGGCAAGTTTCTGAAAGCTGTGGACAAAAAGTCCTGCAACAATCAGCAGGAGCAACGACAAGGCCACCTGCGCGACGACAAGCACTTTGCCCACCGGAATACGGCCGCCCTGCGCGGCGGTTCCGACCGATCCACGCGAAGTTCCCTTGAGAACCGAGTTGAGGTCAACGCGGGCCGCGCGGATTGCGGGAGCCAGGCCAAAGAGCACGCCGGTGAGAAGGGAAACACCCAGCGTGAAACCCAGAATTTTCGCGTCCGGTTGTATGTTCAGCGGAATCGGCGAAGGTCCACGGGAAACAAGCTTTAGAAGGATAGCGTCCGCCCATTGCGCCAGCAGCAAGCCGATCGCCCCGCCAATTCCTGCGAGCAAAATACTTTCCGTCAGAAGCTGCCGGAATAATCGGGAAGCCCCGGCACCCATGGCAAGGCGGACAGCGATTTCCTTTTGTCGCGAAGCGGCGCGCGCGAGCAAAAGGTTGGCGACATTGGCGCATGCGACCAAAAGGACGAGTCCGACGACGCCCATCAGGATCAGAAGCGCCTGCCCGAATTGTTCGTGAACCGTGGACGAACCGTGCGCGCCCGCGACAAGCGCGATCTGCTGGTTGAGAAAATTTTTGCGGTCATCTTCGGGCACACCTGAGCCGAGCTGCGATTGGAGATACTGCTGAAACGTGACGTTGATGCTCGCCTTCGCCTGCGCGACGCTGACGCCGGGCTTGAGCCGCGCCAGCACCTGGAGCCACATCGTTTTTTCGACGGGATTCTTCTCCGGAGAAAGCCAATCCTGACCGGGGAAGACTTCCGCCTGCATGGTGATGGGGACGTAAATGTCCGGCGCACTGCCCACCGTCTCGCCAAAGAAGCTTTCAGGCATGACTCCGAGAACTTCGTAGGACGTCTGACGAATCCGCAGCCGGCGGCCAATCACGCTGCGATCGCCCCCGAAGCGGCTCTGCCAAAAGTTGTAGCTGATCACTACCACAGGGCTCGCATCGCGCGTGTTGTCCACTTCCGCGCCAAACGTTCGCCCGATCTGGGCATCCACACCGAGCACGGGAAAATATGTCCCGCTGACCAACTCGATGAAAGCGGGTGACCCTTCGCCCATGGGACCGGAATTCTCCAGCGCTACGGCGAGCTTGGCGTTGTTGCTTTGGGCCGCAATAACTCCCATGAAGACCTGATTGCGATCGCGAAAATCGAGAAACTCGGGATAGGTGATCAGGTCCCGGTCTCCATCCTGGCTCCCACGGCTCATTCCATGAGCATCGGGATCGCTGAGGACCACAAGCTGCTGCGGATCTTTCACGGGCAATGAACTGAGCAGGACGGAATTGATCACGGTAAAGATGGCCGTGTTAGCGCCAATTCCCAGCGCGAGCGTGATCACGGCAATGACCGAGAAGCCGGGATTCTTCACCAGCATTCGAATGCCGTAACGGACGTCCTGCAGAAACGTGTGCATGAAGCCTCCAGACACTATGCCTGGGCCAAGTGTTCGCAAGTCTTGTGCCTCTTTATTTTGTTTGTAAACCGCAGAATTCGCGGGAGTTAGCGGGAGTGTAGAGGTTGAGGATGCGGGAGGAATGCCCGTTTTTGGGAAGCCGCTGTAGCTTTACACGACAGGGTTAGGAAGCGGCGGCTGAGGGCAAGCGCAGCGCGCGCTAACTCGCGCGCTTCGAGAGCCTTGCGCCCAGGTGTGCGAGAAACGCGTCACTCGCCCGGGTGAGCGACCTGCCATGCAGGGTAACGACTCCAATGGTGCGCGTCGCCCTTACATCCCCGAGAGGGATGAAGCAACAGCCGGGGCGTTTTTCGACCGCCATTGCCGGAACAATGGAAACGCCGAGGCCGGCGCTGACCATGCTCAGGATGCTGCTGAACTGGCCGCTCTCGAAAACGATACGCGGGTTCATCCGCGCGCGCTTGCAGGCTGCGACGGCCGTCTCGCGGAAGCAGTGCCCATCGCGCAGGAGCAGGAACGAGTCGTCTTCCAGGTCGGCGAGGGAAACCGAACGCCGCTTGCGCAATGCGTGTTTCTTCGGCAGCACGGCATAGAGCTGTTCATCCTGCAGGGGAAACGCGTTGAATTCATGCCCGCGAATCTGCAGAGGCAGCGCCACAATCGCCAGGTCCAGGTGCCCGCCTCGCAATCGCTCCAGCAGCAACGGGGTGATTTCCTCCATCACCGTGACTCGCAATTGCGGATATTTCCGCGAAAAGGACGCGAGCACCGGCGGCAGAAAATAGGGAGCGATCGTGGGAATAACTCCAAGGGAAACAGCACCGGCGATGGCGGCCTTATGCTCGACGACTTCTGCTCGCGCTGCCTCAAGATCGCGAAGGACGGCCCTGGCCCCCGGCAGAAAGGCCTGCCCGAGTTCCGTAAGGCGGACGGTGCGGCCGAGACGATCGAAAAGGCGGGCGCCCAATTCGTCTTCGAGTTTGCGGATCTGCTGCGAAAGCGAAGGCTGGGAGACGTGCGTGAGTTGCGCGGCGCGGCTGAAGCTGCCCGAGTCTGCAATCGCGCAAACATAACGAAGCTGCTGGAGTTCCATAGGCTGTGCCTATCTATTCTATGGCAAGTATATATTGGATGTATAGGAGCCAGCAGGCTACACTGACGAACCGAAAGGGAGGATTTCCATGTCTGACGAGAAAAAGAAAATTATGACGACCGATGCCGGCCGGCCCGTGGGCGACAATCAGAACTCGCTCACCGTTGGCCCCCGCGGCCCCGTGGTCTTCGAAGATTACCTATTGTTCGAAAAGATGGCGCATTTCAACCGCGAGCGCATCCCGGAACGCGTGGTTCACGCGAAGGGCTCCGGCGCGCATGGCTATTTCGTCTGCACCAGCCCCGATATTACGAAATACACGACGGCAAAATTGTTTTCGGCGGCGGGCAAAAAGACGCCCACGTTCATTCGCTTCTCCACCGTCGGCGGCGAGAAGGGCTCCGCGGACACGGAACGCGATCCGCGGGGCTTCGCCCTCAAGTTCTACACCGAGGAGGGCAATTGGGACATGACCGGCAACAACACGCCCGTCTTCTTCATTCGCGATCCACTGAAGTTCGGCGATTTCATCCACACGCAGAAGCGCGATCCAGAAACGAATCTGAAATCGGCCACGATGATGTGGGATTTCTGGTCACTTTCTCCCGAATCGCTCCATCAGGTGACGATTCTTTTTTCCGACCGCGGCACTCCGGATGGCTATCGCCACATGGACGGTTTCAGCAGCCACACATACAGCCTGATTAATGCGAAGAATGAATTGTTCTATGTGAAGTGGCATTTCAAGACCAAGCAGGGCATCAAGAATTTCGACGGCCCCACGGCGAGTTCCATGCGCGGCGTGGATCCGGATTACGCGCAGCGGGATCTATTCGAATCCATCGCGAAGGGGGATTTCCCGAAGTGGCGCGTCCTGGTGCAAGTCATGCCGGAGAAAGATGCGGAGACGTATCACCTTAATCCGTTTGATCTCACGAAAGTGTGGCCGCACAAGGATTACCCGCTACAGGAAGTGGGTGAACTCGTCCTCGACCGCAACCCCGAGAATTATTTTGCGGAAGTGGAACAGGCTGCCTTCGAGCCGCGCAACATCGTTCCCGGCATGGGGTTTTCTCCGGACAAAATGCTGCAGGCGCGGCTGATTTCCTATCCGGACGCGCACCGCTATCGGCTGGGCGTGAATTACGACTCGCTGCCGGTGAACAAGCCGCAGTGCCCGTATCACACTTACAATCGAGACGGCGCGATGAGCCACGATGGCAACCACGGTAAGGCCGTGAATTACGAGCCGAACAGCTTTGGCGGCCCCACGCAGGATCCAGCCTACCGCGAGCGCCCGAAGCAGGTATCAGGCACGGTGGATCGCCACAATCACCGGCTCGATTCCGATTATTATTCGCAACCCGGCGATCTTTTCCGATTGATGAAGCCGGACGCGCGCGAGCGGCTGATTGCGAATATCGTCGGCAGCCTCGGCGGCGCTCCCCAGCGCATTCAGGAACTTCAGATCCGGCACTTCTACAAAGCCGATCCCGCTTATGGAACCGGCGTTGCAAAAGGCCTGGGGCTGAACATTGAGAAAATCATAGCCGCGGAAACGAAGGAAGCCGCCGCCGACTGAGTATTCCCAATCGCAAATGCAAAGGGGCGGGAATTATTTCCCGCCCTTTTTTTTCGGTCGAAATCCTGTTGACTGTGCCGGGTCGCGAGAAAATCGCGACAGCTGAGAGGGCGTTCGACCTGGTTCGAGGTAAGTTGGCGCTCGTGGATCGGCGCACCCGGATTGGAGCTATCGGTTTGGCGAGCGGCGGGCTAATAGAAATGAAAGGCTCGGCGAAAATGCCGCCGAGCGGTAAGGGAACGAAAGGCAGTTTTTTGTCGCGGCTGCCCTTCGCTTTCGCTCAGGGTAAAAAGCCGTGCCCTGACAATAACCATTTATGAGATGGCTTCTTGGAGGGTTTGTGTTGGAGCGCTTCAGTGTGGACACATTTTAAGCGGGGACCGGACAGCCAGGATTGGCTGTCCCACTCAGGCTGTGCCACCCAGGCTTGCACTTCGCTTTCGCTCAGGGTAAAAAGCCGTGCCCTGACGATAACCATTTATGAGATGGCTTCTTGGAGAGTTTGTGTTGGAGCGCTTCAGTGTGGACACATTTTAAGCGGAGACCGGACAGCCAGGAGTGGCTGTCCCACTCAGGCTGGGCCACCCAGGCTTGCCCTTCGCTTTCGCTCAGGGTAAAAAGCTGTGCATTCCTGAAAACCGCTTCTGAGATGCCCTCAATTGGCAGAACACCTCCGTTGTGAGCCAGATGGCGAGCCTGGGTTGACTTGAACTACACTCGTCGCCCCTACAGGGGGACCTTGTTAGACTGGTTCGTCTGAATCGCCGTCACGTGCAGCTCCGGGCAGACTCAATTGACCGACTCCGCAGAAGAAAAATCGCCGCCACAGGGCGCGCTGAGCCTATTGCAACCATTGCGTCAGCCAACCTTCCGCAATTTGATCGTCGCGGACGTGGTCTCCGATATCGGCACATTCATGCAGAGTGTGGGCGCCGCGTGGCTGATGGTGTCGCTCCATGCCGGGCCGATTTACGTGGCGCTCACGCAGACCGCTTCTTCCCTTCCCTACTTTCTGTTTGCCATCCCCGCGGGTTCGGCGGGAGATATTCTCGACCGGCGCAAACTGGTGCTTGCGACCGAAACCTGGATGACATTCATCGCGCTGCTGCTCGCCGTGCTGACTCTCGGCGGTTTCATGTCGCCCTGGATCCTGCTGGCGTTGACGTTTGCTCTCTCGGCGGGCGACGCGTTCGAAACGCCCACGTGGCGCGCCATCCTGCCCGAATTGGTTTCCAAGGACGACCTCGCGGCAGCTTCTGCATTGAACGGCATTGAATTCAATCTCGCACGAGCTGTTGGGCCTGCACTGGCGGGCCTGGTGATTGCCGCCGCCGGAGTGGCCGCAGCTTTCGTGGTGAATTTTTTGTCTTTTTTCGGCGTGATTTTCGTTGTCGCGAAATGGAAAAGGCCGGTTCGCAAGCAAACGTCGCCGCCGGAAACGTTCAGCGGAGCAACGGTCGCCGCGATCCGCTACGTCCGCCATTCACCGGCAATCCTCACCGTAGTGGTTCGAACCGGCGCCGTCATGTTTTTCTCGAGCGCGCTTTTTGCGTTGCTCCCGACGGTTGCGCGAAGCGTGAACGAAAGCGCCATCGGCTACGGGGTGTTGCTCGGATGCTTCGGTACGGGCGCGATTGCCGGTGCCTTCATCATGCAGGTGGCCCGCGCCAGATGGTCCGATGAAATAATTGTCTCGGCGGGCGTGGGGATACTTGGCCTGGTAATTATCTTGATGGCCGGCTTGCACCAGCTGAACACGCTCGCTCCGGTGATGCTGGTTGGCGGCGCGGCCTGGGTGGTCTTCATCTCACTGATCAACGCGCTGCTGCAGAATCTTGCCCCCGACTGGGTGCGCGCGCGGGTGCTCGCCATCTTTATTTTGGTTTACCAGGGCAGCTTCGCTCTAGGGAGCGCCGTTTGGGGCGGCGTAGCACAAAGAGCGGGCATCGGGATCGCGCTGGTTGCAGCAGGAATCGGAACGATCGCCACGATTGGCATGGTGCTTTTCGCGAGGCTTCCTTCTTCGACCGCCGACCTGACCCCCTGGAATCACTGGCGCATGCCGGTGGTTGTCAAAGAAGACGAAGGAGAACTTCAGGAAGGGCCAGTGCTGGTGACAGTGACCTATTCCGTGAATCCGGATCGGAAATCAGAATTTGTCGGGGCGATGCAGGAGCTCGGCCGAATACGGCGGCGCGACGGCGCGTACAGGTGGGGGATCTACCACGACACGGAAGACGCACACAAGTATCTGGAAATTTTCCTGGTCCGATCGTGGGCCGAACATGAGCGCCAACACGAACGGCAAACCAAAGCGGACCGCGAAATCGAATTGCGGCTGCAGAGTTATCTGACTGGCGATACGTTGGTTCATCACCTGATCTACGCGCACTCGAAAGAAAGCTAGTGCCTGGCGGGCTGCCTTTTTGAGGGAACAATGCCAGGGGAAGGAGCAGGACAAAGGCAGAAGGCCCGCCTACGCCCTTCGGGCTTCGGCGCGGCAGCCTTCGCTCGCCGTCGTAAGATAGAGTTGCATGCCGAGGCGTAGCTCGCGGATGTCAGTTCGGATGGAATTCTTTCGCAAGACAAGCGAGCGAATGCTGGTGGGCCTGGGTAGACTTGAACTACCGACCTCGCCCTTATCAGGGGCGCGCTCTAGCCACCTGAGCTACAGGCCCAACCGTTGTTCGACAAGCAGATGCCCAACAATCGAACCCTGCGATTTTAGCATTCGCGAGCAAATGTGCATAGGGCGCGCTCGCATGAGCTGCTTTGCGATTTCCAGTTCCGCAAGCCCAGACGCAACGACCGCCGCACGGCCCTTGTGGCCCGCCAGCACGCGCGATAGACTCAGCCCACGCAAAATCATCGGAGGTGAGCCGTGCCGCGAATCGTGCGTTGTGGCGTGATCCAGACGCGTTGCGAGTGGTCGCCGGAAAAATACTCGCTGGCGCAAATCAAAGAGAAAATGATCGCCAAGCACGAACGACTGATTGCCGACGCCGCCAAGCGCAAAGTCCAGATCCTCGGCTTGCAGGAACTTTTCTACGGCCCCTACTTCTGCGCGGAACAGCAAACAAAATGGTACGAGCTGACTGAGCCGGTGCCGAACGGGCCCACGCTGGTGCGCATGCAGAAACTGGCCAAGAAATACGCGATGGCGCTGGTGGTCCCCATCTACGAAGTGGAAATGACCGGCTTGTACTACAACACAGCCGCGGTATTCGACGCGGACGGGAAATATCTGGGCAAATACCGGAAGCATCACATTCCGCATTGCCACCCCGGCTTCTGGGAAAAATTTTATTTTACGCCCGGCAACGCGGGCTACCCGGTTTTCGAGACGCGCTTC
>Ga0308309_10001814_pt1 | contig 12708 bp, 8 predicted proteins | sample HubBroMetageWFT5_FD_192491 | JGI IMG/M metagenome (GOLD analysis project Ga0308309, IMG submission 192491) | Warmed and freeze-thawed soil microbial communities from the Hubbard Brook experimental Forest, New Hampshire - Hubbard Brook CCASE Soil... | ecosystem: Environmental > Terrestrial > Soil...
GCACCTGCGCCGCTTCCTGCTTGCGCTGCAAGGCGTCGGGGCGGGACGAATTAGCTTTCACCGTCTGCGGAATGAAATCCATGTGCAGATGAAAACGAGCTTCGCGATCCGATGCAGCGTCACGCGCGGGTTGTACCTCGGACAGTTCGATTCCGCTTCCATCGCTGGCCGCAAAGATCTGCCTGAATGCCTTATTGAGTTTCTCGACGAGCTTCGGCGCGGTGCGGAAGTTGGACGACAGCGGAACGAAGTCGAGCTTGAGCGCCTCTCCGGTCGGCAACTCCAGGCCGACATGGCGCACGCGCGGAAACAACTCGGCGTCCGCGTCGCGGAAAAAGTAGATGGACTGCATGGGATCGCCGACGACGAAGACGGTGCGGCCTTCAGGCTCAGGCCACGCAGCCACAAGAGAACCGATCAGCCTGTGCTGGCGGCGGCTGGTGTCCTGAAACTCATCCACCAACAAATGATGGATACCGTCAGCGACCGCGATTGCCGCGTCACTGGGCATTTCGTCTTCGCCTTCGAGTACCCGCTGGGCCATCTGCGACACTTCGGTAAAGTCCACCACTCCGGCTTCGGCAAATTCCACTTTCAGTTCGGCTGCCGCGCGCCGCAGCAGTGTGAAGCAGGCCCGCACAATCTGCCAGTCATCTTCCGGATAGCGTGCCGGCGGCAGGTCGCGCACCGCATGAAGCCTCTCTTCAAAGTCGGGAATTGCTTCGAGGTGATTGACGAGATTCGTGATTCTCAGTTTTTCGTCCAGGGACTCCAATGGAAAGCCTCGGTTCACATTGAATGATCGGGGCTTGCAAAGCGTTCCTTCATTTGTCAGCAGCATCTGCGCCATGCAGAGATAACCCTGGCGCGCTTCCTCCAACGCATCGGGGTTCCGAAACGGCTGGCACGGGAGCCCCGCAAACTGGAACAGCTTGCACTGCTGCCATTTGTTGCGTTGGCCGCAGGAGAAGCGTGCCAGGTCCATCGCCTCGTCGCGCATGTCCTCGTCGAGAAGTTGGTCGAGTTCGTTGACGGCCTCGGCAACGGCGCGCGCAAAAGGCCGTTCGAGGCTCGCGCGCAGCGCGTCCCAGTCGACCTCGCGCATTTCGGCGAAATCGCGCAGCCAGAATTCCTGCATCCAGCGGTCCCGCTGCGCCAGCATCTTGACCAGCAGGTCTTCCATTTCCTGGAGTCCGTTGTCGCGCCACGAGAGCAGCGCCTCGACGGCTGAACCAAGCGAGGCAGACCCAGGGGACAAATCGCCTTCGCCGATCTGATCCAGCGTCCTGCGCGCGGCGCGGCGGTACAACTCCGCTGGCCGCTCCGTGATATCGAGGCCGCCGCCCAGTCCCGAGACCAGCGGCTGTTGCAGCGCGAGCTCATAACAAAAGGAGTCGATGGTGGAAATGCGAAGCTGCGCAGGCATTTTGAGCAGGTCCCAACCCAGCGCGCGGGAGTGCTGCAATGCGCGGCGGGCCAGAAATTCCATCGAGAACTCGTCGTCGGCGAGCGTCCGCGCATCCGTGGCCGCAGCCTTTTCCAGCTCCGATAAAATGCGGTTGCGCATCTCGGCTGCCGCTGCCTTGGTGAAGGTGATGGCGACGATGCGGCCCGGCTCGTCCACCTCGCTCAACAGGCGCAGAAACCGGCGCGCGAGCAGATCGGTCTTGCCCGAGCCCGCGGGCGCCTGCACGAGGATCGAGCGGCCTGCGTCGAGGGCCTGCTCGCGCTGGCGCTGATCGGGCGGCGCAGGACGCGTGATGCTACTCATCGCCAGCCTCCCATCCATTTTCTTCGTCTTCGGGTTCCTCTTCGTCGTCGCGTTCTTTGACGCGGCACAGCGAATACAACCCGCAGCGATCACACGTCGTGGGATAATCGCGAGGGTCCACGTCGGCCCGCCCGTCGAGAAAATCGCGCGCCAGTTGCGCGATGGCTTCTTTCCATTCGGATAACTGTTCGGGCGTGAGAGGATCCTTCACCAGGCCTGATTTGCGATCGAGGCTGCTGTCGAGAGTGGCGGCTGCATCACGCACCTTGCCAGCGAAACACAGGTTCCCGGTGCGGACCTTGGCGAACACCAAACCGCCCGTCTCATTTTCGCGATCCAGCCCGAACGCGGCATACAGCGGCAGTTGAACATCATCCGGCCGCGGCAGTTCCCAAGACTTGGTCGCGACATTGCCTGACTTGTAATCGATTACCAGCAGCGAACCATTGTTGAGCCGATCGAGGCGATCGAGCCGGAGCTTCAATGTGAGTCCGGCAATCGTGGGGTTCGCATCCTCCTCGGTGGCTTCGACCGTGAAAGGCTCACGCGTTCGTTCGTATTCGAGCCATTCAGTCACGAGGCGGACGAGACGCTTCTCTTCAAGCTCGAGATAGCGCGGCTGCATCTGTTCCCGCGCCGCGGCCGGCATCTCCTCCGCCAGCACGCGTTGGACGTGTTCTTCAACGAATACCCGCAAATCGGGTCCCAGTTCCTGGAGTTCCGTGAAGGTGCGAATGCCACGATGCATTGGGCCGCCCCACACAGCGTGAAGCACGGCGTGCAGAAGCTGGCCGCGCTGGCTCGCTGTGAGCCCTGCTTCCGCCAAGTCCCAGTCCTGTGCTCCCAGCCGAGTTGTGGCGAATGCCTTGAAGGCGCATTGGGATTGTGCCGTGAGCACGTTTGACCCGCCCGGCATCTCGTGAACCTGCATCGCCGCGGGCTGTACGGCTCCATCGTCAAACAGGCTCAGTTGCGCAGTGCTCTTCTTCAGGCGTGCAGCCGGGACAACTGGCGGAGCCGCTGGAACGGGGACCAGCTCGCGGTCCTCAAATGCGACTGTCAGGGGTTCTCTTGGCGAATCGGGCGCAAGCTCGGAGGGCAGCGGACGTGGTGTGCCGGCGATCGCAGCCACCACCCGCGAGCAGCGTGTCTCCACGCCCTCTTTCTGGTTTGCATAGCTGAAGATGACCTCGGGCGCGGCGGCCAGCAACCGCGTTGTGATGGACTCGGCCAGTTCCCAGTCAAGCTGGGGAGAGGCATGCGGCATTCGCGCGGAGCGCTGCACGTCGATCGGAAGCAACGGGTGCGTTCTTCCACTTCCTGGCCAGGCACCCTCGTCTGCGCCCAGGAACCAGATCGCATCAGCGCTGAGCCCCGCGGATTCGGCTGGCCCGGCGATCTGGATCGGAGCATCCTGCGATTCCGCCGAGTAGAGCGTTTCCGCAAGTGCGCGTTCGAGCGTGGAACGAAATTCACTCCACGTCATGGTGCGGCTATCGAACCCCAGAGATCCGCATGAATCGACCGCCTGTTGCCACCGGCTGATGGCCTGGAACTCCGCACTCGTCGGCGAGGTGCGTCCCGGCCAGCCCATCGTCTCCAGCAATTGAGGAACAAGCCCGGCCCACTCCAGCGGGCTTTGTGTCTGCGGAGTTGCTTCAAGACGTTTCTGCGCGCGTGCCATGCGCTCGACCCACGCACTTGGAAGAGCCGCAGAACCGGCCCGCTGGCGGACAAAGGCATTCAAGGTCCAGCGAGTTCGTTGCAGGCCTTTGCGCCGCAAACCGCGCATCACCGTTTGCAGGGCCGCGGCTTCCTCGGGTCGCGCCGCGCCGGTTCCGTTGCCCAGCAGCCAGTCAACCTCATGCTCCTCAAGTGAGTCGTCGAGCCAGCGCAAGAGAAGACTCGCCGCGCGCGCCAGGCCGACATTGAGGAGCGGCACACCCAGTGAGAACTCAAATCGAAGCGGCTGCGCGCCCCCGCCGGGCTTAAGGAACGCCCGCTCGATTTCGCCGCGGCGCTGGCCTGCATCGTGGGCGACGACCAGCACGCGGGCTAAAGGCTTGCCGGCAAGATAACGGCTGCACCAGAGCGCGCACGCGCTCAATTCAGCCTGCTCGTTCGCTGCGCTATAGAAGCGGATAGCTTCGGCGGGCTCGCCCGGCGCAATCGAGCGCCATTCGGCCCATGCATCGAACACCTTTTGCTGGATGGGCAAGAGGCGGTCAAATCCAGCCAGCACCAGCGGCGGCCGGCCGCCAACTTGATTCTCGAGCAGCGAGAGGAGTTCTAAAGGCACGCGGCTTGTGCTTAACAGGCCGTCGGCGCGACAGGCATCATCGAATGCCGTCAGCCAGCCACTGAAGGCTCCGTGGTCCTGCTGCCAAGCGCTCCGTGCCGTGGGCCGAAGCAAGTGCGGAGCATGCGCGCAGAGGAGTTCGTGCGCTTCCATCGCCAGTTGCGCGAGGCGCCGGCGCGGAGGCTCGGTCCAACCCGCGGTGTGTCCGCTGTCGCGAATGATGCAACACCACAGCGACTCTTCCTGCATCGGGTTCAGCAGCAGGAGTCCATCTCCGCCGCGATCGGCCCACGCCGAGCGGGCGAAACTCTTCCAGTCCAGAGCCTGGGGCGCGGGCCACGCCGTCAGCCCTTCGGCGCGGCGGTCGCGATGGAACGCCGCCTTGACCGCCCGGGCAGCGCGTTCACTGGCTGCGACCACTGAGCCGCCGCCGCGCAGCCACGCGTCTACGTCAGGCGCAGAAACGAAACCCATGTCAGGGTTATATACCTTGCAGAGCTGTGGAAGCACCGACTTTTCGCTTTTATTTCGCCAAACCCCGATTGGCTCGAACCAGCGCCGAGCTGCCCGGAGGATCGCCCATTACACTCATTTCATGATCAAGCGCATTGGCGTGCACCTGGGCACCGCGGGCGGCGCCTCCAACGCCGCTCTGCGCGCCCGCGCGGTCGGCGCCAATACCTTCCAGATGTTTTCGTCCAGTCCCCGCATGTGGCGCCCCGCCACCGTGGACGCCGAACAGGCTGCCCGCTTGCGCGAACTGAGGGCCGCCCACAACATAACGCCGCTCGTGATTCACACCAGCTATCTCGTCAACCTCTGCAGCCAGACCGAAGAGGTGCGCACCAAAAGCATCGCCTGTTTTCGACAGGAAATCGAGCGCGCGCTAACCCTCGGCGCCGATTACCTCGTCCTCCATCCCGGCTCATGGAGAGGCCTCACCCGCCACGAAGGCCTCAGGCTCGCCGCCGAATCCATCGAACGCGCCCTCGACGGATTCCCCTGGCAAAGCACCAGCTTCACCATCCTCATCGAAAACACAGCCGGCTCCGAGTTTTCACTGGGCGGCAGCTTCGACCAGGTCGCCGAACTGGTCTGGCTCCTGCGCACCCACGCGCCGGTGGCTGTCTGTCTCGATACCTGCCACACCCATGTCGCCGGCTACGACATCGTTACCGCCGACGGCTACGAAGACACCATGATTCAGATCGAAGCTACCGTCGGCTTCGACGCGGTCCGCGTCTGGCACTGCAACGACGCCAAATCTGCGCGGGGTTCTAAACTCGATCGCCATCAGCACATCGGGAAGGGAACCATCGGCAAAGAGCCGTTTCGCCGCCTCCTCAACGATCCGCGATTCGCCCACTCCGCCTTCATCGCCGAAACCCCTGTCGACGAGGACGGCAACGAGGCGAGCAACGTGAAAGCGCTGAGAGCCTTATCAAAACAGGCGAAACCGGGAGGCACGGCGGGAAAATCGCGGTAAGATGGTCATCGCTGAGTTCCCGGAGGTGCGCGGTGCCTCGAATCGCCGGTCGTCTCCTCTTCATTCTCTCCTTCGCCCTGCTGGTCTGCGCCGTTCATGCACAGGTGGGCGTCGCCATTTCAGGCGGACCCGACCATACCTCACTCCCCCACCACCTCCAGCCCTATACCGCCGAATTCAAAATCACCCAGGTGCAAACGCTCGCGGACGGTACCACGATTACCAGCGAGGGCACCGAGATCAGGGCAAGAGATTCTGCAGGCATCACGATGCAGTCCAACACCAATCAGAGCTGGCAGCTCGGCCGGATGCTGGGCACATCCGGCGGTGTGCACGATACCGACGGGACAATCCTGGCCAATTGGTACTCCGTCACCAACGATGGGCATGTTTTCAAGATGCCGCCAAAGGAACAGCGTCATGGGTGCTGGGCGTCAGACAACCTCCGCATGGACTGGAATGAGACTCCACGGCCGGCGCCGCCCCAATATGTGTTCAATCCACTTACTCGGGCCGCGGAACAGGTGCCGGCTCCCGTACAGCGATCGACGCCGAAGATCTCCGACCTGGGGAGTATCTCGATTCAAGGCGTAGAGGCGCACGGACAGCGGATCACTCGCACCATCGCCGTAGGTGAGGCGGGCAACGATCAAACCATCGTGAGGGTTGAGGATAACTGGATGGCTCCCAGCCTCGGTCTCGAACTGCGCCAGACTATTGAAGATCCGCGGATCGGCAAGCGGACCCGCGAACTGGTCAACCTCACCCTTGAAGAGCCCGACCCGTCTCTCTTCCAACCCCCTGCGGATTACAAGGTCACGACGGAAGAGCTGCACCCGGTTGCCTGCAAGCAATAGCCCGGTCGCGCACCAAAGGATCCGTCCCGGCCCCTGAAGATGACGTCATTCCCGCTTCGGCAGGAAATCAATCCGCACTGCAACAATTCGCTGAGCGCAAGTCGCCGCTCAATGTCACGTTCAACCAAAGGGTTCCGATCGAAAGGAGATCAACGCAATGCCCACTCTGCTCAAGGGGTCCTCTCTGTTGTTCGCCGCCGCCCTGTTTCTCTCGACGGCTGGAGCGCAAACCGCGGACAAGAGCGCCGCCCCCAAGCCGCCCGACAGCCCCTCCAAGGTTCTCCTTGACTCCTGGAACGACATCGGCCGCAAACTTATCGCCATGGCCGAAGACATGCCCGACGACAAGTATGATTTCAAGCCCGTTCCCGCGCAGCGCAGCTTTGCCGAGCAGTTGCTGCACGCGGCCGGCGCCAACTACTTCTTCATCAACCCGGTCAAAGGGCTCCCACCGCCGGAAGGCGACCCCAAGCGCGCCGATTACAAGACCAAAGCGGCGGTGGTGGACTACGTTCGCAAATCCTTCTCCGATGGAGCCGCGCTCATCACGAGTAAGGGCGATTCCGGCATGAGCGATCTGATGATCGACCCGTTTTCTAAAAATCAGTCCCGCTTCAGCGACTTTGCCTGGGGTTTCATCGAACACTCCGGCGAACACTACGGGCAACTCGTGGTCTATTACCGCGTCGCTGGCCTGGTGCCACCCGAGTCGCGCCCCAAGAAGTAGGCGGCAGGTCACGCGCGTCTGGGATCGGACTCTTCGAAACCGCGCTACTATAGTCTCGCCGAAGGTTCTTGTCCGGAGGTGAGGGATGCCACGGATCGCCTGTCGTATCGTGGCTGCGCTGGCGGTTGCCGGCTCAGCTTTCGTTGGGTTTGCCCAGACCGCGCCGGCGCCGGCCAAAACCAAAGTGCCCCGCGCCCCTCAGCCCTTCACGGCCGAGTTCAAAATCACCTCCGTGCAGACGCTGGCGAACGGCACCACCATCACGCGAGAGTCCACTGAAGTCGAAGCCCGGGATTCTGCGGGCCGTTCACTCCATTCCGCTGCCGGACAAGGCCTCGGGATAGACCGAGACCCCATCAGCCGGACCAACGTCAGTGATCCGGTCGGCGGAACGCAATCGGAATGGGACTCGCGGACGAAGAAGGCTCGGGTCTATAAGCTGCCACCCGAGGAGCAACGCGGATGCTGGTCGAATGATGGCGGAGATTTTACGATTTCCCGGTACGACGGCCCTCGTCCCGACAGGCCTGCGCCCTCGGGCACCGTTTTACCGGGTGGGGGCGTTCTCGTCCCGTCCCGGCGGCACACACCTGAGGTGGAAGATCTCGGGACGAACACGATTCAGGGCTACGAAGTCCAGGGAAAACGGATGACGACCACCATCCCCGCCGGCGAGATCGGAAATAGTGAGCCCATCGTGATTGTGAACGAGCACTGGTCTTCTCCCCAGTTCCCCCTCGCCCTGCGCGACATCAACGACGATCCGCGCAGCGGCAAACGCACGCGCGAATTAGTGAGTCTCACTCCGGGCGAACCGGAATTGTCGATCTTCCAGCCTCCACAGGGGTACGAGGTCAAGGAAGAGGAGTTGCACCAGGTCACGTGCCGCCAAGCCTCGCATTGACGTCGAGGACGCCAGAATCCTTCCGTTTACACTAGAAGTTTATGGCGGAAGAAAAAGAACAACGCTACGACCCGGCGGTGATTGAGCCGAAATGGCAGCAACGCTGGGCGGAGGATCCCGCACTGTACGCGGCCGATCCGATTGACAGCGGCAAGCCCAAGTACTACGTCCTCGAAATGCTGCCCTATCCGAGCGGCCAGCTTCACATGGGCCACGTACGCAACTATGCCATCGGCGACGCCCTCGCGCGCCACATGTGGATGCGGGGCTACAACGTGCTTCACCCCATGGGCTGGGATGCATTCGGCCTGCCCGCCGAAAACGCCGCGCTGAAAAACAACACGCCGCCCCGCCAGTGGACCCTCGCCAACCTCGCCGGCATGAAGCGTCAGTTCGGCCGCCTGGGCATGGGCTTTGACTGGTCCCGCGAAGTCACCACCTGTTTTCCCGACTACTATCGCTGGAACCAGTGGTTCTTCCTCCGCATGTACGAGCGCGGCCTTGCCTACCGCAAGAAGAGCAAGGTCAACTGGTGCCCCGAGTGCTGCACCGTGCTGGCCAACGAGCAGGTCATCGATGGCCGCTGCTGGCGTCACGAAGACACGATTGTCGAGCAGCGCGATCTCGAGCAGTGGTTCTTGCGCATTACGGCCTACGCGCAGGACCTGCTCGACGGCCTCGACAAGCTCGACGGCTGGCCCGAAAAAGTGCGCACCATGCAGCGCAACTGGATCGGCAAGAGTACAGGCACCGAAGTCGAGTTCGCGGTCCAAAACCGCACCGAAAAGATTAGCGTCTTCACCACCCGCGTCGACACCATCTTCGGCGCCACCAGCATCCAACTCGCGCCCGAACACCCTCTTGTCGCCGCCCTCGCCGCCAACGACTCCGGCCTTCGCAAGCAGGTCAACGAACTGCTCGAAGAACAGAAGAAAGCGCGCGAAGCCGGCGACGTCGGCGAGATCGAAAAACACGGTGTGCCCACCGGCCACTTCGCCATCAATCCTTACAATGGCGAGCTTGTCCCCATCTGGGTCGCCAACTATGTGCTTCTCGATTACGGCACCGGTGCCATCATGAGCGTGCCCGCGCACGACGAGCGCGATTTCGAATTTGCGAAGAAGTACGCCATTCCCATACGGCGCGTGATCGCTCCCGCCGATCCGAATGCCGAAGAGCCGGAACTGCCCTTCACCACCAAGGAGGGCGTCGTCATCAATTCCGGCGAGTTCAATGGACTGCCCTACGAACAGGCTGTCAGGCGCTTTCAGGAGGCCGCCGCCCGCGGCGGCTTTGGGGAGCCGAGCATCACGTTCCGCCTCAAAGATTGGGGCGTCAGCCGTCAGCGCTACTGGGGCACGCCCATCCCCATGATTCATTGTGAGCGCGACGGCATCGTCCCTGTGCCCGATGATCAGCTGCCCGTGATCCTGCCGGAACAGATCGAGATCACCCAACAGGGCGGGTCGCCGCTCGGGCGCGTGCCTGAGTTTGTAAACGTCACGTGTCCAAAGTGCGGAGGCCCGGCCCTCCGTGAAACCGACACCATGGACACCTTCGTCGACTCAAGCTGGTACTTCTACCGCTACACCGACGCGCAGAATTCCACGGCACCCTTCGATCCCGCCACTGCGCAGTACTGGTTCCCCATCGACCAGTACATCGGCGGCGTCGAGCATGCCATTCTGCACCTCATCTACTCGCGCTTCTGGACCAAGGTGATGCGCGACCTCGGCCTCGTCACAAACGATGAGCCTATCCGCCGGCTCTTCACCCAGGGCATGGTCCTCAAAGACGGCGCCAAGATGTCCAAGAACAAGGGCAATGTCGTTTCACCCGACGAGATGGTTGCCCGCTATGGCGCCGACTCCGCCCGGATGTACGCCCTCTTCGCCGCCCCGCCCGACCGCGACCTCGACTGGCAGGAAGACGGAGTCGCCGGAGTCAGCCGCTTTCTCGCTCGGGTGTATCGCATCGTGATGAAATACGCGTCGCAAGCCAGGGGCGCCCAAACAGACTTTTCACAAACGCAGACGGGTCGAGACCTGCTGCGCAAACTCCACCAGACCATCGCCAAGATCACGCTCGATTTCGAAGGCCGGTGGCACTTCAACACCTGTGTGGCCGCCGTCATGGAGTACGTCAACGAACTGCAGGCTGCGGACACAGAACTTGCCGCCGGCAATGTCCCCGCTCCGGTGGTGCGCGAACTCCTGCGGACGTTGGTTTTGCTTCTCGCTCCGTTTGCCCCGTACATCGCTGCCGAGTTGTGGGAGGAATTGGGTGAGCAAGGCGCGGTGCTCCGCGCTCCATGGCCCCGCAGCAATCCCGAACTCGCGAAAGAAACCGAGATCGAAATTCCTGTGCAGATCAACGGCAAGCTGGTGACGGTGATACGGGTTGCCGCCGACGCAGATTCCGAAACCATTCAAGCCGCCGCCCTGGCCGATGAGAAAGTGATATCGCGCATTGCCGGCAGGACGATCGTCAAAGTCATCGTCGTGCCGCGCAAGACGGTTAACCTGGTTGTCAGGTAATATGCAGCGCGATCCCGTTCGCGCCACGCAGTCCGCCGTCGGCCAGATGGGCTGGGTATTCTCGCACCCTTCGCTGACTGCCCTCGAAGTGGCCTGGCGCTGGATCTTCGGCGCGCCCATGCTTCTCGTCTGCTGGATCCACGCGCAAAGAATTCTGGCCCAGCTTCCGCCGGAATCCACGGGCCTCGACAAGGTCAACCTGCAGGACCCGTGGGTTTCCGCCGTCCGCGTGGCCGATGCCTGGGATCTCTACCGGCCTCACGTTGTGCACATACTGGTGTGGCTTTTTCCGCTGGCGGCAGTGGCTTGGGTTGTCATCTCCGCCCTGGGCCGCAACCTGGTGATGAAGTGCCTCGAGCCGGGCCTTGCGTTTCGCCCCATTAGCATGATCGCGCTGCAGACCGCGTGGCTGGCGGCTCTCGTGTTTACCTGCTGGGCATGGTTTCGTTCCATCGGCTGGGCCGCCGATCAACACATTGGAAACGGAGCCGAGCCTGACCTCGTTGGCTACACCGTCTGGGTCATCGTCTTTACTCTTGGGTTCTTCACCCTGTGGGCCCTGATCAGCTGGGCTGTCGCCATCGCGCCAATGCTCGTGCTTCTGGAAAACCGGTCGGCATTTTCTGCGCTTCGTGAGAGTCTCCTGCTGGGAAAGCCGTTCTCCAGCAAGCTGGTCGAAATCAACCTGGTCATGGGCATCGTCAAGCTGGCGCTGCTGGTGCTGGCCATGGTGTTCTCGTCCGTGCTTATCCCCTTCGCCGAGCAGGTCGGCGCCGGCACTCTCCATGTCGAATGGATCATCGTCTCGATTTTCTATTTCGTTGCCAGCGACTACTTCCAGGTGGTGCGTCTGAAGGGTTTCATCGAGTTCTGGCATACCTTCAGGGGATAGACCAAGTCGTCGGCCAGCGGGTATCTACCGCTATCCCATCCGGGTCCGCTTGAATTCTTCTCCCCGCCACGTCTTTTCGAACTTGCTTTCGCGCAGATCCGAGTCTTTCTTGAGCTTGGAAATCTCGCCCCGTGTAACCCGGTTGCCTTTACCGTCTACCCAGACAATGTAGAGGTGTGCATCCTCTCTGCCCGTGGCGCCTTTCTCGTACTTCACTGAGACCATGACGTTCTGCGAGTTCTTCGTCCTGGTCTCGGACCTGCGTGATGCCGCGCCTCCCGTGTTCACGTCCCCGGCATAACCGCCCACGATGATCTTGTGGTAACCCAGGCCAAACAGTGATTTCGCCAGGTGCTCGGCAAAGAAGGTCCCCATGATCGGACAAATGACCACCTTCTTGTTTTCTTGCTTCAGGTCCCCGCCTCCGAAACAGCTCAGCATCTTGATCAGCACATGAGTTTCAGCGAGTCCCATGTCGTGGAGTTGCTTCGCGAGGTCGCCGTGGGGCAGTTTTTCCCCTCGATCGTTGAGGATATAGCTCGGGTCTGACTCACCGCCATGGCCTGCGATGAGAAGCATGTCGTCATCACGCACGCAATGCAGCGGGCCCTCTGCCGGTGTCTTCGGCAGCTCTCGTGGTTTGTAGATCAGCACCTCTCGGTCAGTCGCTTTTTCGTCATGGGTGTTATAGAGGGAGCTCTGATACTTGGTCGTGTACCGGTTAAGCGTTGCCATGTTGGGTCCGGTTGCGCTGCCTTCCACAAACGGGTAATACACGTAATGCAGCATCTTAGAGCTCCTTCTGTGTGTGAAAGAATCCGGAATCTCCAGCAGGCCTCAGAGTATATCTCAACTTGACTTCAGTGCCGGGTGCCCCAGAGCCTGTCCGGAGCTTAGTCGAAGGATTCGGATTGTCGGACCTGGGAAATCGAGACTCTCTATTTCGCCGCTTCCGGATTCTCTTTCACGAACGCGGTGCTCAGCGTGTGCTTCTCCTGCGCCACCGGAAACAGAGTGGGATAGAACTGGACAAACGTCGTGTCCACCGCGGCGTGCTCCGCATGGCACTTGTAGCATGGCGCTCCCTGCGGAATCAGGGTGCCGTTTTTGTCCGGGGCGTCGAAGGAGAAGAACGCCCACTTGCCCGGGAACCGCGCCTCGTCCTTGACGTGGACTTCAAAATCCATCACACCGACGGCCTGGAAATGCCCACTCTGATTGATCGAGCCTTTGCT
>Ga0308309_10001815_pt1 | contig 12705 bp, 10 predicted proteins | sample HubBroMetageWFT5_FD_192491 | JGI IMG/M metagenome (GOLD analysis project Ga0308309, IMG submission 192491) | Warmed and freeze-thawed soil microbial communities from the Hubbard Brook experimental Forest, New Hampshire - Hubbard Brook CCASE Soil... | ecosystem: Environmental > Terrestrial >...
GATCGAGGTGTCGGAGGTAGCGGCGCCGCATTTCCCGGCGAAATGGCGGGAAGTCAACGTGATGACGATCGCGTTCGGTCACGGGATCTCGGTCACGCCGCTGAGCTTTGCGAGCGCGGCCGCGGCACTCGTCAATGGCGGGGTTCTGCGCCAAGCCACGCTCGTCAAGCAATCGCCCGACGACGCGCCGCAAGGTCAGCACGTGATTTCGCCGAAAACCTCGGAACAAATGCGCAAGCTTATGCGATTAGTGGTTGAGCACGGGACCGGCACGCAGGCCGCGGCACCCGGCTACGTGGTGGGCGGTAAGACCGGCACGGCGGAGAAGATTTCGGGCAGACATTATGCAGAGAAAAAACTGCTTTCGAGCTTTGTCGGAGTGTTCCCGATCAGTGATCCGAAATATCTGATTTTGACCGTGGTCGACGAACCTCACCCAGACAAGCAGAGCCACGGCTACGCCACCGCCGGCTGGACGGTCGCCCCGGCAACCAGCCGGATAGTCCAACGCATTGCGCCGCTCCTCGGGGTGCAGCCGGTCGACGAGTCGTCGCCCGAGGTCCAGCGGACGTTGATGGTCGACACTCTGCAGGGCAAGCGGATTGAAGCTTACTGAGCTGATTGCCCCTGTGTGGGCGCCCGCGGGATTGAACGACCCTGAGATCGTCGGCCTCACTGCCGATTCGCGGAATGTGCAAGCCGGGTTTCTGTTCGCTGCCTTGCCCGGCACCAAACAAGACGGGCGGAGTTTCGCCGGTGAAGCAATCGCGCGCGGCGCCGTCGCCATTCTGACCGACGAGCCCGCCGCACTCGCGCTTTCGCAGGAGGAGTGCGACAGGGTCTGCATTGTCACCGACCCGAACCCGCATCGCTGGCTGGCATTGATCGCGGCACGCTTTCACGGCCGGCAGCCGCGAACGATCGCCGCCGTTACCGGCACCAACGGCAAGACCTCGGTGGTCCATTTCACGCGTGAGATCTGGACGGCGCTCGGCCACCCGGCAGCGAGCCTCGGTACGCTCGGGATCGTGACCGCCCGCGATAGCCGGCCCGGCGCACTGACGACGCCGGATCCCGTCGCGCTGCACCGCGATCTCGCCGGGCTGGCTAAACAAGGGATCGATCACGTGGCGGTCGAAGCGTCGAGCCACGGTCTGCACCAATTTCGGCTCGATGGTATGTCGGTCGCCGCCGCGGCGTTTACTAACCTGACGCGCGATCACCTCGATTACCACGGCGAGATGATACACTATCGCGCTGCTAAGGAGCGCCTCTTCACAGCCCTTCTGGTGCCGGGCGGCTCCGCAGTTCTCAACCGGGACAGAGCCGAGTTTTTGCGGCTCGAGGGACTCTGCCGCGATGGCGGCCATCTGGTGATCACCTATGGCGCCGATCCCGCCGCCGATCTGCGGCTGATTGCCCGCGAGCCGCGCGTCGACAGTCAATTCCTCGTTCTGGAGGTTTTCGGCCGCAGGCAGGAGCTGGTGCTGCCGCTTGCCGGCGAGTTTCAGGCTATGAACGCGCTCGCGGCGCTGGGGTTGGTGATCGCGACGGGCGGGGCCGTTGCTGCCGCCAGCGCCGCTCTCACCGGTCTGACCGGTGTTCCCGGTCGCCTGCAGTTCGTCGGCGGGCACGAGGGCGGTGGGTCGATCGTCGTCGATTACGCCCATACGCCGGATGCACTGGCGATGGTTCTTACGGCGCTGCGCCCCCATGCCCACCGCCGCCTCGTCGTATTGTTCGGCTGCGGTGGCGACCGCGACGCCGGCAAGCGCCCGTTGATGGGAGAGGTGGCGACCCGCTTGGCCGACCGCGTTTACGTCACCGACGACAATCCGCGAACCGAGCCCCCCGCCGAAATCCGGCGCGCCATCCTCGCGGCGGCGCCGAACGCGATCGAGATCGGTGAGCGCCGTGAGGCGATCACGACGGCCATTGCCGAGCTGGAGCCGGGCGATCTCCTGGTCATCGCCGGCAAGGGCCACGAAACCGGCCAGATCATCGGCACCAAGACATATCCGTTCGACGATGCCGCACTCGCGCGTGAACTAGCGGGCGAGTCCCGGCCGTCATCCCGTCGACGGGCCGGCTGATGACTCGATTGTGGACCGCCGCAGACGCCGCGGCCGCGACCGGCGGGTCGACCCTGACGGAGTGGGCCGCGACAGGCGTATCGATCGACACGCGCAACCTGGCCGCGGGCGACCTGTTCATCGCTCTGCGCGGCCCCAACCACGACGGCCACGATTTTGTTGCGACGGCGCTGCAACGGGGCGCTGCCGCAGCAATGGTGGACCGGGAAATGCCGGAGGCTCCGATGCCGGCGCCGCTGCTCCGCGTCGCCGATACGCGGGCCGGTCTCGCCGCGCTCGGCACGGCGGGGCGCAACCGCGGCCGAGCCCGGATCGTCGCCGTTACCGGCAGCGTCGGCAAGACCGGGACCAAGGAGGCGTTGCGCCTGGCGCTCGCCAGCTCCGGCCCAACCTATGCCTCGGCAGGCGGGCTTAACAATCATTGGGGCGCGCCATTGTCGCTCGCCTGCTTGCCGCCGGATGCCTGCTACGGCGTCTTCGAGCTCGGCATGAATCATCCCGGCGAGATCGCGGGCCTCACCCGGCTCGCGAAGCCGCACATCGCGGTGATCACGACAGTGGAGCCGGTTCATCTCGGCTTCTTTCCATCGATCGAGGCTATTGCCGATGCCAAGGCGGAAATCTTCCTCGGGCTCGAGCCCGGCGGCGTCGCGGTTCTCAACCGCGACAACCTCCATTACTCACGATTGGCTGCCGCCGCGAAATGCGCCGGCGCCGTCGAGATCCTCGGCTTTGGAGCCCATCCGGAATCCACCGCGCGCCTGGTCGATTGCGTGCTCGATTCGCGCGGCAGCACTGTCGAGGCTACAGTTTGCGGCACTGCTATCAGGTTTCTGATGCCGGTTCCGGGCCGGCATTGGGTCATGAACGCACTCGCTGCGCTGGCTGCGGCGCAAGCCGCCGGCGCGGCTGTCGATCACGCCGCCGAAGCGCTGGCCGAGCTCCAAGCACTGCCGGGCCGCGGTCGGCGCCACCAACTCGCTTGGGCTGGCGGCACCTTGACGCTCATCGATGAGAGCTACAATGCTAGCCCGCCCTCCATGCGCGCTGCCCTTGCCGTGCTCGCCGCTACTGAGCCGGCGGCCGGCGCACGACGCGTAGCGGTGCTCGGCGACATGCTCGAGCTCGGCGACGCATCCGAGCGCTTGCACCGCGAGCTCGCCGAACCGGTCGCCGCAGCCGAGGTCGACCGCCTTTTTCTAATCGGCGAGGCCATCGCCGCGCTCGACGAGGTTCTTCCCGAGGGGAAACGAGGCGGGTTGTGGCGATCGCCCGAGGAAGCTATGCCTGCGCTGCTGCACTTTCTCGAACCCGGCGACGTCGTGACCATCAAGGGCTCCCGCGGCGTGCGCGTCAGCCGCGTCGTGGAGTTGTTGCGCGCGCAATCCGCCCGGCCTGAACGAAGCCGGCCAGAGACGTGAACCGATGCTGTACCCGCTGCTTTATCCTTTTGCGGACGAATTCCAGTTCTTCAACCTGTTTCGTTACATCACCTTCCGCTCGGGAGGGGCGGTCGTCACCGCGCTGCTGATCAGCTTTATCCTAGGTCCGCACCTGATCCTGTGGCTGCGGCGGAAGCAGTCAAACGGTCAGCCGATTCGTCCTGATGGTCCCGACGGGCACCTGCTGCGCAAGAAGGGGACGCCGACGATGGGCGGTTTCCTGATCATGACCGCGCTGACGGCATCGACCTTGCTGTGGGCGGATTTGACCAATAGCTACGTGTGGATCGCGCTGCTTACTACCGTCGGATTCGGGGTGATCGGCTTCTTCGACGATTATCGCAAGCTGACCCGGAACTCGCATCGCGGCCTCTCGGGCCGCGCCAAGCTCGCCCTTGAATTCGCGCTCGCCGCCGCCGCCTGCACCGCCATCTCCTACGTGGCGCCGGCCGGGCTGGCGAACGCTTTGGCAGTTCCGTTCTTCAAGAATCTCCTATTTGCGCTCGGCTGGTTCTTTGTGCCGTTTGGTGCATTTGTCATCGTCGGAGTCTCGAACGCGGTCAACCTGACCGACGGCCTTGACGGGCTGGCGATCGTGCCCTCGATGATCGCGGCGGGCTGCTTCGCCGTTATCGCCTACCTCGCCGGCAACCTGGTCTTTGCCAATTACTTGCAGATCCATCACGTCGTCGGGGCAGGCGAGCTGACCGTGTTTTGCGGTGCGATGGTCGGGGCGAGCCTCGGCTTCCTGTGGTTCAACGCCCCGCCGGCCATGGTCTTTATGGGCGATACCGGATCATTGTCGATCGGCGCCGCGCTCGGGACGATTAGCGTGATCACCAAACACGAGCTGGTGCTCGCCATCATCGGCGGTCTTTTCGTGCTCGAAGCGGTATCGGTCATCGTCCAGGTCGCGAGCTACAAAATGACCGGCAGGCGCGTCTTCCGCATGGCGCCCCTGCACCATCATTTCGAACAGATGGGATGGGAGGAGCCGAAGATCGTGATCCGCTTCTGGATCATCGCCTGGATCCTGGCCATCGCCGGCCTCGCCACGCTGAAGCTGCGATGAAGCGCATGGTGCGGGACCCTCACCCGCCTCGCTGCGCTCAGCACCCTCTCCCGCGGTACCGGAGAGGGGCTACAACGCGTTCAGCGCAAAGCTCCTCTCCCGCACTGCGGGAGAGTGGGGACCAAGACCCTACGGGTCCGCCCAGCGCGCGGCCCGAGGACAGGCTCGGGGCTTGGTGGGTGAGGGGTGGCCCACTGCGTTGTGACGGGCGCCACCAATGAGATTCGCGCGGATCGATCAGAGCCCGGTTGCGCGGTGGTGGTGGACCGTCGACCGTTGGAGCCTTGCCGCGCTCGGCATGCTGATCGGCTTCGGCGTCGTTATGAGCTTGGCGGCGAGCCCTCCGGTGGCCGAACGGATCGGTTATGACGGGCTGCATTTTGTCCGCCGGCATCTAGCGATGCTGCCGTTGGCGCTGGGCCTCATGTTCGCGGTCTCGCTGCAGCCGCCCCGGACCATCCGCCGCATTGCGGTGATCGGTTTCGGCATCTCGCTCGCCCTGCTCGCGTTGACTTTCGTCATTGGCGTCGAGATCAAGGGAGCGCGGCGCTGGATCAATTTCCCTGGCTTGTCGCTGCAGCCCTCCGAATTTATCAAACCGACCTTCGCCGTCGTCGCCGCGTGGTTGTTCGCCGAGCAGAAGCTGCGACCCCGCTTTCCGGGCAATTTGATTTGCATTGTGCTCTTCCTCATCGTCGTCGCGATGTTGATAAAGCAGCCGGACATCGGGATGGCGGCGGTCGTCGCGGCCGTCTGGTTTGCGCAATTCTTCATGGCCGGGATGCGGCTTTACTGGGTTGCGGCGGGCGCTCTTGCCGGACTTGGCGGACTGGTCGGCGCCTATATGTACCTGCCGCATGTCAGGGTCCGGGTCGACCATTTCCTCGACCCCTCGACCGGCGACAGCTATCAGGTGAACCGCTCGATCGAAGCCTTCGCCAATGGCGGGTTGTGGGGGCGCGGTCCGGGCGAGGGCACGGTGAAGGACGTCCTCCCCGACGCGCATGCGGATTTTGTCTTCGCCGTCGCCGGAGAGGAGTTTGGAGTCGTCGTCTGTCTTATTATCGTCGCGCTGTTCGCGTTCATTGTGCTGCGCGGGTTTTCGCGAATGTCGCAGGAGGGCAGCCTCTTCGTCCTTCTCGCCGCGACCGGCCTGCTGGTCCAGTTCGGTCTGCAGGCGTCGATCAACATGGCCTCCAGCCTGCACCTGATCCCGACCAAAGGCATGACCTTGCCGTTTCTATCTTACGGCGGATCCTCGATGCTGGCGCTCGGTCTCGGCATGGGGATGATGCTCGCTCTCACCCGACGGCGCCTCGGGGGAGGCGAGCAATGAGTGGATCCTTCGCGCTCGCGGCCGGCGGCACCGGCGGCCATCTGTTTCCGGCCGAGGCGCTGGCCATCGAGCTGCTCGGCGAGGGCGGCCGGGTGCATCTCCTCAGCGATGGGCGAGTGGAGGCTTTCGCCGGGCGGGTTGCCGAGATTGAGACGCACCATGTGCGCGCCGCGCAGCTGGGGGGTGGGGCGGCGCACACCGCCCAGGCACTCGGCGAGCTGGCGCTCGGGACGTTGCAGGCGCGCCGTTTGTTACGCCGTCTTTCCCCGGCTTGCGTCATCGGTTTCGGGGGTTATGCCTCTATCCCAACAATGCTCGCGGCGGTCTCTCTGGGTCTGCCGACGGCGATCCACGAGCAAAATGCGGTGCTCGGCCGCGCCAATCGGCTCCTCGCGCCGCGCGTGCGACGGATCGCAACCGGCTTTCCGGCAACAGCTGGCCTGCGCCCGGCCGATGGCGGCCGTACCGTACGGACTGGCAACCCGGTACGGCCTGCGGTGCTCGCCCTTGCCCGAACCAAGTACAAGGCGCCGCAACGGGGCGGCTCGATTGAGCTGCTGATCCTCGGCGGGAGCCAGGGGGCGCGGATCATGAGCGAGGCCGTACCGCCGGCGCTCGCCGTGCTGCCGACGCGGCTGCGCGAGATGCTGCGGGTCAGCCACCAGGCGCGCCCGGAGGATCTTCCTGGCGCCGAGGCGATCTATCGGAAAAATCGCATTCAGGCGGAACTGCAAAGCTTCTTTACGGACGTTCCGGAACGGCTGGCGCGCGCGCATCTGGCAATTTGCCGCGCCGGCGCCTCGACCGTGGCCGAGCTCGCTGTTATCGGCCGGCCCGCTGTTCTGATCCCGTACCCCTACGCCACCGACAATCACCAGGTCGCGAACGCCCGAGCCTTTGCCGACGCAGGAGCCGGATGGGTCATTGCTCAGCCGGAGTTGCGCCCGGATACCTTTGCTCTTTATCTGGAAAAGCTGTTGGGAGACCCGGCGACATTAAGCGCCGCTGCTCAGCGCGCTGGCGTTTTCGGCCGGCCCGACGCGGCGCGCGATCTTGCACGGCTCGCCGCTGAGCTCGGTCTCGGCTTGAGGGCGCAAGGACGGGCGGCATGAGAGCCCTCCCCCGATCGATCGGGCCCATCCATTTCGTCGGCATCGGCGGGATCGGAATGAGCGGCATCGCCGAGGTATTGCACAATCTCGGCTATCGGGTGCAGGGCAGTGACCTGGCCGACAGCGCCAATGTTCGGCGGCTGATCGATCTCGGAATTCCGGTCGCCCTCGGCCACGAAGCCGAGAACCTCGGCGCCGCCGAGGTCGTCGTGATCTCGTCCGCCGTCAAACCGGACAACGCAGAGGTCATCGCCGCCCGGGTGCGTCGCGTCCCGGTAGTGCGCCGCGCCGAGATGCTGGGCGAGCTGATGCGGCTCAAATGGTCGCTGGCGATCGCCGGAACCCATGGCAAGACGACGACGACCTCGATGATCGGCGCGCTGCTAGAGACGGCGCAGCTCGACCCGACCGTGATCAACGGCGGGATCATTAACGCCTACGGTACCAACACGCGGCTGGGGGCGGGCGACTTTATGGTTGTCGAGGCCGACGAAAGCGACGGCACATTCACCCGATTGCCGGCGACGATTGCAGTCGTCACAAACATTGACCCGGAACATCTCGATTTCTACCAAAGCTTCGACGCGCTGCGCCAAGCCTTCGAGGATTTTGTCGGAAACATCCCGTTTTACGGTTTTGCCGCGCTCTGCATCGACCATCCGGTGGTGCAGCAGATGATCCCCAAACTCTCCGACCGGCGCGTCCTGACCTACGGGTTCAGCCCGCAGGCTGATATCCGTGCCGTCGATGTCCGACTCGGACCGGACGGCGCCCGGTACGACATCGTGATCTCCGACGCGCTGATGGATCGGGGGCGCACGATTGCGGATCTCTTTCTGCCGATGTTCGGCCACCACAATGTGCAAAACTCGCTTGCCGCAGCGGCGGTAGCCGAGGCGATGGCGCTCGGCGACGACGCCCTGCGGGCCGCGCTTTACAATTTCAAGGGTGTAAAACGTAGATTTACGCAAACCGGCGAGTGGAACGGCGTCACCGTCATCGATGATTACGGCCACCACCCGGTCGAGATCGCAGCGGTTCTGAAGGCGGCGCGCGCGATCGTTGCGGGAAAGGTGATCGCCGTCGTCCAGCCACATCGGTATACGCGCGTCTTGCATCTTTTCGACGGGTTCTGCACCTGCTTCAACGACGCCGAAGTCGTTTTGGTCGCGGACATCTATGCGGCCGGAGAGGCGGCGATCGATGGCATCAGCCGCGACGCTCTGGTTGCCGGGTTGATCGAACACGGCCATCGCAACGTCCGTCCGCTGGCCGACCCGGGTGAGCTCGCGCCGATGGTTCGGGAGATGGCGCGCCCCGGTGACATGGTGGTGTGCTTGGGCGCCGGATCGATCACCGGCTGGGCGAACAGTTTGCCGGCCGATCTTGCGGCGCTGCAATCGTCGAGCCGCGTCGCATGAACCCGTTGATGGCGCAGCTCCCTCCGGTACGCGGCCGGTTGACCGCGGATGCGGCGATCGGCAAGCAGACCTGGTTTGGCGTCGGCGGCCCTGCCGAGGTTTTGTTCCGACCTGCCGATCTCGCCGATCTCGCCGTGTTTTTAGCAGCGCTGCCGCCGCCAATTCCGGTGACCGTGATCGGGGTAGGCTCGAACCTCCTGGTTCGTGACGGCGGTATTCCGGGCGTCGTGATCCGGCTCGGGCGCGGGTTCGCCGTGATCGAGGTGGAGCACGATCAAATCCGCGCCGGCGCGGCGGCTCTCGACCGCATTGTCGCCCTCGCCGCGGCCGATGCAGGGTTGGGTGGGCTCGAGTTCCTGTCGGGCATCCCCGGGTCGATCGGGGGTAGCCTGCGAATGAATGCGGGAGCCTATGGCCGGGAAATGAAGGATGTGCTCGTTTCGGCGATCGCACTCGACCGCACCGGCGAAACCCATACCGTCGAAAGCCAGAGGATGGGGCTCTCTTACCGCCACACCGATACCGACCCGAGTTGGGTATTTGTCGAAGCCCGGCTCTGCGGTGCATCCGGCGATCGCGCTGCGATTGGCTGCCGGCTGAACGAGATCCGCGCCGCGCGGGAAGCCACCCAGCCGGTGCGTGCCCGGACCGGCGGATCGACATTCAAGAATCCGCCCAATGACAGCGCGTGGCGCCTGATCGATGCCGCCGGCTGCCGCGGTCTCGTGCGCGGCGGCGCGATGGTGTCTCGGCTGCACACGAATTTTCTGATCAACACCGGCACCGCCACAGCGGCCGATCTCGAAGGCCTCGGCGAAGAGGTAAGACGGCGCGTCCACGACATCTCCGGGGTTCTGCTGGAGTGGGAGATCGAGCGGATCGGCCGCCGACTCGCAATTTCGGAAAGCACTACCTCGCCCTCTCCACCCCTGGGGGCGGAGAGGGTCGGGGTGAGGTGGGGAGAGCCCCAGCTCCGAACCGCACTTAACCCACCTCACCCTCCCCATTGCTACTGCAATGGGGAGGGTGAGGTGCGGGGCATCAGCGTGGATCAGGTGGGGCGGTGACCAAGACCGTAGCGGTGGTGATGGGCGGATGGTCGCCTGAGCGCGAGGTTTCGCTATCGAGCGGACGCGAATGCGCCAAAGCGCTGGTCGACCGCGGCTACCAGGTGCGGCTGATCGACGTCGACCGTGACTTGCCTCGCCTGATGCGCGCGCTGGACCCCCGCCCCGACTTGATCTTCAACGCATTGCATGGCGTCGGCGGGGAAGACGGCACCGTTCAGGGCGTGTTCGAAATGCTGGGGATCCCATACACCCATTCCGGCATCCTTGCCTCGGCCATGGCGATGCGTAAGCCGACGGCGAAGGCGGTATTCCGCGATGCCGGCCTGCCCGTCGCCGAAGGCGTAGTCGCCAGCCGCGAAATGCTGCTCGAGAGCGACCCGATGCCGACTCCCTTTGTGGTCAAGCCGACCAATCAGGGATCGAGCGTCGGCGTGCGGATCGTGCGGATCAACGACAATTCCTGGCGCGAGGAGGTAATGGAGTGGTGCTACGGCGCCGAGTTGCTGATCGAACGCTTTGTCCCCGGGCGAGAGCTCACGGTGGCGGTGATGGGGGACCGGGCACTCGGCGCCTGTGAGATCGTCCCGCGCGGCAGCTTTTACGATTACACCGCGAAATACACGGCGGGCGGATCGGATCATCTGACACCGGCGCCGGTTCCGCCGGCCGTCTATGAAGAGGCGCTCGACATCGGCTTGCGGGCGCATCGCGCGCTCGGTTGCCGCGGCGTCAGCCGCGCCGATTTGCGCTATGACGACACGCCGGAAGGTTGCGGCTGTCTCTATCTCCTCGAGGTGAATACGCAACCAGGGATGACGCCGACTTCACTGGTGCCCGATATCGCTCGTCATGTTGGCATCGGCTTCGACGAGCTGGTCGCCTGGATGGTGGAGAATGCGTCATGCGACGGATGAAGGGGTCGGCACCGCGACGCCCGCGACGCGGCCGTCTCTCTACCCTCCTCCGCCGCGTGAGCCTGTGGGTCGGCATCCCGGTTTTGTTGGCGGCCGGGTTGTACGCAGCCGTTCAGCTGAGCCGCTCGCCCCTCGGCCAAACGGCGCTGCAGTATACGGCCGACCGGATGCTCGACGGCACCGCGCGGCTGGGGTTGGTGGTGACTGACATCAAAGTCGAAGGACGCGAAACGACGGATCGCGAGACGATCCTCGCCGCGCTCGGCACCGGCCCCGGCACGCCCATCCTGGCCATGAGCCCGAGGCGGGCCAAGGAACAACTCGAGACTTTGCCCTGGGTTCGCTCCGCGGTGGTCGAGCGCCGCCTGCCGGACACGCTCTACGTCCGCCTCGTCGAGCGCAAACCGCTCGCCCTTTGGCAGCACGGCGGCGAGCTCGAGCTGATCGACCGCGAGGGCAGCGTCATCCCGGTGACCCGGCTCGACCGCTTTGCCAAGCTGCCGTTGGTTGTCGGCGAAGGTGCGGCGAAACATGCCGCGGATCTGCTCGACATACTGGCGACCGAGCCCGAGCTCGCCGCTCGCGTCAGTGCCGCGATCCGGGTTGGCGACCGCCGCTGGAACTTGCGCATCGACAACGCGATCGATGTCCTCCTCCCGGCCGAGGCGCCGGCCGGCGCCTGGGCTCAGCTCGCCCGGCTCGAGCGATCGAGCGCCATCCTGAAACGCGACGTGCAGACCGTCGATGTGCGCCTCCCGGACCGGCTGGTTCTGCGGGTCAACCCGGAGGTGCCGAAAGAACCGCCGACATCGCCGACAACCAAGAAGGGACGCCCATCGGCGAAGAACACATGACCACAGTGGATGAAGCGCCGACTCGCGCGAAGGGCGCCAGAAAAGCGGCAAAGAACGAAGCCGATGGCCAGGCGAAACCCCGCAGACCGGCGACACGGCCCCGCGGCAGCCTGATCACCGCCCTCGATATCGGCACCACAAAGATTTGCTGCTTTATCGCACGGGTCGAGGACGATAGGCCCCGGGTTCTCGGGATTGGTCATCAGATCTCGCGTGGCGTGCGCAACGGGGGAATTGTCGACCTACAGGCGACCGGTACCTCCGTGCTGAATGCGGTGCACGCCGCCGAGGAGATGGCCGGCGAGACGATAGAGCGTGTCGTGGCAAACCTGTCCGGCGGTTTCTCCGCCTCACGGATCATCAAGGCGGAAATCGACATCACCGGGCGCGAAATCACCGATGCGGAGATGCGGCGGGTACTCGAGCACGGGTATCTGATGCGCGAGCCGGGCGATCGCCAGATTATCCATTCCGTCCCGGTGGGCTTTTCGGTTGACGACAGCCGCGGCATCCGCGATCCGCGCGGCATGCTCGGCGAGCGGCTCGGGGTCAATATGCATGTGGTGACGGCAAGCTCAGCCAGCGTGCGCAACCACACCGCCGCCGTTGGACGCTCGCATCTCGAGGTGGAGGCTCTCGTTGTCAGCCCCTATGCCTCGGGACTCTCCTGTCTCGTAGAGGACGAGATCGGTCTCGGCGTAACGGTTATCGACATGGGCGGCGGAACGACGACGATCGGCGTGTTCTTCGACGGGAATTTGATTTTTGCCGATTACGTGCCGGTCGGCGGCATGCATGTCACCAACGACATCGCCCGCGGGCTCTCGACCGGGGTCGCCCACGCCGAACGCATGAAGACGTTGTTCGGCACAGCGATTTCAGCGAGCACAGACGAGCGCGAGATGATTGCCGTCCCGCAAATCGGCGAGGAAGAGGAGGGCCATGTCAACCATGTGCCGAAATCCCTGCTCGTCGGCATCATCGCGCCGCGCATTGAGGAGACCTTCGAGCTGGTGCGCAATCGGCTGGAGGCGAGCGGCTTCGACAAAGTCGCGGGCCGGCGTGTCGTGCTGACCGGCGGGGCTTGCCAGCTGCACGGGGCGCGCGAGTTCGCCGGACTGATCTTGGATAAACAGGTGCGGATGGGGCGGCCGCAGCGGGTGTCGGGCCTCGCGGAGGCGACTGGTGGTCCGGCCTTTGCGACGACCGCTGGGCTACTGCATTTCGCCCTATCCGAGCGCGCCGAGATCTCGGGTGCAAGGCGCAGCCTAGAGGGTCCACGATCGGGTGTTTTCGGCCGATTGGGGCATTGGCTGAAGGACAATTTTTGAGGCAGATTCGACTTGTAGCTCGCCCGGCCACAGCGTGAGCCAGCGAGGGGAGAGCCCGGA
>Ga0308309_10001816_pt1 | contig 12703 bp, 9 predicted proteins | sample HubBroMetageWFT5_FD_192491 | JGI IMG/M metagenome (GOLD analysis project Ga0308309, IMG submission 192491) | Warmed and freeze-thawed soil microbial communities from the Hubbard Brook experimental Forest, New Hampshire - Hubbard Brook CCASE Soil... | ecosystem: Environmental > Terrestrial > Soil...
AGATGCGGAGCCGGTTTACCTTTTTGTTACGGGGTACCCCCTCCCCCCTCGACTATTTGGAATCATCGACTTAAGCATGTTTTGGCCTGCAAAATCCGCTAGACAAAGGAGTTAGAGGTCAAAATCTAGAGAACAAAGGAGTTGCGTCCGATTTTTTCCCGGGTGCCGCAACTGGCTCTGCTGCCTCTGCCTAGGCAATGATGCGACGAATTGTGCGATGTTCGCAAGGTCAGATGTCACAGGGTTGGGCTGTGGAGGTCTGTGGGAAAGGGGGCTTGGAATCGAGGTCAAGGTCGAGGGCAACGGACAGGAGTGTCCTTTCCATGCGGGCGTCGCGTCAGCGGGTTCCTCGCTCGCCTTCGGCGTGCTCGGAATGACAAAGGGCTTTGGGTCTCCGGAGCTACTGGAATTCTTTCGGCAGAGACTGAGCTGGCGGTGCGGCATTCGTGCTTGCGGCGGGTTCTGTGGCGGCGGGCTGGATTGAGGTTTCACTTTGCAGGATCGTTGTCAGTTCAGGCGGTGCTTGCGGTGGAATGCCTTTGGCCTTGACGATCGCCCAGTGCCATTCCTGGTCGGGAAAGAGGGCAAAATTCAGGGACGTGCGAAAGACGGCGGTGGTGGATGGAGCCGCGGCTCCCTTCATGTGCAGAAGCAGGGTTACATCGGGCTGCTTCTGGAACGATTCTTGTACTGGCGGCGATGCGTTGCCCACGAGCGATGGAACAACTCCGGCCGGGCGGATATCGGAGACGGTGTCGCCGGGCTCGGGCCGCCTCACGATGGTCAGGCCGATCATCACCTCGCGAAGTTCCCAGGTCGTTCCGTTGTGCATGGAGACCTGCAGCGAATCTCCGTCGATGGTGGCTGGGCCGTCCAGCTTGGCGAGTTCGCTGCGCGGCAGCTCGTCCAGCGCGAGCGGGTCGGAGAGCTGCGAGGTGGTTTTGGAGGTAAACGACAGACTGCAGGTCACGTCGGGAGAGGAGATGCGAAGACTCCTGCCCGCGGGATCGAAGGAGAATCGCAGTAAGGAACCGGCCGCGCGCCGGCTTTCCGCCGCGTTCATCACTTGCCCGAAATTGTCGTTGTCGATCACTGTCCTGGGAACTGCCTGAGGAGTTGCCTCGGGCGGGGCGGCATTCTTTCGAAAGCTGCGGGCGACATCTCCCAAGGGAATATCGCCGGGGTCTTCCTGAGCGCCCGCCCAGGGAGGCAAGGCCAGCAAGAGGATTCCGAAAAACAGCAACGCGAGCTGCAGGCGAATTGGCGTAGGCCGTTGCACAGGAATTCAGAGACCGGCAGTGGTCCTACGCAGATTGTAGTGAGAGTGAGCGGTGAAGCGGAGGTTACTCTGGAACTTTAGTAACCCGAACTTGGCAGAGCAGAAGTTGGCAGAGCAGGACTTGGCAGAAAAGGAAAGAATGGGCGCGCGCTGACGAAATGGAAGCGCAACGGGGCGCGCGCCCAAGCTTTAATTCCAAGCCTTCTTAAGCCTAAAGAAGACCCGAAGACCGCAACCGTGAGACTGGATCAGCAACTGGCTGACGCCGGAAAACCCAACGTGCCACCGCAAAGCCCAGAGCTGCGTAACACAGATGCATGAACCTCATAGAAACCCCCAAAATCCTATTCGGCCATCACCTCAGGGGAGGATCAGCATCACTATCGGCAAAGTAGCAGTGGAGCGCAGGCTGGACAAGGCCCAACCGTGCCATCTGAGTGGCACGGAAGTAATAGGACGTGGCGCCGCAGGTTACATTACGGGACGGTAGTGGCGCGGTTCGAATCTGTCTTCTTTTTGTGAGCGTCATTCCGAAATCCGGCGGAGTTCAGCTCGGGGTTGGGGATCTCCCTTGGGCGAAGGCATGCGTGGCGCGGGAGATCCTTCGCTCCGCCTGAAAAGCGGCTCCGCTCAGGATGATGCCCATAAGAAGATTCGAACTGGGCGACCCCAGGTCGGTATGTTGCGTTTGCGCAGTTGATAGGGAAGCGAGCCAAACGCGCGATTATTGTGTCGCGGCGTTGCTTAGTAAAAGCGGCGCGACACATCGCGCGGCTCGCCCAGATCCTTCGCCGCGCAAAGAACGCCTGCTCAGGATGACAATCCCACTGCGCGAAGCGTTCATTTCTTCAGGAGAATTTGGCGAGCGGCCTGGAGTTCTTTGCGTTGCGCTGGGTCCACCTTTGGATAGGCGAGGCCGAGTTGCTCCAGCGTTTCGACGATGGCGGCTGACACTGCCAGGTGCGTGAACCATTTATTGTCCGCGGGGATGACGTACCAGGGAGCGTGGGCGCTTGCGGTGTTGCGGATCATCTCCTCGTAGGCATTCTGATAGTCGTCCCAATACTTGCGTTCGTGGATGTCGGCGGCGGAGAACTTCCAGTTCTTTCCGGGTTCGTCGAGCCGCGAAAGGAAGCGGCGCTTCTGCTCCTTCTTCGAGAGATGGAGAAAAAACTTGCGGATTACGGTGCCGTTGCGCGCCATGTGGCGCTCAAAGCTGCGAATGTCTTCGAAGCGTTCCTCCCAGATATTCTTCGTCACCAGGGAAGGTGGAAGTTTCTCGTCCTCGAGGGCTTTGGGATGCACGCGCACCACCAGCACCTCTTCGTAATAAGAGCGGTTGAAGATGCCGATATGGCCGCGCTCCGGCAGTAGCCGCGTGGTGCGCCATAGGAAGTCGTGCTGCAGTTCGGTCTGCGACGGAACCTTGAAGGAGGAGACTTGACAGCCTTCCGGGTTCACTCCAGACATGACGTGTTTGATGGTGCCGTCTTTGCCGGCGGCGTCCATGGCCTGGAAGATCAGAAGTACGGACCAGCAGTCCTGGGCATAAAGTTTGGATTGCAGGTCGGTCATGCGGGCGATTTCCTTCTGCAAGTCTTGCTGGGCATGCTCGACGGAGTGCCAATGACCGGTGTCGGCAGGATCGAAGTCTTTCAGGCGGAAATGCTTTCCATCGTCAATACGGTAGGACTTGGCTAGCTTGGCAGTTTTCATTGTAGGTTGCTCCCGCGCGATCCTCTTAAGAAGTTTACCGCTTTCCGGGGCGGTAGAGCGGCCGCGCAGGCTGTGATCGGCTTCGTAGTGCGGTCTTCATCGGCTTCACGACTACTGGGCGGTGCAGGACGGTTTCCAGCAGATGGCGCCCGGCGGCGATGGTTTGGGCGGATGCGCTCAGCGGAGAATAGCCTTCAGCGGAGATAAGGAGGGCTTCGTTCCCTCTGGTTCTGATCTTATTAGTTCCGGTCTGGCCATTTTCGATTTGAACGCGGCGGATGTGGCCATCGTGGGCGGCGTCGAAGGCGTTGGCCAGGCGCAGGATGGCGGCTAGCTGGATGGTTGCTTTCTGTTCGTCGGGGAGAAGATCGCGCAAGAATCTGTGCTTCCTGGTGGGCAAAGGTCCGCGATGAAAACGGGCGACGACAGCGGCGCGTTGCAAGTCTCCGGCTTTCCAGCCTAAGGGATTGCCGTGGGCGCGAATCATGTCGAAGGAAGTTTTGTGGTGTCCCTTATCGCCTCTAGACTTGCCGACATCGTGCAGAAGAGCGGCGACTAAAAGACTGGAGCGGGCTGAGATGGCGTCGGCGGAGGGCTGCCATCCTGATGCGAGAAGGCCGTCGTAGAGTTGAAGAGCCAGGCTGGCGACGCGCTCGGAATGGGCGAAGTCGGGATCGAGGCCATTCGCCCAGAGCTTCATGCGGCGAGTGGCGAGGACTTGAATCTGTTTGCCTTGCGGCAGCCCGGCGCGCCAGACCTGCCAGAGAGAATCGTTGCCTATCATCTTCTTGCGGTAGCGCTCGATGCGCCTGGTGCGCTCGGAGAGAATTCTTTCGCGCCATTGTTGGCGCGAGCCGTCGTTAGGAAGAGCAGGGTCAGGAAAAATATGGCAGGAGACGGCTGTGGCCCAGAGTATGTCGAGGTCATGGACCTCGCCGAGCAGGTCCTGCATTTCTTTGAGGTCGTTGCTCCAGGCCTTGTGTTCCGCGGGCAGGAAATTCTCGACGATGTAGCGGAAGCGCTTGATGCCGATGCGGAGGTTGTGAAAGGCGGTCTGGGAGCGGTTACGCAAGGCGCGGTTGTGGAGTTCGCGGGCTTCAGTCCAGCGTTCGAGAGCCAGATGTTTGAAGAGCGCGCTGCCGAGCCGAATGGTGGCGGCACGAGCCGGAAGAATTCTCGTCCACTGACGCCATTGCTTGCGATCGAATTCTTCGAGAGCGGCATGGGCTTCGAGCTTCTGTTGTTCTTCGCGTGCGGCGAGGATTAAGAGCAGGGCATGGGCTGCGGGATCGCCGCCCGCTTGGCGATGTAAGTCTGGAATAGACTCCAGATTCTGTTGAGATGTGAGCGCAGCGGGCGAGGGTGCCCGCTGTACACGGGATTGGACTGGCTCCAGCTTTTCGATCCACTCCATCATGATCTGGATGTCGCGCAAGGCGCCGAGGCGCTGAAAGAGGCGCTTGCCCGCCTTTCTCATGGCCTTCCAGTCGGGATCGGGATCGAGCGCGTGAAGACCGTCGGCCAGGGAGCGGCAGCGGCGCAGGGCAACGCGGAGATCGTGAACCGGATCGGGACTGAAATCGGCGGCGACGCGGTCGCATTCTTCTAGTACGCGCGACATCCAATAGCGCAGGCCGGTGGTTTTCTTGATACGCGGGGTGTGAGTGATTGAGGAAAGCACTAAGGTTCCGGGAAGCAGTGGTGCGCGTCGTGATCTCTTGCCAATTCTGACCGTTACCTCCGTAACGTGCAACCCCTTACCTGTTGGATTTAACCTTTTATTGCCTATAGCTACCTAGAGCCAGACCTGCGGGTTGAGGGGTGTTTTATCAGCGACGCTACCACATTTCACGCAAACCGTGCGGCCTCCGCGCGGGCTTTCGTCCACAGCCTGAATATTCTGATCAAGTACGCGCGCATGTACGGGCCTGATCACAAGCGCACGGAAGCCCAGTTTGAGACCGCCTGGAATGAATTGCAGAACGGTCTGCCCGCGGCTGGCGAAGGCGGCTTCTTGCTCGGTGTTTCCGACAACAAGCTGCTGCTGGATGGAGTTCCGCTGGAAGCGGGACAGACAGAACGCAGCTTTGGACAGCTTTTGAGCACGGCCGGTCTGGCTAGTTTGCACTTCTCCAAAGACGTAACCATCGAAGACTTTGCGCGGCTGGTGCGGGCCTTTACCCTGGCTGGCTCCAAAGCGCAGGACGTTGCCAAGCAGATCAAAGACGCTCTCGGCGGCGGAAGCAAGCAGAGCACGATCAAGATCAATGAAGTGAAATTTGTGGCGGCTGACCCGCTGACCGGCGACATCAGCGTGGCGGCGCAGATCGCGGCACAAACTCTGGGGCCGGAATTCAAGCAATGGCTGAACGATCCGCAGAAGCTCCTGCAGTTGATCGCAGCGGCGGAGGGAGCCAACTCAGGAGGCGGCGGAGGCCAGGCTGGCGGCACCGTGGTTCCCTTCGGAAGCGTTCCTAACGCTACCGGGCATTGGGTTGCAGGACCGGCTACCGGGGCCACTGCAACGGGAACTGGAACGGGGACTGCCCAGGCATGGGAAGGTGGAGTGGTACCGCTGCAGGAGGCTGAAGTAATTCAAGCCATCCGCCTGCTAACTAAATTCGGCCAGGTGCAGGGCGATCCCAGTGCAGGGCCGGAGGTGCTGCAGAAGGAGCTTACCGAAACCGATCCGAACACGCGGCTGAACCTGCAACAGTTGCTGGGAAGCCTGGCTGCCAAAGCGACGACGCAGCAAGAAGAGGACACACCGCTGCTGATGAAGGCCGCCGAGCATATGGCGATCCGTTTCGCGCTCGAGCGTTATTCGAAAGGCGAAGTCAAGGTCAATGCCGTGCACCAGATGATGGAGCACATGAGCCGGCAGATGGACTCGTTGCGCCAGATTCTGAAGCTGCAAGAAGAGAAGATGAACAAGGCGGGCATCCTGGTGGAGTCGCATGCCGACATCCTGGACCGGATGTTCTGGTCGGAAGTGCCAGAGTCGGGGAAGAAGACGGTGCTGCTCTCGAATGAAGCTCCGTGCGTGCCGCCGCGCAACCTGCGCCAGTTTGTGGAAGTGTTACTCGACCGCGACGACAAGCAAACGGCGGCCGAAATTCTGAATAATTATTCTGGCTGCATTGTAAGCAAGGAGCAGGAACCGCGGCGCAAGACGGCGATTGGGTTGAGCCAGCTGGCCGACCTTTATGCGCGGCTGGGTGGCGAAGCCATGGGCAAGGCCATCCACCAGGTAAGCGAGCAGTTATGCGTAGAGAAAGATCCTGAGCTGCAAAGCTTGCTGAGCGCGGCGTTTGTCCGACTGAGCCAGGAGGCCAGCGAGGCCAAGAATTACCAGGCGGTCAACGAAGTGTGCACCGGAATGGAGATGCTGCAGCAGCAGCGTCCGGTGATGGTGAACGATTTGCGCCCACGGGTGGGCGTGGAAAACCGGATTCCGGAATACATTGAAGAAGCGTTGCTCTATGAGCCCGTACCCGCGGACTTGCTGCTGGTTTTGCGTCGCACCTGCCAGTCAGGCGCCGAACATCTGGCCGACCGGTTCTTCCGCTGCATGCGGCGAGATGAGTGCGACCGGATGGTTGAGCTGGTCAAGGAAATGGGAAGTCCGGCTCTGACGCAGTTGCGGGAGATTCTGCGCACTGGGCAGGCGCGGCAAGCTTCGGCGGTGGTGGGGCTGTTGAGCCGTCTGGATGTAAACACGTTGCTGGAGCTTTTGCCTACGCGGTTGCCGGAGTGGAACCGCTTCTATCACGACATCGTAGTTCGGCAGATTGCGTACGGGGCGGCTCCGGACCGTGGCCGAACGCTGCTGGAGCTGGCGGAAGTGCTGGATGCGGTAGTGCTGCCGGAAACCATCGACGAAATCGGAATGAGCGGCGACCTCACAGCGGCGCCCCCGCTGGTGGCGATGGCCAAGCCGGGCGAAGCAGCTTCGCGTTCTCCGTTTGTGCAATTGAAAGCGATCGAGTCCCTGGGCCGGCTGCGGGATCCGGAAGCGGTGTCGCTGCTTCGCGAAATTGTGGAGACCAAGAAGACCTTCGGGTGGGTTCATCACCGCGAGCTGCGGATTGCAGGGGCGCAGTCACTTTCCAAGACCGACCCGCGCTACAGCAGCCAGATTCTCTCCGATAGCGGCATTGAGGCGGCAGAACTGGCGATCGCACCACTGGATACCGCTCCGGCGTGCCCGTGGGTGCGGCAGCGGCGCTACGAGCGAATGGTGCTGGCTCGCACGATTAGCGCAACGATCGGTAGTTCGTGGGGAAAATCAAAGATTCTGATCCGTGAGTTGAGCCTGGGCGGCGGCATGGGCACGAAGGAAGACAACCTACGCATCGGCAGCGAGGCTGACCTGGAGATTTCGCTGGGCATGCGGACGAAGATTCGGGCGCACGTGTTGCTGCGCCGGGCCCGCGTTAACGAAGTGGGATTTGAGATCGTCAATACTGATTTGGAAAGCCGATATCGCCTCAGGCGGATACTGGTCGAGGCGATGAGCCGCGCCGCGCAGAACAAGGATCAGCAGTGGAGCGGGGAGCGGAAGGTTTAGCATCCCGGCAGCGGAGCTGCGCTCCGCGGACAGCCGAGGACGGCTGTCCCCACATAAAGCAAAACAAAGCCTCTGCCTATCGGCAGAGGCTTTTTGCTTTTAGGTCGAGAGATGCTTACTTCACCTTTACGAAGATGATCACCAGAGTGTAAAGCGCGAGCGATTCGATCAGGGCCAGGCCCAGAATCAGAGCCAGCTGAATTCCGGGACGAGCGGCTGGGTTGCGGGCCAGACTCTCAGCGGCAGAAGCGGTTGCTTTGCCCTGCGCCAAAGCACAGATGCCCGAGGCAAACGCCATGGAGAATCCGGCGGCGATGGCGACCCAGTTGACTCCACTTGTTGCGGCTTCGCCCTGCGCAAAGGCCGGGACGGCGAATGACAGCACGGACAATGTCATAAACAACTTGCTTAATTTACCCATTGTGTGTTTCTCCCTCGCATGAAATACCGCCAGTGGGTGGTTGACGCCATACCTTGCAGACGCCCTCACGCTTGCGGATTAAAACCAGTGGCCAGTGGTCAGTTGTCAGTGGCCAGTTAAAACCTTAAGTTCCGCTGCTCGAGCCGCCTCTTGCTGGCCACTGATCACTGATCACTGATCACTGACCACTGCCTTTAATGCTCTTCCGAAACCGCGCCCTGCAGATAAACTGTGGTCAGCAGGATGAAAATGTAGGTCTGCAGCAGCGACACGCCGATGTGCAATCCCATGAATATGATGGGCACACCGATGGGGACAAGCGAAATGAAAACCAAGGTGACCAGATCGCCAGCCAGCATGTTGGCGGTGAGACGGATGGTCAACGAGAGCACGCGAGCCAGATGGCTGATGATTTCGATTGGAATCATCAGCGGCGACAAGGGGAGCACAGGCCCGGCAAAATGTTTTAGATAGCCCACTCCGGCGTGCTTGAATCCCTGCGCGTTGTAGTACACGAACGCACAAAGAGCGCAGCCCAGGGGAACGACGGCTACGGCTGTCGGTGATTCGAAGCCGGGGATCACGCCGATGAGGTTGCAGAAAAGAATGAAGAGGGCCAGCACTGCCAGGAATGCCGTGTAGCCTTCGCTGTGGTGACCGATGATCTCGTCGCTCTGGCCTTGAATGAATCCCTCAACCCCTTCGAACGTGTGCTGCAGGGCTCCGGGACGGTCCACCGAAAGTCGCGAACGGACGAGAAGGAATAGAACCAGGAGGAATACGAAAACGAGAAGCTCCATGGCGAACGAGTTGGGAATGGGAGCCGCCGGGTACCTGGGCTTGATGTGCAATGCCAACAGCAACGACGTGACGGGGCCTGCAAACAGATGATTCAGGATTTCGGTGAACCAGAGTTGTTCAGGCATAAGAAAGCTTCTAGCTACTAGCTCTATCACTGAGCAAGCTGGCTTCGCGCTAAACCCCTCGAGCCAGCGCTGCGTACAGTTCGTAGATTGCCTCGCATCCGATGGCGGCGACGGGCAAAAATAAGCCCGCAAGAAGCCCGTTCAGGCTCGCGGGTGAAACAGTCAATATAACATAGGCACCCAGGGCCATCAAAAAGTAACGCAGAAGGAAGCGAAAGACGATTCCCTGCCCCGATTGCGACGTGGCGGCTCCGCTGGCGCGATCGACAAAGCCTGCGATTACGCGCTTCAGCCAGTGGAAATTGACATAGGCGATGACGCAACCGAATGCGAAACCGGCAGCGGGACGCAGGCCGAACTTCCACCACGCTGCGGTCACCAGCAGCGGAGAAAGAACGATCATGCAGCGGCGGATGCGGTGGAGAGCGCCGGAATAGAAGTATTCCGACGCCGCGGCTGGCGCTGCGCCGGGTTCGATTTGTAGTTCGTCAGGCATCGGCGTCGTTCCACCCGCGATCACCTCGTGTCGCGCAGAACCGAGCGTATCAGTTCGAAGAATCCGGCCGCGATGCCCAAGAGGATGCCGGCCAAGTAAAGCCAAGTGGTGTGCAACCAGCGGTCGAGACCCGCGCCGGCGAGCCATCCCACGACGAGGGCTGCGGGGAAGATGAATGCCAGTTGGCTGTAGCGGGCTGCCTGAACCCAGAAGTTCTCTTTCTCTTTTTCTTTCTCTATGCGACCGGGCTCTTTGCGACCGAGATTCTCGACTTCTGAATCTTCGCGGTCGGGAGTTGGGTCGGCGAGGGTCATCGGGTCTGCACGGTGGATTCTACGCTCATTGGCAGCGGTGGTGGATTCCGGCTGAGCTTCGCTCAGGCCGGGACGGGCGAAGGCGCCCTTCTCCACATGAGCCGTGGTGGATTCCGGCGTGAGCTTTGCCCACGCTGGGACAGTCGAGGCGCCTGTCTCCACATCAGCATTTCCCGCTTATGCTCATTTCTACGGGATCAGCTTGGCTACCGTGGGATTCTGGGCTATCCCGATCGACCAGTTCACCAGGTGGATGAAGCGCTCGGGCATGATTCCGATATAGAGCGTGGCAAATGCAGTTATGGCGAGCGCGGCCCGCATGGTCCAACTCACGGGCAACAGGCCTCGTTCTTCGGGCTGGCCCATAAACATGGCGTTGGCCATCTTCAGGTAGTAGTACAGGCCGAAGACGGAATAGAGCACGCCCAGTGACGCCAGCGCGTAGTGTCCGGTTTCGATCAGGCTGAGGAAGATGAAGTACTTGCCGTAGAAGCCCGCCAGGGGCGGAATGCCGGCGAGCGAGAGCAGGAAGATCAGCATGAGCACGGATTCGACCGGAGCGCGGGAGTAGAGGCCGTTGAGATCGTCGAGTTCATCGCCGATTACGTTGCGATGGCGCAGCGAAGTGATCACGCCGAATGCGCCAAGGTTCATGAAAGTGTAGACCAGCAGATAGATGAGGATGCCTTTGATGCCGTCGGCATTGGGGAGAAGCTGATTGGGAGTTCCGGCGATCAGGCCGAGGAGCATGTAGCCGACGTGCGCAATGGAAGAATAGGCGAGCAGGCGCTTGGTGTTGGTCTGGGTGAGGGCGGCGAAATTCGCGCCGGTCATGGTAGCGATGGAAACGAAGACCAGCACGGGAACCCAGGTGGAGCGCATGGCGATTAGTCCGCCAAGCTGGAACGGACTGCCGATCAGGATGCGCAGGAGCATCGCCCATCCCGCGGCCTTGACCGCGACCGACATGAATCCGGTGATGCAGGTAGGGGCGCCCTCGTAAGCGTCCGGCGCCCACTGGTGGAAAGGGATGGCGGCAATCTTGAACAAAAGGCCGGTCATCGTGGTCAGCAAGGCGATAATTGCTACTGGATTGTGAGGGTCTTTGGCGAGAAGCTGCGCGAGGCGCCGGCCGATCTCACCCACATTCGTGCTGCCGGTAAGTCCGTATAGCAGCGACAGGCCGTAGGCAAAGATGCCGGACGAGAACGCCCCCAGCAACAAATATTTCAGCGCTGCTTCGTTGGAGCGGCGGTTGCGGCGCAAAAATCCCACGAGAACGTAAGTGGAAATCGCCATCAGCTCGAGGCCGATGAAGATCAGCACGACGTCGAAGCCGGCGGCCATGCACATCATGCCGGCGACCGAGAGCAACATCAGGGTGTAATACTCACCGTGGTTTTCATGCTCGGTCTTCATGTAGCGCATTGACATGAGGATCGAGATGGCAGTGCCGGCGAGAAATAGGTAGAAGAAATAGATGGAAAAGCGGTCAACCAGCACGGTGCCCATGAAACCTGAAGCGCGAGGAACGCCGCTGCTCTGCATCCAGGCCTGGACGTTATACACCGCCTTAGCAGCAAAGAGCACGCCGACCAAAGCCGTGGCCCCGTTGACCCACTTCTCTTCCGCCGGGAGCATGAGGTCGATGAGCAGGATGCCGAGAGCAAACAGGGTGAGCAGAGTGATGGGGAGGGCCAGCAGATAGTCGTTCAAGCCGAATTGAGGAGCAAGGCCCACTAGTTCTTCCCCTTGGGCGATTGCGCTGCAACGCGTGGAGTGGCCGTCGAGGCTGTGGTCGCGACGGGCGTTGTTATCACTGGTTCCAGCGCCGGCTGAACTGCGGCATTCACTGGGCCCCCGGCTTGCGGGGCGCGCACGTTTTCGACGATCTGATTTACCGGCTGCTCAAGAATCTGAAAAAACGGTTTGGGATAGAGGCCGATCCAGAAAGCCATGATGAGGAGCGGCACGAAGGTCAGCACTTCGCGCGGAGTTAGGTCGTGCAGCTTTTCGTTTTTTGGATTGGTCACCGTGCCGAAGAAAACCCGCTGGTAGAGCCATAGCAGGTAGGCAGCTGCTAGAACTACTCCGGGGACAGCCCATGCGCCCCACCGCCAGTTTTCCATGAACGTACCCTGCAGAATGGTGAACTCGCCGACGAAACCGTTGAGCAGCGGCAACCCCATCGAGGAGAGGAACATGATCATGGTGATGGTGGCGTAGACCGGCATTACGTTCGAGATGCCTCCGTATTCGGAAATTTCACGGGTGTGGCGGCGTTCGTAGAGGATGCCGACGATCAGGAACAGCGCGCCGGTCGAGATGCCGTGGTTGATTTGCTGCAAAACTGATCCACTCAAGCCCGCAGAGTTCAGGGCGAAGATTCCGAGCGTACAGAAACCGAGATGGCTTACTGACGAATAGGCGACGAGCTTTTTCATGTCCTTCTGCATGAGCGAGACGAGAGCGCCATAGATGATGGCGATGATGGAGAGCGTGATCATCCAGCCGCGGACTGTCAGGGATAGGAACGTGGCCGGATTCCACATGACGTTCGGAAAAAACGGCAGCGAGAAGCGGATGAAGCCGTATGTCCCCATCTTCAGCAAAACTCCAGCCAGGATGACGGAGCCGGCAGTCGGCGCCTCCACGTGAGCGTCGGGCAGCCAGGTGTGGAAGGGGAACATCGGGACCTTGATGGCGAAGGCGAAGAAAAAAGCGAAGAACAGGAGCGTAGCGACGGTCGGTCCGTAGGCCGGGTCGGAGTAAATTTTCGGCGCGGTTTCGTAGAGGGCAGTAATGCTGAACGTATAAATGCCAGTCAGGTGCTGGTGATGGAAGTAAAGAAACAGAATGCCGAGCAGCATCAGCACCGAGCCAGCCAGTGTGTAGAGGAAGAACTTGATCGCCGCGTAGAGTTTGCGCGGGCCGCCCCAGATGCCGATCAGGAGGTACATCGGGACCAGCATGGCTTCCCA
>Ga0308309_10001818_pt1 | contig 12693 bp, 14 predicted proteins | sample HubBroMetageWFT5_FD_192491 | JGI IMG/M metagenome (GOLD analysis project Ga0308309, IMG submission 192491) | Warmed and freeze-thawed soil microbial communities from the Hubbard Brook experimental Forest, New Hampshire - Hubbard Brook CCASE Soil... | ecosystem: Environmental > Terrestrial >...
GCGCTCTTCTTCGACTTCTTCCGCTGCTTGCCAGAAAAAGAGATAAGGCGAAATCGTCGTCCCCAGAATCCCCACCAGCACCGCCAGGAACCCGCGTGACCATTCCAGATGCGGCACCAGCGTCACTATCAACGCCTGTTTCCAATCCACATGCGCAAAAAATGACGTCAGCACGTACGCGAAGAGCACCAGCGTCATCCACTTGAACACCCGCGCAATCCGCTTGTAGGAAGTCCAAATCAGCAGCCCAAGAATCAGCAAGGCATAGAAGGGAATCCACACGAGCGGCCGAATCCCCGTGACGAGCTGCGTCGCTTCCGCCATGCCGCCGAGATCGGCTCCAATGTTGATGACGTTGGCCACAACAAGGATCGAGCACGCTCCCCACAGCACCCAGCGCGGATAGTTGCTGCGTACCGCCGAGGCCAGTCCTTGCCCTGTAACGATTCCCAGCCGCCCGCACATGAGCTGCACCGCCGCCATGAGCGGAAACGTGAGCAGGGCGATCCACAACGTGGCATATCCGTAGGCTGCGCCAGCCACCGAATACGTCGAAATTCCGGACGGATCATCGTCCGCTGCCCCCGTAATGACGCCCGGCCCCAAAACCGCAAAGGTCCTCCGCAGAAAGCCCGGCCTCTTGGACCTTTCAGTCCCGCCGTTCTGTGGTCCGTCCGGGAGCGCGGCCGGTGGCTTGTCATGGAGTGTATCTGTGGGTTTTGTTCCAGCCATCCCTTCATCGCAATCCGCGCCCTTGCAGAATCATGTCAGCAAGGCACCGTACTCTGCACGCCTCTGAAACAGGGCCGATGTAGCATGTCCAAGAAGAACTCGGCTTGCAAGTTCATTGGGTGTCCTCTGGGCAATTTGCCTAGATGCGAAACGTAGAAGTATTCATGGCGTCCCGCGAAGAAGCGGGAAGCCCGACGGACAGGGTGTCCGTCACGCTTCTCAGGGGGTGAGGAGGGGTGCATCTGATACTGGCGAATCTCCCTGGCGTCAGCTACAAGAGCGCGCCGAGAAGATTCAGGGAGACAAGAAGCACGATCCTGAACTGGCAGAATTCTGTCATAGAGTGATTGCGTCGCGCAGTACCATATAGCACAGGAACGCCGAATCGAATACTCGACAGTATGGATCGGGTTTTTACCTCGCCCGATCCCAAATGCTATGAAACCTTCTGTCGCTGCATCTTGCCTTCGTCCCCCTCTCCTCGCAACGGTTGACTTTCCCCTTGTTCTCGTTGCAAATGGACTGGCAGAAAATTCACACACAAACGTACCGGGCCGCACATGAATATCCTCGACTTACTCGTTGGCAAGCCCATCAAGACTTCCGACGAACGCGCCGAACAAATTGGCCCCTTGCAGGGCATTCCCATTTTTGGATTGGACGGGCTCAGTTCGGCGGCGTACGGGCCGGAAGCGGCGCTCAGTCTGCTTATACCGTTGGGCCTTATGGGCGTGCAGTACATCGTGCCCATCAGCGCTGCGATCATCACTCTGTTAATCATCGTTTATTTTTCCTACCGGCAGACGATTGCGGCTTATCCTTCGGGCGGCGGGTCGTACACGGTGGCGCGCTACAACCTTGGCGCCTTTCCGAGCCTGCTGGCGGCGGCGGCTTTGCTGACGGATTACATTCTCACCGCTGCGGTGGGTATTTCCGCGGGCGTTGGCGCGCTGGTTTCCGCGGTCCCGTCGCTGCTGCCGCACACCGTGGTCATCTGCGTCGGTATTCTCTTCGTCATCACGATCATCAATCTCCGGGGAGTCCGCGAAGCTGGCGGCGCGTTCACCGTGCCAACGTACCTTTTCGTTGGCACCCTGCTCATCACCATCGCCGGAGGTTTGGTGCGCGCGCTCCTCAGCGCAGGGCATCCCGTACCCCTTGCGCCGCTGCCGCCGCCTCCGGCAATGACCCAAGCCGTCAGCTTCTGGCTGCTCTTGAAAGTATTTTCGAGCGGCTGCACGGCGCTTACGGGTGTGGAAGCTGTGAGCAACGGCGTGAAAGCGTTTCGCGAGCCTGCCGTAAAGAACGCGCAACGCACGCTTACAATCATTATTTTTCTCTTGGCGCTGCTGCTCGCCGGAATCTCTTATCTCGTAAAGGTTTATGGCATCGCGGCGACCGACCCCGGCCAGCCCGGCTACCAAAGCTTGCTTTCAATGCTCATTGCCGCGGTCTTTGGCAAAGGGATTTTCTATTACCTGACGATGGCTTCAATTCTCCTGGTGCTCTCACTTTCGGCCAACACAGCCTTTGCGGATTTTCCCCGCCTTTGCAAGGCCATCGCCTCGAACAACTATTTGCCGCACGCCTTCGGGTATCGCGGGCGCCGTCTCGTTTACACCTACGGGATTGTGGTTTTAGCCGTTTTAACGGCCTTTTTGCTGATTGCTTTTGGAGGCGTGACCGACAAACTGATTCCTTTGTATGCCGTAGGGGCCTTTCTGGCGTTTACCCTGTCACAGTTCGGGATGGTCGTGCATTGGCGGAAAAACCGTGGGCCGCACTGGGTCAAGAGCGCCATGGTCAACGGCCTGGGCGGGTTCGTTACGGGGATCACTGTGATCGTGGTACTGGTGGCGAAATTCGCGGAGGGGGCGTGGATCACGCTGCTCTTTATTCCGTTGCTGATATTTTTCTTCAGCAGAGTGCGGCGCCACTACCATGCGGTTTTGTTGGCGACCACTACCAGCGAGCCGGTGGCGCCCGCGAACCATGCGCGGCCTCCCATCGTGGTGGTGCCCATCGACCGCTGGAGCCGCATCTGCAAACAATCACTGGAATTCGCTTCGCGGCTTTCGCCGGAGATTATTGCCATTCACGTCGAGCCAGGCGAGCACTCCGAACTGCTGCGCGAAGATTGGGAACGCTACGTGGAGCGGCCGTTCCGCGAAGCCGGCGTGGAGCCGCCGAAATTCGAAGTCCTTCCGTCGCCGTACCGGTTCGTCATCGTTCCGCTGGTTCAGTACATTCTCGATTTATCAGAGAAACACGCGGACAGGCGGATCGTCGTGGTAATTCCCGAATTGGTCGAGGATCATTGGTACGAATATTTTCTACACAACCAGCGCGGCCGCCTGCTCGAGTGGGCTTTGCTGGTTCGCGGCAACGAACGCATCTTTACGGCCTCCTCTCCCTATTATATTGCCGACAATACCCGTCCTGCGCGGAGGGTAGTGACCAAACAAGAAGTGGCGAAAGAAAGCGAGAAACTTTGAAGCGCTGCAGCAACCTGACCCCATGCAAACCCTGCCGTAAGACGGGCCGACATCATAAAATTATGTAAAGCCAACAATGTCAATCCCTCTGCTTTCTAACTCGCGAAAATTCCAGAAAGAATTGAGGAGACATCCGAGAAAAATTTTCGTCTTCCCCTTAGCCCCCGGTGAAGGATTGAACCGTTTGCTCAGCTCGATTGGGTTGGTGGCCACCCGAGAAAGCTCCCCTGCAAGCGGCCTGTGGTGGTTGTGCAGTTGGGGCAGGGGAGGAAGTGATGTTGGCCGCACGCAAGAGTATTCTCGCTGTTTTGCTCGTTCTGACCCTTTGTCTGATTGGCAGCACACCCACTTATTCGCAACGCTCAACGATTTTCAGCGCTTCCAAGCCGCCCAGCAACCGCACGAAGTCTGGAGCCTGGTTGGCGAAGTGCAATGCGTCTTCTATGAACACCTTCGCTGCAGCGCATTTAAGCGAGGTGAGCGCGGGGTCGCCAGTAGGGAACGCCACCGCACGCGATTTCAACGTCCCGACCGCGCCAGATGCCCCGTGTGTGGAGTCGGCTCCCCTCGTCACGCCCCGCGCTCCTGCGGACAATCCTTGCCCCGAGAATGTCGTCGGTGCTCCAGGTCTCCCGCGCGTCTCAGGTGTCGCCAGAACTGATGCCTGCAACGATTCCGCGGATACGGTTCTGGCGGAGCTCTCTGCGCTGGGCAAAGTTGGTGTGAAGATCGCGCGGGCGCGCGAAGAGGTTCTGGATATTTTGCGTTCCGAGAATGCATGCACGGAATGGTTCGCAACGAAGGATGCAAACCCCGCGGCTACTTTCCAGTCGCTTAGTTTTGTGCTCGACAAGCGAGGCCCGCAAGAAGTTTTCGAGTTGCAGCGCGCTGACTCAATGGTTCTTTGGCGGCAGCCCTATGTCGCCAGCGCTACGCAGGATGGGGGAGCTCATACGGCGATTACAATCAATGCCCACGGTGCTTTCTATCGGCCGCAAGGGAACGTGCTAAAAATAGTCGAGGGAGGCGGTCCCGCACGCGTGGATGGCTCGCGTTTCCTGACCGTTGGATCTTATCCAGGGGACACCCTGTCCGCGCAGATGGTCACGCTCTTGCACGAGCTTGGGCACGTCATCGATTTGCTGCCTGAGGATGCGGATAATCTGGACGGCAAATCGGTGGGAAACACAAACGAGGTGCTGCGCCACTGCCGGGCCGAGGTGGAAGTTCGTGCGCAGCACCCGAGGCAAGCCGTGAAACGTTAGTTCGCGGCAATTTCACCCACCCGCTCGAATCACGGTGCGCTCTGAAAAAAACTAGCTGATTATGTGGAACCCACCAGAAAGTGAACTGCTACTGCAGTCGTCTTTGAGTGAGCAGGCTTTGGGGCCGAAGTAGCCGGGGCGGGATGGAATTCCTTGACAGCGCAGAGTTGCTAGCCGGTTCGGTTGCGACGGTGATCGACGAGATAGGCGAGCAGAGCAAAAATCGCAAAGTAAAAAATCGTATTGACAGCCACGGCGATGCGCAGAAACCAGCCAAACGTCCAAGCCAGAGACTCGTGTACTGCTGGCATGGCGAGTTCCGCTATTTTCAGACCGGGTGAAAAAAGGCACACCAACGAAACTGGCATGGATGATTCGCTGGTAATCGCCCACGCTAGCGCGAGAAACCCCACCAGCAAGCCCAGTATCGCGGGCAGGACCCAGCGGAAAAATATAGGCTGCGGCATCCGCACGCATTGTATCAAAGGCTTGCTGCAGGGCGGTCGGCGCACGCATGAACCGGCCATTGTCTGGTCGCCAGAATTCTCATGAGCCCGGCTGAAACGATTTCGCTCGGTTGTTCACTATGCACGTAGTAAGGCCCATCCCAATTCAAATGCCCCTGTTCTAACCAATGGGGGCACCGTAGTTCCAGGTGCCAGTCGTGGGGTAATTGGTCGGGAGACGCGTGGGGGAGCGCTTCAGGGAGAGTTGTGCTCCCCTCGTGTTCCGCGCTGCACGCAAAGCCAGCGCGTCCGGCCCATGCGCGGCGCGTTATTCTTCGTGGTCGAGGGGTTTGCCGTCCGGTCCTACCTGGACTTCAGATTTCTTCCCGTTCGTTACAACCTGTGCCTCATAGGCGACCAGCTTGTCTTTCTTGGTGAGAGACTCGACTTTCGTAATCTTGCCTTTGCCTGCTTTGGCCTGCAAACCGGCTTTAACTTCCGCCGAAAGTGAGTCGAGAACAACCTGTTCCTCCACTTCGACGATGGAACCATCGGCGGTCATGGAGATATCCTTGCTGTGGCCACTGACCGTCATTTCCACTTCGAAGAGAGTCTGTCCCTTTTCTACTTCGGTGGAAAATCCTCGAATCGTCGCTCCTACACTCTGTGCCGCAACTGTCTTTTCGACAGCGGACGGGAGGTCGGATCGCTTGATTTTCTTTTCCTGGGCTGAAGCGCTTCCCGCTAGAAGTAAGGTACCGGCTGCAAAAGCTACCAAGTAATTTTTCACCATGATTTCTCCTAAATGAGGGAGTGCCCTCCGTGTTAGGAGAACTGTACCGCCGGCTTCCTAAACGCAAGGTAAACAGAAATCAGGGTTGGAACCGCCAAGGCGGCGGTATCAGGCCGACTCCTTGGTTTCGCTGGTTGGCTCTGCGAAACCCGCGCAACGGGAGCGCCAACTCTGGCGGAACTTCTCGCGCTCTTCGGGCGTCATCTTCTCCCAGCGCTCGTCCATACGCTGGGATATTCGCCGCCGCATATTGGAGCGAGGGCCATGATGACCACCCCAGCCTCCGAACAGAATCCGGCACAGAGCCAGCAGTCCGAAGGCTTGCCAGAAGGTGATTTGCCGCCATCCGAACAGCGAAGGCAGCAGCCAGTTCCAGAGATGCATGACCAATTCGCCGCCGAGCCAAGCGAAAAGCACCATTGCAAGTACCGCCAATGGGGCCAGATAAATCCATTTCTTCTTCATGTTGCGCTCCTCAATTCTTCGTAGCATTTCCTCGCATCATATTTTTCCGTCATTTCCTGATAAACTCATCGTGAATACTCTGCAAGCGTTCGCGCAAATGAAGCACCGCGTAGCGCTTGCGCGAGAGCAGCGTGTTCACGCTGACACCGCTTTCCACCGACAACTCCTTGAAGCTGCGCCCCTCGAGTTCGTGAGCGACGAATACTTCGCGCTGCTCGCGGGGCAGTTCGCCGAGCGCAAACTCCAATTCATCCAGAAGCACGTTGCGGAAGTAGAGCGCTTCCGGCCCGGCGTCGGGCGATGGCAATAGATCTTCGATCCGCAGCAGTTCGCCGGCTTCGTCCTCGATCGCAGCGTCGCTGAAAATCTCCGGCTTCTTCTTGCGGAAAAGGTCCGTAATGCGATTGCGCGCGACGCGAAAAAGCCAACCGGTCACATGGTTAATCGGCATCAGCAGGCGATTGGCTTCCACCAGTTCGTAGAAGACCTCCTGCACGATGTCCTCGGCGTCGGAGGGATCGGGCACACGCCGGCGAATGAAGTTGCGCAGCCGGGAGCGCTGTTCCGCGATGACTTCGGAGATTTGACGGTCTTGCTCGGTCATCGAGATGACGCTCAACGGCTTGTCCACCCATTGTTGTAGACGAATGGAGGCCCCGAATATTGTAGAGAATTGAGGCGCCGAAGTGGGGGTGGGCCAACCGAGCTAAGGGCACTCCACCTCGCCGCTTCCACCGATCCACTCGTAAACCCCTACAAGCGCTCGTTGAAGGCGATGACAAATAGAAATAATCCAAAGTCTGTCGACAATCTCCCTGTTCTGTCCCATTCTTGTCTGCTGAACTCCAAATCCTGAGGTTAGAAATTCATGAAATATCTATCCATGCTGCTGGCGGCTACATTTTGTTTCGCGGGATACGCACTTGGACAGGAGCCGGGTAATCCTCCACCGACGTTTACCAAGGATGTGGCGCCGATTTTGCAGAAGCACTGCCAAACCTGCCATCGGCCTGGCGAGGCTGCGCCCTTCTCTATGCTGACCTATGAGCAGACGAAGCCGTGGGCATCCATGATCAAGATGGTGGTGACAAAAAACATTATGCCGCCGTGGTATGCCGACCCGCAATACGGACACTTCGCAAACGAACGGTCGCTCTCCGCAGAGGAAATCCGAACCTTAGTAATGTGGGTGAATTCAGGCGCGCAGAAAGGGGCTGCGGAAGACATGCCGGCGCCGACAGAGAATTTTGTCGAGGGTTGGGGTATCCCAGCACCGGACGTGGTCTTTCAGCTGCCCAAACCTTTCTCGGTACCCGCTTCGGGCGTGATCGACTATCAATATGTAATCGTGCCCACCAATTTTAAGGAAGACAAATGGGTGCAGATGCTGGAGGTTCGGCCGACGGACCGTGCCGTGGTTCACCACATCATCGCTTACCTCCGCGAGCCGGGATCGAACTACTTCAAGGACCAAAAGAAGGGAGTCTTTTTTGTGGCTCCGCCTCCAAAAGTTGACGAAAAAACGGACACGAGTGCGCTGCCGAGCGATTTTCTGGTCGGCTATGCGCCAGGCCAGCCAGCCGAAATTCTCCATCCCGGCGAGGGAAAGCTAATCAAAGCCGGTTCCGACATCGTTTTTGAAGTTCATTACACGCCGAACGGAACTCCCACGACGGACCAGACCAAGCTCGGACTTGTTTTTACAAAGACTCCGCCGAAAGAGCGTGTGCTAACCCTCTCGGCTTCGAACGGAACCTTCAAGATTCCGCCGGGCGATCCGGATTACAAGGTGGATGCTACTTTTGAAGTCCGCAAGGACGTGAAGCTCGTGGGCCTGCATCCACACATGCACTCGCGCGGGAAATCTTTCGAATACAGATTGGTATTTCCGGACGGCCGGAAGGAAATCATCCTGAGTGTGCCGGCTTTCAACTGGCATTGGCAGCTGTGGTACAACCTCGCGGAGCCCATTGCTCTCCCCCAGGGCACGAAAATCGAATGCACCGCGCATTTCGATAATTCGCCGAACAATCCTGAGAATCCAGACCCGACCAAAAGTGTGATCTGGGGACAACAGAGTTGGGATGAAATGATGGTGGGATTCGTCAACTTGAAGTTTGACGCGGCAATGTCCGCGAAAGAGTTATCCGCTCCGGAAGGGGCTGTGCACGTTCACTAGGTACGTCCGTACTCGGGCGAAACTCGTTCGGCAGGATTTTGATGCTCGTCCTGCTGTGCGCGTTTGCAAGAGTGCCCACCCGCCAGCAGCCAAGGCGGTCCATTGCGTTACGAGTGCTCCACCCGCCTGCCCTTCAAAGTCAAAAACAATTGCTAACGCTTTGCCACTCGACGTGGTCAGATATGCTTGGTTGGGTGAGTTGACTGTGGGAGAGCTTTGCTTATGAAAAACCTGTTTGAAGCGGCGAGAGCGGGAGAAGTGAAGCAGCGAATAGCGCAGCTGAGGCCGGATAGCGAGCGGCTGTGGGGCAAAATGAATCCAGCGCAAGCACTGGAGCATTGCTCCCGAGGGATGGAGATGGCGCTAGGGGACAAGACTCTGCCGCGGGTGTTGGTAGGGCGGATCATGGGATGGATCGTGAAGCCCTTGGCGCTTGGGAACGACGAACCGATGCGCCGGAATTCGCCGACAGCGAAGGAGCTTGTAGTGCAGGATGAACGGGATCTGGTGACGGAGCGCGCGCGGTTGTGCGGATTGATCGACAGGTTTGCCGCGGCCGGACCGAAAGGGTGCACCAGGCATCCGCACGCCTTCTTTGGGCGGCTAACGCCGGAGGAGTGGGCGATCTTGATGTACAAGCATCTGGACCACCATCTGCGGCAGTTTGGCGCTTAGCGGCGGAGAGTGAGTAGTGGGCAGTGAGTAGTGAGTAGGCGGGGAAAGTGTGGAGCTGTTGGTGGTCTACCGTTGGAAAGGCGACCTAAGAACTCTGAGGCCAACCTTGTGGCTGGCCTCGCTCCCGAGTTCCGAAGAACGCGGGGGGATAAGCTCATTGTCTCTTACAACGGTCACAGTTTAAGGCTGCCAGCTACTTGGCGCTCTTCTTCAAGATCTTCAAAGCTGTAGCGCAGCGGAGGTACGCTGTGCTTTGCGGCGAAATCCATGAACGCGGCGAGCGGAGTCTGGCATAGCTCAGCGGCGCGGCCCAAAGACACTTTGTCTTCCCGATAAACCTCGAGCGCGAGCAATCGGGCAGCTTCCTGCGAGAGGCTGCTCGCATCCAAATTTGCGGCCTCAAGCGGTTCCGAAGGCAGCTTTACATCCATGGTTTCCATAGCTCAAAACTACCGTATACGGGATGGTTTGTCATGCTGTTGTTGATTGGTGGGATGAGGCGAGATGGCGAAGTTTAAGGGCATGCAAGGAAGAGTCAAAACCCACACTCTTTGATGAAGCAACCCCAAAGGGTGCGGCATCCTCAAAATCAAAAACTTTTGCTAAGAGTTGCCACCCGCCTGGCTGTCCAGCTGTGTTAAGGGCGCTCCGCCCGCCAAGTTTACTCGGTTGAAGGGACAACATCGTCCAATCAGGCTAGGTTTTGTAATTACAACGGGGGCAAATGTAGTGAGCGGTTCGGGAATTTTTCTTCCAGACGTATCCGATTACGATGAGAATAAATCCGACGATGGCCCAGACTGTAAAAATTCCCATAATTATCAGAATTGTAGCCCCTGTCGAGCTTTTGAAGGTTACGACCATATGGGCTTGGCAATTCGGGCAAGCGGAACTCTGCATTTGAGACCTAGACGTGGTACTGATGACAAGTTGCGCAAATTTTGATTCTGAGAGAACGGTCCACTTGGTGTCTCCCGGCTCGCAGATCATGTCGGTGATCCCAAGATGCCGGTTCTGTATCATGTTCCGGATTGCGAGTTCAGAGAGTGGTCCTATGTTTTCGTTTTTAACGTTGAAATGGACGAAGTATTGTCCCGAGACGGGTACGGCGGGCAGCGGGGGCAAAAGCACGGCTTCTGATTTCACTTGCGATTCGCTCTTGGAAGCCTGGTTACTGGGACCTGAATTTGGTGAGTCCATGTCGCACCCCTTAATATTGTCGCGCATGTTATCACATTAACTTGCATACGCAAGGAGAATGGTCACTGTACTCACGTGCCTCGCGCCGCCTCCTCCTGGCAGTGAAAAAGAGACAGAAGGTGTGAGCCTATTAAAAGTACTTTCCATTACTGCCCTGGTAGCGTATCTTTCCGGTCAGATCGACCCTTGGACTACATCTTTTTATAGAAGTAAGGGGGCAAAGGCATGAACAAGCTCGGCCGAAGTGACGGCCGGAAGTGTGTGTTGATTCTTGTCCTACTCACTGTCGTAGCCATTGGTTGTTCGCGAGCGGGCTCCGAGTTCGTTGGGAAGTGGGTCAACACGAAGAATCCGAACGATCGAATGGAAATCACGCGCAATGGCGAACAGTTCTTAATTACGACAGGGGGACAAAAGGTCGGATCGACCTATAAAGATGGGACGCTAGAGATATCTGGCGTAATGGGTTCCGTAAGAATCACTTACATCAAGGATTCGGATACGCTGCTCGCTCCCGGATTCTTCGGCCAGAGCGAATATAAGCGGGTGAAGTAAAGACTGCGGAATGGTACCGATTCAGAGATACATTCAGCGTCAGCCTTCTTCAGAACGCCATATCTGTGAAAACCGTGTCGACTGTTCTAATGCACAATAATCCCTGGGGCAAATCACAACAAATCGCACTCGAAGCGGAAATCAACAAGGCGTGGGACTTTTCGGTTAACTAAGACCGTAGCAAAAAAAACCATGTCAGAAGGGAGCGAGACTATGCGGGCTAGCATTGTCAAGTGGAGGGTCGTAGTTTTTGTGTTCGTTCCTTCGATCGTGCAGATTGGGTGTGGCAAGACTTCATCGCCAGACACTGCGGCGGGAGAGTATGTGCGAAGCTTGACGGGAAGCGGTCTCGACGGCATTTGGAACTACGACACCATGTATGCCAATGAGCTTAGTGGAGCGCTGCAGAATGTGCCGAAGGCGATGTGGCAGGAGAAAACCGATGCTATACGTGCGGGTTGGATGAAGAGAATCCAAAACGACAGAAATCTATCCATTCCAGTAAGCAATATGTGCTGGCAGTTGTTTCGGCCGGGAGCTAAGACGGATATTGTCGAGACAAGGGCAATTAATCAGAATGGTGCTGATGCATCGAATTGGAAGTCGTTCGTTAAGGTGAAATTTTCCGCTGAAAACGAAGCCCCGATTTTCTGGTTTCAATCGAGAGCACGGCGTTTACGTGAAGGGACGGTAGTGATGGATATTATTAAACTTGATCCTCCTGCTTCTGATCTTCGCATCGCCAGCACCTGCGAGATCGTCCCAGATGGGCTTGCGGCCTGGGCCGTACCCGCATTAGGAAAAGAACAAGCCCTCCAGATGTTTAAGGATGGAGTACCGGACGGCGAACGACCTCGCGTGACATTCAATACGGCATGGGCAGTAAGTTTTAGCAATGGAATGGGAGGACGGCGCCCGGAGGACATGGCTGCCGCAGCAAGCTTGAAGAGCGTTTTTTCGAAGTATGGAGTTCGCTTCGATAATGTTAGGGACGAACACGATACTTATTCCGTGAATGGGATGGTGGTTCCGGCGGCGTGGAATGCCTACTCGTTGCCCTCGGCCTATAAGAACTATTCCACTCCGCTGCCTACATATGCGTTAAATGAATCTACTGATTTTTCGATTGAGAACTTTCAGCAAACAAGGGATGACGAGGTACTGGCGAAAATCCGTATCGCTTACAATGGCTGCACGCCGATATGTAACGTCGTAAAAGAGATTAATCCGATTAAGTTAGCGAACGGAGATAGCGCTGCGATGATAATGCTTCTCCCGCCAGGACGGCAGGATCGCGGACCCGAGTGGGCGTCAGAACAAATGAAAGACGTGTATTTCCGTTGGAATGTTACCGGAGGATGGCAATTCAAGTAGACACGGCGCAGCGAAGTCCTCTGTAGAAAAACGTGATGTTGTGGCCGAGGAGCGCTCGATGACAGACTCGGCCCTTTTGGAAATGCTCAGGCCCTCGCGGAAAGAATCAAAGCAAGCAGATAGCCGAGCCTTTCAGCAGTGATAGGGGGGCACCAGCTTTGAGGCCTAAGACGAGAGATCTAGCCTGAGACTAAGGTTGCCCTGATAGGCTTTTGCACAGAAAACCACAGGGGCTCCTAAAAATAATTATTCGGGGGGACTTGACGAATACAGAAAAGTGGGTATACTTACAAATGGTTCGGGGGTTGTTGAACCAGCGGGGCATCACAGTCGGGTCGAAGAAGCGTCTTCCCAGCGTAATACCAAGCGAAGGCCAAGAAGTAGATCCTATAGTGAGGTTCTTTACGAGCACAGGCTAGAACGAAGTCGAGCATCGCGTGGAGCCACCTAAGTGTGGGTGGCTGTACCCGGCGCTCGACGCCGGGTTTTTTATTTTGTGGAAGTGAGTAGTGGA
>Ga0308309_10001823_pt1 | contig 12673 bp, 16 predicted proteins | sample HubBroMetageWFT5_FD_192491 | JGI IMG/M metagenome (GOLD analysis project Ga0308309, IMG submission 192491) | Warmed and freeze-thawed soil microbial communities from the Hubbard Brook experimental Forest, New Hampshire - Hubbard Brook CCASE Soil... | ecosystem: Environmental > Terrestrial >...
CGTGGGCCTGGGTTTGACGCAGATTGGAGAGTTTTCGTTCATCCTCGCGCAGGTCTCGATGAATGCCGGGCTGATCTCGCCAAACTTGTATCATGCGACGCTGGCGGCCTCGCTTATTACAATTCTGGCCAACGCGGCAATTTTCCGCTTCGTGAAACCAGCGGGTGGAAACGGGCCGGCTCCAGCCGTGCCTGCACTAACTCGGCAGGATGGTCTCCTGGCCTGCGACAACCTTCCATCCACCGGCGAAATTGTTTAAGTAGACATGGATCACGCGATACTGCCGCGAGAAATTGCGGCCATTCTGAACTCCGCGCGTGCTCCAGGTGCAGGTTACCACTGCCGTGGGGCCGTAGATGCGAACGTGAATGTCGGAAGCGATGAAGCTGGTGTACTTGGCGTTGGAATTCTGGATCGAAGCGACCAGCGCATTGCGGTCGCGGAGTTCTCCGGTCGGCGCCGTGCCGACGAAATCGTCATTGTAGACGCGCTGAAAGAAACTGGAATTGTTTAAAGCCATCGCGTGAGCTGTCTCTTTCTCCAGGGCCACGAGTTCTACCGCTTCCACTTCCATTTCTGCCGCGATAGCTCTGTCCTTTTTTTGCCCCAGCGGGATCTGTGCCGAGAGCAATGCTGGGGAAAAAAGCAATGCCGCGAGTAGCCATTCCAGGCGTCGATTCACCATGACATCCCCCTGGCCGCAACGGGAAATCCTGGCAATACCCCGATCCGATTCCCCCTGGCGGTCCTATCTATTAGCTTGCACCTTTATGGCAATAATCGGGAGATTCTGGAGGTGGGAGTTTGTCCACTCGGTAAAGGCGCGGGTAGGTGCGAAAACCTCATGGGATGTCCCATTCTGGAGGACGGAATCTGCGACAATTTAGAGAAGCGTATGGCGAACAAAAACGAAATTGAGCAGGCAGCACGCATCGTTCGCGAGGGCGGGCTGGTCGTGTTCCCGACCGAGACGGTCTACGGACTCGGGGCCAACGCACTGGACGCGAGCGCTGTTCGCAAGATCTACGCCCTGAAGGGGCGCCCAGCGACGAGTCCGCTGATTGTGCATGTGGCCAGCATCGAGCAGGCCAGGGAATTGGCGGCGGAGTGGCTGCCGGAAGCGGAGCGATTGGCACAGCAATACTGGCCCGGCCCGCTGACTATCGTTGTTCCCAAGAAGGGGGCGATTCCGGACGAGGTGACCGCTGGATTGCGGACCGTTGGGTTGCGCATGCCGCGGCATCCGGTAGCGTTGGAATTGCTTCGCGCCGCGGGCGTGCCGATCGCGGCGCCGAGCGCGAACCGTTTCACCCAGCTATCACCTACAACGGCTGAGCACGTGCGCGAAGCGTTCGGCGCGGAGACACCATTCTTGCTGGACGGTGGGCCATGCGAAGTGGGGCTAGAGTCCACAGTGATTGCCGTAACACGGGAAGGGCTGGAGGTTTTGCGGCCGGGGATGGCCCATGTGAGCAACGCAGCGCCTGCGGCCGAGAACGTCGAGGAGGCGCATCGCTCTCCAGGCCAGCATCGCAAGCATTACAGCCCGAAGACGAGGATCGTGCTGGTCAGCCGCGGGCATCTGCCGCGCGAAGGCAAGGGCGCGTATCTCTGGCTGGACTACAACGCCGTGGCGGCGGGCAAACAGCGAATGCCGGAAAAACCGGAAGAGTACGCGGCGGAGCTTTACAGTATGCTTCACAAGCTGGACCGGCAGGGCTTCGACTGGATCGCCGTGGAGCTTCCGCCCGACGTTCCGGAGTGGGCGGCGATTCGAGACCGCCTGGTTCGCGCTGCCTACTGAGTTTGTTCTCTCCTGCCCGGGAGAGTTTCTTTTTCGAGGAAACACGCTACAATTCGCGGATTAAGACTGGAGGATTTATGAGTGGAATGTTTCGCGTTCGCATGGTGTTTTTGTTCGGGTTGATTGTTGCTGGCTCCCTTGCTGCGATTGGATTACGAGACCGAATCCAGGCACAAAGCGTGCCGGCGACGGAGAAGCCATTCGTGGTGGAGTACTACTACAAGGCGAAATGGGGCCATGCGGACGAGTTCATCACGCTTTTCCGGAAGAATCATTATCCGGTATTGAAGAAAAATGTGGAGCTTGGCCGCATGCTTCGAGTTTCCGCGGTCATGCCCGTATATCACACGACGGAAGATGGACGCTGGGATTATCGCGTGACGATTGTTTACAAAAATGCGGCCGTGGCGCACGACAATTTCGATTCCACGGCGCTGCTCAAGCAGCTCTATCCGGACCAGGAAACGTACAAGAAAGAAGAGCAGCGGCGGTTCGAGATTCTGGATGCGCATTGGGATTTGCCGATCAAGGATGTGGATCTGGACGCGAAGTAGTAGTCGTGGGAAGCCAGAGTTTTTGACGCAACGTTCGCAGAGAAGAGCGGCCCGCCTCGGAAGGCGGGCCCTACAAAAGCCTTGCGGGCCACCTGAAGGTGGCCGCTACAGGTTGTCGGTGAAGAATTTGGTCACGCGCTCCCAGAGGATGCGCTGCGCCGGCGGGTCGCCTACGCCGTGGCCGCGGCCGGGGAAGGCCATGACCTCCACATACTTCCCGTCGCGAATCAGGTCGTCGATAAGTGAAAGAGTATTGGAATAGTGCACGTTGTCGTCGCCCGTGCCGTGCGCGATGAGCAGTTTCCCTTTGAGATTGCCGGCGTTCTTGATCGGCGAGGAACCCTTGTAGTTCTGTTCGTTCTTCGGCAGCAGGCCCATATAGCGCTCGGTGTAAATCGTGTCGTAGAAGTGCCAGTCGGTGACCGGCCCTCCGGCGAAGCCCACCTTGTAGATATCACCAGCCTCAAACATCGCGTGCAGGGTCATGTGTCCGCCATAGCTCCAGCCCCAGATGCCAATGCGATTCGCATCCACGTACGATTGCTCGCGCAGCCAGGCTGCGCCATCGCGCTGGTCAGCAAGTTCCTGTGAGCCGAGATGCCGGTGCACGGGCTGTTCGAAAACGTGGCCGCGCCCGGCCGAGCCGCGATTATCGAGCGAGAAAATGATGTAGCCCTTCTGCGCCATCATCTGGTGCCACAGAAAAATGGCGGAACGCGACCAGGCATTCAAAACCACCTGGGCGTGCGGACCGCCATAGGTGAACGTAATCACCGGATATTTTTTCGCGGGATCGAAGTTGGGTGGCTTGATCATCGAGCAGCTTAGCGTTGCGCCGTCGTGCGACTTGATGGTGAAGAATTCGACGGGCGAAAGATGATAGGCCGCAAGTTCGGGCACCTTATCTTCTTCGAGAGTCGCTAACTTCGAGCCGTCGGCGGCGAAGGTGTCGCGGCGAGGCGCGGTCATGGCGTTGGAATATGTGTCAACGTAGGATGCCGCGGTTGGGGCAAAGCGAATGGCGTGTGTGCCGGCTTCTTTCGTGATGCGCGCAAATCCCGAGCCATCGAGCGGTACACGGTAGAGGTGGCGCTCGATTGGAGATTTTTCCGTTGCGGTGAAGTAGACCAAGCCCCTCGCTTCGTCAACGGCATCCACCCCCGTCACTTCCCAATCGCCTTTGGTCAGCTGCGCAAGCTGTTTGCCTCCGAGATCGTACAGGAAAAGATGACGATAGCCGGTGCGCTCGCTGGACCAAAGAAAACGTTTTGAATCCTTTAAAAACCGCAGGTCGTCATGCACGTTGATCCAGTAGGGATCTTTCTCGGTGAGGATGGTGGATGTTTTCCCATTCGAAACATCCGCCAGCAGCAGATCGAGATTGTTCTGCTCTCGGTTCAGCCGCTGGATGGCTAGGTGCTTGGAATCCGGCACCCAATTCACGCGAGCGAGGTAGATGTCCGTTTCCGAGCCGGTATCCATCAGGCGAGGCGTGCCTCCGGCGGCGGAGACAACGTAGACATTCACGAGAGGATTTGCGCCGCTGGGCACGGGATAACGTTGAAGCTCCGCTTCGCCGGTGTAGGACTCGAAATTCAGCAGTGAGAATTGCGAAACTTTCCGCTCGTCCATTTCGAGGTAGGCGACGGAAGCGGAATCGGGCGACCACCAGTAGGCGGTGGTGATGTCGAGTTCCTCGGGGTACACCCAGTCGAGTTCGCCTTTGCGAATGTCTTCCGTGCCACCTTGCGTCAGGGCGTTCTCCTTGCCATCGGCGGTGCTCACCGCCCAAAGATTGTGGCCGCGAATGAAGCTGACGTATTTGCCGTCGGGAGAGATCTTGGGGTCGGCAAGTTCCTGCGTGCCGGAAACGAGGACGCGGCTGGACTGGGAGTTCAGATCGTACCAGGCGAGCGAATTCGCGCCCTGAAAAAGAATCGCTTCACCTGAGGGCGCCCACTGGTAAAGCGGCGGCGCGTGGCGGCCGAGGCCCGTGGCCTGCGTGTTGGCGGCTGCGGGATTGGTAAGAGCCGCATCCCATTTTTCGCCGGGAACAAGGACCGAGCGTTGGCCCGTGGCTGGGTCCACCACCCAGAGTTCGAGTCGCGTGTCTTTACCCGTGCCAATCGTTTCCACGTAGCTGAGGCGTTTGCCGTCCGGTGTCCACGTGAGGCCTGGGTTCAAGTGGCCAGAAAGCGATGGAGCGCGGAAGATGCGGTCGACAGTGAGCTCACCAGAGTTGGTCGCGACTGGCTGAGATTGTTGCGCTCGACTCGGAGAAAGGATTGCTGGAACAAGGATGATTGCGAACAGAATTTTGCGAAACGCTCGATGGGAAAGCATGCATGCTCCTTGAGAATTCTAGATTCACGCGACGTGCAAGCAGCAAAAGTCCGTGGCTCGGAAGTAAAAGCGCCCCCGACCTGGTCGGGGCCCCTACATAGCGAGCCTTCGGGCCGATCTGAAGATCGGCCACTACACGCTACCCCGGGGGCCAGCGGAAGTTGCGGCCGCCGAGGAGGTGCAGGTGCAGATGGAAAACAGACTGGCCGGCGCCGGCACCATTGTTAAATACGGTGCGATAACCGGTCAGCAGATTGCGTTCGGTGGCCAGTTTGGCAGCGACCAATTGCAGCTTGCCGAGCAAGGCCTGGTCGCCGATTTCAGCGTTGTGCAACGCCACGAAATGCTTCCTCGGGCAAATCAGAATGTGCGTTGGCGCTTGGGGATTGATGTCCTCAAAGGCGAACACATCCTCATCTTCATAGACGAGCTTCGCGGGAATCTGTTTCGCGCCGATTTTGCAGAAGAGGCAGTTGGGGTCCATCTACTTCACTCCTGAGAGGTCTTTTTCATCGAGCCGGATTACCATCGGCGAAAATCCTTCCGTATTGCGAAGTTTTTCGCCGAAATCCTGAGCCGCTTGCTGCCCGGAAATCTTGCCAACGCGCACGCGATAGAACGCGCCATCGGGAGAATCATACTGCTGAATGAAAATGGGAGAGTAGCTGGCGCTCAAGCGGTCGCGCAAGCGCCCGGCGTTGCCGGGATCGTGGAACGCGCCGACCTGCACGGTAAAAAATCCGGTCGTAACATCAACGTTACCGAGAACTTCGATGCGCACCGGAACCACGCCGGGGCCGATGGACTCGATTTCTCGCGCGGCGGCCTGGGATAAATCGAGGATGCGGTTGTCCACGAATGGCCCGCGGTCGGTGATGCGCACGGTGGTGGTCTTGCCGTTATTGAGATTAGTGACGCGCACCATGGTTTCAAACGGCAGCGTGCGATGTGCCGCCGTGAGCTTGTACATATCATAGACTTCGCCGTTCGAAGCGCGGCGGCCGTGAAACGGGTTGCCGTACCAAGAGGCGTTGCCCTCTTCGGTGTAGCCGACAGGCGCTGGCGTTGGGGGCGTTTTTGAATGTTTCGGGTGCGTTGGCGACGAAGGGCCTGGAGGAACAGAAGCGTCTCGCTTGGCGTTATCGACGGTTTCCGCCGGCGCAGGGGTAGGTGGAGCGGGCGCAGGCTGGCGATTGGCAATCGGACGCTTGGCGGCGCAGCCCAGCAAAAGATGAGTCGAAATATAGAGCAGAGCTAAGGAGCGGAGGCGGGCAGGCTTCACGATTTGGCGTCGGTCGAGGCTTGCGAACCCCGGGCCGCAACCCGCGCCTCCAGTTTTCGGGCGGCTTCGGAAAGCTTCTCGGCAGCTTCGCGAAGGGCCTGCGCGGTGCGCTTTTCGGTCGCGGGAGCTACTTCCTCCTCCAGATACTTGCGAAGGCGAGTCAATTCTTCATCCAGCCGCTTGCCAATCTCTTCGAATTTGTCCATGGCAGTCCCTTTTCCCCGCGCCCCGGAACGCCGAGCGAGATTCCGGTATTATAGGAACGCGCAAAAGTGCATGCAAGGAGGAGTGTTGGCCCTTCCGTATCGTTGGCAATACCGGGTGGACCGCTGGAAGCAGACGTTTGGCGGGATGTTTGGCGGTGGCGAAAAGCGGCCGCAGTTGTGTCCCGCGTGCGGCGCACTGGTGGGAATTAATGCCACGCGATGCCACGAGTGCGGAACAAACCTGAGGTTTGGGCTGGCGGCGTGGAGCAAGGGGCTGGCCGAATTTTTCGGCGGGCATGCGCCTGTTACGGTGGCGATCCTGATCTTGAACATTGTGTTTTTTGCCGCCGAACTGATGGGCACGATCCAGTCGGGGCAGTTTGGCGGACTCAGCATCCTGTGGGGCATGAACGGCGAGACGCTGTATCGGCTTGGAGCGTGCTTTGGGCCGAGTATTTATCAGGGGCACGAGTGGTACCGGTTGATCACCGCGATGTTTCTGCACGGCGGATTGATTCACATCGGGTTCAACATGATGGTGTTCCTGGACATTGGTCCCATAGTGGAGGAAGTTTACGGCTCTGCCCGGTACCTCTTCCTGTATGTGGTGATGGGCGCGGCGAGCTTCGTCGTTAGCAGCCTGGCCGGACATTTTTCCCTTGGGGCGAGCGGCGCAATTTTGGGATTGGTCGGCCTGATGATCGCCATCACCACGCGGCGAGGCGGCGCGTACATGCGTGAATTGCGTTCGCGGCTGATTTCCTGGGTGGTCACGATTTTCGTGATGGGCCTATTGTTCACGGGCATGCGTACGGACAATTGGGCGCACGCGGGCGGATTGGCCGCCGGATTCGTGCTGGGAAAGGTCTTTATTGATCGCCAGCCGTTGAACGGCGCGGAAAAAACGCGATCGTATGCGTTGGGTTGGCTGGCAGGAGCGGTGATTCTGGCAAGCATCGTATTCATGGTGCTTCATTATCGGGATCCCCTTCCGATGTAAACTAAATTCGAATCGAAACGGCCGGCGCCATGCCCGGCCCTTTTCTTTTTTTTGAGTGACGCTGAAGGTCAGGCCGAGTGGTGCAGGCGACGGGCGACGGTGACCGCGTAATGAAAGCCCGAAATGATGACGAAGGCGCTGACGGCGTAGGCCAGGTAATGGAGAAGAATACTCACGCGTTCGTTGGGGTAAGCGGCGCCGTAGACAGTTAAGAAAACCACAGCAATTTCAAAGAACGTCGTAGCCTTGCCGAGCAGGCTGGGCGGGAACGGCCGATAACCCTGAATAATCAGAATGACAGCGGCCACGACGAGCAGCAAAACATCGCGGCTGATCACCAGAATCGTCAGCCACCACCCGATTTTCTTTTCCATGGCCAGCACGATGAAGGAAGAGCTGAGGAGCAACTTGTCGGCGATAGGGTCGAGATATGCGCCGAGGGCGGATTTCTGGTCCAGACTCCGGGCTAGCAAGCCGTCCAGCGCGTCGGAGGCGGCGCTTATAAACAACACCAGCAGCGCCCACTGATATTTTTCGTACAGAATGAGGATCAGGAAAAACGGCAGGAAGCCGAGACGCAAGAACGTAATTTGATTGGGTACGGTCCAGATCCGCGCTTTCATTGCTAAAAAGGATAACGCAGTTCAGGCAAACTGCGCGAGGTAATCCATCAACGAACGGCCGATTTTGCGCTGAAAAATCTCGGACATGGAAGGGATGGAGCCGGAAGGCTCGTCGAGCGAGATGCGTTCGACGCGGGTCATCGGGAAAAAGATGGTGGGCAGGCCGATGCGCTCGGCATCCAGTTGGTTGATCTGGCTGACGAAGTGATCAAAGGAATTCAAATCGACGCCGCGCATGGTGACGCCGCTCGGATTGATCTCGAGCAATATGCCCCAGATCTTCTCACGGGGCGAGTGCAGGCTGACGATGACGATAGAATTGGGATCCATAAGCCTTTCCAGTGTGAAACTACAGTTTACTGCCCGCAGCGGAGAAATTCGCGATGAGATTTGGAAGGACGTGCCGTACCCTTCAGCGCCGGGCTCCTTTTCCGGCAGCTTCGTAGGAGCCGTTGAGCCACTCGAGCGCGTCGTGCAGGTCCGTATCGGAACTCAATGTGAACGAGAACCATCCATTACCCGGGGTGTTCCTGGCGATGCGGCTGTCGCTTTTGGCTCGCTGCGAAAGGGACGGCGGCATGATTTTCATCTTTAGAAGGATAGAGGCGTCGGGACCGAATCCCCGGGAGTTGGGGAGAGCGGCGAAAATTCTTATGCCACGATAAAGGGCGCGGAATCCGAACATGCGCTTGACGATCACGCCGGGCCAGGAGAGCAGTTCGGATTCGAGCAGGGTCGACCAGCGCCGCGTCTCTTCCGAGACGGGCAAAAGCTTCGGCCGCGGGGCAGAAGGTTTCTTGCGCTTTGCCGTAGGCTTATTGGTTTTCATCGCCATGCACTCTGCGTTTCCCGGCGAGGTTTCCGTGACTCCGGATTTTCTATACTGGCATGACCCCGGGCCCATGCGCGGGTAGATGAAGTTTCGGTTCGGTGAGGGATTGCACCTGCTCAAGGGTGGCGTCGGGCGCGAGTTCGCGGAGGACGAGGCCTTGTGGCGTGACGTCGATGAACGCGAGTTCGGTGACGATGTGATCGACGACTTCGACGCCCGTCAGTGGCAGAGTGCATTTCTTCAGGATTTTGGGTTTGTTGTCGCGGGTGGCGTGTTCCATAGCGATGAAAACTCGCTTCGCGCCGGCGACGAGGTCCATCGCGCCGCCCATGCCTTTCAGCATTTTGCCGGGGATGGCCCAATTGGCGAGTGTTCCCTTTTCATCCACCTGCAGCGCGCCAAGAACCGTGAGGTCCACATGAGCGCCGCGAATCATGGCGAAAGAATCGGCCGAAGAGAAATAGCAGGTGCCGGGAAGTTCGGTGACGGTTTCTTTTCCGGCGTTGATGAGGTCAGGATCAACTTCGGCTTCGCGGGGATAAGGGCCTACGCCTAGCATTCCATTTTCGGATTGCAGGATGACGTCCATGCCGGGCGGAACGTAGTTGGCAACAAGCGTAGGCATGCCGATGCCAAGATTGACGTAGTAGCCGTCACGAAGCTCCTTGGCTATGCGGCGTGCAATGCGTTCGCGTTTTTGTTCTTCGTTCATTGTCAGCTTCCCATAACGTACATGGTGAAGAAAAACATCACAGCGGCCACTGGAACGGCCACAAAAGAAATTCTAGCTCTACAAGCTGCTGAAATGACTGATAGGAGCAAACCCACACCCGTGATTTTGAAGAAGTCGAATCCCGTCAAACTGTTTAGCCAGGAAAAGTGGAACATGTAAAATAATCCGTCAACCCATATGGAAGCAGAACAGCAGAAGCTCGCATAAGCAGTAATGTTTCCAACAGATTTAGCAACCTTATCCAGTTTTAGATCCGCCCCGGTTGTAAGCTGGCCCGCCATTGCAATCTCGGTCTCACACTTTCCTTGTCGTGCGCTTTTCGATGCGTTTTAAATAGTTGGCACCCTGGAAGATTGCGTTGACGTAGATGCCGGGCGTGTGCACCTGGTCGGGCGGTAGCTGGCCGGGTTCGACGAGGTGTTCAACTTCGGCGATGACGTAATCTGCGGCGGTGGCCATTACGGGATTGAAATTGCGGGCGGTCTTGCGGAAGACAAGATTGCCCCAGCGGTCGCCTTTCCAGGCTTTGATGAATGCGAAATCGCCACGCAGGGCGCGCTCGAGAACGAAGTGGCGGCCATCGAACTCGCGCGTCTCTTTGCCGTCGGCAACCATGGTCCCGAAGCCGGTCGGCGTGTAAAAGGCGGGGATGCCCGCGCCGCCCGCACGCAGGCGCTCGGCAAGCGTGCCCTGCGGATTCAATTCCACTTGCAATTCGCCGCTCAGCACGAGCTGTTCGAAGAGCTTGTTCTCGCCGACATAGGTGGAAATCATCTTCTTGACCTGGTGATTTTGCAGCAACAGGCCGATGCCGAAGTCATCCACGCCGGCATTATTGCTCACGACAGTGAGGTCCTTCGTTCCCTTGTTGCGCACTGCGGCAATCAAATTTTCCGGAATGCCGCATAAGCCAAAGCCACCCATCAAAATCGTCATGCCATCACGCAGATTCGCGATGGCGGCCTCGGCGGAGGCGATGCGTTTATCCATGGAATATGTCCGATCGAATGCGCGAGAAGAAGTGTACTCCAAGTGTCGAGAGCGCGGGAGTGCCGCGGCGTGCGAAAAAGTGCCCGCTGACGACTCAGTAGACGGGAAGGAGTTGCGAGCGGAAGGCGCGCGGCGTCAAGCCCGTTATACGGCGAAACTCGCGGGTGAAATGGCTCTGGTCCGCAAAGCCGGTGAGCAGGCTGATTTCGGCAAGCGGCATTTCCGGGTCGAGCAGATAACGGCAGGAAGTGCAGATGCGCAGGCGGCGGGTGTATTCGCCGATTCCTTCGCGCTGGAAGCGGCGGAAGACGCGGGACAGATGCACGGGATGCACGCCTGCCACGGCGCTCAGATCATCGAGCGTCAGGCACGCGCAACATTCGGCGTGCAATTTGTCCAGCACGCGCACAAGCCACAGTGGAGCCTGCTTCTTCTCCTGCAGCGGAAGCCGTGCTGCGAGACCCGTTACTTCGGCCAGCAGGCTTTCCACGCACAGCGGGTCTGCCTGCTCAACGGCAAATGTCTCTCGAAACAGTTGCATGGACAGCCAAAAGAGCGGGCCTCCGCGAGTGTCCTCGCATCCGCGATCGAGCTTGCCGGAGCATTCGGCAAGCCGCGTTTTCCAGCCTGGCCGCAGCTCGATGTGGAAGAACCGCAGTCCGCCGGGGGAGATTTCGTCCTGATGCGGAATGCCTGCAGGCCGGAACATCAGCGACATGGGAGAAAACTGCTTCTGTTGGCGGCCGTATCGTTCGCCGTAAAAGCCACGCAGCAGCAAGCCGAAAAACGGCAATTCGTGCGAGTGCATCGGCAATTTGCGCGGCACCGGGTGGCGCAGATCGCTGAAGACCGCCCCCGAATGCTCCAGGCGATGGCGGACAGCGCCGAAGAATTGGCCGCCCTGAAGGCGGGATTCGCTGGGAGAAATAAGTTGCGTTTCAGCCATGGGGAGTCCCTGCGCGGAAAGATGTTGCTTTTGTTCTAGACGCGGTGCGCAACGATTGGTTAGTTTCGTGCACGAGTGGCTGAGACACCGATGGAGGAAAAGAAATGTTGAGAATTGGAGTGCTGTTGAGCATCTCGTTGGCGCTGTTGATCCTGGGGAGCGTGCTGCCCCCCGCGAACCTAGCGAATCCCGTTCCCACGAACGTACCTCAATATACGACGGACGGGCAGCTGAAGTTCCCTGCAAATTACCGCGAATGGGTGTATCTGAGCTCGGGGATCGACATGAGCTACGGCCCGGGGGCCGGGATGGATCACTCCATGTTCGATAACGTGTTTGTGAACCCGGAAGCGTACGAGTATTTTCTGGCCAACGGCACCTGGCCAGACAAAACCATGCTGGTGCTGGAAGTGCGCGGCGCGGAGAGCAAGTCCGCAATCAACAAAGCGGGCCATTACCAGTCCACCGTGGTAATGGGCCGCGAGGTGCACGTAAAGGATGAAAGCCGCTTCCCAGGTAAGTGGGCGTTCTTTGGTTTCGACAATGCGCCGACGGCCAAGATGTTCCCGACGGAGATGGATTGCTATTCGTGCCACGCGCAGCATACGGCCGTGGATACTACGTTTGTGCAGTTCTATCCCACGCTGATTGGAATTGCCAAGAAGAAGGGGACGCTGAGCCCTGCGTATTTGAAGGAGGAGCCGTCGGCAGCGAAATGAAAGACCGGACCGCCTTAGAAGGCGGTCCCTACAGCGAGCGGAGGAGCTTGTACAGTTCGTTAGCGGCGTCGAAGTCGGCTTCGAGTTCACGGGAGCCGAGGCGCTCGCGAAGATCATCGAGCCGACGGGCGAAGAGATCAAGCGCGGCGGAAAGCACTTCCCTGTTGGTGAGGACGATGTCGCGCCACGTGGCGTAGGAACTGCCGGCAAGCCGAAGCGTGTCGCGCAATCCAGGCCCGGCCAGCGTGATGGGCAGGCCGTTCTCGTCGAGGCGGTCATAGAGAAACGAGCCGAGTGCGACGGCCGTGAGTTGTGGCAGATGGGAAGCGAGGCCGACGGCGTAGTCATGCTGCTTCGCTCCCAACCAGGTCGGACGCGCGCCCAACTTTTCCAGAATCTTCGTAAAGGCGGCGATGCGCGGGTCGCGATCTTCCTGTGACGGCCCAACAAGCGCGTAGGTGGCCTTCTGAAAGAGGTCTGCGTCTGATTGCGCGAAGCCGGAAAGTTCGCGCCCGGCCATCGGATGGCCACCAAGAAAAATTGGGCTCGATTCTTCCTCCTCGAAAAGCTCGGTGGCGGCGGTGCAGATACGCAGCTTGGTGCTGCAAGCGTCGGTAACCAGGGCGTGCGGCGCGGCGTTT
>Ga0308309_10001830_pt1 | contig 12664 bp, 14 predicted proteins | sample HubBroMetageWFT5_FD_192491 | JGI IMG/M metagenome (GOLD analysis project Ga0308309, IMG submission 192491) | Warmed and freeze-thawed soil microbial communities from the Hubbard Brook experimental Forest, New Hampshire - Hubbard Brook CCASE Soil... | ecosystem: Environmental > Terrestrial >...
CGGCCACCGATCGTATCCACGAGGCGCGACTGGCACTGGCCGAGATGACCTGGCGCCAGCTCCACTGCTCCTCCTCGAAGCGGAGGCCCGGATGGTCGTCGTCCGCCCTGGCCAGAAGCAGCCCAGCCACGCTCGAGGTGGAGTCGTCCTGGCTCGCAGACCCCCTCACGGCTCGACCTCCACCAACAGGCTCTGCACGGCGCGGCCGATGCGTCCCTGGACGTCCCACAGCTCGGACTCGGCGGCACCGATCCCCGGGGTGCCGAACCGGGTGCGGGCGTCGAGGCACACCCACTCCCCGACCGGTGGCCGGTGGATCGAAATGGTGAGATCGGGGTTGATGAACCGACTCGAGCCGAAGGGGAGCTCCGCCCCCACACCGTTGCCGAAGTCGGAGGCAGCCGCGGCCCGCTGCCACGGGGTGGGCACTTCACCCAGGACGACCGGGCACCGAAGGCGGAACCATACCGTGGCGGGTCCCGGCTGCTCGAACGAGCCTGACACGTAGCGCATCTCCATCCCCTCGTTGTGGAAGGCGCGATAGCTGTCGACCATCGAGGCTGAGCTGTAGCCGAGCTCGGGTGGTCGAGGTGCGTCGTCCTCGGGAACGGTGGGCTCCAGCGTGGGCCCGGCGGCCACCCGGATGCGCAGCGCTCTCGACCAGGCCACCTCGACGCCGTCGGCCTCGACGACGGTGTCGATGAGCTGCACCTTGCGTCCGGGCCTGACCACCGTGCTCCTCACCGTCAGCGGGGCCACGGGGACCGGGCGAATGAGCTCGAGCGTGATGCGGGCCAGCTGCAGGTCGTCGGATCCGGCGTGGAGTTCGACGCCACGGGCGACCAACGCGGCCACCGGTCCCCCGTGCAGTGCCATCGGGGACCACGGGCCTCGAGCCCGCTCGGTGGGAACGGCTTGGTCGCCGTCGAGGACAAAGAGGGCGGTCGACGGTTCCGCGTCGGAGGGGGTGGCGGTCATTCTCCCGGACCCTATGGGGCGGCCAAGCAGGGCGCCACCACCCCGGACCGCGACCATTCCCGTTCGCTCCCTACCTCGGCGGGCGACCCCGGGCGGCGAACCGCCGTCGCCACCGCCTACCATCGGACTGACACCGGGCCTCCGACCCCCCGCTCGGGGGATTGGTGGGGTCCACCAGAGATCACAAAAGGAGAACCATGGCAACGGGACAGGCTGCGATCGACATCAAGGGGTCGCCGGACGAGGTGTGGGCCGTGGTGGGTGACTTCGGCGGCATCGGCGGATGGATGCCCGGCATGGACTCGTGCAAGGTGGTCGGCGAGGACCGGATCCTCGAGACCATGGGGATGACCATCACCGAGCGACTGGTGTCGAAGGATGACGGGGGGCGGGCCCTGACCTATGCGATCGTCGATGGTGCCCCGGTCGAGAGCCACCACGCGGTGATCACGGTCTCCCCGAGTGGCGCTACGAGCCGCGTGACGTGGGACGTCGAGGCGAAGCCGGACGAGATGGCCGACCTCATGGCGACGATCTACCAACAGGCCCTCGAAGCGCTGAGGACCCACATCGAGGGATGAGCGGACCGACCCCACGGTCCGGCTCAGCTACCGTCGGGCTTTGGCCGATCGAGGCCACGGCCCGGTCCTCGGCGCCGGTCGAGGTGGTGTGGCCACTGATCGGCGAGGCCAGCCGTTGGAAGGAATGGTCGTTTCTCGACCGTAGCGACCTCCTCCGGAGCGGCGAACCGGCACCCGACGGCGTCGGCGCCATCCGACGGTTCACCCGGTTCGGAGTCGGCTCACAGGAGGAGGTGGTGGCATGGGAGCCGCCCAACCACATCGGCTACACGATGCTGAAGGGATTCCCCGTGCGCAACTACCGGGCCGACGTGACGTGCACCCCTGATGGATCGGGGACGTTGATCCATTGGTCGGCGACCTTCGATACGAAGATCCCGGGCACCGGGCACCTGATGACGGCGGTACTCGGCCGCACGATCAACCGATTCGCTACCGGTGCGGCAGATTACGCGGACCAGCTCCACGGTCGGGCGCGCTGACATGTTGCGCGAGGCACCGCTGATGGCGTTCATCCCGGTGCGCGACCTGGCCCAGGCCCGGACCTTCTACGGGTCCACCTTGGGGCTTGCGGTGGCCGAGGAGAATCCGTACGCGGTGGTGGTGGACGCCATGGGGACGATGCTGCGCCTCACCCAGGTCGACGAGCTCCGTGTCCAGCCCTTCACCATCGCCGGCTGGGAGGTGCCGGACGTCGGTACGGTGATCGACGCCCTCTCGGCCCGAGGTGTCACCTTCACCCACTACGAGGGGATGGGGCAGGACGAACGGGGGATCTGGACGACGCCGGGAGGCGACCAGGTGGCGTGGTTCACCGATCCGGACGGCAACACCCTGTCGCTGACTACGTTCGCCGCGGGTTGAGCCCGACCGGCCATCCGGAATGGCGACCGCACCGCCGGTCCGATGGGTGCACCCCGTGCCGCGGCGCGGAACGATCCGCGAGCACGGCTACGCAGACAGCCGGAGGCGGTACACGATGAACGAAGGGGTCCCGACCAGAGGTCCGAGCTCGACGGGGAATCGCTCCAGGGCCTCGGCCGACGGCTGAGGTTCGACAATCCGCTCGATCAGGAGTCCCGCATCGGCGAAGGCATTGGCCGTCTGGGCCAGCGGACGCCTCCAGAAGTGCTGTGTCACCTCGACTCCGGCCTTCGTCCAGGTGTCGCTGACCAGCTCGATATCGAGATAGCCCCCGCGCTGGTGACCGAGTGGTGGTGCGAAGGGGTGATCCAAGGAGATCACCACCCAGCCTCCGGGGCGCAGCGAGCTGGTGAACGACCGGAGCGGCACCTCCCAGTCTCGGAGGTAGTGCAAGGCGAGGGAGCAGGTGATCCCGTCGACAGATCGTGGTTCCAGCGGCAACGGGTGGGCGAGGTCTGCGACCAGCAGTCGTCCGCGGCCGGCACATCGTCGTCTCGATTCCTCGACCATCGCCGGGCTCAGGTCGATGCCGATCACGTCGGCCCCTTGGTCGAGCAACCACGCACACTGGGCACCGGAACCGCATCCGGCATCGACAACGGTCGACCCCGCCAGCGGCCGGGGTACGAGGGCCCGAACTGCGGGTCGCTCGAGGAATCCGTTGAACGGGCCCCTATCCGTCGTCACCGACCATACGGCAGCCAGGCGGTCGTAGGCGTCCCTCGTTTGCCGCCGGTGGCTCGCCGGGTCGAGCGGTGGCTCGATTTCCAAGGTTGGATCCTTCCCTCGCCTCGACCTGCGTGCACGCATCCCCGCCCTGCGGCCCGGATCGAGGTCTCCCCTCAATTCGGCGCCGTCACCCGGCCGCGGCCATGAGTCGTCGGGCCCTCGTGTTCACCTCGGCGCTGGCCCGTTCGACGTCGACCGTGAGGCAGCGGCCGTGCTCCACCAGCCGGGTACCCGCCACCCAGACATCGGTCACCAGCCGGCTCGATCCCGACCATACGAGGTGCTCGATGAGCTGGGCGTCGTCGAGCAACGGTACGAAGGCCGGGCTGTCGAGATCGACCGCCATCATGTCGGCCTGGGAGCCCGCGGCCAACACGCCCAGATCGGGACGCCCGAGCGCCAGGCCCCCGCCCCGGGTGGCCAGGTCCAGCGCCGCCCCGGCCGGGAGGGCGGCGGCGTCCTTCTCCCTGATCCTCGCCACCATGGCGGCGAGGCGGATCTCCTCCCACAGGTCGAGGTCGTTGTTGGAGGCCGGTCCGTCGGTTCCCAGTCCGACCCGGATACCCCGGGCCAGGAACTCGACGAGGGGGGCCACTCCGGAGGCCAACTTGGCATTGCTCTGGGGACAGTGGGCCACCGCCACGTCGTGACGCTCGTAGATGGCCATGTCCTCGTCGGACAGCCAGACGCTGTGGGCGGCCAGGACCCGTCCGTCCAGGACACCGGCTGCCGCCAACAGCGCCGGCGCAGAGTTGCCGTGCTCGGCGGCGAACAGCGCGCACTCCGCCTCGGTCTCGGCCAGATGGATGTGGAACAGGGCGTCGAGCCCGCGGGCGGCCCTGGCGATATCGGCCAGAACGGGAACGGGCACGGTGTAGGGGGCATGGGGGGCGAACCCCACCTCGATGCGACCCTCCTGGCCGTGTCGTCGTCCGTGGAAGGCGACGATCTCGGCCGTCCGGCCCTCCCACCAGTCGTCGCCGGAGCCCGTGCCCGGCAACTGCAGCACCCCCGGCGTCACCACGGCGCGGGAGCCGGCGTCGACCACGGCATCGGTCAGGGCATCCTCGTGGAAGTAGGCCTCGCAGGTGGTGGTCACGCCGAAGCACAGGAGTTCGGCCGCGGCGAGGGTCATTCCCCAATAGACGTCCTCCGGGGTCAGGTGGGCCTCCTGAGGCCAGAGGACCTCCTTGAGCCAGCGGTCGAGGGGCAAGTTCTCGCCCGAACCGCGGAACAGGGTCATCGGGGAGTGGCAGTGCACGTTGACCAGACCGGGCAGGAGCGCACCCCTCACCCGCACCTCCCGCGCCGGGTGACTGCCGGTCCCCGAGGTTCGGAGGCCGACCGGTCCGACGTGGGTGACGGTCGATCCCGACACCTCCACGACCCCCGGGCGAAGGACCCGGCCCGAACCGTCGCAGGGCACCACCGCATCAGCCCGGTAACGCAGGGTCTCGGGCGGAGCCGTCCCGGCTCCGGGCGAGTCGGGCACTTCAGGGGCCGATCGGTGGAGACGGATCAACCACCGGCACGGTCGGACTCCTCGGCCTCGATGACCGCCAGCTCCTCGATGCGAGCCACATGCCGCCCTCCGTCGAACGGGGTGGCGAGGAACACGTCGACGATGTCGAGTGCCAGCTCGGTGGCCACCACCCGCGCCCCGAGGGACAGGACGTTGGCGTCGTTGTGACGTCGGGCGAAACGCGAGGTGTACTCGTCGTGGCACAGGGCGGCACGGGCCCCGTGGACCTTGTTGGCGGCAATCGCTTCGCCCTGCCCGCTGCCACCGATGACGATGCCCAGGCGGCCCTGGCCCTGCACCACTCGACGAGCGACATCGGCGCAGATGGGCGGGTAGTCGACGGGGACCTCGGAGAACGTGCCGACATCGACCACCTCGTGGTCGCCCTCCTCGAGGTGCCCGATCACCGCACCCTTCAGCACGTACCCGGCATGGTCGGAACCGATTACGAGTCGCATCGGGCAGGCCCCGTCACCTTTGCCTTGATCACCGGATGGCGGCGACCGAGGGCGAACCCCCCGAACCCGGAGAGGAAGTCGAGATAGCGGTCTCTACGATCGTCGATGAGGTAGGCGCCATCGGCACGGACGTACTGGCGATCGAACCCGAGGGCGGTCAGAACCTTGACCAGTTGAGGATTCATGAACTGCGAGTGGAGTTCGAAACTCTCACCCTGGTGCGCTGCCAACAGGGCGGCAAGGTCGAACGGCACAGTCACTCTCCGGTCGGTCTGGGTGCAATCAGCGTACCTGTCACGCAACCGGTGGTCACGGTCCGCACCCTCGCTCCCTCGCCGGACACGAGAGCCGGACGACCTGGTCGCCGTGGTGGCCACCCGCCGGCCGCTCAGGGCCCAGAGCGCACGGCTCGTGCCGTAGGACGGCACCAGCAACGGGCGGGCCCAGGGTGGCGGGTTTGCAGCGCGGGAGCACAGGCCGCGACGTGCTCGTCGCGTTGCTACGATCCGGCCGGGAACCGCCAGTGGACCAGGGGCGACAGTGGACCAGGGGGAGGTACGCGGTATGCGCATCGGATCGCGGTCGTTCGGAATCACCGGTTGGCGAGGTCGGTCCCGGACCGAGCTCATAGCCGAGGCTCCGCCAGCGGAGTCCCGGCGGGCCGCAGCCCCGTCCACAGCTGCACTGTGCCTCGTCGGCGCGTTGATGGTGAGCACGGTGGGGGCGCCGGCGCTCGCCGGTGCCGCGCCGAACCCCTCCCGGACCGGCCCAGGCGTAGCGACCGGGACCGGGGTGGCCACGAAGAGCGTCTCCCCGGGCCCGACGGACGCATCGACCCAGCGGAAGCCCCGGACGGGCCGGGCGCCCACCGGCTGTGACCCGCTCGACCCCACCCAGTGCCTCCTGCCCTATCCCGACGACTACTTCACCGTCCGCGACCGCTCGACTCCGACCGGGCACCGCGTCGACCTTCCCATCTCGGCCATGCCCACAAATGCCAGTGGGGTGCCCATCGACCCGACAGCCTTCAACCGCAACGACGGCTTCAGCCCAGGGACGCCGGTGCTGCTCCATGTCAACGGGATCGACCTGTCCCAGAGCAAGATCGCTCCCATTACCGACATCGGGGCGTCGCTGGACCCCGGTGCTCCGATCGTGATCCTCGATGCCCGGACGGGCCAGCGGGTGGCCTACTGGGCCGAGTTGGATGCCAACGACCCCAACCCGGCCGAGCAGGCGCTCATCATCCATGCCGCCGCCGACTACCGGGACGGCCACCGCTACATCGTCGCCCTGCGCAACCTCAAGGACAGCTCCGGTCAGGTCATCCCACCCAACGCAGTCTTCAAGGACTACCGCGACGGGACACCGACCCCCACCCCGGCCGACCAACGTCGCCGTCCGCACATGGAGGCCATCCTGCAGACCCTGCAGTCCCGGGGAGTCGATCGGCGGAGCCTGTACCTGGCCTGGGACTTCACGGTGGCCAGCCAGCAGAGCCTGACGGGTCCCATGCTCCACATCCGCAATGACGCCTTCAACAAGCTGGGGAGCGGAGCGCCGGCGTTTCAGGTCGACAGCGTGACCAACTTCACCACAGCCCAGGACCCGCGCGTGGCCCGTCACATCGCAGGGACGTTCTCCGTCCCGAGCTACCTGGACCAACCGGGCGGTCCCCCCGGTTCACGGTTCAACCTGGGACCCGACGGACTCCCGGCCCAGATTCCCGGCAACGTGCAGACGGCCAACTTCGAGTGCGTTGTCCCCCGCTCGGTGGTGGCCGACGGTTCGTCATCCACCGCCACCGTCTACCCGGGACATCCCATGCTTTACGGCCACGGTCTCCTCGGCGGCGCCGACGAGGTCAATGCCTCGGTGGTCGAGAACATGGCCACGGTGGGCAATTTCGTCGTGTGCGGAACGGACTGGTTGGGCCTGGCCAGTCAGGACATCGCCACCGATGCGAACATCCTCACCGATCTCTCACAGTTCCCCATCCTGCCCGACCGCGGCCAACAGGGAATGTTGGACTTCCTGTATCTGGGGCGGTTGATGACCAGCCCGGCCGGGTTCGTGTCGAGCCCTGCCTTCGTGGCCGGTTCCTCGCATCCGGTAATCGACACCTCGAGCAGCCTCTCGTACTACGGGAACAGTCAGGGTGGCATCCAGGGAGGAGCCCTGACCGCGGTGTCCCAGGAGTTCACGCGCTCCGTCCTCGGGGTGCCGGGCATGGACTACTCACTGCTGCTCAACCGGAGCGTCGACTTCGATCCCTTCGAGTCCGTGCTCAACGGGAGCTATCCCGACAAACTCGTCCAACAGATCGACCTCGGCCTGATACAGATGCTCTGGGATCGCTCCGAAGCCGATGGTTATGCCCAGTTCATGACCGACCACCCCCTGCCCGGTACTCCGGCGCACCAGGTGCTGTTGGAGGAGGCGTTCGGTGACCACCAGGTGGCCAACATCGCCACGGAGACCGAGGCCCGGACCATCGGCGCTCCTATCCACCAGCCGGCGCTGGCGACCGGTCGCTCACCCGACGCGGTTCCGTTCTACGGCATCACGCCGATCGCCACGCCGATCTTCCAAGGTTCGGCGCTGTTCGTCTGGGACAGCGGCACACCGACGCCGCCCTTGACCAACACCCCCAATCGGGCGGGCCCCGATCCCCACGGTGTCCCCCGCGCCCAGCCGGGTGCCCAATGGCAAGGGGCCACGTTCCTGTTGTCGGGGCTGGTCACCGACCCGTGCGGCAGCGAGGCCTGCGCGGCTGTTCCCTCGGGAGGATAGGGCGACCGGAGGGCGCACCCCGACTCAGGTGTCGAACTTCACCACGCCGCGGACGTTGGAACCGGCCGCCAGGTCGTCATAGCCGTTCTGGACCTGATCGAGGCTGTACTCCTGGGTCACGAGGCTGTCCACTTCGAGGAGGCCGGCCTGGTACAGGCGGAGCAGGTTCGGGATCTGCACCCGAGGGCTGCAGGAGCCGAACACGGTCCCGAGCAGCGCCTGGTTGAACATGGCCAAGTTGAACAGATTGAGGCTCACCTCGTTCTGATTGAACGGGGCGATGGCGGTGGCCACCACCCGGCCGTCCTTGGACGCCAGCTGCATGGCCGGGGCCACGAGGTCACCGGTGAGGACGCCCGGGGTGAGGATCACCACATCGGCCATCCGTCCCTCGGTCAACTCAGGAATCATCAGGTTGGCCTCGAGGATCGAGGCCGCTCCGTGGGTGGCGCCGATCTCCTTGGCCTTCTCCACCTTGAAGGGCAGCGGGTCCACGGCGATGACGTAGCGGGCGCCGGCAATCTTCGCCCCCTGGATGGCACCCGATCCCACGCCGCCGCAGCCCACGACCACGACCGTCTCGCCCGGCTTCACCTTGGCCCGGTCCACGGCGGAACCGAAGCCGGTGGAGATGCCGCAACTGATCAGAGCCGCGGCCTTCAGGGACACACCCGGGTCGATCTTGACCAACGACGCCTCGTTGGCCAGCACCGAGTCGGAAAAGGTGCCGAGCTGGGTCATCCGGTTGACGTGCTGGCCGTCGAGGCTGTGGCGCCACTGTCCGTCGCTCATCATGGGCCCGGCCAGGATGGCCATGCCCATGTCACAGAGGTACTGACGCCCGGAGGCGCACCAGAAGCAACGACCGCATGCCGGGATGAACGAGGAGGCCACATGGTCGCCCACGGCCAGCGTCTCCACGCCCGGCCCCACCTCGGTGACGACTCCCGCGCCCTCGTGGCCGCCGATCATCGGGAACATCGACTCGACACCGAAGACCTGGAGGACCTCGGGCGGCGCGCTCATGTCGCCGGTGCGGAGGTGCTCGTCGGAGTGGCACAGGCCCGCATAGGCCATCTTCACCAGGACCTCGTGAGGTCCGGGGGGCTCGACATCGACCTCTTCGACCTTCCACGGCTCGTGGAGCCCGGAACAGACAGCAGCGCGAATCTTCATTTGGGTCGTCCTCCCCTGGTGACGACACCCACCGGGGCGTCGCATGCTCAGGCCCCAGCATCGCGCCATCGGCGCGGCCCCGTCGAGCTGAAACCGGCCCCATCCGTCCCTCAGGTCATCCTCGGAGGCGAACCTCGTCGAATCCGGTGGCCAACAACCGGAACGCCCGATCCACCTCTCCGGTGAGATCGTCGGTGTCGTAGCGGGCCCAGCAGGTGAAGGCGGCCATGGCTGCGCCGAGTGCGGCCCGGGCGACCGTCTGGGGCCCGAGGTCGTCGGGCGTGCCGCCGATCCGGCCGGCCACGAAGCCGGCCACCACGTCGCACCACTCGGCGTAGCGGACCGCCGAGTGGGCCACCAGGGTGGGGACCGAGCTGATCAGGCCCATCCGGATACGGAGCTCATCGAGCTCGCCCGCACCGAACCGGTTGGTGGCCACCACCGCCCGCCGGAGCACGTCCATCATGGGCTCGTCGGTCGACGCCGAGGCCAGCTTCTCCTCCAACCGCACCAGCTCGGCGTCGAATTCCCCCCACACCACCTCCCGTTTGGAGTCGTAGTAGCGGAAGAACGTGCGCCGGCTCACTCCGACGGCGGCGGCGATCTCATCCACGGTCGTCTCGTCATATCCCTGCCGATTGAAGAGGTCGAGGGCGGCCCGGGCCACGTTCTCGCGGGACGTGGCCGGGCGTCGCCCGCGGGCAACCGCAGGGGGGCCGTCGGCCCCATGGCGTGCAGTCCTCGTCATCCCGCTTCCATTTTGGCATTCGGTGCTATAAATTGAAACCCATCGCCCATCTCCCGGCTCCGGCCGGCTCTAACCGCGGAGGTCCCATGACCGTCACCACCACCGAGCACGGGGCCACGACGGCCCGGGATGACCAGACACACGATCCGGCCCCCGCCAAGGCCGCTGCCGTCCACGATGACGGCCTGGTCGAGGAGGACCTGCTGGTCGAGGACGTGTCCATCGACGGCATGTGCGGCGTCTACTAGGCCCTGGCGTCAGCCACCGACCAGCCCGAGCCCCCCGCTGATGCCCCCCATCCAGCACCCTGACGGAGACGTGGTGTTCGACGCCTCGAGTCCTTGGTTGCTCAATCCCCAGGTGTCCCTGCGACCGGAGTCCTTCGGGGCCCTGGCCTACCACTTCGGGACCCGCCGGCTCTCCTTCCTGAAGAGCCGGACACTGCTGGCGGTGGTCGAGGGACTGGGCGACCAGCCCACCGGGCACGACGCCTGCCGGGCCGCCGGGGTCACCGCGGCCGAGTTCGGGACCTATGAGCGGGCCCTGGCCACCCTGGCCCGGTCAGGGATGATCTGCGAACGGCAGGCGTCGTGACGCTGGTCACGGTGCCGTCCGCCGGCGCCCCTGCCCCTGCCCCAGTCGGACGGCTGATCGACCAGTTCGAGCGAGGCCTGGACGCGCCGATCTGCCTGACCTGGGAGCTGACCTATGCCTGCAACCTGGCGTGCGTGCACTGCCTCTCCAGCTCGGGCCGCCGCGACCCGAACGAACTGACGACCAGCGAGTGCAAGGCGATCATCGACGAGTTCGAGCGCATGCAGATCTTCTACGTCAACATCGGAGGCGGGGAGCCCACCGTCCGTTCCGATTTCTGGGAATTGGTGGAGTACGCCACCGACCACCACGTCGGCGTGAAGTTCTCGACCAACGGGTCGCGCATCACCGCCGAGGTCGCCAATCGACTGGCCGCCGGCGACTACGTGGATGTGCAGATCTCTCTCGACGGGGCCACCGCGCCGGTCAACGACGCCGTGCGCGGGGCCGGGTCCTATGCCACCGCCATCACCGCCATGGGCCGCCTGGCCGATGCCGGCTTCGTCGGCTTCAAGCTCTCGGTGGTGGTCACCCGTCAGAACATCGGCCAGCTCGATGCCTTCAAGGAGCTCGCCGACCGACACGGCGCCCAACTCCGCCTCACCCGGCTCCGGCCCTCGGGACGCGGCGCCGACGTGTGGGATGAGCTCCATCCCACCGCCGGTCAGCAACGGGTCCTCTACGACTGGCTCGTGTCCCACGGTGAGGACGTCCTGACCGGCGACTCGTTCTTCCATCTGGCCGGCTACGGCGATCCGCTACCCGGGTTGAACCTGTGCGGTGCGGGCCGGGTGGTCTGCCTGGTGGACCCGGTCGGCGACGTCTACGCCTGTCCCTTCGCCATCCATGACCAGTTCCTGGCTGGGAACGTCCGGTCGCCCGGCGGTTTCGGCGAGGTCTGGCGCCACTCGGACCTGTTCACCGAGCTGCGCCGGCCGCAGTCGGCTGGGGCCTGCGGATCGTGCGGCCACTACGACGCCTGCCGGGGCGGCTGCATGGCCGCCAAGTTCTTCACCGGGCTCCCCCTCGATGGCCCCGACCCCGAGTGTGTCCTTGGTCACGGTGAGCACTCGCTGGCCGCACGGGGAGATGCCGATCCGCCCAAGCCATCGCTCGACCACTCGCGACGACCTCGCCGGGTGGCCGTGGCCATGCTCCCCCGCCGGCCCGACCGGGCCTGTGACGAGAGCCCCCTGGCCGGCTTGGGCCGCGACCTGCGACGGGACTGAGCAGTGGCCAGCCTGACCGATCCCCTGGAGGTGGCTGGGCGAACTGCCCCCTCACGGGTGGTGTTCGGTCCCCACGAGACCAATCTGGGCCGCCGTCGCGAGCTGGGCGACCGCCATGTGGCCTACTACCGGGCCCGGGCGGCCGGCGGGGCAGGCATCGTGGTCACCGAGACGGCGTCGGTCCATCCGTCGGACTGGCCCTATGAGCGGGCCCCGCTGGCCGAGGCGTGCGGACCAGGGTGGAGCGACGTGGCCAGCGCCTGCCACGGGCACGGAAGCCTGGTCCTCGCCGGCCTCGGCCACTCGGGCGGCCAGGGTTCGAGCGCCTACTCGCAATCGGCGATGTGGGCCCCGTCACGGGTGGCAGATGTGGTCAGCCGCGAGATGCCGGTGGAGATGGAGCGGGAGGACATCGAGGCACTGGTCCTCGGCTTCGCCGGTGCAGCCCGGCTGGCGGTGCATTCGGGCCTCGACGGGGTCGAGGTCGACGCCGGCTACTGCTCCCTGCTGCGCCAGTTCCATTCGGGGCTCACCAACCAGCGCTCCGACGAGTACGGATCGGACCCTATGCGCCTGACCACCCAGGTGCTCGAGGCGGTGCGGGACGTCGTCGGCCCCGATCGCATCGTGGCCCTCCGCCTGTGCTGCGACGAGCTGGCGCCGTGGGCCGGCGTCACGCCCGAGCAGGCGGAGCGGCAGGTCGGGGCCGTGGCCGATCGGGTGGACCTGGTGGTGGTGGTCCGCGGCGGCCCGTACTCGGCGTCGGCCTATCGCCCCGATGCCCACACCCCGGCCAATTTCAACGTCGATCTGTGCCGACAGATGCGCCAGGCGGCGGACGGGCACGCCGCCGTGGTCCTGCAGGGCAGCGTGACCGAGGCGGGTGCGGCCCAGAGCGCCCTCGACCACGGGGTCTGCGACCTGGTGGAGAT
>Ga0308309_10001831_pt1 | contig 12660 bp, 11 predicted proteins | sample HubBroMetageWFT5_FD_192491 | JGI IMG/M metagenome (GOLD analysis project Ga0308309, IMG submission 192491) | Warmed and freeze-thawed soil microbial communities from the Hubbard Brook experimental Forest, New Hampshire - Hubbard Brook CCASE Soil... | ecosystem: Environmental > Terrestrial >...
CTCTCTATTAGATCGAAAAACCGATCACCGAGATTCGTAACCAAACGCTTCTGTACTCGATTGCGTTTCTCGTCTTCGCTCTACCGCTTTACGTGACGCTCGTCGTCGCCTGGATCGACCGCCGCTTCGAAGGCCGGATCCGCTGGCCCGGATCGAGAGATGACGATTGAGGTCTTGGTCCGCGTAGCACCATTTTTGTTTTCAGGGCATTTCAGACAAATATTATCCACCCTGACGCGTAATGGACGTGATCCGCCACGTTTACAGGACGCAGAGGATGTTATAGTCCATTCAGTTTTTAGCAAATATTAATGGCGATTATGAAAACTTCAGTAAGACGCAAGCTAGGACCACAGCATTCGGAGCCACAAGAGCCAAAATCTCCACCAGTCCCGCTCGAATCACTTGAGGATATCGCCTGGGAGCTTTGGCTACTGATAGAACTTCTAGCGCCTGTCCGGCGCAGATTACCGAACACGGCTTCACAGAAACTCGTCGATTACGTCAAAGACCGGCTGATCGCAAAAAGTGTCGCCTTAGCCAAGTGGAAGAAGGCCCGCCCGGAATTGTTCCCCGACTCTGCAATTCGGGCTCGGGATGTGCTGCCCGGCGAGAACTGGACGTTCCCGGAACACCGGACTTTTGCGGAAGTGATCGAGGCCGAGCGAGCTTCGCCCAAGATATTCTCGAAGGCTTCCTGATCTGTTCTGCTCGGTTCCACAGTCCATGCGAAACGCGTCCGACTGCGTGTTTGGTGCTTTCCAGGGGCAGCGCACCACTTAGGCTACTGTCTCATTTTCGAGGTCCAGCTCAACCGTACCGGTCAACGAACTGGCGCGTAACAGCGTTTCCAGTTCCTCAGGTTGCCCTTTTCGACGGTGCTCTCAACCGTTAGAATACAACAGCTAACGTGGGAGGGCGGCTATGGACAGCGACATCACGCGGCGTGTTGTTGCCGAGTTCTTCGGCACATTCTGGTTGGTATTGGGCGGTTGCGGCGCCGCCGTCCTGGCGGCGGGTTTCCCGAACCTCGGGATCGGGTTTCTCGGCGTCGCCTTCGCATTCGGCTTAACCGTGCTGACGATGGCCTATGCCGTCGGTCACATCTCGGGCGGCCACTTCAATCCGGCGGTCACGCTCGGCTTGTGGAGCGCCGGGCGTTGCGCCAGCAAGCACGTCATCCCCTATATCGTGGCGCAGGTGATTGCCGCCATTATCGCCGCCGCGGTCTTGTGGGTGATCGCCTCGGGTAAGCCCGAGTGGGTGGCCGGCGGTTTTGCCGCCAACGGTTATGGCAATCTCAGTCCTGGCAAATACGGCTTGGGCAGTTGCTTTGTCGACGAAGTGGTGATGACGTTCTTTTTCCTCTTCATCATCATCGGCACCACATCGAAGGGAGCGGCCGCGGGCTTCGCCGGGATTCCGATCGGCCTCGCCCTGACCTTGATCCATCTGGTCTCGATCCCCGTGACCAATACTTCGGTCAACCCGGCGCGCAGCACAGGGCCGGCTCTGTTTGCCGGCGGCGAATATATCGCTCAACTGTGGCTTTTCTGGATTGGGCCAATCATCGGCGCGGTGATTGCCGGGCTGCTGACCCGCTGGATGTACGAAACCGAAGCCATCATTGAGACTGTCGTCGTCGAGGAAAGGCGGATAACAACTTAATCGGGCCAGCGCCGGTGCAGCCAGAACCACTCCTCGGGTCGATCTCGGATCCAGTCTTCTAAAATCTGATTGACCCGCGCCATCAGGGCGGCAACGTCGGCGTGATGATCGCCGCTGCGTGGCAGTGGCAACGGCGGGAAGACCGTGAGCCGAACATGTGCGCCGCCGAGCCGCTCGACGCGCGCGGGCAGCACATCGCAGTCGAAGCGCAGCGCAAGCGAGGCGAGCGCGGATGACGTCATCGCCGTTCGGCCGAAGAAGGGCAGCGGGATTCCGTCGTTCATCTTCTGGTCAGCCAGCATCGTCAAATGCGCACCGCGCCGCAGCACTGCAATAGCGCGCCGGGCGGCCACGGCGCCTTTGGGGATCAGCTCGCCGCCGGTGCCGCGAAATCGTGTGATCATGCCGTCGACCAGCGGATTGTTCGCGGCGCGATAGATCTGCGCGACCGAGATCCCGTATTGGACAGCGGCGAGCATGGCGATCTCCCAATTGGCGATATGCCCGGAGAAGATGATCATGCGGCGCCCCGTCGCGACCGCCCGATCCATGTGCTCGACGCCGTGCGTCTCGGTGCGGCCGCCGGGTTCGAACACGCGGATCTGACGCAGATGCGGATATTCGGCCCCGACCCGGCCCAGATTGTCCCACATCTCGGCTATTGTGTTAGCGATTTCCGTTTCTGTGAGTTCCGGCAGGGCTCGCCGGATGTTGAGCCGAGCGCGTTTGGAAATCCCGAGCCGCGGGCCGATGAGGCGCGCCGCCGCGCCGCCGATGGCTGACGCCAAATCGAGCGGCAGGAGCCCGAACGCGGCAAAGCACAGCGCCGCCCCCCAGCCCTGCAGTCGGTGAGCAAGACTGATTGGCTTTTCCCGGCGCGCAGCTGTTTCCCCGCTCGTCCGCCTACGCGCATACACCACGCTGGGAGCTATCTGGGGCGGTAACTTGCCTGACACGTCAAGCAGTCTCTCGGGTACCCGCGACGGATCTCAGCAACTCGTCGAGCGCATCGGGATCACGCCACGAGATTTCAACTTCGAGAACCTCGATAGCCGCCCTATGCGCCGCCGGCACTCGGACGATGTCCTTTGCGGTCGTAATCAGACACGCCCGCGCGCGCTCGGCGGCACGCAGCAGCTCGTCGACTTCGCCGGCGCGAAACGGGTGATGATCCGGAAAGGAGCGCGTCTCGACCAGTTGGGTGCCCAGTTCGCGCAAAGTCGCAAAGAATTTTTCCGGTCGGCCGATCCCAGCGAACGCGAGCAGGCGCTCCCCGGCTAACCGATCCCCGGCGACTGGCCGGAGAACCGCAGGTATGACCGGCAGGGTGGCGCCGATTCCCAGCGTTTTCGGATCGCGAGGCGAAGCATCGGCGCCGAGCAACACAACCGCGTCCGCGCGGGCGAGCCCGCGGGCGAGGCCTTCGCGCAACGGGCCCGCGGGGATCACCCTTCTATTGCCGAAGCCGTAGGCGTCATCGACGACCAGGAGCGACATGGTTTTGGCGATGGTCCGATTCTGGTAGCCGTCATCGAGAATGACCATCGCCGCCCCGACAGCGACGGCGGCGCGGACACCATGGGCGCGGTCGCGCGCCACCCAGCACGGCGCGCGCGCGGCGAGCAACAGCGCTTCGTCGCCGACTGCCGTGAAATCGTGACGGGCGGGGTCGACCCGCACCGGACCACCGAGACGGCCGCCGTAGCCGCGGGTCACGATGTGCACTGCGGCGCCACCCTGGGCGAGGCGCAAGGCCAACGCCAGTGCGACCGGTGTCTTGCCGGCGCCGCCAGCGACCAAATTGCCGACGCAAATCACCGGAGCTGCTGCGCAATCAGCACGGGCAAGCGCCCGCCGCAACCGTCCCGCGGCATCCCAGCCTGCAGCGGCCGGCCACAACAGGTCGGAGAGAAGCCCCGGAGGCTGCGCCCAGAAGGCAGGGGATCTGAGCATCACGCCCGCAGCGAACGCGGTGGCGCGAAATCCCGCGGTGGCAAAGCCCGAACCGGCGCGAGCTGGTCGAGCCACGGCGCCAGCCGCGCCGCCACCTCGTCAAGAATGCTGAGACCGGCCGCCGCGACGCGGGCAGCGGCGGCAGCGCGCTCGGCGCGCCGCCGGGGATCGGAAATCAGCGTGGACGCCGCTTGCGCCAGCATCGCCTCGTCCCGTACGGTTTCCGAGGCACCCGCCGCAACAAGCAAGGCCGTCATCGCCGCGCAATTGCTCATGTCAGGGCCATGCAGGACGGCGCAGCCGAGCCGGGCTGCCTCGAATGGGTTGTGCCCGCCCTTGGCGACCAGCGAGCCGCCAATGAAGGCGATGCCGGCCAAGCGGTAAAACAGCCCGAGCTCGCCGAGTGTGTCCACCAGATAGATCTGCGTTTCGGGCGTGAGAGGCTCGCCCCGCGCCCGCACGGCTACTCGCAGTCCATGCCCTCTCAGCATTGCGCAGATCGCTTCACAACGCACCGGATGACGCGGAGCGATGATCGTCAGCAAATCGGAGTGCCTGCCGGCGAGACCGCGATGAACCCGCGCGGCGATTTCCTCTTCGCCGGCATGGGTGCTGGCGGCGAGCCAGAGCGGACGCCGACCCGTCAAACGGCGCAGGCGCGCCAGCTCCGATCCGTCGCACGGCAAGTCTGGAGCCGCCGATTTGAGATCGCCGACGCAGTCCACACGCGGGGCGCCGAGCGAGCGCAAACGTTCGGCCTGAACCTCGTCCTGGGCGAGGCACAGTCCGAATGCGCTCAGTACGCGCTTGATCAATCCAGGCCAATGACGCCAACGGCCATAGGATCGCGCCGAGAGCCGCCCGTTGACCAGCACCATCGGGATGTCTCGGCCGTGGGCCGCGAACACCAGATTGGGCCACAGTTCGGATTCCACCCAGACCCCCAAGTCTGGACGCCAATAATCGAGGAATCGTGCAGTCCATCCCGGCAGGTCGGCCGGGACGAATTGGTGACGCGCCCGCGGCGGCAACCGGGTCTCCAACAATCGTGCCGAGGTGACGGTCCCGGTCGTGATCAGTATTTCGAGGCTCGGCCGCGTCGCCAGCAAGTGTTCGATGAGCCCCAGAACCGAGGTCGCCTCGCCCACGCTGGCGGCATGTATCCAGACCAGCGCACCCTCCGGGCGGGCCACGCTTGCGGCGCCTTGGCGCTCGCGAAAGCGTTCCGGATGTTCCTTGCCTCGCTTGCGCCGCTGCGCCAAATAGGCCGTCGCCACCGGCGTCAGCGGCCACGTCAAGGCACTGTAAAGGTGCGGAAGCATCAGCCGCCGGCAATGCGCCGCAGAGGCCCGGCCGCATCACTGGCAGCCGGTGCCGGCGCACAATGGCCAACAAGACGTTCCGCCTCGCGAACCATTTCGATCATTCTGGTCTCGACGTGACCGCGCGCGCTCTCGATCCCTGCCTCGTCCAGTTCTTGGGCAATCTCGATCGGCTCAGCCCATATATAAACGCCGCGTCCGAATGGCCACGGGAGATGAAAGCGGTCCCACGTGGCAAGCACTCTGCGCCGGCTGGTTGCGTAGGTGATCGGCAGGATCGGTACCCGGGCGTGCCGGGCGATATTGACGATCCCGGTACTTGCAGTCATCGCTGGGCCCCGCGGGCCATCCGGTGTGATCCCGACGCAATCCCCCGCTTTGAGCCGCTTCAGCATCGAGCGAAGCGCAGCGGAACCGCCTCGGCTGGTCGAGCCGGCAACCGAATCGACACCGAAATAGGTCACCGCATCGGCAATGATCTGTCCGTCGGGATGGGCCGATATCAGCATGTGCATCGGCGCCAGCCGCTGCCATGCCATCGGAATCATCAGTAGGCGCCCATGCCAGAAGGCGAGGATGAAAGGCTTTCCTTGGGCGCGCAGACGGTGCGGCCATTCGGTCCCTTCGACCGTCCAGCTCGTCGTCGCATAGACGAAACGGATATACCAGTGGATGAACCAACACGCCACCCGCCGCGCCCGCGCGTTGCGCAGAACGCGCCGCAAGATCACCGGTCGGATCGGTTTCGGCAAGCGCTTCTACCCCGCGGCGTGCTGCTCGGCAAACTGCATCGCGTAAAGGCGGGCATAGAGCCCGCCGCGCCCCAGCAACTCCGGATGCCGGCCGGTCTCGACAATCTGCCCGCGATCCAGCACGCAAATCAGGTCTGCACCTTGGACTGTCGAAAGCCGATGCGCGATGACGAGCGTGGTGCGTCACCGAATCAGCGCATTCAGCGCGCGTTGCACGTGCCGTTCCGATTCGCTGTCGAGGGCCGAGGTCGCTTCGTCGAGCAATAGGATCGGCGCGTTCTTCAGCATTGCGCGGGCGATCGCGATGCGCTGGCGCTGGCCGCCGGAAAGCCTGACGCCGTGCTCGCCGACCATCGTGTCATAGCTCTGCGGCAGCTCGTGAATGAAATCGTCGGCGGCGGCAGCCCGCGCCGCTTCCTCGATTTCGGCCGAGGATGCGCCGAACCGGCCATAGGCGATGTTGGCGCACACCGTGTCGTCGAACAGACTGACCTCCTGGGCGACCAGCGCAATGGCCTCGCGCAGTGAGGCGATGGTCACCTGCCGCACATTCTGCCCGTCGATCGTAATACTTCCCCGTTCGATGTCGTAGAAGCGGGGGATCAGGTTGAGGATCGTCGATTTCCCGGCGCCCGATGGGCCGACCAGCGCAACGGTGTGACCGGCCGGGATCGTCAGCGACAGGCCGTCGATGACGGGTGTTCCGGGCACATAGCCGAAGCGGACGTCCTCGAAACGGATTTCTCCGCCGCTGATCCGCAAAGGCCGCGCCCCGGGCAGGTCGCGGATTGCCGGCTCGACATCGAGAACTTCGAAGATCCGCTGGGCGGCGGCGAGGCCCTCCTGCAGCGACGCGTTCAGATTGGCCATGCTCTTCAGCGGCTGATAGGCGAGCAGCAGCGCCGTGATGAACGAGAACAGGGCTCCCGGCGTGCGGGCGCCGCTGATGACCTGATGACCGCCATAGAGAATGACGACGGCAATCGCCGTCCCGCCGAGGGTCTCCATCATCGGCGAAGCGCGCGAGCGTGTTCGCGTGCCGCGATCGATCAGCGAGAAAAGGCGCTCGATCAGCCCGGCGGCGCGGCGCTCCTCGTACTCTTCCATGCCGTAGGCCTTGACGTGCCGCGCGCCTTGAAAGGTTTGACTCAACAAGGTGGTGAACTGGCCGATCTCGGCCTGGGCACTGGCGGTCACCCGGCGAATCCGCCGGCCGATCGCGACGATCGGGCGGATCGCCAGCGGGAAAACGAAGAACGAAATAAGGGCGAGAAGCCAATCCTGATAGAACATCACGCCGACCAGGAAAACCACGGTCACCGCGTCCTTGCCGATGGCGCCGAGGACATTCGCCGCAGCACCGCGCAACAGCGCAGCGTCGCTGGTGAAGCGCGAGATCAAGGTGCCGCTCGAATGGGCGTAAAAATAGGCGAGATCGGCCCGCATCAACCGGGCGAAGAGCGCGAGCTGCACATCGGCGATGACGCGCTGGCCGACCCGGGTCATCAGCACGGCGTCGCCGTAATCGGCGAGCCCCTTGACCAGAGCAAGGGCGAGCGCGCTGCCGGCGATCAGCAGCAGCAGCGAGCCCTCGCGCGCGACAAAGATCCGGTCGAGCACCGGCTCCATCAGCCAAGCGCGCCCGGCGGTGCTGCCGGCCGCGAGCCCCATCAGTAAAAACGCGAACAGGATGCGCCGCACATGCGGGCGCATGAAATCGCGCGCCAAGCGCCAAACGAGGGCCGCCGAGCGTCCGCCCACTCCTAGGATCGCCGGGTCTATTCGCATGGGTTCCCCCGGCACTGTTAGAGCCGGGCACCGGTTCTGGCAAGTGCGGCGCGACGACTGCGGCCACTTACCGGACCGCTGACACAATCGGCCGATCGGGAGGTGGGCTTTTGGATCGTTATGATATAACATAAATTTCGAGCTGCATTGCTTCTAGAGGGCTGCCGTGACACCTCGGCAAATCGAAAGCGCGCTGTCGCGTGCGCAAGTGATCTGCAAGATGCGCGGAGCGCGGCTGACGCCGGTCCGCCGGCGCGTTCTCGAATTGATCCTATCATCGGATCAGCCGACGGGAGCCTATGCGCTGCTGGCCGAGCTGCGGCGCGGCCGCGGCAAGCTCGGGCCGCCGACCGTCTACCGGGCACTCGAATTCCTGCTCGCGAACAAGCTGATCCACAAGGTCGAGACTTCGAGCGCGTTCATCGCCTGCGGCGATATCGAGCATCCGCACGAAAGCCAGTTCATGATCTGCGACGATTGCGGCGCCACCGAAGAGCTTCGCGACGACGAGATCGTCCAGAGCCTGCGCCGCCTTGGGGAAGGAAGAGGTTTTGCCGTCGAGCGCCAAATAATCGAGGCGCGCGGACTGTGCCCGGCCTGCCGCTCGGTACACCGGTGAGTGTGCCCGAGCACGTAGTGCTTTCCGTACTTTGCTCTTTCCTCGGTACCTTGCGGCCCGTGTGACGGCTCGCGGGCGCCGTACTTCGGAGGCCGGCAACAGCAAATGATCGCTGCCGAGCGAAAGCCCGGCGCTGAGCCGGCGCGTTGATAAGCAATCCAGCTGTCGCGCCCAACGTCTTGAACGGGTCACCACGGCGCGTAAATGTAACTCCGCCCGAGACGGCCTCGATCCGCCCATAGCGCGTCGAATGTAGGCCGTTTCGAATAATCGGCGGGGAGGAAGCGCGTTACCGTGCTGCGAGAGGCGCTTCTTATGTCTGGAATTCGGCGCTCGCGCCGGAAAAGTCATGTCGTAGCCGAACGGCCACCCTTCGAGCGCATTGCCTTGCTGCTGCAAGGCGGCGGCGCCCTCGGTTCCTACCAGGCTGGCGTCTATCAGGCGCTGGCAGAGGCCAATCTGCATCCCGACTGGGTGGCAGGCATTTCGATCGGCGCCGTCAACTCGGCCCTGATTGCCGGCAATTCACCCGACAAGCGCGTCGAGAGATTGCGCGAATTCTGGGAAGCGATTACCGCCCCTCCATTCGGCCTAGCGGATTTGCAGTGGTTTCAGCTGAACGGCGAGTTCGCCCACAGCGTGGTCAATCAGGCGCGCTCATGGGGCGCGCTGTTGGGCGGCGCCCCCGACTTTTTCAGACCGCGCGTGCCGCCACCCTATTTTCAGCCGAACGGCACACTAGAGGCGATCAGTTATTACGATGTCGCCCCGCTGAAAGCGACGCTCCAACGCCTGGTGGATTTTGACCTGATCAATTCCGGTGCAACCAGGTTCAGCGTCGGGGCGGTCAATGTTCGCACCGGCAATTTCGTATATTTCGACAACGTCACTCACCAGATCTGTCCGGAGCACGTCATCGCCAGCGGCTCGCTGCCGCCGGGTTTTCCGGCGACCGAGATTGAAGGCGAGTACTATTGGGATGGCGGCCTGGTTTCCAATACGCCGTTGCAATGGGTGCTGGACAGCCGGCCGGGTCAGGACACGCTCGCCTTTCAGATCGATCTCTGGAGCAGCCGCGGCGAGTTTCCGCGCAATCTGCTCGAAGCCGAGACCCGCCAGAAGGAGATCCGCTACTCGAGCCGCACTCGGATGGCAACCGACCAGTTCAAGAAGAAACAGCTGCTGCGTCGCGCCACGGCCAAGCTCCTCGCCAAAATGCCGGCGGAGCTGTTGCAGACGCCCGAGGCGGATATCCTCGCGGCAGAGGCGGACGAAAAAGTCTACAACCTCATCCAGCTGATCTATCGCGCCAAAAACTACGAAGGCAACGCCAAGGACTACGAGTTCTCGCGGCGCACAATGGAGGAGCATTGGCAGTCGGGCTACAACGACGCGGTGCGCACTCTCCGCCATCCCGAGGTATTGCAGCGCCCGAATGGCTCGGACGGGGTCTTCACCTTCGATCTGGCATTCGACGGCCGCGAATGATTCGGCCACCCGTCATGTCAGGCAGGGGCTCCCGGGATTGTACCGGGTCGTCGCCAAGGAGGGGGCGCATACGATGCGTGCCAATGTGGTCTGTCCCGGCTTTGTGCACACGCCATTGCGGTCTCGGCACGCGCGTGGCCACCCGTCGATTTTGCTGGGCCAAGTTCGAGGCTACGGCCGAAGGGCCGCGACGCGCGACAAAGATCCCCTAACGCCGCGCTTAGAAACGGGCCCGAGATTGCTTCGCTATGCTCGCAATGACCGTGCGAGCGGTGGTGCGTTGTCATTGCGAGGAGCGCCTCGCGACGAAGCAATCTCGACCCGCAGGCACCTCGGCGGCCTGGGATTACTTCGCCTCGCTCGCAATGCCGCCGATTCTCTAGGCACCGGTCGCCGTTGCCTCGTGAAATGGAAAGGCCCACTGGCGACGTGGAGGAGACTATCCCTGTATCGAATGAGCCCCACCAGCGATTGCGGTGTTTGCCTCAAAGGAGAAGGCCAGTTTGGAGGCAAGAATGCACCGGATGTGTATTGTTGCGGCGACGGTTATCGGTTTCGGCGCAGTCACCGTCGCGGCCGAGGAGCCGAGCGGCCGCCCGGGGCGCGGTCAGCCGGCGATGCCCGCCGTGCCGCCGGCGAGCGGAACCCTCAGCTCCGATCTGAACCGTTCAGGCGGGGTGATCACACCACCCGCCGGGATCGATCCGGAAATAAAGCAGACCCCGCCTGCTACCGGCTCGACCATGCCGATAATTCCACCTCCGGGCGGCAACCCGGCGGTCAAACCGAAATAGCTCGTGCGGGTGTTGCCGCTCAACAGCGTCCGTCTAAGCTGAGCTGCGGATCGCGGATGAGGATTTCGGAGCGGCCGAAGAGCGGGACTCCGCGATAAACGCGAGCGGATATCATGTCGGGAGCGGTGCGTTCTGCGGTGACGTCCTGGGTGCGGCCGTCTTGCGGGTCGTAAAGCCACCCGTTCGACCTATGGCCCTCACCGTCGGGTTGCAGCCCCCAGATGATGGTCAGGCCGCACAGCGGTCGATGCCGTAGTGCGGTTCCAACGAATCGACGGACGGTAGGTTCGGCTGATGGCTACGTTGCACTTCATTTGCGGAAAAGCCGCCTCGGGCAAGACGACGTTGGCGCGCGAACTGGCGGCGCGTCACGCAGCGGTCATGTTCGGTGAGGACGAATGGCTGACGCTTCTTGATGCGGAGATCAACAGTCTGGCCGACCATGTGCGTCATTCAAAGCGGCTTAAAGCCGCCTTCGCTCCCCTTGCTGTCCGGCTGCTTCAGTTGGATGTGCCGATCGTGTTCGACTTCGCCGGTAACACGCCGAACGACCGTGCCTGGGTTCGATCGATATTCGAAAGCGCCAATGCCGACCATGTGCTGCATTATATCGTCGCGTCCGATGAATCGTGCAAAGCGCGACTGCGCTTGCGCAATGAGGCTAAGCCGGAAGGACTCTATTTCGGCTTTGTCGGCGAAGACCGGTTCGACGAGGTCACGCGATATTTCACGCCGCCATCAGATCAAGAAAACTTCCATGTGATTTACTATGAAGCCGACACCTCTTCCTCAAAGGGGTAGATGCGTATGGAAAATTCGAATGATCCTTGACAAACGGTCAGGTAGCAATCATCGTTTCAGCGTGTTGTAGGGCGCAACGGCCTTCGGGCCGGACGGGCTATGCCCGCCTACGTATCGTCAACCGTAATGCGCCCAATGCCCAATCTTGAAAACCTGAAAAAGCAAGCGAAGCTGTATTTGCGTTGGCATCGTGACCGGTATTACCCGGTTGCGGCGCGAATTAGAGCAGTGCTGCCGAGCTATCGCCATTTGAGCGACCGCGAAGTGCTCGCCCACAGCTTCAGGCTGTCCGATGCACAGGAACTGATCGCAAGAAAGACCGGGTTCGAGAGCTGGGAGGCGCTCCGCAAGGGAATGCAAACCATGACGCACGCACAAGCCCAAACCCCGTCTAAGGCGATACTTCTAGCTGCTGAGCCCCAACTTTTCGTCGCTGATATTGTGGCCTCCTGCGAGTTTTACACAAAGAAACTCGGGTTCTCGGTGGCCTTTAGCTACGGCGAACCACCGTTCTACGGACAGGTATTCCGCGACGGCGCGCGGTTGAATCTCCGCCGCCTTGACAAGCCGGGCCTCGATCCAGAGCTTCGAGACAGCGAGCAGCTCCTTTCGGCATCGATCGCACTCGACGATGCGAAACCACTGTTCCTTGAATATCAGGCCGCCGGCGTCCTTTTCGCGCAGCCGCTCAAAACGGAACCCTGGGGCGCTCGGACGTTCATCGTGCGCGACCCTGACGGCAATCTGATCCTGTTTGCAGGGCGGGGAGAGTAACCGCGCGTTCGACGGCCTGGAGCCGAGCCGTCGAGGAAAGGGGCCGCCTCAGTGACGGTGCCCGAACGGCAGAGGTCGTTGGTGCTTAAACTCAAGGTTATCATTGCTCGACCTCGCCGGCCGGGTACTCCTCAAGAACGTATGAGCGGTGGCACGTCGGCATGACGTACTCGGCGTCGGCGCGCATGCCGGCAGCCCAGCGGGCGGTCACCGCGTGCCAGGTTTGAGCGCGCCCAATCGTCCGCACCGGCCGGAACGGCACCGCTGAAATTGCCACAATCGCATGGTATGTTGCAGGCGAAAGCGGATGGTTGGGTGCAGCGCACGTGACGGCGAGACTTGCAAGCTTTGGCGAAGGGAATGCCGAGCCAGGTGCACTCATTCCGGGAATCCGGCCTGATCTTGTTCAGATCAAACAGGTCGATCAGGTCGGCGAACTCAACGGTAGATTGCCTCCGGCCGGCGGGTCGCCAGGACCTTCACCGCATTGTCGGCATCACGTATTCGGCGCCGGCTCGGATGCCGGTGGGCCAGCGTACCGACACGATTTTGACTAGGGGCCGATTGGGGTGAGGCCAAAAATGTCGACGCGAGGAACTAGCACCGTGGCGAGACCAACTATGCGGGGCCGGACGTCAATCGGCATCGATTTTGGCACGACAAACACTGTGGTTGCCGTTGCCAAGAACGGCGAGGCGGTG
>Ga0308309_10001834_pt1 | contig 12653 bp, 7 predicted proteins | sample HubBroMetageWFT5_FD_192491 | JGI IMG/M metagenome (GOLD analysis project Ga0308309, IMG submission 192491) | Warmed and freeze-thawed soil microbial communities from the Hubbard Brook experimental Forest, New Hampshire - Hubbard Brook CCASE Soil... | ecosystem: Environmental > Terrestrial > Soil...
TCCTATAATTCCCAAGTTTTGGAATCACCGCAATTATTGGCAGGGCACGCAAGATTGGCAACGAAAAATCCAGATTCGAAACTTGGGCGAGGAGAGTGGGAATGAGCGGAACACGCAAAGTGGCAGGCCTCGCGATGGTCGCGGCGCTTTGTCTGATTCTTGGGAACGGGCTGAGCGCGCTGGCGCGGCCACAAGCGCCGGCGGCGGGCGCGCAGGATGCCGGAGCTGGGAAGCCGCAGTACACGATGCCGGAGTACAACGCGGAACAGGCGGCGGCCGCGGAAAAGAATCCCGCGCAACAGGTCAAATTGTTGGATGATTTTGTCTCGAAGTATCCTAACTCCGCTTTACTAATCTACGTTTATCCGCTCTACGTCCAGGCTTACGGACAGCTGAAGAACTATCAGAAGGTAATCGAGTATTCGGACAAAGTTGTCGGGATGGGAGCCAAGATTGACGCCGGCGGGCAATATCAAGCGCTGTACGCCCACTGCTTTGCGTATAACGCCTTGAGCTCTACCCCTTGGGCCAATGAGCCCGCCAATGCAAAGGCGGCCCGAGATGCAGCGGTGGCCGGCTTGAAGGCCCTGGATGACGTGAAGAAGCCGGACGGCATGACGGACGATGCGTTTGCGGCGCAGAAAAAGCAGATTCAGATTTATTTCAACGGGACTGCCGCACAGGCTTCGATGGCCATGAAGGATAATGCGTCGGCCATCCCATTCTATAAGGCCATGCTGGCGCTCAATCCCGACGACGGAGTCACGAGTTACCGGCTGGGGCTGGCGTATGAGGCGCTTGGGCAGCACATGGACGCATTCTGGTCGATTGCGCGCGCCGTCACAGCGAAGGGGGCGACGGAAGCGCAGTCCAAGAAAGTGAAAGATTATCTGCGAAAGCTGATCGTGAACTACCAGCAGGCGGCGTGCGATAACTTGACAGATGCGGAGCTGGCTGAGCTGTTGCAACTTGCAGGCAGCTCGGCGGAACGTCCGGCGAGCTATACGCTGCCGAGCAGCGCGGACCTGGACGCAGCGCGCAAAGATATGACGATTGCCTCAGTAGTGGCTGACCTGAAGGCTGGCGGAGACAAGGCCAAAGTCACATGGCTGGCGTCGTGCGGTTTGGAGTTTCCCGGCGTGCCTGCCAAAGTGATCGAAAACGTTCCCGGAGACGTCGTCGTGCTCAAGGTAGCCTTTGTGACCAGCGACGCGGAGTTCGACGCCAAGACAACGCCAGATATGGATGTGAAGATAGCTGGGCAGCCGGAAGTGTCGCGCGTGGAAAAGGACAGCGCGATTCACTTTACCGGGACGCTTGTTTCCTATGATCCGGACCCGGCGTTCATGCTGCACTGGGAAAAAGGCAAAGTGAACGAGGAGGATATTCCGAAGGAAAAGGGTGCGCCGAAGAAGACGCCGGCGAAGAAGAGACCGTCTGGAAAGTCGAATAACTAGCCGGAATATAAATTACAGGTACGGACGGCTCTCCGGGTTGCCCCGGGGAGCCGTTTTCTTTTTGGGAGCGACGCTGTTTCCCCGTGGGAGTCCAAAGAAGGGGCTCCAGACAGCTTGATCGTTACGCCTGGGCAAGCTGGGGCACAGCATGCTGTGCCCCTACAAGGGACTCGCTGCGCTTGCTTTGACAAATGGGCTTAGCGAGAGTGGTGGTTTCTGGAAGTTAGTTTGTATTCGTCGATCTTACGGCTCAGCGTGTTGCGGTGAATGCCGAGAACCTGCGCGGCGCGGGATTGATTGCCGTTGGCGCGGTCCAGGACGCGCTTTATGAAACGTTTTTCGAATTCGCTGACGGCCTCATCGAATAAAATGCCCCGGTCTACCATTTGGATGACAAGCCCCTCGAGTTGATCTTTCACGATCGCACGCTCCGCAGAATTTATTTCAGTTTGTTCTGGGCCGGTTTGCAGCTATTGGTCGAGCTCGTGCCCTGCCAGGATGCGATAGGCCTCCCGGTATTTGGCACGCGTGGCTGCGACGACATCGGGCGGAAGCTCCGGGCCGGGCGGGGTTTTGGGCCAGCGGACTCGCTCGAGGTAGTCGCGCACAAACTGTTTGTCGAAAGAGGGTTGAGGACCGCCGGGTCGGTATTGGGCGGCGGGCCAGAAGCGGGAGGAGTCTGGAGTGAGAGCTTCGTCAATCCACATCAGAGAGTTGACTGCGTCGGCAGAGCCGAGCGTGCTGTTGAGGAGGCCGAACTCGAATTTGGTGTCGGCGAGGAGAACGCCCCGGGGTTCGGCATAAGCAGCGGCGCGGCGGTAGATATCGATACTAACGGAGCGGACGCGGCCGGCGAGATCCATGCCTATGAGCGATGCAGCTTGTTCGAAAGAAATGTTTTCGTCGTGGCCGGTGGCGGCTTTGGTGGCTGGTGTGAAAATGGGTTCGGGCAGGCGATCGGATTCACGCAAACCTGGTGGGAGAGCGATGCCACAAATTTTTCCAGTAGCTTTGTAATCTTTCCAGCCAGAGCCGGAGACGTATCCGCGGACGACGCATTCGATCGGAAGAGGCTGTGTCTTGCGCACAACCATGGAGCGGCCGGCAAGATCGTCGCGATAAGCGTCGAACGGGGTGGGGAAGTCCGTGGAGCTGAGAACGTGATGGGGGATGACGTCTTTCAAGAGGTTGAACCAGAAAAGCGAAAGTTGCGTGAGGACGCGGCCTTTGTCGGGAATGGGCGTCGGAAGGATGACGTCGAAAGCGGAGAGCCGGTCGGTGGCGACGATCAGAAGCTTATCGCCGAGATCGTAGATGTCGCGGACCTTCCCGCGCGCGGCGGGAGTGAGACCGGCGAAATGCGTTTCTTGAATGACGCGCGACACGGGACTGGCAGCCACGGAAAAGTTTCTCCCCAAAGGTGGGGAGCATTCTAGCGCAGCGCTCCGTCGAGGGAAAGCAGGGCGTAGAGGAAATCTTTTAAAAAGAATTGTGCAACGAAGGATTATTTTTTCGTGTGCTTACGACGAACAGCCGAGCGGTTCTGTCTTAAAGACTTGCTCCCAATGTACCGTGTCTCTTGTTCTACGAAAAATCACGTATCGATGGGATTGCGTCTCAACGGAAACCAGCTTTGCGACGACCTCGTCCTGGCCGTTTCCAAACAAGTCGGCGTGGTCCACGAGACGAAGCAACTCTTCGTCCATTTCGCTTTCGGATAGACGTATCCAGACGAACTCCTGCTGTAGTTTTTCGCCGGGCTGGCTGGCAATAAAGAACAGGTGATGGACGAGGCCCTCGTTGTCGGCGTCGCCACCATCGAGAGAGAAAGAGCCGATCAGGCTTGGCTGCGGCGATGGCGCGAGATAGCTGCGAGTGACGTATTCGGCGCGGACTTTGGGCAGAAACGCTTCCGGAATACCGTGCTGGCTGAAGAGTTCACGGGCCAGGGCAAGTGCAGCGGCGCGCTGCTCGGCGGTTGCGGGTTCGCGGGACGCCACGCGGAAATCGCCGGGATCTGCGTTGGTGGCGAGCGCACGAACCTGGCCGCGAATTTTCAACGAACCAGCGTAAATCAGGGTTGCAGTGGCCGCGCTTCGATTTGGCTCGCCCACTTGGCCTTCGCCGACGGAAGCTCCGCCGAAGAGCAGAGAATATTTTCTTCCAGGCTGCAGATACTTTGCCGAGAAGTCCTCAGGAATTAGCGCGTCGGAGAGGCAACTGGTTTGCACCGGCGTCAGGTCGGAGGCCTCCAGTGTAGCGATCGGTTCGATCAGGAGCTGACCGCGGGAGTGTTCCTCCACAGCCAGCCAAACGCGTTCCCCGGCGGGTTCGTCGTTTTTGGATTGAATTTGTGTGGAATGGAAAATGGCAGCGAAAGAAAGAATTACAAAAGTGGCGCAGGCCCGCAGAACTGCAGAGCGCATGGACTGATCTCGATTTCTCCGCCGCGGGGTGGAATTCTAGCGCAAACGCTGCCGGGTTGCATCTGGGGCGTTTTTTTCTTGTGTCTAAGCGGCTGAAGCTGCTTTCTGTTTGGGGGCGGGAGCTTCGTCCCCCTCCCAGCGGACGCTGACGAGCTTCGAGACGCCGGGTTCTTGCATGGTGACACCGTAAAGCACGGAGCCGGTTTCCATGGTTTTGCGGTTGTGGGTGACGATAATGAATTGCGTTTGGCCGCTCATGTCACCGACGAGGCGAGTGAAGCGGCCGACGTTGGCTTCGTCGAGCGGCGCATCTACTTCGTCGAGGATACAGAAGGGGCTCGGTTGATAGCGGAAGATGGCGATGAGCAGGGCGAGCGCGGTCATGGCTTTTTCGCCGCCGGAGAGCAGGAGGACGTTTTGCATGCGCTTGCCAGGAGGCGAAGCGACCACGTCGATGCCCGCGTCGCCGGAGCTGTCGGGTTCGGTCAAGCGCATTTCCGCCATGCCACCGCCGAAGATGGTGTGGAATGCTTCAGAGAAATTTGCGTTGATGGCGTTAAAGGCTTGCTCAAATTTTTCACGGGAAACCTGATCGAGTTCAGCGATGGCTTGCTGGGTATCGGCGATGGATTGGAGCAGGTCGTCGCGCTCACGCGTGAGGAACGTGAAGCGCTGCTCGCACTCGTTGAACTCTTCAAGAGCCATCATGTTGACGGGGCCCATCGCTTCAATGCGCTGCTTCATCTCGCGGTAGTTCGTTTCCGCGGTGGCGAGCTCTTCGCCGGTCATGAACGCGGCTTCCGTGGCGATTAGATCTTCGGGCTGCGCATTGACCTCCGTCATACACGTCTCGCGTAGATGCTGGCGGTCTGAATCGTTGCGTGCGTGATCTACTTCGGCGTGGCTGCGTTGTTCGCGGAGTTCCTGAAGCGACTGGCGTCCCATGCGCAAGTGATCTTCCATTTGCGTGACACGCGTCCGGCCGGCGTCCCATTCCTGTTCGAGCTGACGCTGGCGGACTTCCATGCGAAGTTTTTCGCCACGGAGGCCTTCGAGCTGTTGCGCGAGTTCGTCACTTTGCTTGGTGAGCGCGGCGGTTTCATCCCAAATCGAGGATTCTTGTTGCAGGAGCGCGGTTTCGCGCCGATCCAGTTCGGCGCGCTCTTCTTGCAAACGGGCTGCAAGCGCTTCGGCAGCAGAGAGGCGTTCATTCAGGGCGGCGAGTTCAGCGCGTGCAGTGGCGAGTTCGTTCTGCTCGGTCTGGACCGATCCACGAAGTTGCGCCAACTGTTCAACCAGCTTTGCGCTCTCGGTTTCTGCCTCAGTGCGGGTTATGGCGGCGGCAGCATGCTGATTCTTTGCGCGCTCGGCACGCATTCTTGCTTCTTCGCAGTCTTTCCGCAGGCGTAAAAGTTCGTTTTGGCAAACAGTCAACTCGAGACCGAGCCGAGCGAGTTCGCTTTGCATGTGCTCGTGGCGGTGCGTGGCGGAGAAGACGCTGCGTTCGGCATCGCGCTGTTGGATTGTAATTTGTTCGAGCGACCGCTCTCCCTCGCCAAGTTCCACGTTCACTTGCGCCAGCGCGGCTTGGGCTTCACTCGTCTCATGCTCGAGCTGCAAGAGCTCGGCGTCGAGAGCGCGGAGTTCGCGCTTCATTCCGAGCGGACCGGCCTCATCCGCGCGGCCGCCTGTGACCATACGGCCTTGGTAGCAAGTGCCGTCTGGCGCCACGAAAGCAAACTGAGGATTGTCGCGCGCCAGCTTCTCGGCGGAGGCCGCGCTATCGGTCAAATAGGCCGACCGCAGGCGCGGAAGAAATTGCTTGGCAGCGGCCCCGAGGGGATCGCGGAAGCCGACGAGCTTGTCCAGGCGGGAGACGACGCCATCTTCGATGCGGAAGTTGATGATGGGTTCGTACTCAGCCAGGCGCAAATTGCGCAGCGAATCGACGAAGAAAGTGGCGCGGCCGCCGACTTCATCGCGAAGCAGGGAAACGCCGGCGCGCGCGTGATCGTAGGTTTCGACCACCACGTACTCGAGTTCGTCGCGAAGGTATTGTTCGATAGCGGCTTCGTGCTGTTCTTCGACTTCGGCATAGTCCGCGAGCACGCCGACCGCGTGGAAGTTCTGGCCGCCACCGCGTTCGTTGGCAGCGAAGAGCTTTTGTACGGCGTCGGCGGTGTAGGAGCGGTCGTTGAGAATTTGGGTGAGCGTTTCGTGACGCGCGCGAACACCGGACAGGGAATCGCGCAGTGCATCCGCCTTCTGCGTTGTCGCCTCGCGCTGCTGGCGGAGTTCCGCGATGCGTGCTTGCAGAGTGTCCGCACTTTGGGTCAGCGAATTGAGCCGTTCGCTTGCCGCTTCCCAGTCGTAGGCGGCTTGGTCGGCTTCGTCGCGAATGCGAATGGAAGTCTCGAGCAGCTCATGCTCGCCCGCTTCGCGTTTGCGAAGCCCCTCCAGGTGATGGACGAGCGCTTCCTCCGCTTGCTTCTGTTCGCCGTGGAGCCGAAGCAGGCTTTCGCCGGCTTCCGATGCGGAGCGGCGCAGCGCTTCAATGCGCGCTTCGGATTCCTGAATTTGACTGGCGCGCGATTCCGCTCGCGCCGCAAGCCCTTCCACGCGCCCGGAGAGAATCCCGGATTCTTCGCGCAGAGAGGTCACCGCAAGCTGCTGCGCGGTGCTGCGGGCTTCCCATTCCGCTGCTTGCGCCGCCGCTTCGGCCATTTCGGCGGAGACTTGCGTGCGCCGCGAGCCGAGCTCCGCAGCGCGCTGTTGATTGAAATTGATTCGGTTCTCGGTGCGATCGACTTCCAGTGCCGTGGCGTTCAGCACATTTTGATTCTGACGAATCTCGGCGTCCAATTCATAGATGCGCTGGTTGAGGCGGTCCTGTTCGCCTTCCTGCTGCTGAATGGTTTGCGCGTGCTGCGTTTCCGCGGCGGTAAGTTCGACAAGGTGCTTGGAGATGCGCTCCGCTTCCGCGTCAAGCTCGCGGGCTTTTCCGGCGAGCATCTGGCGGACGATGCCACGCATTTGGTCGCGAATTTCGGCGTAGCGGCGCGCTTTGGAAGCCTGGCGTTTGAGCGAGCCGAGCTGTTTTTCAACCTCGACGACGATATCGTTTACGCGGGCAAGATTTAGTTTCGAGGATTCGAGTTTGGCTTCTGCCAGGCGCTTTTTAGTCTTGAATTTCGTGACCCCGGCGGCCTCTTCGATGATGGCGCGACGCTCCATCGGTTTGGTGGAGAGAATCAAGCCGATGCGGCCCTGCTCGATGATGGCGTAGGAATCGGGGCCGAGGCCCACGCCCATGAACATTTCCTGAATGTCGCGCAGGCGGACAATGCGGCCGTTGATTAGGTATTCGCTTTGGCCGGAGCGGTAGAGGCGGCGCGTGACCACCACTTCGCCGGGTTTGGTAGCAAGGATCGGCTTGTCGCCGCCTTTTTTGCGACGCTTGCTTTTCAGGAATTCAGGAACCGTGGCGGACGATTCGTCAGGCTGCACCGGAGAATCCTGCGCTCCCGCTGCTTCTTGCTGCGATTCGGGGGCTGGCGCGGGGTCGAGCGAGAGAATCTGCATATTTAGGTCGTCACTTGAGGCTAGTGCGCTTCCTGTCGAAGGAGCGGCTATCTCCACGGCTTCGGCGGCGCCATCCATCGGGGTGCCTTCGAGAACAAATCGGGCGGCTTCCGCCAACTCGGGGTCCTCCATGGTGATGGTCACTTCCGCCATGCCCAGAGGAGGCCGCTTGGTCGTGCCGTTGAAGATGCAGTCGGCCATGCGCTCAGCGCGGAGGGATTTGTGGCTCTGCTCGCCGAGAACCCAGGAGATGGCGTCCACCACGTTGGATTTGCCGCAACCGTTGGGTCCGACAATGCATGTCGTGCCGGAGCCGCTAAAGGTGACCACGGTGCGGTCACAAAACGACTTAAAGCCAACGATTTCCACTTTTCGGAGCTTAAGCAAGTTGTCCCCTTTTTGTCGTTAACCGCTTCGCGGCTGCACTTGGTGTCAGCCGGTTCGCGTTTGCTCCTAAGCCGTTTCGCCTTTCCAAATCCTCGAAGGCATCTATCCAGCCAGCGAATATTCCAGCCAAGACACGTGCCGGGGGCAAAACGCGCACAGAGAGACGACGCTTTATTCCTCGAGGGGAGGGTCTTTCGAGCGGCAAGTCGACCGTATTTCGGTCGCTCAGACAAACGTGTGGCAGGTTCTCAGTCAGAGGCCCAGCCGCCTGGCGCGTGGATGGCGGTACGGGAAAAAAGGTTACCACGAGCATCATCGAGTGTAAAGGGCTCCGCAACAGATTGTGTTTGATTGGGGAGAACCACAATCCGCGCAGCGCGCAACGCCACGTCCTTGCGGCGGAGGAATTCTTGAATGAGGGCTATCCAAGTTGTAACCAGGACATTGTTTCGCCGGCAGGAACACGAATATCCGCCGTATGATGCGAACAAGCAGAAAGTGAACGGCAAGGCGCAACTTGGGGGCGCCGCTACGTGAAAAGACTGCGATTTCTCATTGCGCTGATCACCAAAGACAACGACTTCCAGATCGAGCAAGCGGCCGCGGCGCAGGCGGCCGCGCGGGAGTTGGGAATTGACCTCGAGATTGTGTACGCCGATGGCGACACCATCACGCAGAGCACGCAAATCCTCAAGACCATACAAGCTCATCACACTTTGCGGCCGGACGGGATCATTGTCGAGCCGGCCGGGGGCACAGGACTCCCGCAAGTAGCCAAGGCAGCGATCGAGGTGGGAGTTGCCTGGGGGCTCGTCAACCGCGAAGCGGAATATGTCGCGGAGTTGCGGCGAGGATCCAAGATCGCCGTCTTTGTCGTTACAAGCGATCACATCGAGATCGGGAGGATTCAGGGGCGGCAGTTAGGGGCGTTGCTTTCGGATGGTGGCGCCATTTTATACATTCTCGGGCCGACGGAAAGCGCCACCGTGAAGGACCGTAAAGCGGGGTTCGAGGCGGTATGCCCTAAGAACGTGCGCGTCACGCTGCTGCGCGGCAAATGGACGGAAGAGAGCGGCTACCGCAGCGTGGCGACTTGGCTGAAATTGGGAGGCTCGAGTAAAGCCGGTATTGTTGCCGTCGCCGCACAGAATGATGCAATGGCTATCGGCGCGCGGAAAGCGTTCGAGGAACTCAGCACCGAGCAAGAACGGACAAAATGGTTGAGACTGCCGTTTATTGGGTCCGACGGATTGCCGAAGACAGGACAAGCTTGGGTGCGATCGGGCTTGCTGGCGGCAACCGTCATCACGCCGCCAATGGCCGGTCAAGCCGTTCAGCTGATGGCCAATGCGCTGCGCACCGGTGCAAACGTGCCGGAGCGTACTGTGACGTTGCTGGAATCTTATCCGCCCCTTGGGAAACTCGCGAAGCTTTCGAATCTTCAGCCTGTTGGTAACCCTCAATAAAACAAACGATTCAGGGAAGCAACGCGCATTACTGCTACGCAGGGTGTGAATTGAGTCTTGCAACTACTTCAAATGTGCGTCATACCACGTCAGAATGCGATTGAGTCGATCGAGAAGGTGTTTTTCTTCGCGTAAACCGTGCGGCTCTCTAGGATAAACCACAAGTTCGGTCTCGATTCCATAATGCTTTAGACCACGATACAGCTCCTGGCTTTGGCCGGGCGGATCAGTCGTGTCGGCCTCGCCTTGAAGAATGAGCGTTGGAGTCTTCGCATTCTTAAGTTGCGTGAACGGAGAGCTATTCAAATATTTCACCAGGCTATCTGATTCGTAAGGGACACCGTAGAACCACTCGTCGTAGGAAGGATGTTCCTCACTTCCGTACTCGGAAATCAAATTGGAGAGGCCTGCGCCGGAGACCGCGGCTTTGAAGTCGTTCGTCTGCGTGATCGCCCACTCCGTCATGTAGCCGCCGTAAGACCATCCGCCAATGCCAAGCTTCGAGGGACCGGCGATTCCACGGTCAATGAGATCCTTCACGCCCCACATCACATCCTTGAAGTCGGCACCGCCCCAATCGCCGCGGTTCATCTCGATGAATTCTTGGCCGTAGCCGACCGAGCCGCGAATGTTGGGATAAAAAACTGCATAGCCGTGTGCCGCCAGGAGTTGACCCCAAACCTCAATGGAATCTTGCCAGTTGCCCGTGGGTCCTCCATGAATTAGTGCGATGAGAGGCAGTTTATCTCTTGCGCCGGCTCCGGTCGGCTTCAATAACGCAGCCTCTATTTCGAGACCGTCGAATGATTTGTATTTGTAAAATTCCGGCTGGGTGAGCGTGAACTGTTTCCAGGAATCGTTGAGGTGAGAAACCTGCTGGGGCGAATTCTTCTGATCCCAGAACCAGAGTTCGGGAGCTGTCGTTGCGGACTGTCCCACGAAAACAACCTCGCCGGAGCCAGAAACCGCAAAGGCGTTGACATTACCGGCCGGCGGATTGGAGGGATTTTTGCTCATGCCATCCGGAGAAAAGCCGACCAGTTTGTTTCGAAAGCCCTCCGCGTAGAGCGCGAGCATGGAGCCGTCTTTCGTCCAGCGATGCTCAGAGATGGCGCGATCGAGGCTTGCCCCGGTGAGATTGCGGGTGGCGCGTTTGCCAGTGTCCAAAAGGATGAGGTCATGCGGTGTGGGGCCATCTACGCGGCAGCCAACATAACTGACGGTCACGCCGTCAGGCGACACCTGCAAGTCGTGAAAAGGGCCGTGCGGGGCAAAAATCAGCCTCCGCGAACCGTCCGGAACCGAGATGGAAAAAATGCGATGCGTTTCCTGGTCCGATTCGGGATGATCCGTGGCACTGACAACGAGGCGGTCGCCAGTCGTCAGCCAGGCGAGTTCGCTCATTTCCCATTTAGAGTCCGTGAGCGCTTTAGCCTCGCTGGTAGCCAAGGTGAGCAGCCACAGGCGTGGTTGCTTGTCGTCTCTATCCACGACACGCGCGTCATCCTTGTCTTTGTCCTTTTTTTCTTCCGCGTCGCTTTTGGCATCGGGAGCAAGAAAAGCGATCTGTTTGCCGTCAGGAGACCACGCAAAACTACGTACACTTCGTTTGCCCTTCGTTAGAGCCGTGGCTTCTCCACCGTCTGTGTGCATCGCATAAATCTGCTGTTGATCCTCGCGGTTGGAAAGAAAAGCGAGTTGTTTTCCATCGGGAGACCAGCGCGGCGAAGTTTCATCCTTCGCGGAAAATGTGAATTGCCGGACAGCCCCCGATTTTTTCTCATAAAGCCAGATATGGCGCGCACGCCGTTCAACCTTTGGCGGCTCCGCGACAACAAAGGCTACCCGCATGCCGTCCGGGGAGAATTGCAAATCGGAAATCGAACGCAAATTGAGAGCTGCTTCCGGTGTGAGGAGCTTGCTGACATCGCCGGCAGTCTTTTCTTGGGCAACGTTTGTGGAGGCAAACGCCAAGATAGCGAAAATCGTACTACTCAGGCTCAATAGGAAGCATTTCATCCCTGCACCCCTCAAAGTGAGAACTTAGGACTTTAACCACGGAGAAGCTCAGCGTCAATTTGGTTCGCGAATGTTGTTGCGGGTTCGTTTCCTAGCAACGACAAAGCCGTTCTTCATTGCGAGTGTCTGGAGGCCTCGGATACAATCTGACGTTTGTCCTTTGAGGCAAAACGCCGTCAGGGCCGCGATGAACGAAATACGGTTCCACAACACGCTGGGTGGGAAGATCGAAGCCTTCGTTCCGCAGAAGAGCAATGAAGTCCGCATGTATACATGCGGGCCGACGGTCTACGACTACGCGCACATCGGCAACTACCGCACTTTCGTGTTTCAGGACATTCTTCGGCGATTCCTGAGGCTTCGCGGCTTCAAGATGAATCACGTCATGAACCTCACCGACGTGGACGACCGCATCATCGCCAACGCAGCGGCCGCAGGCGTTAGCATTCGCGACTATACCGAAAAATTCGCGCAGGCCTTTTTCGACGATTGCCAGACGCTCAGCATCGAGACGCCCGAGCATTGGATTCGAGCAACGGACCATATCGACGATATGGTTAAGCTCATCCAGCGCTTGCAGGAAAAGACGTATACGTATCCCAGCGAAGGCTCGATTTATTATCGTATCGCGAAGTTTCCGCCCTACGGGAGGCTTTCGAATATTGACGTGGCGGGAATTCAGGCTGGCGCGCGCGTCGATGTGGACCGCTACGAAAAAGAGAGCGCGCGCGATTTTGCACTCTGGAAAGCGCCGAAGCCCGGCGAGCATTTCTGGGATACGCCGATCGGCAAGGGCCGCCCTGGCTGGCACATCGAATGCTCCGCGATGGCGATGGAGTATCTCGGGGAGACGCTGGACATTCATACTGGCGGGATCGATCTCGCATTTCCGCATCACGAAAACGAAATTGCGCAGAGCGAGGCCGCGACGGGGAAGCCTTTCGTGCGCTACTGGATGCACTCCGAGCATCTGCTCGTCGAAGGCGAGAAGATGTCCAAGTCGCTGGGCAACTTCTATACACTGCGCGATCTGTTCGCGAAAGGGTACAAGCCCTCGGCGCTGCGCTTCGCGCTTGCCAGCGTGCCGTACCGCAAGCAGCTCAATTTCACGTTTGACGGATTGCAGCAGGCGACGAGTTCGGTCGAGCGCCTGCGCAACTTCGCCGCGCGCCTGGCTCAGGGGAAATTTCCGGCGGGAAAGCAGAAGGGCATGGCCACCCGCGTCAAGGAAGCTGCGGAAGAATTCGACGCAGGACTGTCCGATGACTTAAATACGGCCCGCGCGCTGGCTGCCGCATTCGATCTCCTGCGCGAAA
>Ga0308309_10001835_pt1 | contig 12649 bp, 13 predicted proteins | sample HubBroMetageWFT5_FD_192491 | JGI IMG/M metagenome (GOLD analysis project Ga0308309, IMG submission 192491) | Warmed and freeze-thawed soil microbial communities from the Hubbard Brook experimental Forest, New Hampshire - Hubbard Brook CCASE Soil... | ecosystem: Environmental > Terrestrial >...
ATTGGCAACGGCGTCGCGCCAACTGTCGTCGACCATCGCGCGCACGGCGTAGACACCGAAGCGCGGCCTGAGATGCTCGCCCAGCGCCACGTTGGCGGTCGGAAAGCCGATCGTGCGGCCGCGCTGATCGCCCAATTCGACCGTGCCCTCGATCTCCCAGGCATGGCCCAGCAACTCGGCGGCTTCGCGGGCCCAGCCGTGACGCAAGGTCTCGCGAATGCGGGTCGAGGAATAGATCTCGCCCTCGTTCATCACCGGATCGAGCACGGTGACGCCAAAGCCCTTGCGATGGCCCTGCTCGCGCAACATCTCGACATTGCCGCTGCGCCGCGTGCCGAAGGTGAAGTCGTAGCCGCACACGACGTGACGCGCGCCCAGCCCGGCCAGCAGCACCTCATCGATGAAGGCGTCGGCCGACAGCGCCGCGAACGCCGCGTCGAAGCGCTGCGCCAGCACGGCCTGCACGCCGTAGTCGGCCAGCAGCCGGACTTTTGCCGGCGGCATGGTGAGGCGGAACGGGCCGGTGTCGGGCACGAAGAAACGGCGCGGATGGGGCTCGAAGGTGAGCGTGACCAGCGGCGCGCCGAGCGCGCTCGCGCGCTGGCCGGTGTGCGCCAGCAACGCCTGATGGCCGCGATGCACGCCGTCGAAATTGCCGAGCGCCACGGCGCCGCCCTTCCATTGAGCGGGCGTCGCCCGCCAGTCGTCGAAAGTCGGGATCATTTCGGCAGGCGCCGCGGCACCGAGACGACGGCTTCGCCGTCGATCACCACGGTGTCGCCACTGAAGCACTGCGTCTTCAGCGTCACGCGGCGGCGCTCGCGGTTGATGTCGGTGACGGTGCAGATCGCCGTCACGGTGTCGCCGATCGACACCGGCGCCGTGAAGCTCAAGGTCTGGGAGACGTAGACCGACCCCGGGCCGGGCAGCTTGGTGCCGACCACGGTCGAGATGAAGCTGCCGCTCAGCATGCCGTGGGCGATGCGCTGGCCGAAGCGGGTGGCGTGGGCGAAACCGTCATGCAGGTGGAGCGGGTTGGTGTCGCCGGAGACGCCGGCGAAGGCCGCGATGTCGGCCTCGGTCACCGTCTTGCCGAACATCGCCGACATGCCGACCGTGAGGTCCTCGAGATAAAGGCCGTGCATGGCCGCAAACGTGTTCGACACTTCCGCTGTTCTCCCCCAACCAGAAATCCCAACCAAAATCCATCGCCGGCGGCGCCCTCTTACCACGCTGCGGAGCCTGTGCCACAGTCCGTGTGAATGACCGTTCACATGCCGACCGAAGCGGAAACCATCGCCAACGTCATGGCCAACGTCGCCGGCCGCCATTTCGGCGGGCCGGCCAGCATCGAGCATCTCGTCCGCGAATCGGGCGGAGCCTCGCGCCAGACCTGGAGCTTCGACGCCATCGTGAACGGGGAGCGCCACGGCCTCATCCTGCGGCGCGATCCGCCGCCGCCGGGCCCTCCAGCCGTCAGCCCTGGCGCGATTAGCCCGCCGAGCGAACGCTCGACATCGCTCGACCGCGCCACCGAGTTCCGCGTCCTGCGCGCGGCCTTCCAGGCGGGCGTCCGTGCGCCCGAAGTGTTGTTCGAGCTGTCGCCCACCGATGGGCTGGGCGAGGCCTATGTCATGCGCCGGATCGGCGGCACGGCGATCGCCCGCAAGCTGTTGCGCGACCCGCCCTACGCGGCGGCGCGCGGCCTGATCGCCGTCCAGCTCGGCGAGATCCTGGCACGCATCCATGCCACGGACCTCGGCACGCTGCCGGCGCTGGCGCACCGCGAAGCCGCCCATCACATCGCGGGCCTCCGCCACCAGCTCGACCTGCTGGGCCAGCCGCAGCCGGTCTTCGAGCTGGCGCTCGCCTGGCTCGACCGCCGCAAACCCGCGCCGACGGCCAGGCCGGTGCTGGTCCATGGCGACTACCGCACCGGCAATTACCTGGCCGACGAATCGGGCGTGACCGCGATCCTCGACTGGGAAGCCGCGCATCTCGGCGATCCGATCGAGGATCTGGGCTGGCTGTGCGTCAAGAGCTGGCGCTTCGGCGCGGTCGACAAGCCGGCCGGCGGCTTCGGCAGCCGCGAGGCGCTGTGGGCGGCCTACGAAGGCGCCGGCGGAGGCAAAGTCGATCCGGCGCGCGCCCACTGGTGGGAGGTCTTCGGCACGGCACGCTGGGGCATCATCTGCCACAACCAGGCTTTTAGGCATCTCTCGGGTTCGATCAAATCGATGGAACTCGCCTCGATCGGCCGCCGCGCCGTCGAGACCGAGGTCGACCTGCTGCAACTGCTGAAGAGCGGAGGTTAAAGGTGGCGCAGGATCGTCCGACCGCGGCGGAGCTTCTTTTAGCCATCGCCGACTTCCTGCGCGAGGAGGCGACGCCGGCGCTGGATCGCGCCGATCCCCGGCTCGGCTTCCAGATGCGGGTGGCGGCCAATTCGCTCGCCATCCTCGAGCGCGAGGCGCGACTCGGTCCCGCCGCCGATGCGCGTGAGCACGACCGGCTGGCCAAGCTGCTGGGCCGCGACGGCACGCTCGAGGCGCTCAATCGCGAGCTTGCGCAGCAGCTCCGAACCGGCCAACGTGACGAGCGCGACCCGGCGCTGATGGCCCATCTCGACGCCACCATCGCCGACAAGATTGCCATCGCCAATCCCAAGTGGAGGTGATGATGCCTGCTGTGCCCTTCGCAGATCGCACCGACGCCGGGCGCCTGCTGGCGGCCGAGCTCGCCGCCTTCGCCGACCGCCGGCCGGTCGTGTTCGGCCTGCCGCGCTGCGGCGTTCCGGTCGCCTACGAAATCGCCCAGCATCTCGGCGCACCGCTCGATGTCGTGCTGGTGCGCACGGTGCGCGCGCCCGGCGACCCCAGCCGGTTGCTGGCGACGGTGCTGGAGGGCGACCCGCCCGAGGTGCGGATCGAGCCGGACTGGGACCGCGCGCCGGCCGTGTCGCGAGCCTGGCTCGATGCCGAGGTGAGCGAGGCGCTGCGCGAGGTCGACCGGCGCCGCCGGCGCTATCGCGACGGCGACCGCCCGGTGTCGCCGGCGGGCCGGGTCGCCATCGTGGTCGACCAGGCGATCGGGCCGGGCCATGCCATGGCGGGCGCCATCCGCCTCATTCGCGACGCCAGGCCGTCGATGATCGTGGCCGCCGCCCCCGTCGCGAGCCACGCCGGCGCCGAGCGTTTCGCCCGCGCCGCCGACAAGGTGGTCTGCCTGCACCGCGAGGCCGAGCTCGGCCCGCTCGACCGCTATTACGGCCGGGCGCAGCAGATCACCCATGAAGAAGCGCTGGACTGCCTGACGCGGGCCGCCGAGGACGCTGCTTGATCCTTCGGCTGGGGCCGAACTATTGACCCTGGCGGAGCGATCGGCGCAGGCCTAAATTCCCGGGATGATCACCGTCAACGCCCTTTCCGAAGTCGCCGCCCTGATGGGCGACCCGGCGCGCGCCGCCATGCTGCAGCTCCTGATGGACGGCCGTGCCCATACCGCGTCCGAGCTCGCGCTCACCGCCGGCATCACCGCCCAGACCGCGAGCGGTCATCTCAGCCGCATGATCGACGGCCATCTGCTCGCCGCGCGCGCCCAGGGCCGCAACCGCTTCTATCGGCTAGCCACGCCCGACGTGGCGCATGCCATCGAATCGCTGATGGCCGTGGCCGGCACCGGCATGTCGCCGGCCGCCAAGACCGCGGCGTGGCGGCGCGACCCCGATCTGCGCTTCTGCCGCACCTGCTACGACCATCTGGCGGGCCAGGTCGGCATCGCCGTCACCGATTCGCTGACCCGCGCCGGCCATATCGAGCCCAAGGGCCCGCGCGACTGGAAGCTCACGGAGTCGGGCGAACTGTTCTGCCAGAGGCTCGGCGTCGACGTGCCGGGCGCACGCCGCGCCGGCACCCGCCACTTCGCCCGCCAGTGCCTCGACTGGAGCGAGCGGCGGCCGCACATCTCGGGCGCGCTGGGCGCAGCCATCGCCGACACTTTCTTCACGCGCGGCTGGGCCGAGCGGCTCCGGCGCAGCCGCACGGTGCGGCTCACCGATTCAGGACGACGGGCGATGCATCGCGACTTCGGGGCCACGGTCTGACAATCGCCGTCAGCTTACCGATGCGGACGCCGCCAAAGTCGAACCCCTGAACGGTTGATCGTCGGGGCCACGCTGCGCACGACCGACGGACCAGCTCTCCGGCCAGCTCAGGCGCTCGCCACCCCACGGCGAGGCGGCAGCCAGCGACGACCACCGGTCGTCCGTGCCGAGGCTATAAATGAAGCCGCCGGGGCCCATGCCGGTATGGATGACGAGGCGGATGTCGAACGGCGCAGCAGGCTGAACAGCCGGTCCATGCCAGTAATGCGGGCTGCGGCGCAGCTCGGGACCAACAATCACGGTCAACCGCTGCTCGACCCCGCGCAGGCCGATCCATAGCGGCGCCGGCAGACCTGGTCGAAACGCCGATAGCAGCGTTTGCGCAGAACCATCGCCCGCCGGCGCCGCCCGACCGACAAAGCGCAGCGCGACGATCCGGTCCGGCTGAGGCCCACCTGCAAGAAGCGCTTCTCCTTCCCCGGCGGGCAGCACTCGCCATCGCGCGACATCCGGCGGACGGAGCGGCCAGGACAGGCGTTCTCGCACCCGGCCTTCGGCGTCGAGCACCTGATACCGCAACCCGTCGGCATCGAGCGCACCCTGAACACAGTGCAGGTATTCGATGCCCTCGGGCATGCGATGCGCCGTTCCGGCGCCGGCGGTGCATACCTGCAGCACGCCCCTATGGACCTGCACGTCAAAGGCAAGGATGTGACTGCACAGGTAGGCGAACACGCCGCCTTCGACGAGGACATCCCAGAACGCACCAGCGTGCTCGGGGCCGATCTCTCTCTGGTAGGGACCAGAGAAGCCGTTGATGGGATGCACGGGGTGATGGCCGAGGACCAGCTTGTGGCGCGCGTCGGCATGGCGGCGCAGCACGTCCTGCAACCACGCCGTTTCGACATGGCCCTCGCCGCCAAGGCCCGTCCACGCCGTATGGACAAAGACAAGAAGCAGATCTTCCCGCCGCACCCAGTAGGACAGGCCTTCCTGTCCGCGCGGCCCGTTGCGCGGATGGCCGAGCATCTCGCGAAACACCGCCTCGCTCATCTCGTCGTAGGTCGTATGATTGCTGGTCGCGTTCCATAGCGGAATCGCCTGACGATCGAGCCAGGCCATCTCCCGCTCCAGCCAGTGCCGCCACTGTGCCTTGAGCTCGCCAGGGTCGGCCGTCAGCCCAGCAATCTCGTCACCCAGGAAGGCGACGAATTCCGGCCGCGGTTCGAGGCGGCGCACAATGGCGTTGACCGAGGCGAAGGTCTTCTCGTGGGCAGCGCCCGCAATACCGGAACAGGAATCGCCGTAGAAGACGAACTGATGGCCGGATCCCCGCGGAAGGAGGGCAGGAAGACGACCGGTCAATCCGGAGCGCGACGTCGCGGCCGGCATCGTCGCTAGCGCGGCGGAGATGGGGAAGAACCGGCTTCGCCTCGATCGAGGCGCGCCTTGCCGAAAGCGAGGCCATCGCCCGCCGGGATCTTGGCGATCTGCGAGGCGCGCAGGAACTTCTCCTCGCCGACCGTGAGATAGATGTTGGTGAACAGCAGCGAGCGCGTCTGGCGCACGACCTCGGCCCGGCCCTCGACCCAGTCGCCGACCTTGGCCGGGGCCACGAAGTCGAAGGTCATGCTGACGGTCGGCAGGAACTTGCGCAGGCCGACGACCGTGCCGCCGCCCATAGTGCCGACAAGGTCGGCCACGGTCATCATCATGCCGCCATGCAGGCCGCCCGCCGGATTGCACATGTGCTTGTGCACGCGGAAGCCCAGGACGAATTCGTCGCGCGTGCCCTTCCCGCCGCGCTTGGCGTAGAGGTTGCCGACATGGCTGTTGAAGGTGGGATCGGGCCGGCCGCGGTCGAAATCGATGCGCAGGAAACCTTCAGGCGGTCGATCATCCAATCGTTGGGCGTCAAGCAAAGATCCAACTCCAGTTCGTGAGCGTGCTGGCGCGGACCATAGAGACGGTCCCGCATCCGCGCCACAGGCTCTCACGCCGGGCGGTTTGCCAGGAAGCGGGCGAGATCGGCCGCAAGCTCCGCGCGGCGCGGCGGGTCGGCGCCGGGACGGCTGCAGGTGATGGCCGCGCAGCGGGCGGCGAAAGACAGAGCGCGACGAAGCTCGTCGGCAGTTATCTCGGCCAGGGCGCATGCACTGCTTCGACCCATGGCCTGCAAGGCGAACAAAAGCGCGGCCTGAAAGCTGTCGCCGGCGCCGATCGTGTCCACCACCGGGCCCGCCGGCGCCTCCACCACCACGGATCCCGCCGCCTTGTGCCAGGCCTCGGCCCCCTGCGCGCCGCGCGTGATGATCACCAGGCTGGCGCCCGCCGCGATTAGGGTCGCCGCCCGGCGCGCCGGGTCCTCGTCACCGTAGAGATACTCGAAGTCGACGTCGGACATGCGGACGATGTGCGCGGCGTGGGCGAAGGCCGCCATGCGCTCGACGTAGCGGCGCTTGTCGGCCACCAGGTTGGGACGACAGTTCGGATCGAAAGAGATGGTGACCGAGCCGCGCGCCTCCTGCACCAGGGCGAAGGCCTGGGCGGCCGCCCGCTCGTCGACGAGGGTCGTCGAGCCGACATGGATCGCCTCGATCCTGTCGAACGGCAGCGCGCCGCTGCGCCAGGTCCAGTTCCGCGACGCCGTGCCTTCGTCATAGAAGGCGTAGCGCGGCTCGCCGGCAACGGTTCGCACGAAGGCCAGCGTGGTCTGGTGGTCGCTCCGCGTCGCAAAGCGCAGATCGACCTCGGACGCCAGGGCATGATCGGCGATCATGCGGCCGAAGAGATCGGTCGAAATGCCGCCGACGAATCCTGCCCGGGCCCCGAGCCGCGCCATGCCGACGGCGACGTTGAGGCAGGATCCGCCGACCGCGGGCACGAACGCGTCGCGCCCATCCACCGCCGTCACCGGCAGGAAGTCGACCAGGGCATCGCCGCAGCTCAGCATCATGGTCGCCTCCCGTTTTCAGGCGCGGCAGGGGCCGCCGGCGTCCCGCATGGCGGCGCGGCTCGCGTGGTCGAGCTGGCGCATCAGCCGGTAGACGCGCCGCTTGGCTTGGTGGAAGTCCGCCACGTCGGTCCCGGTCGGCTCGCTCGACCAGCCGATCGCCGACATCGACGTCATGGCCTCGCCGATCGATCCGTAGACCTTGGCCGCGACGGCGCCCAGCATCGCGGCGCCCAGCAGCACCGGTTCCTGGGTCTCCGGCAAAGCAACGGTGAGGCCGGTGGTGTCCGTCATGATCTGGCGCACCAGGGCGCTGCGCGCGGCGCCGCCGCTGATCACCATCAACTCGCTCTCGACGCCCTGCGTGCGCAAGGCGTCGACGACGTCGGTCAGGCCGTAGGCCAGGCCGCACAGGCCGGCGACGAACAGCCGTTCCAGGGCGCCGATATCGACGTCGAGATCGAGGCCCGAGACGATGGCGCGTGAATCCGGATCGGCATATGGCGAGCGATTGCCCAAAAATTCAGGCAGCACGTGGATGTCGCGCGCCAGCCGCGCGGCGTCGCCGGGATGGGCGAAGCGCGACACCACGCGCCGCTCGAGATAGTCCAGCACCTCGAGGCCGTCGGCGCGCGCGGCCTCGACGGCCTGTTTGTAGGCGGGGTGCGACCCGATCAGATGATCGATCGCGGCCCCGGCCGCGGACTGGCCGCCCTCGTTCAGCCAGAGCCCGGGCACCATGCCCGAGTAGTAGGGCCCCCACACGCCGGGCACGAAGCACGGCTCGGCCGTCGTCGCCATGATGCAGGCCGAGGTTCCCATGATGTAAGCGAGTCGCTTGCAGACCTCGACCGGGCCACCGGATTTGGTCCGCCCGCCGATCGTGCCGACGCCGCCGGCATGGGCGTCGATCAGCGACGCGCCGACCGGCGTGCCCTCGATTAGCCCGAGGTCATGGGCGGCGGATGTCGACAGCCCCGTGCCCAACGCGGTTCCCGGGGCGGCGATCTGCTGCCCGATCCGCGCGTAGTCGCCCAGCGCCAGGTCGCCCAGCCCGACGCGATCGAGGTAGCGCCGGCTCCAGCGTCCTTCGTGGGCGAGAAAGTTCCACTTGCAGGTCAGCGTGCACATCGAGCGCGCCACAGACCCGGTGGCCTTGAACGAGAGGAAGTCGGCGAGATCGAAAAAATGACCGGCGCCATCGTAGCTCGACGGCAGGTGCCGCTTGAGCCAAAGCAGCTTGGGAATCTCCATTTCGGGCGAGATCGAGCCGCCGACATAGCGCAGGACGTCGTCCTGGGTGTCGTTGACGGCGCGCGCTTCGGCCATGGCGCGATGATCCATCCAGACGATCACGTTGCGGCGAGCCTCGCCGGACGGGCTGACGGTGAGCGCGTTGGCGCCTGAGTCGAGCACCACGAGTGAGCAGGTCGCATCGAAACCCACGCCGGCAATGGCCGACGGCGGCAGGCCGGCCTCGGACATCGTCGTCCGCACCGCCGCGGCGCAGGCCGACCAGATCTCGGACGACGATTGCTCGACGACGTTGCCCGCCTCGTGCCAGACCGTGATGGGATGGCGGGCGGTCGCCAGCAACGCGCCCCGTTCGTCGAACACGCCGGCCCGGGCACTCGATGTCCCAACGTCGACGCCGATGAAGGCTTGCTTCATGAGGATCCCGCCTTAATTCCAGAGCTATCGCCTCCGTCGTCTCGACCGGAGCGCGGAGCGCGGAGTGGAGAGACCTTCTCTCAACGATAAGCCGATTATCGTGGAGAGAAGGTCTCTCCACTCGGCCCTGCGGGCCTCGGTCGAGACGACGGAACTCTTCATAGGCGAGAGCCCGTATCAACTCGGCACCGAGCCTACCAGCAAGTATAGCCGCCATCGACGAGGACGACGCTGCCGGTCATCAGGCTGGCCGCGTCCGACGCCAGGAAGAGCACGACGGAGGCCACTTCATCGACCTGGCCCATGCGGGCCATCGGCGTGCCGCCGATCCAGGCCTGGTACATCGGCGGATTGTTGCGGACGAAAGCGTTCAGGGGGGTCTCGATATAGGTGGGCGCCACGGCATTGACCCGGACGCCGCGAGCGCCCCATTCGGCGGCGAGCGACCTGGTGAGATGGTGCACCGCGGCCTTGGAGGCGTTGTAGTAGCTTTGCTCCTGCGGCTTGTTGACGATGAAGCCCGACATCGAGCCGATATTGACGATGGCGCCCGACCCGGCGTCGAGCATGTGCCGGCCGAAGGCGCGGCAGCACCAGAAGGTGCCGTTGAGGTTGACGTCGACCACGTTCAGCCAGTGCTCGTCGGCGACCTTTTCCGCCGGCGTTTCGCTCCTGGCAATGCCGGCATTGTTGACCAGGATGTCGACCTTGCCGTGCCGCCGGGCGAGCTCGGCCGCGACCTCGGAGACGCGCGCCGAATCGGTGACGTCCATGGTGACGGCTTCGGTGGCGTAGCCCTTGGCCTTGAGCCCGGCCGAGGCCGCTTCGGCCATCGCGGGGTCGCGATCGGCGATGACGATGCGGGCGCCCGCCTCGGCCAACGCCTCCGCGCAGGCGAGGCCAATGCCCTGCCCGCCGCCCGTCACGACGGCCGTGCGACCGTCCAGCTTGAACTTCTCGAGATACATACGCGACTTCCCGTCATCGATCGCCACCGCTCACTGGCGGATCGCCATTCCGTCCTTGTCGAAGCGATGCATCCGGGCGGGATCGGGCGACAGCCGCACGCGATCGCCGCCCCTGAGATGGATCTCGCCGATGCCGCGCACCGTGAGCAATCCCAGCGCGCCGGCATCGACATAGAGGAAGGTGTCGCTGCCGAGATGCTCGGCGACCGACACCGTGCCCGGCCAGCCCTCGCCCGCTCCCTCTGCCGCGGGCGCGATGCGCAAATGCTCGGGCCGGATGCCGATGGTGGCGGCGCCGTGCTGGCTGGCCGGCGGACCGGCGACAAAATTCATCTTGGGCGAGCCGATGAAGCCCGCGACGAACAGGTTGGCCGGCCGCTCGTACAGTTCGAGCGGTGAGCCGTACTGCTCGACCCGGCCGGCGTTCAGCACGACGATGCGGTCGGCCATGGTCATGGCTTCGACCTGGTCATGGGTGACATAGACGGCGGTCGTTGCCAGCTGCTTCTGCAGTCGGGTGACTTCCATGCGCATCTGCACGCGCAGCGCCGCGTCGAGGTTGCTGAGCGGCTCGTCGAACAGGAACGCCTTGGGTTCGCGCACGATGGCGCGCCCGATCGCCACCCGCTGGCGCTGCCCGCCGGAGAGCTCGCGCGGCTTGCGGTCGAGATAGGGCGTGAGGTTGAGCGTCGCCGCCGCGGCTTCCACCTTGCGGTTGATTTCCGGGCGCGGCAGGCCCGCCATCTTGAGGCCGAAGGCGATGTTGCCGCGCACGCTCATATGCGGATAGAGCGCATAGGACTGGAAGACCATCGACAGGCCGCGCTTGGCCGGCGGTACGTTCACCACGTTCTGGCCGTCGATCAGGATCTGGCCGCCGGTCACGTCCTCGAGGCCGGCGATCAGCCGCAGCAGCGTGGTCTTGCCGCAGCCCGAGGGACCGACGAAGACCACGAAAGACCCGTTCTCGATGTCGAGATTGGCATCCTTGATGATCTCGAGCTGGCCGAAGGACTTGTGGACTCCCTGGAGCGTGATCTGGCCCATGTCGTTTCGCCCTTATTTAACGGCGCCGAAGGTCAAGCCGCGCACGAGCTGGCGCTGGCAGAACCAGCCGAGCACGAGGATCGGGGCGATCGCCATGGTCGACGCCGCCGACAGCTTCGCCCAGAACAGGCCCTCGGGACTCGAGTAGGAGGCGATGAACACCGTGAGCGGCGCCGCCTTCGAGGTCGATAGGTTGAGCGTCCAGAACGCCTCGTTCCACGCCAGGATCAGGTTCAGCAGCAGCGTCGAGGCAATGCCGGGAATGGCCATCGGCAGCAGCACATAGACAAGCTCGCGCCGGATGGTCGCGCCATCCATGCGCGCCGCCTCGAGGATGTCGCGCGGGATTTCCTTGAAGTAGGTGAAGAGCATCCAGACGACGATCGGCAGGTTGCCGAGACAGAGGATGGCCACCAGGCCGCTGCGCGTGTCGAGCAGGCCGAGATTCTTGAACAGCAGATAGATCGGCACGAGCACGCCGACGGCGGGCATCATCTTGGTCGACAGCATCCAGAGCAGGATGTCCTTGGTCCGCCGGGTCGGCGCGAAGGCCATCGACCATGCCGCCGGCACCGCGATCAGGGCCGCGATCACGGTCGATCCGCCGGCGATGATCACGGAGTTCAGGGCGTGAAGGAAATAGTCGCTGCGGCTCTGCACCGTGGCGTAGTTCTCCGTCGTCCATTCGAAGAACAGGAACGACGGCGGTATGGTGAACGCCTCGAGCTCGGTCTTGAAGCTGGTCAGCACCATCCACAGGATGGGAAAGAAGATCAGGCCGCCGAAGAACCACGCCGCGACCGTCGACACCACCATGCGCCTGACCGTGACCCGGCGTGCCATCGTCTAGGCCTCGAGGTTCCGTCCGACGACGCGGACGAGGAAGAAGGCGATGATATTGGCGATCACGACCGCGACCAGCCCGCCGGCCGAGGCGCTGCCGACGTCGTACTGGATGAGCGCCTGGGAATAGATCAGGAAGGCGATGTTGGTGGTCTGCAGGCCGGGACCGCCGCCCGTGGTGACGAAGATCTCGGCGAACACCGTCAGCAGGAAGATCGTCTCGATCAGGATGACCACCGTGATCGGCCGCGCCAGGTGCGGCAGGGTGAGGTGGATGAAGGTGCTGAGCGCGCCGGCGCCGTCCATCTCGGCCGCTTCCTTCTGTTCCTCGTCCTGCGACTGCAGCGCGGTGAGCAGGATCAGGGTGGCGAAAGGCAGCCACTGCCAGGCCACGATCACGATGATGGCCAGCATCGGCGCATCGTTGAACCAGTCGATCGGCGTGATGCCGACCAGGGTCGACAGCCACGCCAGCAGGCCCGAGACCGGATGCAGCAGGAGGTTCTTCCAGACCAGCGCGCTCACGGTCGGCATGACGAAGAACGGCGCGATCACCATCAGCCGCACGATGCTGCGCCCGAGCACCGGCTGGTCGAGCAGCAGCGCCAGCGGGACACCGAGCACGATCGTGATCGCCAGCACCGAGCCCACCAGCACCAGGGTGTTCTGCAGCGACGCCAGGAAGGCGGGGTCGGTGAGGAAGTAGCGGAAGTTGTCGAGGCCGATGAAGGATTCGGATCCGGGATCGAGCAGGCTGTAGTGCAGCGACGAGAAATAGATCGTCATCGCCAGCGGGACGATCATCCAAACGAGCAGCAGCGCGACGGCCGGCGAGAGCAGGCCACGGGCGAGAACTTGCGTCTGTTGGGTCGCCATCGGAAGTCGTCGTCAGCGGAGCGAGGGGGCGGCGGACGAGGCTGCCACCGGATCGCCGCGGCGATCCGATGGCCGCAGATGGATCACTTGATGTAGCCGGCGCGCTTCATTTCGCGTTCGGTCGACGATTGTGCGGCGGCGAGGGCGGCGTCGACCGTCGAGGCGCCGGACAGCGCCGCGGAGAATTGC
>Ga0308309_10001836_pt1 | contig 12645 bp, 12 predicted proteins | sample HubBroMetageWFT5_FD_192491 | JGI IMG/M metagenome (GOLD analysis project Ga0308309, IMG submission 192491) | Warmed and freeze-thawed soil microbial communities from the Hubbard Brook experimental Forest, New Hampshire - Hubbard Brook CCASE Soil... | ecosystem: Environmental > Terrestrial >...
TTTCTGAGGTAGGTTCGAGCCGAACACTCAAAACCTACTCCAATTGGGGCGCCCTTTTATATTGCGTCGCGTTACCGCCCATTTGAAGTAGCACTTCACTTGTACGATTACGGCGTTAATCAGGAGTTAACCTCATGGAAGCAAATCGCACGCTTTTGATACCCGACTAAACATTGCCTACGTATCATGTGTTCGGACGTTTACTGCCCATGAAAAACCCGTTTGCCAATCACGAAGACCCTGTGGAACACATGATTGAGTTGCTCTCGAAAGAGGCAGAGCACGCGGGCACTCCCTTCAACGCAGACGAAAAGAAAATCCTTCGCAGTAAGGCATCGAGTGGAGAATCAATTCCCGAAGAGTTGCGACGAAAATCCAAGACTCTGATTGAGCAACTTCTGAACAGGGGGAAAGCCGCAGAGACCAGCGGCGACCCGAAGAGCTTCAACAATTCTCTAGGATGGGCTGGTGAGTCCAGCTATCCAAATATAGTCGCGCTTACCGAGGAGGTCGTCACTTCCGGGACTGGTGACCTTCGTCTTCATGGGCGCAGATGGGCGAAGGACCAGATTCAGTTGTTAGGCTGCGCGGTTGCAGTTATTCTGCTCCTGTTACTCCTTGTCGCGGGCCTTTCCGTCGTTTTTCACTGGAAATAGGGGAAGAGGTGCGCCTACTGTCCTTTAACTCCTGTGTAGTCGCGTTACCGGACATTGACGATTGGAATGTCGCTTCAACCTGACGCACCTTGCGGAGACAAACGGCCCGACGAAGCTTGAAAACCAGCATCACTTCTTTTACACTGCGCGATTGAGGGCACATGCACTTAATTCGCGCGATAATTCTCACCGGAATCATTCTTTCTGCGGCTGCTTACGAGGCAGCACAAGAGGCTACTCCCCCTAAGCAAGACGCCGCAAACGTCACCGATGCTGTCTACGCCAACGAGTGCCTTGCCCTCACGTATCGTCTGCCCGACGGATGGAAGTTCCAAAAAATTGCTGCACCGCCGCCAGGTCAATCCAAGCAGCAGATGGTCCTGTTCAAAGCAAAACCAGCCTCTGCCGATGCGTCCAACGAATGGCTTGAAAGCAAACTACTCCAGACGCCGCTCAAACATCCAGTCCTGGTGCGATTCAACACCTTGATGGAGCTGACATTGGTTCAGGGAGACCCAGACACCAAAGTCACGCGGGCGGCGTACCAGGTCACCATTGCAGGTCGAGAGTTTGCCCGAAGCGATTTCGCCACCCGCCACGGTGCGCTCGCGCTGTTTTCGACCTGGTATCGCGGTTACGTCCTGACCGCCTGGGCCTCCGCAGATTCGCCGCAGCACCTCGAAGACGTTGCCAAAGCCCTCAATACTCTTTCGTTTGGAGACGACAAGCGAACCGCTGAGTGTTTCGATTCACCGAATCAGGCCTCATCGGTCCGATAGTGTGTGAAGGCGTGGAAGTCAAAGTGAACCGCTTTGCTAAGTCCCGATAAGTCGCGTAACCGGAAACTTGAAAATCCACGCGGACGGCTGATGCGCCGGTCAGTTATCCCGTCGTTTCTCTCAGTTCGCGGCTGTGATTCACGGGTTCAATGTAAAGACCACGCTGATCTTCGTTTGTAGCTCGACAGGTTGGCCGTTTATCAACGAAGGTTCGTAGCGCCACTGCCGTACCGCCTCGATTGCTGCTGGGGACAGAATCGGATCACCCTCCGCCACGTTTTGAACAGTGACCGAGCCATCGGTTCGCAGAATCACGTTCAAAATCACGGTCCCTTGAATCGACTTCTTGCGCGCTTCCTCAGGGTATGCAGGTGGAACTCGCTTTATGAGCTTACCGGGAACGAAGAAGCCAGACTTCGCATTCTGGAAAGGAGAATACTCGACCGTGCTATTCCAACGAAATTTTCCTTCAATGAAGAAGAATTCCGCAATGTGCCGCGGTTCCTGACCATTCGGTGCTCCCGCTTCCTTCCAGTCTGCAAGATATTCATCGAGCGGACCCGCAAATGTTCCGTACCTCTTTACAGAGTCCACTTTCTGAGCAGAGAACTCGCCTTCCATGTGCGAAAGTTTGATCAGGAGGTCTTCAAAATCCTCTTGGTCCTTCCGAAGCATTTTCCCGTAGGGACCGGCCCAGCTATCACCCCTGTCTCGACCAAACGTAGCAGTAAACCAGTTCTGGTAATTCGGTATCTCAGTTTCCCGAATTAGTGATTGAAGCTCCGTGTGATCGTCCAGCTTCGCAGCTACCAACATCGCGTCGAGGAGTTGCCGCAGGCCGTCGGAGTTGTTTGAGTAGGAAGCGCCGCTTATGGCTCGGGCGCCGTTAGATTCTCCTATCTGTTGCGAATGTATTACGGAACACAGGGACAGACACGAGCCAGCCAAAAATGTCAAAAAGCGTAATCGACGGAGTTGCATCATCCTCACTTATCTATCCCAACCCAGGAAATAGCAAGGCAAGTTCTACCGTTGAGTTCTTAGGTCCTGATAAGTCGCGTTACCGGACATCTGCCGTACTAGAACTTCACTTCTCCGGTAAGGGCGGCGGTCTCAATGGGTCGACGCAACACGAAGCTTGAACCCACCTGGCATTGAAAACAAAAGCTAAAAGCGCTGGCTAGGTTAGATCAGCCGGAACGCTGCCCTGGCTAGGTTTTGACCGAGTACAGCCAAATAGATGGTTCTTCCGCGGAAGCGTTGCCGAATCAATGTACTGGAAGGTGTTGCATCGACCGGTTGAGCTGGCAGCGTTTATCAGGCATGTGGATTACTTTCGACGGCGCACTTTGTCAATTGACGCGTCACTTTAGATCGTGCAACGCAAGTCGGCCACCAGATCGGATAGCCACGCGCTTCCCATCCGAACTGCACGCAACGGCTGCGCCCGTCGTCTCCGGATCGCGCCAGCTATCGGGCGGAAAGACTGCGATTTGCCTGCCAGAAGGAAGCTCGTAGGCTCGCACGGTGTCCACTGCTACGGCGATAAACCTCTCAGATTCGCCGCAAAAAGCGCCGCCCCATGCCGATGTGAACTCGCCGTCCGTCATCTGAAGATCCAGTTTGCCGACGACTTCCCCGTTGATTCCGTTCTTGATTACAGCTTCCTTGGGAGTATCTCCGAATAGTAGGTTCGGAAACTCTACGGACCACGCTCCGTCCGGCGACCGAACCGAATTCGCGCCGAACTCCCCGAGCATTCGGCCGGTTCTCATGTCGAGAATCACGCTGCCCGTGCGATTGCTCGTAAACGCGATTTTTCCGTCCTGCGTGACACCGCCCCAAAAAAAACCGCCGGCAGGTTCAGCGCTCACTTGTTCAGCAATAAGCTTTTTCGTCGGCCAATCATACACACGCACAGCAAGAGGAGGGCCGTCACTTAAACCCGACGCGCCATACGCCGAAACAAGTCGCCCGTCTCCGGAGATAGCCGCGTACGGGTTGTGATCGTCAGCGTCGAACCATTTCGACGGGATATCTAGGGTCTGTCCCGTTTCCGTGTCGAAGAGAAAGAGACGAGCGGCCGCATCCTCGCGGTCTCTATCGGCGGAAATTACCAGTGTTCGCCCATCGGTCGTCCCTGAAAGACAGAAGGTGTCGAGCTGAAGAAGGAACATATGGCGCACTTTGCCTGTAGCCACATCGTAACTTGCGACCTGGACGCGATAGTTTGCACCATTGCTTCGCGGTTTCAGTGAGCGGACCTCGCGCAGCACCCGCCCGTCCTTGCTAAAGGCGAGACTATCCCCGTAAACATCGCCAGCGCTTGGCACAGCCGCCATACTTACATGCTGCGCCGAAATCCGGGGAACTGCGCTTAGCAGGGCCGCCGCCACCGTAGTCAAGCGACAAATGGATCGGAACTTAATAAGTTCCCCCTTTATTCGACAACCATGGCCACTATCCATGCGGTGGCTGCTCTAACTAAGGCAATTCCAATACCAGCGAAGGACGCCTGCTGGACCTCGGGTAACCGCAATTATTGCATCAGATCGAACTACGTTCTTAATCCCGCATGACACCCGGCGTCTACGACCCAACACGTTGATTGTTCTCGCAGGCACACGCAGCGCAAAGAAGTTATGACGCGGAATTCCTTCAGATTGACTCGTGACTCGGCAAGTTGAAAAATCGTTAGAGCCGAGCCCCCGAGGCGACGCGGTCAACTCCTGAGTAGTCGCGTTACCGGACATCTGCCGTACTAGGACTTCAGCCGCCCGGCGTGTGCGTCTAGACCTGGCAGCGGGATGTCCCAATTGGGACGGGCGCGAAAAACAGAAATTGAACTCGAGTTTTTACCGCTCTCGCCAGCACTGCGGTTGGCCCGACGGCAGTGATGACTTCCCACTTCCAGCTAGTCAAATGCACCTGAGGAGCATTTCTCGGCAGTTCCGTTCGTTGACGGGATAGGGGATAGGAGCGAGCGAAACTGCCCTATTTTGCTGCAAAATGGTGCATTTCTAGGGGATGGGTGTGCGCGTGAGTGCGTGTGCTCGGATTCGTCCACAAAATAGCTTGGCCGAAGCATCGAAAAAGAGATAATGCGAGCATCTTGGATCGATCGGAGGATTTAGCAAATGCGAAAACTTCTGGCAATTGCGGGTTTTTGCGTGCTTCTAACAGGTTCTGGCTTGCTCGCACAGACGGCTGTAGTGAAGCCTTCCGAGGCTAAAGATCATGTCGGCGAGCGCGCAACTGTCTGCGGGAAAGTTGTGAGTGGACATTTCGCTCAAAGGAGCAAAGGGCAGCCCACTTTTTTGAACCTAGACGAACCGTATCCGAGACAGATTTTTACAATCGTAATTTGGGGTTCTGATCGGGAGAAGTTTGACACACCTGAGACGAAGTACGAGAACAATCGTGTTTGTGTGACAGGCAAAATAACGACTTACAGAAACGAGCCGGAAGTGACTGCGACAAGCCCAGATCAGATTGTTATTCAGAAGTAGTGCTTCCTTGCAAGCATTTTGACCACAACTTGATTTTTCTGTGGTCCTACACGCGACTCTTTGTAGAGTTCGAAATCAAATTCACTGTCAAACGCGGACTTTATTGCACCGGGAGCGGGGAGTTCGTAGTAATTGTTACCGCATCCCGGTGGTGTTTCTAGCAGCAGGAGTCCACCCGGCCTCAGAGAACGCACGAAATTAGAAAACAATCTTGGAGCAAGGAAAGCGACGTTTATGATCGCACCGACGCTTCCCGGTTCGAAAGGCCACGGTTCCTTCAACAAATCAAGCTTGCAAGATTCTAATCGCCGAATCTCATTTTGCAGCCCCTGAAACTTCCATTTTTCTTTGGCTAATGCGAAGCTTTGGAGATCGCGATCAATGCAAACGACGGTACAGCCTAGACGCGTGAGGTAAATTGCGTTTCTCCCAGATCCGCACCCAACGTCAAGAATTTTTGTATTTTGCGCCGCCTGCACCAGTCTTGCTGCACAACTGCGAACAAATGCAGACGGCTCAAACAACTGTGCATTGGAATCGCACAAGTGGTGTGAGTTTGAACGCTTCTGCACAAAAGGTCTCACTTTGGAATATCTGGTCTGTATCCGTCGCGGAATCATGCTGATTTGATTGCGTGTATACTCCGACTTTGCATTTCTGTTGCCCATTGGAAGAACCCACCGCAGCGGCCTCGCACGGCGCAATCCGTGCAAATTGGCTTATATACGTTTTTCCAGTCTGAAATAGCCTGTTTTGAGAACTTCCACAATCTAGGGTCAAGGACACAAAGTTGAAGATTGTATATGCGCGCTTCTATCCCGAATCGTCCCAGGACCGTGATAGCGCGTTCTAGCTCGCTCTGATAATCCGCAGGATCGATCCACAATTCCTGCATATTGCGCGGTGCATGCCCAATGTGTTCCATCCCCATGAACGACACGTGATGCGCAAAAGTTACATTTCGGCATATGTACTCAGATAAACGGGTGAGTCTCGGTACGCTTAATGCATGAAGCACAATTCGAATTTCGATTTCCATTTCGTGTCGCGCTAATTCATGCAACCCCAAGATTGTTTGGTCGAATGCGTGACGAGCTTGCACGATATAATCATGCAAATGCGCGTCATCTGCATAGAGAGGAATTCCGAGGCTGATGCTTGGGTGTTTAAGTTCAGCGAAGCTTCGCGTGAACTCCTGCCACGCAAACCGGCGTCCGTTCGTGAGCATATGAACATGTGTCATCGGCAATTTGTCTCGCAGTTTGGCAACAATTCTGAGCAGATTGTCGCCTAGTAAAGTCGGTTCTCCGCCTGTTATGCAGAGATATTCGGATTCTGGCGAAATGAAATCGATCAACCTTAGGTTTCGTTCGGTCAAAGCGGCTATATCGTCCTTGTCAGCTGGAGGTTGCGAGCACATCAAGCAATTGCTGTTGCATCGCTCCGTGACAAACAATGTATTGTGATACGAATCTGGGCGGTACAGGGTGCGGATGAACCCATTCATTGGTTCGAGCGCAACGACGTGACCAGAGCTGAGATGATCAATTGTCCGCACAGAATGCATTAACGGCACGCCAACTCTACGGGTAACTGAATTCCTGACAATGAGGGCCGAATAGCCGCTCAAATCATTGTCCTGCCCGAGAGAATCGATCAATAAAGCGGTGTCTTTCCGTTCTTCGACGGGTACGGGGCCAGTGACAACTCGCGCGACAATTGGTCGCTTAAAGCCAACGGCAGTACCTGTTGTGTGCAACCTCATTGAGGGAGACTCGCTCTCACTTCGGCCAAATTTCGGTCGGTTGCCCAACCCCAAAGAATGTCTTGAACAGCGGAATCTGCCGTGCGCAGCAGATGAAACAGATGCTCTATCACTTTCATGTTTCTCCTGCAAAACGCACTGGTAGGTCTGTGGCCGAGAAGATCACGCTGCGTGGCGTGGTGAAAAATCGGATCCGACCCACAATAGGGCTGAAATGCGCAATCCGAGCACCCCGGCAGAGACTGATTACATGCCGCACCCAGGAGGGATACAAACGCCGGGCTGGTGAAAATTTCGCGTCGAGAATTCTTCAGAACGTTGCCAAGCCTAAAGGTGTGGTCATTCATTTCCGCCAACATTCTTGATTCGTCGGTCGCGTAGACGTCACCGTCGTAGTTGTACACAAGAACACTAAGGCCAGCTCCGCTAGGACTTTGGAGATCGACGTATCCAGTCCCCTCAGGCAGGAGAATTTTCTGTAGCAATATTCTCGAATAAATTTCAACGAGGCTATAACCTTTGCGGTTTAGCTCAAGGATATGGTCGAGGCCGGTTTTGTAGAATTGCAGGAAAGAATCGGTGTCGTACCCGGTTCTGTGACTCGTCTTGATCGCAAACCCGTATGGGCTTATGGGTCTCAAAAAGATCGTATGGAACGAGCGTCGCACGTATTCGTCAATGATTTCGATCGGGTGTTGCAGTGATAGCTGCGTGGTTGTCATTAGTGCAGCGACGCGACTTGATCCGAGTGCACGGCGCGCACGCTCGATGCCTTCAATCGTAACTTCGTAACTGTTTCCCCCAGGTCTCGGGCGATTCGCGTTGTGAATGAACTCCGGGCCATCCAGAGAAGTTGAAAGCTTAATTTTCTCTTTTTTGCAGTAATCAAGAATCTCATCTGACAGGAATGCTAGGTTCGAAGTAATGACAACTTCCAAGTCCTTGTGCAGTTTCTTGGCACCACTTTTTGCGATCGAGACTATGTATTTGATCCTCTCAAATGCAAGCAGTGGTTCACCGCCTTGGAGTTCTAGCGTGATGTGTTTCGCTGGTGAACGAAGCATCATGTCAACAGCGGCTGTTGCGATCTCCTCACTCATATCGAATTCAGTCTGGTTTACGGTTTGACGAGAAACCTGACAGTAGTGACAGGAGTGGTCGCAACGCAGCGTGACAACAAAAATGTGGAGCTTGGTCGATCCGTAGAGAAACCCAAACTTCGTTCGGTATTTCGCGGCTAGGACGTCCAACAGGGGTGACGAGTAGTCATCATAGATGAAGTGCTTTGCTATGAGAGTCCCATACAATTCCTCGTCCGGCGTCAATCTCTTGCGAACGACCCTTTCCGTTGTTCCGCTCGGGACAATGACAAACTCGCCGCATTCGTTAACTAGGATTTCTGTCTGCTGGTCCAAACGATGGAAGCGGAACGGGAGTAAGCGATAGTCCACGGAAGCTTCAAACGCTTCTCGTGATACGAATGATCTTTGCACTTCACTCGACCAACTTCGAAGGCTGCGGGCTTATCTTGACAAGATTTGTCTTCTCATTGCGAACGGCAACTGTATCCTCGAAAGTTCCTGGAGGGGCATCTTCAAGAATGCCGGCCTCAGCGAAAGCCTTCGCGATTATTAATTCTCTGACAGAAGCTGTTTCACGCTGCACTTCCACACGAAGCTCTTCGTCTGTTAAACGATTGAAGATTTGCGGTAGCCAGTCCTCGACGCTTTTCACCATCGGTTGGTCAAGGCTTGGTTTCGTCAAGAGGGGTTTGATGGTTAGAAGAAATTCGTCTTCGTTTTCCACCAGTTGACACGCTAAATCACTGCTGAACCAGTAGCACCCTCTCAGAATGGCTGATGTTGAGTAGATTTGCTTGCTGAGCGAAATCGTCGCAGTAACGCGCTCTGCGTCGAAACGCACTTGCGGAAACGTTGAAGTCATACAGCACGCGACGCGTGTGAGGAGTGAGATGAGTGGGAAGCGTGCGACGAATGTGAGTCGTGTGACGAGTGCGATGAATGTGAGGAATGGGATGAGTGTGAAGAATGCTGCGCGATCAACCGCAACCTGTTGTCGCTCTTTCGGAGCATGAGCTTTTGACGAAGCTTGTCCAACGTGAAACGATTCGCAGGACGCAGATCGTCCGTTGGCGGTGCCGGTACGTTCGGCACCGTGGCAGAGGTGGAAGCGACTCCAGCAGCCAGTGTGCCGCCCACTAGCAAAGCCAATTTCGATGAGATTCGTTCAAAAAAACTCTTCAGATCGTCCATGAGCGCCCCTCAAGTTTGATTTTTTGCAGAAACGAACCCTCATTTCGCCTTGGTAGCTTTGCCGTCGAAGATGGTATCCCAGACTTCCGATTGCGCTACCTCGTACTTGAATGCATAGGATGAAGGAGAAATCTCCCTGATCGTGAAGCGTGCTGTCACTGTTTGTTCGTTCGATAGAGTCGGGTTACTTGTCCAGGTCCACGTATTTTCTGTGAGAACTCCTGTTGCGCTTTCTTCCTCTCCGTGGCTGTCGGTTCCGTCAAACGTGTAAACCTTCTGACCCGGATCATACGTGTAATTGGCTTTGCCGTTGTCGGTTCCTCCCGAACGATTTTCAGTCCAGACAGAAATCAGAGAGAGCCCATCCGGTGCCCATTCGTTATGCTGCTCACCAGTGAAGCTACCCTTCGGTTCGAACAGAGTCGAACGGACTTCACCCGTAACGGTCCAGTTTCCGCGAAAGTAATCCAGTTTCCGAAGCTCGGGACTGGATCGCGTGAGAGACACTTGTACTGCGTTCGTCGACACAGAGCTAGTCGCAACGACAGTATCTAACCGTGCATATTGCGACAGCTCCGCTTGCGGCGCAGAGTGGGATAGCTGTGCGAGCTGATTCGTCAAACATTGGTTGTATGCAGCCGGTCCGTTGGTCTTGGCGACTACGCACGCCAATTCGATTGATTGACGCTCGTCGGAACTCAGGCTCGACAGATCGGGCTGTCGCACAGAGTGGGATAGCTGTGCGAGTTGATTCGCCAAACATTGGTTGTATGCAGCCGGTCCGTTAGTCTTGGCGACTACGCACGCCAATTCGATTGATTGATGCTCGTCGGAACTCAGGCTTGACAGATCGGGCTGTCGCACAGAGCGGGATAGCTGTGCGAGTTGATTCGTCAAACATTGGTTGTATGCAGCCGGTCCGCTAGTCTTGGCGACTACGCACGCCAATTCGATTGATTGACGCTCGTCGGAACTCAGGCTCGACAGATCGGGCTGTCGCACAGAGCGGGATAGCTGTGCGAGCTGATTCGTCAAACATTGGTTGTATGCAGCCGGTCCGCTAGTCTTGGCGACCACGCACGCCAATTCGATTGATTGACGCTCGTCGGAAGTTAGTTTTGAGAGATCGGGCTTACTTGAGGTTTGCGGCACCGCTGCAAATGACAGGCCCAGGAGAACTGCAAACATAGAGATCGTTCGACAGAAAAATCTCATCGAGCCGAACCCCCAAAAAGACAGAGATTCTATGGGCCCCTCTGACTACATTAAGCTCGCGTTACTTTACACTATATGTGCTAGAGCTATCAACAAGGGTCTTTGTCGGATATCCAATTCGGAAAAGGTACGAGTGCTGCGAGCGTTTGCCAATGTCGTTGATGCGGGATGCATGATCCAGAACGAATGAAAGTAGCGTAGGGTTCTGAAACGCCCAGCGCGGATTGTAGAGTTGAAATTTTGAGTGTCCGAAGACGCGGTTGAATGTCTTTGATGTAAATCTCCTTAGTTAGCCAGTCGAGTTCCTTCGATGGTTTCCATGCCCGAATGGCCCGCATATGCGCCTTTTGAGTGGCGGAGGCTTGCGCGCGAGATTCGGGTGTTTGCGCGGCGCGGCGACCCTTGTTAAATTCTTCCCGTGAGTGGGATGCGCCGCAGGATGCGCAATAGGTCCTTTCACACGCGACACCGCAAACTTTACAGAGCCTGGGACTCTTTGGCGGGGATACAACGGGGCGAGTGTGTTCGCCTCCGCGTCCTTCTCTTCGATGATCTCCGGTGAGTGGCGTGGCGGGCAACTTGCCCCGCTTTCCAACGGTAGCCCAGAGCGTGCGTGCAATCAATTCCGCCCAAGGCGCGACAGCGTTCCCCCACGTTTTTGCGGTTTGTGAAAGCTGAACGCAGAGGCCAGCCATTAGGCGGCAGGTTCCATCGGCCATCTCGAAGAAATCTCTTCGCTGGAACAAACGATGTGTGAGCCAATCAAGTACGTAGGCGTCCACTTCAGGCCGGACAGTTTCCATCAAATCGCACGCTAGGGAATCTCGGGTACGGCTGTCCACGTGTAAGAAACCGAGTCCGGGATCGAGTCCGACTGCTGCCAGCGCGAGACGGGATTCAGACTCCAGGATCGCGTAGAGATAATTCAAGATTGCATTCGGAGGATTGATCGCGCAACGGGGCGAGCCGGAAACGGGTGAAATGCGGGTGCCAAACATTTTCCAATGCTCGGGGACTTTCCGCGCATCCACTTTCGGAAAATTGATGGGAAGGGACTTCCAAGCGGACCAATAGGCGTGACCCGCCTTTGCTTCAAGACCGCGAATTGACGGAATCGTTGCAGCAGTGTCGAGTGCAATGCGGGCTTGTGAGATGGCCTGTGCAGCCGTGGCATTGTGCAGGTTCTCGCGGGCGATTCTCTCCTGGCCCGTGAGTTTGGCTGCAATCAAGGCTCGCGTGATTCGCAGGTCGGTCCCGGATTGAGCGGCCAAAGATTGAGCGCGGCGCAGTCGCGCATCGGATGGACAAACGGGACCAGTCGTCGCGAGCGCTGATCCGTCTCGATCAAGCATGACAAAAGCCGCATCCTGGTCGGCGAGCCAGCGAAGCGCTGCGAGCGAAACCATCCCGTCAGCCCCGATCACGACTAACCGCCTGAGGCCATGTCTCACGCGCGGAAGCCGACCTTCTCGGCGGGCCGCTCCGATGCCATCTTCAAATGCTAGGTGGCCTCCGTCGACACGGACTGTGATGCCATATCCGAAGAGGGTTACAACTCCGTGTCGCGGTGATATGAGGGTGGGACAATTGCGGTCCTGCAAGGGTTGCGGTACGGTCTGGGTAGCTGCCATCGGAGTATACGCTCCTGTGGTGGTTAGGGCTTGTCGTCTGCTCGCAACAGGCGACAGGCCTGCTTTGCCTCAAAATTTCTTTAGGTACGCTTCCACTGATCGACGGAACAACTCGGCCATTGGTACACCCGTCTTACGAGACAGCCTTTTCAGTCTCTGCAAAAGGGGGATTGGCAGCCAGACTGTCGTCCGCTTCTTCATCACGGGTCATTATACAACGTATGTCGACGTATGTCACGTTCGGATGATAGTAATGATCACTAGCAAATTAAATGATCGGGGATGTCAAGGATTGAAAGCGCCCCGGAAATTCGTTGGCTCGCTAGAAGCCTTTCGACTTGAGAAAATCAATATCGTCATGCAATCTTCAGTCCGGTGGAATTACGCAGAATGAAAATCAGAAGAGGTAGCCCTCGTAACAGCCTCACACAGGCTCTAGAAGCGGTTGCCAATATGATGGGCCAGGAGCTGAGGGAGTTTTTCTCCGGAACAGTGATGACCGGGCTGGGGGTCCATGCGGAAATCGAGCATGGAACCGTTAGCCAGAAAGGCGTTGCCTTCTACTTGCATTATCATCCCTTGCGAAGGAATCTGGTATTACTGCTGGCGGGCGACTACCGGCGATACTTCAAGCTCGCTCTGGCCCACCCGGACCAAGTCGGACGTGACGCTAACAAGTGGGTACTGGATCAACTTCAGCCTGCAATCCGCCATGCACTGGAATGGATTCCAGACTGGTATATGCTGGCGTGCGATGGCGAAAATCAACAGGTGAGGCTTTCAGAGACAATAAATTTTGTCCCAGGGCAGATGGTTT
>Ga0308309_10001838_pt1 | contig 12640 bp, 6 predicted proteins | sample HubBroMetageWFT5_FD_192491 | JGI IMG/M metagenome (GOLD analysis project Ga0308309, IMG submission 192491) | Warmed and freeze-thawed soil microbial communities from the Hubbard Brook experimental Forest, New Hampshire - Hubbard Brook CCASE Soil... | ecosystem: Environmental > Terrestrial > Soil...
CTCTTCGATCTGTTCGTCGAGGGCGGTGCCGAAGCCGTGCCCGGCGTTGGAAGTTGTGCGTAGCAGGATCGGATACGGCGAACTGCTCGCGGCCTGCAGGCGCGCGATCATTTTGCGCGACTGCATCGGGTTGACGCGGTGATCGTTCTCTCCCGTCGACATATAAATCGCGGGATAAGCCGTGCCGTCTTTCACGTGATGATACGGCGAGTAGGCGTAGAGCGCCTTGAACTGCTCCGGATCTTTCACCGTGCCGTATTCGGTGACGTTGAAGGCGCCGTTAGGATCGAGTTCAGTGCGCAGCATGTCGTAGACACCGACCTCGGAGACAACGGCGCGGAACAACTCAGGACGCTGCGTGAAGGCGGCGCCCATCAGGAGTCCTCCGTTGCTGCCGCCGAGAATCGCGAGGTGCGCGGGTGACGTGTATTTCTGGTCGATCAGATATTGGGCGCAGGCGAGGAAGTCGTCAAAGACGTTCTGCTTGCGGGTGAGGTTGCCGGCGGTGTGCCAGTCCTCGCCATATTCGGCGCCGCCGCGAAGATTGGAGTCGACGTAGACGCCGCCCTGGTCAAGCCAAATGCGCGCGAATGAACCAAGAAAAAACGGTTTCTCGCTGATGCCGTAGCCGCCGTATCCATAGAGCAGCGTGGGATTGGTTCCATCGAGCTTCGTGCCCTTGCGGCGGATGATGTTTACCGGAACGCGGGTGCCGTCTTTGGAGATGGCGAAGTCGCGCACGACTTCCGCATCGTCGAAGTTCACGGGAGACGTTTCGACCAGCGCGCTGCGCGCGGCCTTGCCGCTGGCGGCGTCGAAATCGTACCAGGCGGGTGGTGCGATGTAGTTGGAGGCGTAGAACAGAACATCGCCTCCACCGACGGAAAGAACCTGGCCAATGGCTGAGATCGGCGGCAGCGGAACTTCTCCCATGGACTCGAGGACCGGCGGCACCCCGCGATTGCCGCGCTCGGAATCTTTTCTGCCGAAGATGCGCACCCGCGAAGGTCCACCGATAATGTCGATCACGTAGAGACGATTCCACGCGGGCACAAAATATTCGATCGAGGCGCGATCGTTTTCGCTTCCGCCAGCGCTCGCGCCGGGACTTTGCGGAACCACAACCTTCGCCTGGGTCAGATCGAGGTGCGAAAGCGGCAGGCGCAGAATCTGGCCGCGGGGCGCGTCTTTACGCGAGAGCAGGTAGAGTGCGGGGTCGACGCCGAACTTTACCGAGACGACTCCATCTTCAAAGTGCGTCAGTTGGGTCCAGTGGCCGTCGGGATCCATCACATAATGCGCGAACTGTCCGCCGTCGCCGTTGGCGACCGAGACCAGCAGCCAATGGCCGTCGTCGCTCATGTGGAGCAGAGTCTCGGCGATGCGGGGAAATTCTTTGCCGATCACGTAGGTATCTTCTTTGGAGTCGGTGCCGAGTTTGTGAAAGTAGACCTGCTGGTAGAAGTTGGCATCTTCCGCCGGACGCTCGTTGCCTTGCGGGTAGCGGGTGTAGTAGAAACCTGAACTGTCGGCCTTCCAGGCGATGCTGCCGCCAGCGGTCGCGAAGTTGACGCGCGGCACAACGTCAGGAAGTTCCTTGCCGGTGGCAACTTCGAAGATGTGCGCCGAGCTGTCTTCGGAGCCGTTTTCCGAGAGCGCGGCGGCGACATATGTTCCGCCGAACGAGGGCACGTAGAAATCGACCGAGAGCGATCCGTTGCCGGCGGTGTTGGGATCGAATACGATCTTGGCGCTGGCGGGATCGTCGGCAGAGCGCAGCACAACCAGCAGCGCCTGCTGCAGCGGCGGCTGAAATTTCTCGGCGAAAAGCATTCCCCCACGGAACTGTAAATCGTAATAAGATGCGGAGCCGGCGGAGACCAACTGGTGGATGCGCTCTTTGATGGCGTTGCGCGCCGGCAGGTGGTCGAGGTATTCGCGGGTGCGTGCGTTTTGGGCGGCGCTCCATTGCTTGATGGCGGGGTCGTCCCAGTTCTCGAGCCAGCGGTAGTCGTCGGTGACTTTGACGCCCTGCACTTCGTCGATGACTGGATGCTTGGGCGTGTCGGGCGGCTTGGGGAGGGACGGAGTCTGCGCGGAGGCAGAAAGCGCGAGCAGACACGCAAGCAGGCAAATGAGAACGAAAATCCGCTGGGAACGTGGCATGGTCGTGAGGCCTTTCCGAGGGGCGCGGCAGATTATACATGAGCAACCGGCCGGCTCTGAGAGGCATCAACGAGGAGTGGTGGCCTACCTCGAAAATCAAACTGAGCGCGCTTTGGAGGGTATCGGCATGGCGAGTTCGAGTCGAATCTCTACTCTGCACTCAATTGGAAGATACGCTGCGTATTTCATGGGCCTCGCGTTGTTTGCCAGTTGTGTCCTGGTCCCGAAGGCTGGGGCGCAAACCAACTCAGCTGATTCCCAGCAGTGGGGGCGCTGGCTGGACTGCGACGTGAACCGGCTGTCTGCCGAGCACGATCAGAGAAGCTCCAACTTTGCGGTGAGCGTTTCTTTTCGCGAGACGTCGATTTCTGGCGTGAAAGTTTCGTTGGTCAGCGAAAACGCCGAGGCGTGGGGCGGTGGGCGCATCGTGGCCACGGGCGAGACGGACTCCAGCGGGGATGCGCACTTTTTCGCGATCCCACCAGGACTCTACCGCGCTCACGTGGACGAGGGGCTTCTTGCGTCGACCGCAGACATTGAAGTGGAAGCGGCGAACACCAGTGCGGATGAAGTCGGCATTGAATGGCCTTCGGCGCCGATCGTGACTCGAAGCCTGCGCGGCCTGCTGACTTCGTGGCAGAAATCGAGTCCGCAGAACCGCAGCGAGCGCCTGCCCCTGCAGAACGTACTGGTCCAGTTGCTCGACCTGCGGACTGCAAAACTGCTCGCGACTACACACTCCGGAGCGGACGGCCATTACGAATTTCCCGTTCGTGATGGACTTTATGTCGTGAGGGTGAGTCGAGGCGAGGATCCGAGTTCCTACGCTTATGACGTGGCCATTGAAGTTGCTTCGAGCGCCGGTAGGGAATACATGCCGGCCCTGGAAGTCGACCGCGGGTGCGGAAGTGGTCTCTTGCTGCTGGCGGATGAGACGCAAGACTCAGACGGCGTGGGTTCCGTGCGCTGATCGAACGACGCGACCAAGCCAAAGTAAAACCGCGTCCCCTGCGGGACGCGGTCTGATGCTTTGTTCTTTGGGAGGCGGTCGCGGCCAGGCCGCGACTTAACGGCGCTTGCCCTTCTTCTTCGCCGCAGCTTTTTTCGCGGGCTTCTTCTTCGCTGCCGCTTTCTTCTTGGCTGGTTTCTTCGCTGCCTTTTTCTTGGCCGGCTTTTTCGCCGCTTTCTTCTTGGCTGCCGGTTTTTTCGGCGCCGCTTTCTTCTTCGCTTTGGGCTTGCTGGCTTTGGGCTTGCCGCCGCCTCCGCCGGGCGCCGATGCCGCCGGGCGTGGTGCGGGCTTGGGTGCAGGAGGCGCGGGCGCGGCTACTGGCGCCGGCTGACTGACGTCCGACTCCGGCAGACCGGATTCTTCTTCCTCCTCTTCCTCTTCGAAATCCTCTTCCAGCGTCTCGCTGTAGGCGCCGGTGTCGCCGAATTCATCTTCTTCGTCACGTCCATAGAGCGTCGGGTCGTACGTCATTGCTCCTCCTGATTTCAGTGGCGGCCGGGTGCGAGTGTGGCGCCCTGGCTGCGGGCACGAGAGAATTTTAAAAAACTACCAAGACTTCTGCTGGAACGGCGGGCGATTATAGCACGATGATCAGTGCAGCCTGCAAGCACTGCTAACCGCTCCTATCCTGTTATCACAGCGGCACGGGGGAAGGGAAGAGGAAAAGAAAAAAGGAAGTCGTCCGTTGCAGGAAGACGTTCCCGCAACGGCTAAAGCCGCGGTTGATTTTGCGGCCAGGTACGGCGCGGCTGAAGCCGCGCCCTGTCAAGGGAAACCGAGATCACCACAACGAGGAGGGGCTGGTGTCCCACTTCTCGCGCAAAAGGCGCGCGAGAAATGGGCACCCGGTACTCGCTTCGCTCGGGGCGGACGAGGGCGTCCGGCCCTACATTTTTGACTACTTGGTGAGCTGCCCTATCACTTCGGGCAGGACCGCCGTGCCTTCGGCTCGAACCGCGTCCAGCAGGCCCGGATTCATACCCAGCGCCTTCAGGATAGTCGGAGCCACCTGCGTGGTTGTGGTTGCGGTTGAGACCGTCCGGGGCGCAAAAGTGGGATTGGAGACCAGCATGATCACGTTGGTGTCATCATGCCCGAAACCGCCGTGGTCGCCGATCATCGACGTGCTGCCCGAGTAGGTCACGCCTACGTTCGGCGTCACGATTATGTCAGGAGACCGCGGGTCCTGGCCGGGATCGAGACCTCCAACGTTGTAATTCAGCGCCAAGGTCGGGCCGTAATACATCTCGCCCAGCCCGATCGCGGTCGCGTTCCTCTGCAGGATTTCGACGGCCTCGCTTACGGCAACTCCCTTTTTCAGCCAGAGAACGGAGACGTCGTCTTCAGTGGCGCCGATGCCAGTCGTATTCAGCGGCGACTCGGACCAGGGAATCAGACCTCCCAGAACTGTGGCCGGAGTTCCGGAGCCGTCGGCCACGTAACGCGTCGGGTCAATGGGCGAATCGCCGTGCTTGGCGGTGATGATGACCAGCGTGTCGTTGTAGATGCCGTTGGCGATTAGGGCGTTGACGATCTCGCCGATACACTTGTCGACGTACTCGATTTCCAGCAGCAGCTGTCCGCTGGGAACGGCCGCCGCATTCTCGTAGCCGCCTGCGGCCACGCCGGCTTCGTTCACGGATTGTCCGATGTACACCGACTGGAAGTTCATGCCGAAGACGGCCGGAACCTGTGCCGGCGCTCCAGAATGGGTTTTGCCCACAATCTCATTCATTAGCGCATATACCTTGAGGGCGTCATAGCACTGGATGTTGGCGAAGCTGCCATTCCACGCCCCGGCGCCAATCGTGTCGCGAACCGGGTCGCAGGAAGCGCCTTCCAGAGTCTTTACGCCGGGCAGCGGCACCACCGCCGAACTCACTTCAGGCGAATAGTAGTCATCGAGGCCGTTGCCGCCCGGTCCGCCGACGAACGAGTAGGAAGGATGCTTGTCGATCCAGGCCGTATATCCGCCAGCGGCGTGGATTACGCCAAAAGCGGTGTTCACCCGGATGAAGTTCCAGGGCCAAACTCCCGCGCAACCGGCTTGCGGATTGCGCGACAGCTTCAGCGGATCCAAAGAAGCGATGCCGCCTTCGGTCAGCGCCGCGCCCGGCGCTCCGCCGTTGAGCTTGGAGTCGTCAAGGTCGACGCCCTGATCGTTATCGGTGGTAGTCCCGGTGGGAAGGCCGTAGGGCGTGCACGGTCCGGCTGCCAGGCCGGTGCCGGTTGCCTTGGCCGGAGCGTCGAGCGACCGGTCATAGGCCACGTCGTAGTAAAGGCCGGTCGATTTCGGCGTGCCGCCGGAAGCGATCGCCGCCATTCCGGGGAAAGAGTCTGAGGGCTTGGAGGATTCGGCATTCACGTAGTTGATCCCGGTCTGGCTCAGAGTCGCCATGTTGGGGCAGTAGGGGAATCCGCTGTTTACGCCGGCAATTCCATTGGCGCAGTTGTAGAAATCCACGGCGTGCATGCCGTCGATGCTCAACAGGAGCACATGCTTGATCGGTCCGGAACCGGGAGTTTGCTTTTCAGCTGCGGTTACATAGGTTGACGACGCCAGCGCGATCGCCAACGCAGCTCCAACCAGCGCAATAAGATTTGTTTTCATGTACTACCTCCGCAAGTAGTACGAGTATTAGCCGCGAGCCGCGGCCGAGTGTTACGCATAGGTTAATTCTCGGTGAAATCTCATTCAGGGAAGGGCGAACGAGAGCCGCGTTGCTCGTGGCGTGCCAAAGGTTGCCAACCGAAAGTGGAGGGGGCCCGGTCGATATAGAGAACAACTACCTACAGTAGTTTTTCACGAACAGTTGAACTGTCGTTAACACTCCTGTCATACCGCGTTTCTTACTATCGGCGCAGGAGTTCAATAAAAATGAAAAAGGCACTGACTCTGCTTTCCCTCGCAGCCGTCTGCTCGGTTGGCATCGCAACCGCGCAGGGCAACCCCCCCAATCAACAGAAGATCAAGCGAGTTCTGCTCGTCAGCGTCGACGGCATGCACGCCGTTGACTTCCTGAACTGCGCCAAAGGCATCAGCACCGTAAACGATGGCAAACCCTTTTGCCCGGCCCTGGCGGCGCTAGGTAAGACTGGCGTGAACTACGTTGCGGCCAGCACCACAAAGACTTCGGATTCCTTCCCCGGTCTGATCGGGATCGTTACCGGCGGAAGCCCGGCCTTTACCGGCATCTACTATGATGTCGCCTATGCCCGCAACTATGACGCTCCGGCGAAAACCACCGGCAACGGACTTGGGGCCGGCCCCTGCACCCCCTTCGCGACCCCAACCGGCACCACCAGCGAGTATGAAGAAGGCATCGACATCGACCAGACCAAGGTGAATGGCGGCGCGCCCGGCGCCTCGTTAACCGACGGCGGCATCAATTCGATTGACCCGCAGCGACTGATCCGCGACCCCAATAATGGCTGCAATCCGGTTTGGCCATGGGATTTCGTTCGCGCCAACACCATCTTCAGTGTCATTCATCAAGCCGGCGGATTCGCAGCGTGGTCCGACAAGCACCCCGCATACTCGGCGGTGGCTGCAGGTCTTGGGCCGGTTGCGCTCGACGACTTTTACGGGCCGGAAATCAACTCCAGTGTGATCGGTCTTCCCGGGGTCACGACCCCGCTGGGTGCGTCCTGCTCCAGCATCCGCGACACGGGCGCGGACCTGACGGCATGGACCAACAGCTTTGAGAACATTCAGTGCTATGACACGTTGAAGGTTGATGCGGTTCTGAACTGGATCGATGGCAAGAACCACCTTGGCACGGCTCAAACGCAAGTTCCGACTATCTTCGGGATGAACTTCCAGGCGCTTAGCGTGGGCCAGAAGCTCATCGAGAAGAGCAACAGTCAAACTGGCGGATACCTGGATGCGGCGGGCACGCCGGGCGCCCCATTGCTGACTGAGTTCCAGTTTGTCGACGCCTCGATTGGGGCTTGGGTGAATGAGTTGAAGGCCAAAGGGCTTTATGACTCGACCCTGATCATCATCACTGCCAAGCACGGCCAGTCGCCGATCGATCCCAGCCGTTACGTTTCTCAGCTGATCAACGGTACTTCGCCCGCCACACTGCTCTCTAACGCGGGATTTATCCCGTTCTCTGAATCCACCAACAATCCCACCGGCATTGGACCGACGGAAGACGACGTCTCTTTGATCTGGCTGAAGAACTCGGCCGATACTGACGCCGCCGTCAAAATCCTGGAAGACAATGCCACTCCCGCCGGTATCGAGCTCGGGCAAATCTATTACGGCCCTTCGCTCACGCTGAACTACAACGATCCAACCAAGGATCCGCGTACGCCGGATATCATCGTGACCCCGAACGTTGGTGTTACGTACTCGGGCAGCACCTCGAAACTGGCGGAGCACGGCGGATTCGCCCATGATGACACCAACGTCATTCTGTTGTTGTCCAACCCGTCGTTCCACTCTGAGATGGTTCGCAGTTCAGTCGGAACGGTCCAGGTGGCGCCAACCATCCTGAAAGCCCTGGGACTCAATCCGGCGGCCTTGAATGCGGTTCGCGTTGAAGGAACCCCTGTCCTTCCGGCGTCTCAACTCGGCAACTAACTGCAGGTAGCAGAGGTCACAACTACAGCGGACGCTCTTTCGGGAGCGTCCGCTGTTTTGTTTCGAGCCAGTAAGAACGAGTGGGCCCGCGACAGGAAAGTTCGGTACGCGGATTTCAGCACGTGGCTAGCGTCGAAGTACTCGATTTTCAGTTTGCGGAATCCTAGCGGCCGAGCGGGACGATCAGGATCATGCCGGGGCGGATGGTAGCGATGTTACGGTTGTCGCGTTTGAGGGCGGCGACGGTGGTCCGGTAGGCGTTGGCGATGGAGTAAAGGGTTTCGCCGGTCTTAACTTTGTGGTGAACGATGGTGGCATCGTGCCGCGGCTCGGGGTGGCCGGAATCCGCGCGGGCGACTTCGAGACGCTCGATCTGCGCCAGCTTGGTTGCGGGAGGCTTGGTGGCTGCGGTTTCAGTCTTCGCTCCGGATGACGCGGCGCCAGAAGATCCGGTTGAATGCTTTGGTTGGTGGGCCGAGGCGACTTCCGCTTCATGAGCGCTCGGGCTGATCGGCAGATGCAGGGCCAGGACACGGCGGCCGCTGAGGCTCGAGCCGCGCAGGCCGTTCCAGCGGCGGAGCATCTGCGGCGAGATGCCGAAATTGTCGGCGACGGTTTCGACCGTGTCTCCCTTATGAACTTTGTAACGCGTGATGCGGCGGGCGTAGGTCGCGGCGTCGCTGGTGGGGTGCTTGCCGGGTGCGACCGGAATCACGAGCCTCGCGTCCGCTTCAAGTGCCGGGCTGTCGAGGTGGTTGGTCTCAGAAATCGATTTTGCCGTGGTGTGATACGTGCGCGCCAGCGCGGCCAGCGTGTCGCCGGACTGCACCGTGTGGTAGCGCCACCACAGGCGCATGTCGGCGGGAATCGTGTTGATGGCGGTTTCGTACTGATCGCGCGTTCCGGCCGGCAGGTGCAGTTCGAACTTGCCTTCGCGCGGCGTGGTCAGGCGCAGCAGGCTCGGATTCAAATCCTGCAATTCGGGCGCGCTTGAATTGACGCACTCGGCCACCAGTCGGAGATCGACGGGATAGTTAATCGTGACCGTGTCGTAGTCCGCCGGACGGTCTCTCACGACCTCATCCAGCCCGTACTGCGATGGATTCTTGGTCATGATGGTGACGGCCAGGATGATGGGAACGTAGTTGCGAGTTTCTTTCGGCAACACGTTGCGGCGGTAAAGCTCCCAGAAATCGGCATAACCGGTGCGCTTGACGGCTGCCTGCACTGTGCCCGGGCCTGAGTTGTACGCGGCCATGGCGAGATACCAGTCGCCGAACTGGTTGTAGAGATCTTTCAGGTGATGCGCGGCTGCGCGGGTGGACTTCTCGGGGTCCTGGCGATCGTCGACATACATATTGTGAGAGAGACCGTATCCGCGGGCGCGGCTGGCCATGAACTGCCAGATGCCGCGGGCGCCGACGCGGGAGACCGCAAGCGGATGGAATCCGGATTCGGCCTGCGCCAGGTAAATCAGATCCTGCGGGACGCCTTCGTCCTTCAGCGTCCGGACGATCATGTCGTGGTAGCGGCCCGAGCGGATGAAAGCGCGCTCGAAGACGCCGCGTCCACGACCCGAAAAGTAGCTGATGTAGCCGGCGACCTGGTCGGTCATCATCAGCGGCAGGTCGGAGTGCGTATTCTTGATCTCGGCTTCGGCTTTTGCTTTGGTGCCGGCGTCGGCGGCGGGAGTGAGGTCGTTGGTCTGGTCGATCGGCGCGGGCTCCGATTTCTGCTGCGGTTCTTGCTGTGTATCCTGCTGAGCTGCGTCTTGTTGCTGGCTCTCGGTGTCGCCGCCCAAGCCGTTTAGGTTGAGCTGGTCGACGCCAGCCACGATTCGATCGAATTCTTTGCCCAGACGCTCGTCGGAGCGGATGTCGAAGTTGCTGCCGAGCAGCGCGTTAAAGGCGTTGTCGAAATTCTTCTTGGCGGCGTCGGTGTTGCCTGCCTGGTAGTTGGCGAGGCCGGCCTGATATTCCTTTTCAACGCGGGCGACCAGATCGGCGATGGCGTCAGAGCCCGGCGTTGATTGCGCCGGCGAATTTGCTTCGGCCGGGGCCGGAGTTTGAGCTTCCTGATTCGCGGTCGGAGCGGGCGATGACGCTACAGCCGCCGACCCGGGGGCGGCTTTCGATCCGGATGAATTGGACGGCGTTGGATTTGGCGTCTTCTGGCTTGTCGCGTTCTGGCTTATCGCGGGCGCTGTCGTGGGAGGCAGTAGCGAGACCGGGCGCTGCGCCGTCTGGCAGGAGCAGGCCGCTAAAAGCAGAGCGGCAAGCGCGGTCGTCCGAACATAGAGGTTGGCTAATCGCATATTTCTCTATGAGATGCGTGTGTCTCCCTGGGCCTCGCCCGCCGAAGTCTATCCGAAATCGTACTCGGCGAAGGCGTTGCGGTCAACCGACGAAAGAATGCCCGCGCGGTTACTTTGGGCACCAGCGGTCAACGTTACCAGACCCCGGAATTTTGTCCCTCTGTTAGATGCCACGTTTTTTGCCCGCAGTTGGCCGAGGTCGGGAACCGAAGGTCTGAGCCGTCCGTAGGGTAGGATGTTGAGCCTCGGGCCCACATGGTTGAGCAGCGAGATCGTCGAAAACGGGATCGTTGGAACAAGGAGTGGAAGCAAGGAAGAGGAATGCAATGGAAGAGCGCCTCGGGCAAAGGAAGAATCCGTCACGAGCCGACACGGCGACGCTGGTGGGGATCGCGGCCGCGGTGGCGCTCGTTCACGTGATGACCAACGGCCGCTACGGTTTTCATCGCGATGAGTTGCAGTTTCTGATCGACGCGCGGCACCTGGATTGGGGGTTTGTGGCATATCCGCCGTTCACGCCGTTTGTGGAGCGGGTGAGCTTGCAGATTTTCGGCCTGTCGTTGGTTGGGCTGCGCCTGGCTTCGGTGATCGCGCAGGCCGCGGCCGTGGTGGTGACCGGGCTCATGGCTTGGGAACTCGGCGGCGGACGGCTGGCTCAGGCAACGGCTGCGTTGGCGGTCGCGCTCTCCCCCCTGCCTCTGTTTGAAGGGACGGAATTCCAGTACACGACCTTCGACTATTTGTGGTGGGTGCTGATCGCGTACTTCGTAATTCGGATGCTGAAGACGGACGATCCGCGCTGGTGCCTGCCGATTGGCGCGACCATCGGTTTGGGCTTCATGACGAAGTATGCCATCGGATTCTATGTGGCCGGGATTGTCGGCGGGTTGGTGCTCACGTCGGCGCGAAAATTTCTGGCGAGTAAGTGGTTCTTGGCAGGAATTGCGCTGGCGTTGCTGATCTGTCTGCCGAACCTGTTGTGGCAGGCGCGCCATGGATGGATCTCGTGGCACTTCCTGCAGCATATTCACAGGCGCGACGTGGGCGAGGGACGCGCCGATCATTTTCTTACCCGACAATTCTGGCTGTGCACCAATCTTTTCTCGACGCCGCTATGGCTGGCCGGGCTGATTTTTTATTTTCGCGACCGCCGCTATCGCATGCTGGGCTGGATGTACGTGATCCCGCTGGCGCTTTTCATGATCGGCAAGGGACGCGACTATTACATGGCCGCGGCTTATCCCATGCTGATGGCGATGGGCGCTGTGGCCGGAGAGCGCTGGGTGGCGGGCATGTCGCGAATCTGGCGGCTCTCGATTGCCGGAGCGCTGTACTCCGGAATTCTCGCCTACGGGATGCTGATGTGCGCCATTCTGGTTCCGCTGGCTTCGAGCGGGCCGCTGCGGGATTTCGCGTTGAGGAACAGCGGCGATCTGCGCGAGGAGATTGGCTGGACTGAACTGGTCAAGAGCGTCGCCGACATTCGCGATTCGCTGCCCGCCGAGCAACGCCAGAACGTGGGCGTGCTGGTGGGAAATTACGGCGAAGGCGGCGCAATTGAAATTTTAGGCCCGGCGTATCATCTGCCTCCGCCGGTCATGCTTACGAATTCGGGCTGGCTGCGCGGATATCCCACGCCGCCGCCGTCAACGCTGATCGTGCTCGGATGGTCGCAGGAGCAATTGGACCGCGAGTTTACTTCATGCCGCGTGGCGGGGCACAACGAGAATCCGTCTGGAATCAAAAATGAGGAGAGCGAAGATCATCCCGATATTTACCTCTGCGGCCCGCCGAAAAAGCCGTGGGCCGAGTTCTGGGAAGATAATCAGCGGTTTGGATGAGGGTGGGTCTTCGCCGAGGAAGTCAGGATCACGAATCATTCAGAATTCAGAATTCAAAATCCCCACGCTAGTCGCAAAAAACGCGACTAGGATGGGCCACCCGGCGGCGCCGCAGCCCGCGGATGATGGGCGCTGCTCACGCGGAGCTTTGCTCCGCGGGGCGGACGAGGGCGTCCGCCCAACACGAACTTCATTCCCGGCGCAGCGTTTCTGCTGGATCTTGTAGAGCGGCGCGGCGGGCAGGCAGCGCTATGGCCAGCAAGGCCGGCGCGAGCAGTAGCAGGGCAGAGCCGAGCAGGACCACCGCGGACGTGGAATGCGCGCCGTAGAACCGCGATTGGAAGGCATAGCCGGTGGCGACGGCGCAGGCCAGTCCCAGGATCGTGCCCGCCATCAGCCAGCGTCCCTCTTCATAGAGCAGCAGGTGGACGACTCTCTCTCGCGATGATCCCAGGGCGAGACGAATGCCGATCTCTTTTTCGCGCAACGAGACTTCATAGGCCAGCAGCCCGTAGGTTCCGAGGATTGAAAGAAAAAGCGCGACCGCGCCGAACGCCATCGCGACCTGCATCAGGAATATTCGTTCCGAGACTTCGCTCGACATTTCTTCGGACATGGTCTCGAAGCCGAAGATCCTGGCCTCCGGAAACTCAGTGCGGAGCTTCGTTCTGGCCGCATTTTTCAGCAAGGCAGGGTCGCCGCTTACGTTAAGAATGAATCGG
>Ga0308309_10001840_pt1 | contig 12615 bp, 11 predicted proteins | sample HubBroMetageWFT5_FD_192491 | JGI IMG/M metagenome (GOLD analysis project Ga0308309, IMG submission 192491) | Warmed and freeze-thawed soil microbial communities from the Hubbard Brook experimental Forest, New Hampshire - Hubbard Brook CCASE Soil... | ecosystem: Environmental > Terrestrial >...
TTCCACCGCGCGAGCCAGCAACGCCAACGGCGTTGCCAGCAGCGCGACAATCACGAGAATAGCTTGGGTCCGACGCATCGCCAAAAACTCTACCACAGCCGCCCGCGCTCGGTAAACCGCAACCCACGCTCGCGCCGTGGGTCATCGCTGCCTGCGATTTGCGCCCACAAATATATCGCGGTACGCTGGCAACATCGTGCTCCCGTTCAAACTAATCTACGACCACCGCTACGACCTGAACCTCGGCGACCACGTCTTTCCCTCACAAAAGTACCGCCTGGTTTACGAACGCCTCTTGCACGGCGGAATCGCGCAAAGCAGCGATTTCCTGTCCCCTCAGCCAGCGAAAGGCGAAGACGTCCTCCGCGTCCACACCCCCGAGTACGTCCGCAAACTGAAAACCGGCTCGCTCTCCTACGCCGAAGTCCTGCAACTCGAAGTCCCGTACTCGCAGGAATTAATCGAGGCCTGCTGGCTGGCCGCAGGCGGCTCGATTCTCGCCGGACAAAAGGCCCTGCAAGACGGCTGGTGCGCGAATATCGGCGGAGGGTTCCACCACGCCTGCCCAGATCATGGCGAAGGCTTCTGCGTTATCCACGACGTAGCCATCGCCATCCGCCGCCTGCAACACGACAAAGCAATTGAACGAGCAATGGTCATAGACACTGACGTGCATCACGGCAACGGCACCGCCACAATTTCCGCCACCGACAAGAGCGTCTTCACGCTTTCAATCCACCAGCTGCGTAACTATCCGTTCGTCAAGCCGCCATCCACAATGGACATCGATTTACTAGACGGCGTAGGTGACGAAAGTTATCTCGCGCTCCTCGACGAACATTTGCGCAAAGCATTCTCTGATTTCACGCCGCAAATTGTTTTTTACGTCGCTGGAGCCGACCCCTACCGCGAAGATCAGCTGGGCGGCCTGGCGTTAACGATGGAAGGCCTGGCCCGCCGCGATGCCCTGGTAATGGATTACGCCCGCAAAAATAAATGTCCGCTGGTAATCACCCTCGCAGGAGGCTACGCGCGCCGCGTGGAAGACACCGTGGCAATCCACGTAGGCACGATCGTCGCAGCCCGCGATGCAGCAGGGAAGAAAGCCGTAGGAAGCTGATCCTCAGCCGCACCGCAACACGGAGAGGGATCCTTCGCTGCGCTCAGGATGACGGCCGAAAGGCAAAACTGCGTCAGAGTTGTCAGGGCGCCGCCGTCGATGGCGTAGAACCGACCGCTGCCTGAATTCCATTCGTAAGATTCTCCGAAAATCCCTCCGGCGGATATCCGTTAATCCGATAAGTAATCCTCCCCGCGCGATCCACAATCAAAACCGTCGGCAAAGACTGCACCTTCACAAACTCATCCAACCCGTCCGCATAAACCACCGGCACATCCCACTTCTCGTGGCTCAGAAATGGCTCAACCAGCGTTTCATCCTCATCCGTATTCACCGCGTAAAAAACAATCTCGCCATTTCCCGCATAATTTTTAGCCACCTGCACAAACTGCGGCTCCAGCTCCCGGCACGGTCCGCACCAAGTAGCCCAAAAACTCAGCACCAGAACTTTTCCGCGCACACCCGCCAGCGGCACAGCACTGCCATCCAATTTGCGCAGCGCAAACGCGTAAACGTCCTTAGCATTTTTATTCCCGGCCGCCGGACCAGCCGCACCCGCGCCCACAGCCGGAACCGCGCCCAGCAAATCATATTGCGCCAGCACCGCCGCGCCCAAGCCGTCTTCGCTCCCATGCAACTGCCGCCACACATTTCCCAACCGCTTGCGAATTTCGCGCCGGTTCACCTTCCCCACCGCCCCATCTTCCGGCAACACAAACGCCAGCAAATATTCCTGCGCCGCCGTCGCGTAGTCCCGCCGCATCTCCGCGATCTCCCCCAGCTGTTCCGCGGCGACGGCATTGCGTTGCACCACATAGCTCATGCGCAGATCTTTTTCGGCCGCGACATCATGATGCTGTGATTTTTCAATCTGCCCGCGCAGATTGTAGAGCGCAGCGCGCAGGTCGTCGTGATGCTGCTGCCATTCCGCCGGCGAAACGCGCGGAGGCTTTTCCGCCGCCGTGGTTTTATCAATGCGGTCCAGCACGCGGCTCACGTAGCCGGACGCGCGCGTCAAACTGGCATCGTCTCCCTGCTTCTGCAGCAGGCCGACGGCCAACATCATGATTTCAGAATCGTCCGGACGTAGCGCAATCAATTCTTCGGAATATTTCAGCGCGCAAGCGTCGTCCTGCACCTGCTCGCAGGATTCCACCAGCGCGCGAAACACTCCGGCCTTTCTCGGCGCGTCCGGAAAACGTTGCAGATAACGCTCCAGATTGCGCACCAGCGCCCCGCGATCGTTGCCCGCATCCGCGATCGCTTTTTGCAGCTCCATTTCAGGGTCCGCGTCTTTCTTCGAAATGGCGTCAGAGGGTGTTTTGGCCGCACTCGCGGGCGGCGGAGCGTTCTGCGCGCGCACACACCACGCCCCAGCAAAAAATATCCCGGAAATCAACAGCAGCAAGAAACGGCGGCGGATTGCAATCAAACTTACACGCGCGGTCGGCGATGACAACTAAACCCTCTCAGACTGGTCGCTGTCGCTACACTCAAAACGCAATTCTAGCGCGAAAGCGCAAATCCAAGCGGGGATTTACGAACGTCAATCACTTCAGTGACACGCTCCCAGAAGACGTCTGCACCTCCACGCGCGCTTTCCCGTCGCCCAGCCGCGCGCGCAGTTCGTGTTTTTCCGTAGTCCCTTCCATCACGATAGGAATCGCCGCATCAATGTCCCCGGAATTCGATCGCGCCATCAAGCGAAAGCTCGCGGACGGTGAAACCCGCAGCACCACGTCGCCCGAACTGGTGTGAATATCCCAGTAATTCGATCCGGCGGGATTTCCCTCGATCACCACATCGCCCGAAGCAGTGCGCAAGCGAATATCCGCTGACGCGCCCCTGATCGTAATGTCTCCGCTTCCCGTGCTGGCTTCCACGGCGTCGGCGGGATTGTTGATCTCCATGTCGCCCGAGCCGCTGTGCAGCCGCACCTGGTTGTGCACGCTGTCGAGCGTGATATCGCCCGAACCACTCGTCGCTTGCACCTGCCCTTGCACCCGCGTCAGATGTATTTCGCCGCTCCCGGTCAGCGCCTGCACGTCGGCAGTGATGTTCGCAGCCGTGATTGCTCCAGAACCCGAAGTGAAATTCGCCGGGCCTTTGATGCCCTCCACTTCCACGTCGCCCGAGCCGGTAGCCGAGTGAATTTCGGCATCGGCTGGCACAACGATCGTGTAATCAATGGACGCGCCGCTGTTGCTGTGCGAGCCCGACCCTCCGATGCGGATCAGGTTGCCCTCCTGCGACACTGGAGGATTCGCTTCAAGCTGATGCACCCGTTCCTGGCTGCCTTTTTCAGACCATCCATGTGCCTGAATTTCCCCGTGCACGCGCACTTCGCCCGGAGTTCCGGTGCTCACGTGCGAATCGCCACTGCCGTTGGTGAGTTCAATGCGGACCGGTCCATTCACCGCGAACGTTTTGTCGAACGTTCCCTCAGCGCTGGGCTCCGTTCTGCATCCCACCAAGAGCAAAGTCACGCACGCCGCCACGAGCAACGCGATGCGTGACGCCGCCGAGATCCAACCGAATTCGTGTGAGCGCTTCATCGTGTGTGTTCGCCGTTTAGGGGCAGGCTTCTCGGGCGGGCCCAATTGCAGCGCCCGGCCACCCTTCCTACCAGAGATATACGAGAAAGCGCAACCAGAAGTTCCCACGCGGAAGACGGTTTCAACACAGCCGTCACTTGATCTTCAGAAGGGAATTGAGCGAACCTTGCCGGTAACCTTCCAAGTCCAGAGTAACAAACGAAAATCCGGCGCTCTTCACGCCCTCGGAAATCTTGCGCGAAATCTCCGGATCAAATCCCCGCGCCAGTTCTTCCGGCGCGATTTCAATCCGCGCCAGCTCGCCGTGTGCCCGCACGCGAAACTGCCGAAATTCCAGCGCGCGCAAAACGGCTTCCGCCCGATCGATTTTCTCGAGCAGCTCCGGCGTCACTGCGGTACCGTAGGGCACGCGCGACGAAAGACAAGCCGAAGCCGGGCGATTCCACGAAGCCAATCCAGCCCGCTGCGAAAGAAAACGTATCTCAACCTTATAAAGCCCCGCATCCAGCAGCGGAGCCAGCACGTGATGTTCGTGCGCCGCGCGATGCCCGGGCCGGAAATCGCGCGTGTCGTCCGCGTTGATTCCGTAAGCGAGCGCCGCGAACTCACGCCCGCGCGCCAGCGCATCCATCTGATCGAACAGCTCGTCCTTGCAGTGATAGCAGCGGTCGGCATTATTCGCGACGTACAGAGGATTTTCGAGCTCGTGCGTTTCGATAAATTCATGACGCAACCCGGTTGCGGCAACAAAAGCCTCAGCCTGCTCGCGGTCATGTCGCGAAAAACTTGCAGACAGCGCCGTAATCGCGAGCGCACGCTCGCCGAGCGCCTGCTGTGCCGCCCACGCCAGATACGCAGAATCAGCCCCGCCGGAAAACGCCACCAGCACCGATTCCACTCGCCGCAGCGCAGCAAATAAATTTTCCTGCTTGGCGAGCGCATGCGCTGCATCTAGCGCCGGAGCCGTGGCGGTAGCAGCCGCAGTCGTAACCCTCGGGAATTGTGAAGCGTTAGACATAGACGAGCCAGTATAACCGAATTCCACCTACTGAAAATCCAGCAGCACATCCACGCGCGCGTTCTGCGGATCCACCTGCAAAAACTTCCCAATCTTGTCGTAATGCACCGGCAGTCCCACGAACGCAGCCTTAATCCCGGTGTTCACGAAATCGTCGTAAATACTTTTATCGAACACGGCGCCAGGCGCGATGCTCCACGCTTTCTTCAATCGCCGCTCGCCCTCGATCGAGAGTCCCGTGAGCACCAGTTTTCCCATGTGATACTGCGGCCCTTCGTTCACGTCCGCCACGTACGTCACGCGCTTGGTCTGCTCGTCAAATTGCGGCGTGGGATTCAAACCCGCGTCCAGATATCCCAGTTGCGCGTACGCCGCCCGCGCCGTTTCCCACAGCGATTGGATTTTATTTCCGTCCGCGGGCTCGCCGGGTAGCAGCGCGGAAGATTTATTCAGATCCTGCGCCGAAACTGAATCGTTCCCCTTCCACTGCACGCCGCCCCACGCATAAGCAACACCGGGATTGACCGGCGCTGCAACAATCAGCTGCCCAGAAAGCGGGCTCGTGGGATTCGCCGCAAAATGCGCCACCGGCTCGCCGAACTGGACCTTCAAGTACGCGCGCGCCAGATACGCCGGGCGCACTTGCTCGAATTCGAAAAGTTCTACGCGGCTCCGCGAATACGGTTTGCCGATCAGATCCGGCAAGCGCTCCTGCACCACGTGATCGTTCTGCGCCAGCGCATCCGAAAAATCCACCTTCTGGATCGTCAGGTCCGCGTTCTCCACGCGAAATTCCTGCACGCTTTGATTGTTAAAAGGATGCGCGATCAATTCGTGCGACACGTGCGCGTGCACGTTCCGGGTATCGAGCAGTTTTTCCAGCGCTGCGGATATCGCGTCTAGCACCGTGCCTTTCGACGGCGCTCCGCCGTCGAACAAAATTCCCGAAGCTCTCAGCCCGGCGGATAATTCCTCGTCGCTGAACCACGGAAAATTATCGAACGTCACCGGCAGCGCCGGCCCGTCCGAAACCTGATAGGTGACTTTGACGCCGCCCAGGACCGTCGCGAATTTGTATTGGATATCGGTAAAAAGGCCCAGCGCGGCCAGTTTGTCCGCCGCTCCTTGCAATTCCTCGCGGCCGACGGTCGCGCCGGGATGCAGGCCGATCACCGCCGCTATCTGCTCCGAAGTAAATCGCATCGAGCCCGCAAACACCACGGAATCCAGCCGCGCCGTTCCCGGACGAGCATTTTGCGGCAGTGCCTGAACCCGCGAAGCGGACAACGGTGTGAAGACTGTGCCCAGCAAGAGACACGCGAGAATGAGCGATGAAACCTTGTGGAAGACGTGGTAGCGCATCATCTCGTAATTCTAGAACACAGAAACCGTAAGGGGAACCTGCGAATTGCAAACAACAAGAAGAATCAGAAGAAAAGCCGAGCCGTTTCGCTATTCCACGGTCACGGATTTGGCCAGGTTGCGCGGCTGGTCCACGTCGCAACCCCGCCGCACCGCGATGTGATAAGCCAGCAACTGTAGCGGCACAATCTCCAGAATCGGCGCGAGCAATTCCGGCGCGGTCGGCACCTCGACGACGTGATTGGCAATCTCGCGCACCTGCCGGTCGCCTTCCGTAACCACCGCGATCACAATTCCGTCGCGCGCCTTCACTTCCCGCATGTTCGAAACGGTTTTCTCGTAGCGCATCATCGAAGCCGGATCGGATTCGTCGCGCGTCGCGATCACCACCACCGGCAGGTTCTCATCAATCAGCGCGTTCGGCCCGTGCTTCATTTCACCCGCCGGATATCCCTCTGCATGAATGTAAGAAATTTCCTTCAGCTTCAGCGCGCCTTCCAAAGCGATGGGGTAATGAATGCCGCGCCCGAGATACAGAAAATCAGTATGGCGAAATAACAGCCGTCCCAACTCCTCCATCTCCGCGTCGTGCTGCAAAATCGTTTCAATCTTGTGCGGAACCCGCGTCAGCTCCTGCATCAACTTTCTCGCAGCCGCGGCAGTCTGCTTGCCGCGCACTTGCGCGAGGTATAGCGCGGTCAGCATCAGCGCCGCCAATTGCCCCGTAAACGCCTTCGTGGACGCAACGCCAATTTCCGGCCCTGCGTGCGTGTGAATCGTTCCATTGGCCTCGCGTGTCAACATCGAACCCACGACATTGCAAATCCCCAGAATCTTCGCGCCCTTCTGCCGCCCTTCCCGCTGCGCCGCCAAAGTGTCCGCGGTCTCGCCCGATTGGCTTATGGCGATCACCAGATGATGTTTATTGACGATCGGATCGCGATAGCGAAACTCGCTGCCGTAATCTACTTCCACCGGTAGCTGCGCCAGCCGCTCGATCATGAATTTCCCCGCCAACGCCGCGTGCCAGCTCGTTCCGCACGCGATAATTTTCACACCTTCAAAATTGCGGAATTCCTCCTCGCTGATATCCATCTGGTCCAAAAACACTTTACCGGTGTCCTGCGAAATTCTTCCAAGCAAGGTGTCGCGAACCGCGCGCGGCTGCTCGAAAATTTCCTTCTGCATGAAATGCTTGAACCCGCCCTTCTCCGCCATGATAGGATCCCAGGTCACGCGCTGCGGCTTTCGTTCGACGGGGTGCCCCTGGAAATCCATCACGCAAACGCCCTGCGGCGTCAGTACCGCTAGTTCGCCATCGCCCAGAAAGAAAACGCTGCGAGTGTGCTGCAGAATTGCGGGAATGTCGCTCGCCACGAAAAATTCCTTTTCACCGAGGCCGATCACAATCGGCGGACCCATCCGCGCCGCCACAATCTTCAAAGGATCCCGCGTCGAAAGCGCCACTAGCGCAAACGCCCCGGTCATTACTTTCACCGACTTCAGCACCGCAGCTTCCAGCGATGCGCCGTCAGAATATTTCTCGATCAGGTGCGCAATAATCTCGGTGTCGGTCTCGGTGACGAATTTATGCCCTTCGGCAATCAGCTGGTGCTTCAGTTCCAGATAATTCTCGATAATTCCGTTGTGCACCACTACAATCTCGCCGCTGCAATCGCGGTGCGGGTGCGCATTCTCTTCCGTAGGGCGCCCATGCGTGGCCCAGCGCGTGTGCCCGATTCCATATACGCCTTCCAGCGGCGTCGCGCGAATGGACTCCTCCAGGTTGTGCAACTTTCCGGGCGCGCGCCGAATTTCCAGCTTGCCGTCCTTCTGCACCACCGCGATCCCGGCCGAATCGTAGCCACGATATTCCAGCCGCTTCAGCCCATCCAGAATCAGCGGCACCACGGGTTTCGTGCCAATGTAACCAACTATTCCGCACACGCGATTTTGCTCCTGGAAGCTGCCTTGGGATCGAAGCTACAAACAGCTGGCCTATGACAAGGTTAGCACATCAGCTAAATCAGGCAACGGAGACTCCCCGCAGCAAGTGCGGCAGGTGCTACGTTGAAAGGGAAAGTGGAAGGCGCGGGAAGCAACAGTCCCTCAGAATCTTTGTCGCAACGCTGAAGCCAAGACCTACGAAGACTATGGAGTTGCCCGTCGTCCGGTTTTTCTATCGGCGCGCGGCGAAGAAATCCTTCAACACGGCTGCAGCGTCTTCGGCCAGGATGCCGGCGGTGACTGCGACGCGATGGTTCAGCTGCGGATGATCCAGCACCGCGAAGCACGAATGCACCGCGCCGCCCTTGACGTCGTCCGCGCCGTAGACAAGACGGGCGATGCGGGACTGGATCATGGCGCCGGCGCACATGGCGCATGGTTCGATGGTTACGTAGAGAGCAGCGCCCGTCAGGCGATAATTTCCGAAACGCTTTGAGGCTTCGCGCAGCGCGAGAATTTCGGCGTGCGCCGTGGGATCGCAATCGGCGATGGTGCGGTTTCCAGCGCGCGCGATGATTTCATCGTTCAGCACTACAACCGCGCCGATCGGCACTTCGCCGCGCTCGGCTGCAGCGCGCGCTTCGTCCAGCGCGGCCTGCATGAAGCGTACGTCATGGTTGGCGACAGGAACATTGTTATCGCTCGCGCTCATTTTTGGCAGAATAACATGGAACCCACGCGCCTACCTGCACGTCACAACCGTGGCGGATCTTTCACCAAGTGTGCGGCTCAGTTACCAACTCATACGTAAATCGAGAATGATAATTACTTCAGCGTTTGCAGGTTCCACAAGGAAGCGGCGGCGCGCTCCAACGAATCAGGATCTCGGGAAAGCAGCTTGCGTCGCTCGCTCGCGCCGCGGGAACGGCGCGACTTGCCTGGCGATTCTGTCGTTGCTCGCGGTGAGCGGATGCGCAGCTGTAAAAGTGAAGCTGGGAATGCGGGTTTACCTGGCCAAAGTTCAGGTCACCGCCATGACGGCCAACTTGCCGAACGGCCCAGCCATCGCGCCAGGAGAAAAATCGCCGCTGGTGGTGCAGTTCACGCAGCCGGACGGGAAGATGTTGCTGACGGAGGGAAAAGGCAAAGGGAAGGTGATGTGGCAGGACCTCACGGTGACGCCGACGGTGGTGACGGCCAACAACAAGGGCGCGCTGACCCTTGCTCACGATCCCCGGTTGAGTGACGGCAAGACGGCGCACGTGACCATCACTGTACCCAGCCATCCGGACCTGAAAGCGGACCTCGATATTCCGATTACCTATGATTACAACTTCGTTTCGCATTTTGACGGCGCTCGCGGCAGCGACGGCTTGAGCGGCAGCGATGGAATGGCCGGCTCGTCCGGCAGCACGGGTTCCACCGATCCGAATAATCCTTCGCCGGGCGGAGATGGCGGGAACGGGACCAATGGTGGCGACGGCGGCGACGGCGGAAACGGTGGGAACGCGCCGCCAGTGCAAGTTCGAGTGACGCTGCGGGCTGGCGCGCATCCGTTGTTGCAAGCAAGCGTGGCCGCGGCGGGGAAGACGCGCCTGTACCTGATTGATCCGCGAGGCGGCGCACTGATGGTGACCGCGGATGGCGGGCCTGGAGGTTCGGGTGGAAGAGGCGGGCGCGGTGGCGCGGCAGGCTCCGGCGGTATTGGCACGCCCAACGGAAATAGCGGAATGGCGGGCTCGGACGGGCGAAATGGATTAGATGGCTCGTCGGGAAGAGGCGGCAGCATCACGGTGACATACGATCCGCAGGTGAAGCCCTACTTGAACATAATTCACCTGTCGAATAAGGGCGCTCCGGCGCCCGCATTTAACGAAGCGCCAGTCGCGCCGCTGTGGTGAGGCGCGGCAGGCGTCTATTGACATCCACCAGCAGGGAAGTCACAATCCACGCGATGAGAGAACTTCTGCGGCGTGTCTTTCTGGTGGACCTCTTCAAGGGTATGTGGGTCACGTTTCGCTATCAGGCGCCGAAGAATATTTACACCGAGCAGTATCCCCAGGAACGGCCGATGGTGGCGGAGCGCTATCGTGGCGCGCCGCGGCTGAACATGAATCCGGAAACCGGCGAGTCGTTGTGCATTTCGTGCAATTTGTGCGCGTTGGCTTGCCCGGAGAATTTGATCGTCGTCGGTTGGTTGCGCGACGATGCCACCCGCCGCAAGGTTCTTACCACTTTCACGTACGATACTTCGCGCTGCATGTTCTGCGGCTTGTGCGAAGACGCTTGCCCAACCGATTGTCTGGAATTGACGCAGGATTTCGAAATGGCCAGTTACAGCCGCGAAGGCGCGATTTGGGATCGCCATCGCCTGGAAGCTGGGCCCACGCCGACGCACTACACCCGCTAGTAATTCAATCAGCGCTGTTGACCTCTTCGGTACGATGCGTTGGTGTACTCAACGTTCTGCGGTACGATTCGCTATAGTTTAGACAATCCTCGGAGGTCGAAGATGATGAAACGCTGCGCGTTTGCGGTCCTCGCCTGTTTGTTGTTTGCGTCAATCAGCTTTGCCCAACAGAGCGCCGCCGATGCGCCGGCCTCGAAAGAGGACATCGAGAAATACCTGGACACGATGCATGCTCGCGACCTGGCGGTTTCGACAATGAACGCGATGAGCAAGCAGATGCATCAAATGATTCATGCCCAGCTGGAAAAGCAGCCGAACCTGCCGCCCGATTTTGAGGCGCGCATGGACAAAACGATGGACGACATGATCAAGGAATTTCCGATGGACGATGTGATAAAGGCAATGGTTCCCGCGTATCAGCGGCACCTGACCAAAGGCGCACCGCGTTTTATTCGACGCCCACTGGACAGAAAGTTCTGAAAGAAATGCCGGCGATGACCGCGGACGCCATGCAATCGGCATCGGGAGTGATCCAAAAGATGATGGCGAAGATGCAGGAGCGGTTGCGGAGCGAGATGGCTCAATTGCAAAAGGAAAGCGACGGCGATTCCAAACCCCAACCGCAATCTGCGCCGAACTGAATCTCTCTTGTTTGCTGGCCAGCGGAAATCGCCTGTGCTGCTCGCTGCGAAGCGGTGGCTAAGCCGCAGCCTTCAGCGCTGCAGGATGAATCGGTTGTCTTCGTCCTCGAAGTACGCCAGCTTTCCTGGCACGCACGAAATGAAAGTCCCCATCTGACGGCCGATCGTTTCTTCCAGCGCGGTTTCCAGGTCCATCTCCTGACCGTCCAGCTGGCTATATTCCGAAATGACCCAACATTTGGGACCAGCGCCCTCGGCAACAAGGAGATTCTGGAGCGAGGCCGGATTCGATTGGTTGCCAGGGACGCGGTGCGCAAACCTGGGATCCAGATGTTTGAAGTGGGCGAGTCCGGCGACAAATTTCGCCCTTCCTTTTGGGCTTGTCAGAAACTCTAGATACCTCTCCCGCTTGGTGGGAAGTATGAACGCCTTTATCACTGCTTCTTCGTGATCCATGGGAATCGATACTAACGTGGACCCGGTGGGTCGTCTAGCGGCGCCGATCGTCAGCGTTGAACTGCAAACCGCTGGCGGTCTGAAGACCGCCGCTACGAAACCTTTCCTGTTATGTTTTGCCCTCCCACTTGCCACGTTATAAGATGACGCGTTTGATTTTGTCGGTTGAGGGCTGATGGAACTACGCAAAGATCCGATCACACGCAGTTGGGTGGTGGCGGGGCATCCGGAACGGGATAAAGTGCGGGCGGATCCTTGCCCGCTGTGCCCGGACAATCGCATCGAGATACATTCGCTGCTAGATTTGCCCGCGGGCGGGCCGTGGCAAGTGCGGGTATACCCGCATTTTCGGCCATTGTATCGCATCGAAGGCGATCCGGGGCGCACCGCCGAAGGTATCTACGACCGCATGGCCGCGGTGGGTGCGCATGAAATCGTGGTGGAAACGCCGGAGCACACGCGGACACTCGAGCGGATGAGTGACGAGGAAATCGAGCGGGTGCTGGATGCGTGGGCGCGACGCATCTCGGACCTGAAACGCGACGCGCGTTTCAAATATGTGACCGTGTTCAAGAACCAGGGCGCGCAGGCGGGCGAAGAATGGCCGCACGCACATTCGCAGATCACCGCGACTACTTTTGTGCCGCGGCGGATTTTGTACGAGTTGCGTTCGGCGCGCGAATGGTATCGCGACCGCGAGCGCTGCGTTTTCTGCGACATTCTGCGTCAGGAGATGCGCCAGGCGAAGCGCATGGTGGATAACGCCGGAGATTATCACGCGCTGTGCCCTTACGCTTCGCGCGTGCCTTACGAAATATGGCTTTTGCCGCGCACGCACAATCACCAATTTGAAGCGCCGCTGCCGGGAGAAAATCGGAGGCACCTAACTGCGTTGCTGGGACGCACGCTGCGGCGCCTGCTGCAGGTTGCGCCAGGCTATCATTTAGTGGTGCACACGGCGCCGAACACGCTGCAAACCAAAGGCGAGCTGCGCGAATACTGGCGCAGCATCGCGGAAGATTATCACTGGCACATCGAGATTCTGCCGATCGTCGAGCAGCGCAGCAAGTCCTACAGCATCAAGGAAGTTTATTTCAACGGGACTC
>Ga0308309_10001841_pt1 | contig 12613 bp, 11 predicted proteins | sample HubBroMetageWFT5_FD_192491 | JGI IMG/M metagenome (GOLD analysis project Ga0308309, IMG submission 192491) | Warmed and freeze-thawed soil microbial communities from the Hubbard Brook experimental Forest, New Hampshire - Hubbard Brook CCASE Soil... | ecosystem: Environmental > Terrestrial >...
CGCAGTCGCTTCCGCGGGGTTGCACGGACAAAGATGGGATTGAATACAGCATCGGGGCGTTGACTGTTGCAAGTAATGGGCCTCTCAGCGCCACCATCGCACTCAACTTGGCCCGCTGTGGCACACTGAATTACCGCATCCGGAGCAACCGGCGCGCGTAGCATTCGATCTGGAGTTTCGAGCATGTTGGGACTGAGTGAAGTCGCAAACCACATCGTGCAGTCGACGATTCGCACCATGTCGGTGGAGTGCGAAAAAGTTGGCGGCGTCAATCTGGCACAGGGTGTGTGCGACACCGAGGTTCCATCGGTTGTACGTCGCGCAGCCGAGGACGCGATTGAGGCGGGATACAACCAGTACACTCGCGCCGATGGCATCGCACCATTGCGCGAGGCGATTGCGAAGAAACTTCAGCGGCAGAACGGCATTACGGCTGATCCAGAGACGGAGATTCTTGTGACCTCTGGTGTCACCGGAGGATTCGATTCGGCGTGCCGTGCGCTCTTGAACCCGGGCGATGAAGCCGTGCTGTTTGAGCCATACTACGGTTATCACTACGCGACGCTGATAGGTCAGTATTGCAAACCTGTACTGGTGTCCCTTGATCCGCCCGACTATCCGCTGGTGGCCGATCGGCTGGCGGCGGCGATCACTTCGAAGACGCGTGGCATCGTGGTGAACACGCCTGCGAACCCTTCGGGCAAGGTGTTTTCGATTTCAGAGCTCGAGCAGGTCGCTGCGATCGCGCGCCATCATGATCTGTTCCTGTTCACTGACGAAATCTATGAGCACTTTGTTTACGATGGCGAGCGCCACATCAGTCCTGCATCGCTGCCTGGGATCGCCGACCGCACGATAACCATTTCAGGATTCTCGAAGGTCTTCAGCATCACTGGATGGCGCGTGGGGTTTCTGCACGCGTCGCCGCGATGGGTTCCCGCCATCAGTTACTTCCACGACCTGACTTACGTTTGCGCACCCTCGGCGTTCCAGCATGGTGCAGCGGCCGGGCTGGAGCAGTTACCCGATTCGTTTTATGCAGACCTGATTCAGGACTATCAGGCGAAGCGCGAAATGATCTGCGCCGCACTTCGCGTGGCGGGGCTGGAGCCCAGCGTTCCAGCCGGTGCCTATTACGTGCTGGCGGATGCATCGGTGGTTCCGGGCGCCGACAGCGTCGAGAAGGCAATGAACCTGTTGCATCTCACAGGAGTCGCCAGCGTGCCGGGAGACGCGTTCTTCCAGGGAGGCCGCGGCGACCATCTCTTGCGCTTCTGTTTCGCGAAGACAGACAACGATCTGGCCGACGCCTGTGAACGTTTGGCGGCATTGCACCGCGCCGGAGTTCAGCGTCGCTAAGCTCCTGTTGTACCGCGGGAACCCGCATTGTTACAGTTCTCCGACGCAGATAACGGGAGCGAATACCCGGCATAAATAGTTTGAATTTCCCATCTTACAAAAAAGCCTGTATTCCTAATTTCACCACCAGAAACACTCGGCCAACGCAGCCGGCGCGTTGGTATTTTCCGGGGTGATTCTTTTTCAGAGTCGAGTGTGGGGTCCAGGGATCGTTCGGATTCCGGTTGATGCCTTGGATCGTTCGTGAGTTCAGCAACTAAGTTCAGCAACCAGGAGTCCTACGTCAGCTATGTCGAATGGTTCTTGGCATTGCCAAGTACAAAACGCACGGCTGGGGCGTTCCAGCAGCTTCTCCAATCGCCGATCCTGAAACAGCCATGTCCACCCCAACTTTCGATCCCGCGTTGCGCAGCTTCTATAAGGAAGAATCTGACCGCATCCGACGGGATTTCGAAGCCACCGGTTCAGGCCGCTCCTGTACCCAGGACCGCACTCAACTGGTTGACAAGCTGCTTGTCCAATTGTGGGAGCAGCAGGCCGCGCTGCGAGCGGGTACGGGCTTCGCGATGCTGGCGATCGGCGGTTTCGGGCGCCGAGCGCTCTATCCTCACTCCGACATCGATTTACTTTTTCTCTGCGAGAACGAAGCACTACGAACCCGCGCGAAGGACCCGGTGCGCGCCATCTGCCAGGAACTCTGGGACACCGGCCTGCGGGTCAGTCCCACCACCCGCACCATCGACGATTGTGGACGCTTCGATCAGGACAACGTCGAGTTCACAATCTCGTCGCTCGATTGCCGCTTCATCACTGGAGACGCGAAGCTCTATGCGCGGCTGCACGACAAGAGCCTGCCACAGTTGGTGGCGCGCGAGTCGGGAATTCTGATTCAGCGACTCATCGAGGTAACGCGGACCCGGCATCTCAAGTACGGCAAAACCATATTCCATCTGGAGCCGAGCCTGAAAGATGGGCCGGGAGGACTGCGGGACTTCCATGTCACGCGGTGGATTGCCTTGATCTCGGCGCTGGAAGCCGATCGGGCGTGGCCGGAATCGTTGCATCTGCAGCAGAATTCCGCAGACGATGATGTGCTCGAAGCGATGGAGTTTCTGTCATCCGCGCGGTGCTACCTCCACTATCGCAACAATCGCGATGAAAACATCGTTACCTGGGAAGCTCAGGACGACCTCGCGAGCCGAGGCATCGGCAGTGGCATCGGTCCATTGACCTCGGCGGAGTGGATGCGACTGTACTTCCGGAATGCCAAGGCAATTTACCGGAACGCGACTCAACTTCTGGATCAATCCACTGCTGTGCGATCGAACCTGGTGCGTTCCTTCCGTCGTTGGCGGTCACGCGCATCGAACGAGGAATTTTCCGTGGTAGACCGGCGAGTTTATATCCAGCAATCCGCAGGAGCGCGCGACCCTGAAGTTGTCTTACGGCTGGCTGTGTTCATGGCCCGGCACGGCGTGAAGCTCGCCATGGAAACCGAGCGGCGTCTCAACAACGCCCGTCGCGCGCTGCACGACACCATGCCGCAGGATCAGCGGTTGTGGGCGCATCTTCGCGAGTTGCTGGTGCAACCACATGCCGCGGAGGCTCTCCGCTCCCTGCATTCGCTGCGATTGCTGTCGATGGCGCTGCCCGAGTTTGAGGCCATCGACTCGCTGGTCCTGCGCGACCTCTACCATCGCTATACCGTCGATGAACATACGTTACTGGCGATTGAAGTTTTGCATCGCCTGCGCGAGAACGAGGTAGAGTGGCTGCAACTGTTCGCAGAGTTGTTCTCTGAGTTGGAGCGCCCCGAGCTGCTCTTTCTGGCGTTGCTGCTGCACGACACGGGCAAGGGGCTGGCAGGCGAGAACCACGTTCATGGAAGCCTGCAACTCGCGCTGGCGGCGGTCGATCGTCTGGGACTAAGCAAGGAAGACGGGCAGACGATCGGCTTTCTGATCGCGTCCCACCTCGAGATGTCGTCCACGTTGCGACGCCGCGACATCTACGATCCAGAGACCATCCAGGAACTGGCCAGCAAGATGGAAACGCCGGAGCGCCTGAAAATGCTCACGCTGCTGACACTCGCCGACATCAAGGCGGTGAATCCGGAAGCGCTAACGCCGTGGAAGGCGGAGAACCTCTGGCAGCTTTATATTGCCACCGCCAATTACTTCAGCCGCAGCGTCGACGAGCAGCGCTTTCGCGCCGATGTATCCACTGAGCAGGTGGAACGCATCGCGAAGCTACTGCCCAAGGGGAGATCGCAGCTCCTGAAGTACCTGGACGGCCTGCCGCAGCGCTACCTGATGTCGCATTCGCCGGAGCAGGTGATCGCGCACTTTGAAATGGCGAACCGTCTGGGCAGCGAAGCGGTGCAGCTCAGCTTGCGTGCTACCCGTGATCAGCATGAGCTTACGGTGGTGACCGGCGACCGGACAGGACTATTTTCGACGCTCGCGGGAATTCTTTACGGCTGGGGCATGGACATCACAAAGTCGAGCGCATTTTCCAATCGCGCCGGCGTGATCGTGGACAGCTTTTATTTTAAGGACCGCTTTCGCACCCTCGAACTCAACCCCCCGGAGCGGGAGCGGTTCAAGAAATCGGTCATCGACATTCTGAGCGGCGAGTCACCGCTCGATCGACTGCTTGAGCCTCGCCTGCGCGCGGACACCAAGCCTCCGAAACTGAAAATCGAGACCCGGCTGCGCTATGACGATGATTGCTCGCCCGGCAGCACACTGCTCGAGGTCATAACCCAGGATCGCCCGGGATTGCTGCATACCATCAGCTCGACGCTCGCGGCGGAGAACTGCAGCATTGAGGTCGCGCTGATCGACACGGAGGGCGAGATGGCGCATGACGTCTTCTATCTGACATCCGCCGGCGCGAAGCTGACGCGCGATCAGCAGCGAGCGGTCGAGTGGGCACTCACTACCGAGCTCGCGGAGTCGCTCCCCTCTAGTTGGTAGACCGGTCTCGATCGCGCTCATCATGGGGTTGCAGTTGCTGAAATCGGGAAAGTATCTTTCGCGCCGATCGCACGAATTGTGGTATAGCGGAGTTCCGCCACCAAGCCCACGCTCGCCAAGTGCGCCGCAACTCTCGCGCCGACCTCGTTGCGGTCCACGTCTTCCTGCAAGAACATCAGCACGGAGGGTCCGGCGCCGCTGAGCGCGACTCCGTTCACACCCTCGGCACCCGAAAGTGCTGTCAAGGCGGGCAGCAACGGGCATAGCTGTGCGCGGTACGGGTGGTGCACGCGATCGCTCAGCGCTTCACTTAGCCATTCGCCGCGTCCCTGGCTGAATGCGAGGACCAGCAGCATAGCGCTCTGCACATTGTGAATGAGATCGACCCGGCTATAGAGACGGGGAAGCACACGCCGGGCTTCCGACGTCGCAAGGGGATTTTCCGGAATCGCAATCAGCAGGGGCCAATCCACTGCCACTGGGATTGGAAGCACACTTATCGTCGGAACGCCTTCTTTGCGAACTGCCGACGCGGTGCGCGCCAATACGACTCCACCATGCCAGCAGGCAGCGACATTGTCGGGGTGTCCTTCACAGAATGATGCTTCAGAAACAATCCGTTCCCCGTCCCAATCGAGGCCGCCAAAGCACGCCGCCATCGCTACGCTGGCGAGCACGGCGGCGGCCGAGGAACCGCACCCCCTACCCAGAGGAATGTCGTTGTCGAGCCGGATTGCTAATGGTGTTACGTGTTTTCCTTCTCGCTCCAGCAGCCGGGAGTAAGTATCGATGATGAGATTGCCGGGCATCTTGCCACACTGGTCCGCATTGCGGCCGCGGGCATCGATGGTGAATTCGGCTGCCGGGATAGCTTCGACCCTCAAGCCGAAGTCGAAGGCTAAGGCTGCCGCATCAAAGGCCGGGCCAAGATTTGCCGACGTCGCGGGCAGGAACATGCGAAAGGGCAAGGCAGACGGGTCACTATCAGCCATCTCGTTTTTCCCCCGCCTCCAGCGCGCGCAGGACAGCGTCGGCGTTGGCATCCAGCACGATCGGAGCCTTTCTTTGCTGCGCCGTCAGCGCCTGAAACTCGCCGTCCTCCATGCGTGGTACCGAGAGGTCGCCGCGATGAAACTTGATGGTGTACTCCGGATCCTTCAGCACGTGCCCGGTAAGGATGAGCACGACTGACTCGCTGCGCTGCACAAAGCCGCGCTTCACCAGTTTCTTTAGTCCAGCCAGCGTGACGGCTGAAGCCGGTTCACAACCCACACCATCCGTGCCGATCTCAGCTTTCGCCACCGCGATCTCGGCTTCGCTCACCTGCTCGACGCAGCCGCCGGTGGCTTCCAGGACTCTCAACGACTTTCTCCACGAGGCCGGATTGCCGATGCGAATCGCAGTCGCCAGCGTGTCGGCTTCGACGGTCACCAGTTCCTTGCCCGACTTCTCGTGGACCGTGCGATAGAGCGGATTCGCACCTTCAGCCTGGATCACCGATATTTTCGGCACAGACTGAACCACACCGAGCCGCTTCATCTCTAGAAACGCCTTGCCGAGCGCGGAATTATTACCAAGATTGCCGCCGGGAACGATGACATGCTCCGGCACTTGCCAATTCAGTTGTTCGAGTAACTCGATTGCGGCGGTTTTTTGCCCCTCCAACCGATACGGATTCACCGAATTCAACAGATAGATTGGGTAGCGCCGGATGACTTCGTTCAACACCTGCACACAGCCGTCGAAGTCCGAGCGGAGTTGGCACGTCAGCGCGCCATAGTCGAGCGACTGCGAAAGTTTTCCCCAGGCAATCTTCCCGTCGGGAATTACGACCAGACTGCGCATGCCTCCGCGTGCGGCATACGCCGCCATCGAGGCCGAAGTATTGCCCGTGGAAGCGCAGGCGACCCAGTGAAACTTGTTCTGGCGGGCAAACGAGATCGCCACGGTCATGCCCGTGTCTTTGAACGAGCCAGTGGGATTCATCCCCTGATGCTTGGCCCTTAGGCGGTCGACGCCGGCAGAACGCGCGCATCGCGGCAACTCGTAAACCGGAGTATTCCCTTCGCGCAGCGTGATCGCCGACGACCAGTCGTCGAGATCGGGAAGCACGTCGCGGAAGCGCCAGACTCCACTTGCATCTAGAGGGTCGTTCGAAGTCCTGCGTTCGCGCCACAGCGACTTCAATTTCACGGGATCAGGCGCCGACCCACCCGACCAGCTAGTGAACTCCACTTCCAGCAGCTCTCCGCAATGGGCACAGCGGAAATCGACCGCCATCGCAGCACTCACCTCACCGCACGATATGCAGCGAACACAGTGGTTCTTAGCGGGAGTGGTAGCGTCGGTTTGCAGAAATCCCATTCAGCAATCCAAGGTTTTGGTGCGTGTGTTTCATTCTAAGTTACAGCAATTGAACAGTGCTGTCAGTCGCTCGGCGAGCGCCTTATGGGCGCGCCAACTCATTCAGTTTCGACGTCGGGCGGATCAAATAGAAATAGGGGGGAGTTGGGACTCCTCCCTACCTGGCTGCTAGGGTGCGATTAGAGATGCTTCGGGGTTACTCGACGTAAGGCTTCCAGGTACCGTCCTTGGTTTCGACCAGCACGACGCTCGCTTTGGTGGGGACGGCGCTGTAGAAGTCAACGCCGTAGTCTTTGATCAGCGTTCCACGGTCCCACGTGTTGAAACTGTGCACAATGTCGCTGGACGCATCAAACTCCCTGCCCAGGCGGTTGGCATCCCATTTCCAGGTGTAGTCCACGCGCGCCAGATGCGGCTTGATCATCGTGACTTTGTCGATCGCGACGATCTTGCGCTCAGCCAGCGGAACTACGTATGTGGTATTGCCGTCCGAGGACTTTCCTTTATCGACGCCTTTGATCTCCGCCAACACCTTCTCGCCCGCAGGCGTCATGGTCGAGTAGATGGAGTTCCAGCTCTTCGGCTTGATGGTCAGGATGCCGGCCTTCGCCAGCAACTTATAGTGCGGATCCATCGGCTTCTCATTCACGCTGGACACGATCGTGCCGGTGCTGAAGTGGATTGTGCCGCCGCCTTCAGACTTCAGTATCTCGTTAACCGAGTTGGTGGCGACTGGCACGGTCAAGACTTCGCGGGATGTCTTGAGGAAATAGAAAAGGGTCCCACCTACAACAAAAACCAGGGCCGCAATCATTACGAGCGGACCGAAGTTGGAGGACTTCTTCTCCATTTCGACTTCGGCGGCGAACATCTCTGGCTGTTTATAGGTAGGAGCTTCAGGAGTGGTTTGATCTTTCAGTTCGGGATCGACGACGGTTGGCATTGCCTCACACCTCCGCTTAGGACGTGCTGCCGGCCACTGAAGCCGAGGCGCAACAACTCAATTTGGCGGATCGGCTTCGTTTGCAGGATGGGAGCCTTCCCCATGCCTGGCTCGGTGCAGCCATGAACTTCTCCAGTATGAACTCTATGTACGGCAACGCAGTGAGCCGCATCACAGCGCAGCGTGAGGGATGAACCGCCTCGCGGAGCCGCATTTTTATTGGTCGTCCTGATGGGGGCGTGGGCTTCAGGCTACTGCAGCACGTGACAAGAGTAGGTCTTCAACACGAGCCAGAGTTGCTTGCCCACCTCTAACCCAAGAGAGCTTCGCGCGCCGGGCGTGAGATGCACCGTGAACTTAGCTCCACAATCCACCTCTGCAATCACGGTCGCGTCCTGCTGCCGCAGCGAGACGACCGAGCCGGCGATCAAGTTTCGTGCGCTCAGTCCTTGTGGCAGCAGAGTCGATACGAGGATGTCGCCGGCCCGAATGCCCACGCGCACGGGACTCGCCGCATCCACGCGCGAAAGGGGCACTTCCAGCGATACATTCGTGTCTTTTATGCGGCACGTCATCGTGCCCAGTTCAACATGCGACGCAGTGATCGAGCACTCAAGGATGTTCTCGAAGCCTGCGAGTTGCGCGACAGACTCGAGCTGCGGACGACTGAGGACTGCCTGAGGCGTCCCATCGGCAATCAGCTTGCCGGCCTCCAGCACTAACACACGGTCACCGAGCGCGTAGACTTCTTCGCGTTGATGCGTGACATAGAGGATGGGAACAGAATGGCGTTCGTTCCATCGCCGCAGATCGTCGAGAATCCGAGTTTTCGTGACAGCATCCAGTGCGGTGAGCGGTTCATCGAGCAACAATGCGCGAGGCCGCGTCACCAACGCGCGCGCCAAAGCGACCCGTTGGCGTTCTCCTCCAGAAATCTCTGCCGGGCGTCGACCGAAAAGTCCCGCTATTTCAAATGACTCTGCGATTTCTGCCGTACGCTCGTTGCGTTCAGCGGGTTCCAGCGTAGACAAGCCGTACGCAATGTTCTGTCGCACCGTCATGTGCGGAAATAATGCCAGCGTTTGAAATAAATAGCCGATATGCCGGCTGCGCGCCGGAAGATCGATTCCCTTCTCGGAGTCAAAGAGCTTCGTGGTGCCCACTGTGATGCAGCCCTTCTCGGGTTTTTGGAGTCCGGCAATGCAATCCAGTACCGTAGTCTTTCCGGCGCCTGAAGCGCCGAACAGAATGGTGAACCCGGCCGCTATGTAGAATCGGACCTCAAGTCGAAATGCGGTGTCACCCTCGTCCACTCCTGAGAGCCGCTTTTCAATATTGGCAGTCAGCTCTATTCCAGTAGCCCTCGTTTCAGCGGCGCTCACTGCCAGCCCCACATTCCCCACTTGCTGGCACCACGCAATCCGTAGAGCAACATCAGCAGGGCGAAACAAATAATGAGAAGCAGGAGCGCCACACGATTCGCCACGGCGTAGTTGAGGGCCTGCACCTGGTCGTAAATCAGGATCGACACCGTCTGTGTGGCGCCTGGGATGTTGCCGCCAATCATCAGCACCACACCAAATTCGCCCAGCGTGTGCGCGAAGCTCAATACAAATCCGGTCAGCACGCCAGGGAATCCGAGCGGCAACACGATCTTCCAGAAGGTACGCCAGCGGGAAGCACCGAGCGTGGCGGACGCGTCGAGCAGTTTCCGGTCCACCGATGCGAAGGCCGCGGCAATGGGCTGCACCGCGAACGGCAAGCTGTACAGCACCGACCCCAGCACCAGCCCGCGAAAAGTGAAGGCGAGACTGCCTCCGGTGAGATCGTGATACCAACGGCCCACCGGACTGAGTGGACCGATCGCGACAAGAACATAAAATCCGAGCACGGTCGGCGGCAATACGATGGGAAGCGACACAATCGCTTCGACTACGAACTTCCCTCGCCAACGCGACGACGCCAGCCAATAGCCCAGCGGCAGTCCGATCGCCATAAGAACTATGGAGACCAGGACCGCTAGTCGCAGCGTGAGGGACAATGCCTGGTAGATCATTGTGGTTTTGCCGGAGGCGTGAGGCCGTACTTTCGGAGTCTGTCAGCGCCCTCGGGAGACACCACGAAGTCGAGAAACGCTTGCGCCGCCTTCTTGTTCTTCGAAGCAGAAATAACCACGACCACTTGCTTCAACTCCGGGTAGGCGTCGGCGGGTAATACCCAAAACTTACCCGCCGACACCATGGCCGGAGATTTGGCTAGAGACATCGCGATCAGTCCCGCCTGAGCGTTACCTGACTGCACAAACTGTGCAGCTTGGCTGATGTTCTCACCGAAGACCAACTTGCCGGCGACTTTGTCCTTTAGTCCGAAGTGCTGCAGCGCCGCCATTGCAGCCCGTCCGTAGGGCGCGTGCTGCGGATTCGCGATAGCAACGCGTGTAACCGCAGGCTGGGTGAGCACCTCCATCTGCAATTTCTCGGGATCGAAAGGCGAGTTGTTTGGCACCCACAACACGAGATGCCCGAGCGCATAGATGCGCAGCGACGAGGCATCCGCAATACCGGCGGCCGCGAGCTTGGTCGGATAGTCCTCGTCGGCGGAAAAGAATAGATCAAACGGAGCGCCACTCTGTATCTGCGAAAACAAATTGCCAGAAGCGCCATACGAAACCTTGACCTTGGTGCCAGAGGTGGCTTCGAATCGGCTCGCCAGTTGGTTTAATGCGTAATTAAGGTCCGCCGCGGCGGCGACGGTGATCTCATCGTCAGCAAAGCTGCGGCACGCGAACATGAAGATCATCAGTAAAAGCAGGGTCTTGCGCATAAATCCCACCATGACTCTTTGCCCGCTCGAAATCGGGAGAAGCTATAGCAACGATGCGTGCCGCCGAAAATCGCTCTCAGCTTACCGTAGTCCGGCGGCATCGCCCTTTAAAAGATCGGCGTTCTGAATTGCCTGCACTAACTTGCTTGCACTAACGTCGTGATGGTACAAAGGTGCTATATATCCGCCATCTTTTGGTTTCTCGCTTGACCGCCAGAATCATTCCTGTCAGAGTAACTCAGGCGATGCCTTGTGGGATGGACGCCTGAACCTTCTGGCCGCTTTACGACGCTTGAGTTTGATAGCGACACAAACTGATGATACGTATTGAGGTTACCCTCAACGCCGACCCGACCGCGGTAAGTCCTGTGGTTGAGGGCATCATGGAGATGGCCCGGCGCATGGATTGCGCCGCCGGCAAGGAATTTGAGATTGAAACGGCGCTGCGCGAGGCGTTGGCCAACGCCATCCTCCACGGCTGCAAGAACGACCCCAGCAAGAAGGTCCAGTGTTGCGTCTCTTGCGACGAAGAACACGGACTGCTCATCGTGGTGAAAGATCCAGGAAGCGGCTTCGATCCAGTGAAAGTACCTGATCCGCTGCGCGGCGAGAACGTCTATTCCAACCATGGCCGAGGTATCTTCCTCATCAACCAGCTAATGGACGAGGTACGTTTCGAGCGAAACGGCACCGAAATCCACATGCGCAAGTACTAGCGCGACGAACAGACCACGACAACGAGAGTTTCTGCGATTCCTGGCCTAGCCGCCAGGCCGTGAAAGTACGTGTGTGAAGCGCTGTTTGAGGCTCAGGAATGGCGTTTCCAGCCAGCGATACGACACTGCAGCCATGGCGATCGTAGCCGCCAGCGCAACTAACACGCGGAGTACATATCGCAAAAGGCTTGCTGTCTGGTCGGGGACTGTGTGATCGGAAATCAGCAGGCCCAGGACGTGGAAGACATAAAGGCCGTAAGAAATGCGGCCCAGATAGATGAGCACCCGATTGCCACCGCTGGTGCGAGTTCGCAATACGGAAAGGAGCAGCAGCACTCCACCCACCGCAACCGACGGATAGCCAAGGACAATTCTCGCGGTCGTCAACGGGTCGTTCTTGATGCCGAAATACAGGCTGCCGAGCGCAAGCGCCGTCATTCCCGCCAGCATCATCGCGGCTCTGGAAAGTCTCGATAAGCGCGGGATCTCGCCTTTCAGCAGCACCGCCATTAGAATTCCCGCCGCAATCGGATCAAGTTGTACGAAGGTGTTGCACCACACATCGCCTTCCAGCGTGCGATGCATGCCCAGATAAACGCGGGCGCTCGTCGCGGCTACCAGCAGCACGCTCGCAAAAATCAGCATGCCCGTCTCATTCATCTTGCGAACGATCGCCGGCCAGGTGATGTAGAACTGCTCCTCGATGGAAACGCTCCACAGCGGGAAGATGACGGACAACGGGAATCCGTGAAAGACGATGAACCAGTTGCCCGCCAGAAATGAAAACCACAAACCCGCGCGCAACGTCACATGCTGTCCGGGCACGATCCATTGCAACCCTATCGCCAGCGCGAGAAATGCGAAATAGAGCGGCCAAATGCGCAGAATTCGCCGGATGTAAAACGAGCGCAAATCCAGCGTTCCCATCAGATCTTTCTCGCGCAGCAGCAACTCGGTGATCAGGTAGGAACTGAGTACGAAGAACAGGCTCACGCCCAACGCACCCGTCGAGCCGATTCCCGCTACAAAACGCGCCAGGAACGGCGGCAGGCCAAGCTTCGTCCAAAACGCCGGATCATGCGGAAACGCGTGATGCAGGAACACCATCAGGAAGGCGAAAAAACGGAGCTCGTCCAGTTCAGGATGGTAGAAACGCGCGGTGGAAGTGCGAGCGCTCTCCAGAACGCTAGTTTCGGTACAGGTTGTAGCTACAGAAGCCAATACTAAATTCTAAACGACAGGTAAGGAAACCGGATAACCAGGCACAATTTCGGGGAGCATCGCAAACCACCGCCAGAGGACGGTTCGCGATTCGACCGGACTCAAGCGGCTGCCGCGCGTTTTTGCCGTGATCGGCGAAGCTCGAACAGCAAATAGATCGCTGCAGCCGCCATGATTGGCGACGACCAGAATCCCGGGGCTGGCCGCGG
>Ga0308309_10001842_pt1 | contig 12609 bp, 9 predicted proteins | sample HubBroMetageWFT5_FD_192491 | JGI IMG/M metagenome (GOLD analysis project Ga0308309, IMG submission 192491) | Warmed and freeze-thawed soil microbial communities from the Hubbard Brook experimental Forest, New Hampshire - Hubbard Brook CCASE Soil... | ecosystem: Environmental > Terrestrial > Soil...
CCAACGCCGGCAAGAATCTGGCTGCCTACTACAACAACTTGGCCGAAGCCTTTGCCAAGGCCAACAAGGTGGATGATGCGGTCAAAACCTATCAGCTCGCGGCCGCGGCCGACCCGACCAATGCCGGGCAGTACTACTTCAACACGGGTGCTGTACTGACCAATGCCGGCAAGGTCGATGACGCCCTGGCAGCCTTCGATAAGGTAATTGCCGCCGATCCTAGCCGCGCCGACGCCTACTATTGGAAGGGCGTGAACATGATCGGGAAGGCCACGCTCCAGGCCGACAAAATGGTCGCGCCGCCGGGAACCGCCGAAGCATTCCAAAAATATCTAGAATTGCAGCCCACCGGCACCTACGCTGACGCCGCGAAGCAGATGCTCACCAGCATCGGATCCTCGGTCGAGACCACCTATGGCAAGAAGAAGGCGCCAAAGAAGTAGATCGTCTTTGGATACATGCACTTGCAGACAGAAAGGGCGGCTCCAAGAGCCGCCCTTTCTTGCCTTTGGCGGCATGAAAGTTACGAAAGACTATGGCCTTGCTGTCCCTTCGCACCGGGTCCTCGGCGCGGTACAGTGAACTATCCCAATTCTGTGGTGCAAGCGATTCCCGAGGGTGTGAAAAAGAATGGCAGCACCAAGCATTGCTCCGATTTCCGTAGCGTTAGAGGGTTTCTCTGGAAGCGGCAGGGTAGCGACTCCAGCTCTGCTGGGCGCGATGCTGCGCGCCGCGGAGAAGATCAGCGACCTTATCTTTTCGCCTGGCCGGCCACCGCAAGTACAGGTCTATGGCCAGATGATTCCCGTGCAGGTGCCCGGGCTTACCTTTCTTACTCCTGACGATACCCGCCACATCGCCGCAGACTTGATTGGCGACAATAAACAGGCGATCACTACGCTTCGGGAACATGGTGCGTGCGACATTTCTTTCGGACTGCCCGGTTTGGCCCGTTTCCGGGTCAACATTTTCATTCAGCGCGGCAGTTGTGCGGTCGTGATGCGCGTTATTCCCACCGCCATCCCAGACTTTGCCTACCTGCGTATGCCGCAGCAGTTGTCAGAAGTGACCAAGCTTAGGGATGGAATTGTGCTCGTGACCGGGCCCGCAGGATCCGGCAAATCTTCGACGCTGGCGGTGCTGCTCGATGCGATCAACCGCGAGAAGTATTACCACATCATCACCATCGAAGATCCGATCGAGTTCCTGCACAATCACAAATGCTCCACAATTCATCAGCGGGAACTGCACAGCGATACACCGAGCTTTGCACACGCCTTGCGCTCCGCAATGCGGCAGGCTCCAAAAGTAATTCTCGTCGGTGAGATGCGCGACCGGGAAACCATCGAAATCGTGCTCGAAGCCGCCGAGACAGGTCACCTTGTCTTCTCGAGTTTGAACACGATGGACGCTTCGAAAACCGTGGAGCGCGTTGTAGGTTCGTTCTCGCAAGCCGAACAGCAATCCGTGCGTGAACGTTTTGCCAAGTCGTTCCGATACATCATCTGCCAACGGCTCATGTCGAAGGCAGATCGTGGCGGCCGCATTCCCGCTTTTGAAATCCTCAAGGCGAATGCCCGCACACGCGAGTGCGTCGAAAAAGGGGAGCGAGAAAACAAGAGCCTTCTCGACGCCATGAAGGCCGGCGCCTCCGAAGGCATGCAGCATTTTGACGGCGAAATCGCGCAGCTGCTCCACGGCCGTCTGATCGATCTCGAAACCGGACTCTCCTACGCCAGCAACCCCGCGACCCTGGGCCAGGAACTGGCCCGCTGACCGTCGCGCCCGGGCGCCGCTGGCGGTAGTAGCGGGGGTGCCTCACCCGCGCCTCGAAGAAGGCGGGTCCGCGATGGCATCGATCTCATCACGTTACGGGCGGGTGACGTTCTATTCCACGTCGAAATCCGCAGTACGGGTCTTGCTGGCGTTGCCTACCGAATCCCCTGCCCGCAATTCCACCCGATACGAACCGGGATCGAGCTTCGCCAGTGGCAACTGAAGTCCCAACGGAATCACCGGATCTCCGGTTTTGCCCGGTTCGATTCTTTGACGCAGGCTGAATTTCTCCTGCCCGCTCTTTCGCTCCACGACCTTGAATTCGAACGCAACCTTTGGCGGATTGGGACCCTTCAGAAGCGGTTCGTATACCTCCGCGTACAGGCCAGCTGCGTCAGTCTTCTTGAATAGGTTCGACGCCGACGGCGATACTTGCATGCCTTGCACCATCAAGGGCGTCCTGTCCTCCAGCAATTGGCTGTCGAGTCCCGTAGTGATGTCCGATGCCCGGCGGATATTGTTGCTGAGAGCCAGCCCGCTAATGCTGAATTCCTTACCGCCGTAGGCATCGATGGCCAGCGGCGTCTCGAGCTTGCCGAAGCTTTCATTGCCGGAACTGAAGACCAGCTTCAGTTTGTATTCGCCGGAAGCGACCTCAAACTGGTTTTCGTAGTGATAGGGTTCCTTCTGGAATTCCTCTACTTCCTTCTTCCCATCGAGGTCAACGTTCGCGGTATCGCTGAACCGGGCAGCAATCGAATTGTCCGGCTTGTACGCGATGCCTAATATGTTGATGCTTGCATGCTGCTTGCCTTTCACCTTTTCAAACTTGAGTGCCTTGGCAGGAATCTCAACCGCAAGATGGACCTGAGCTGTGTTCGGCGAGGTGTAGAAGAATGGCGCTTGCATTAAAGCGGTAACGTTGCCCTTCATCTCGCCCGAAGCGCGAGTCTCAAGATCCTTCTCGATCGGATTACCCGCCAAAAGATCGGCAGGCCTGGCATTGCAATAGCCGCTTCGTGCGCGGACGCTAGTACCTCCGCGATCTACTTTGACTTTCAGGGTGTGGCAGCTTCCCTCTTCTGAAGCTCCGGGCTTGTAACCGAGAAGATAATACTGGTTTTGATCTTTAGCGATCCGGTCGAGGCCGCCCAGCAAGTCATTGGTGTTGATGATGACAAACCCGCCGGTTCCGTCAGCGAGTTGATACAGAACTTGTTGGTTGTCGTTCGCACTGGGTGGAAATTGAGGAACGATTGACCTGGGTTGAGAGTACGGATTGTATAAGTTCGTATTGCTCCCAGTTGCGGTTCCGCCTGTCCTGCCAACGGTTCCACCACCGCCGGTCGGCGCGTGACCACCACCGCTTCCGGTAGTGCCACCACCGCCTTTGGTGCCACCGCCGCCGGTGCTCCCACCGCCGCCCGTGCTCCCACCACCACCGCCGGCACCGCCGTGACCGCCTCCAGTTCCGCCGCCACCGCCACCGCCAGCATGTTGCGGGGGAAGCAGCGCAGGTGGTTCCGCAAACGCAGCCAGTCGAAGCAGTGGAGCTTGAGATTGCGTGCTCGGATAGCGAAATGATACCGGGATGACCGACGCTGGCTCGGGGCGGATGGAAGGCAAGGCCAAACGGCCATGCGGCCCCGACATAGTTGGAACCACCAGTCCACGAACGTCGATGGGATAGATGGCAACGTTCGATTTATTGCAGGTATCGACGACTGCGGTCAGTTCTGATTGATATTCCGGATTCAGCGGAAAGCCGGAGGTCAGCATGACCAGAGTCTTGCGCCCCGGTATGCTGGACATGCTCTTCGCCAAGCTTCGCAAAGCGAGAAGCACACTGCGCACGCCGAAGTCTGCTTCCGCGTTGCTCAACGAGGGCCCTATCGAAGGAGGCGCGATCGAAGCCACCGTCGCCGAGGAATCTCCGTTGGGAGAAACCGTTGAAGTCTTTAACCCCATCACCACTTGCTTCAGGCGGCCGGCGTCGGCAGTAAAGTTCTGCGAGATGTGGACGGTGCCGCCAAATTCGGCGATCGCGATCAACCGGTCGGGCCCGGCGTTTGCGTCAATGAATTTTGCTGCCGCAGCCCGGGCTTGAGCTTGATCCCCCACGTCCATGGTCGAGTTGTCGAAGAATAGAACCATGTAGTGCGGCCGAGCGTTGGTGGGAGAACCGGCGCTTTCTTCATAGGAGAAACTAGTCACCGGTTGTTCCTTGCCATCCTCCCAAACCTTGAAGTCCTTCTGCGCAAGATCCCGAACGTAGTTGCCTTTCTTGTCAGTCACCACGGTATCGACGAGAACCAGGCGCGTTTCTGCATGGAACACCGCTGGATTTCCGGTATCGTCCTGGGTCGACTGCCAGGCGTGCGCCACGTTCCTGTCCGAGCCAAGCCGCAACAACGCCCAGCAACTAGCCACGCAAATAGTGACAATCAGAAGAGCCAGCCGGCGACTGCGCATACTTACCTCCAATGTTTCTGACGAACGAATCGTGACTAACGAATTTCAATGGTCCCATTTTCAGCGGACATCAATTGACCTTCCTTGTCCCTTACCACCAACCGGACCAAATAGCTTCCCGGCTTCACGTCAAAACTCGTCTTGAGGGTGATGCCCGAGCCCAGCCTATGTTCCAGAGTGTCATCTTTCCAGTGCATCGTAACCGTCTTCTCCGTTGCCTGGAGGAAATTGCCATTGCGATTAAATAAGCCGGAGACGCATGTCAAAACGTTATCGTTTCTGCCCTCGAGTTTCTTGAAGTGTAGAAGCTTAACGTCAACGTGTGCGAGCACGATGAGCTTGGCATCTTGGTCGCTGGCCTTGAAATATTGTGTGTGCAATTGCACCGGGAGATTATGCACCTCTTCCTGCGAGAACATTGCTTCTTCGATTTCCTGTTTGGCTTGTTGTGCTGGGTCGGCGAAGTTCTTCGGTGCGTAATAGCCGCGGCGGGCTTGAACGTTGAGCTTCGGCGGGTTTTTCACCGTAACCTTCAGGCCGTGATAGCTGCCGTCGGGCTTCAGATTTTGCGGAACAAATGCCAGCACGTAGGAATATTCGGGCGTCTGCGCAACACGCCGCAAACCGTCGTCGAGGTCGTTGCTATTGTGAAAGAAAACCCCGCCTGTGCTGTCTGCCAGAATTCCAAGCAGTTCGTCCTGTGCAGAAGCGGCCGCTATGTCGATCAGGCCTTTCGCCGGTGGTGGAGGATGGAGCGGGTTATTGCCGATATCTCCGCCCGGCAGGACTACATACAAACCGCGAGCGTCCAGCGTATTTATGATGACTTGGGCACGAACCGCGAGGTCGATGATCTCGTTATAGTCGAACTCCATTCTTGGCGTGATGAAACCAGGAGAAATCAAGACGATGCTCCGCTGGCCGGGCATTCTTGCAAGGCTGTGGACCACATCCTTCAAAACGCCGAGAGAGATGCGACTTTCGTGCTCGCCGGAGCTTAATACTTCCGAACTCACGGCTTGAACCATCGGAGTTGGGTCGAGGACTGGCGCGCCCTGAGGATTGACTTGGCACGACGTCGCCTCCTGAACCGCAACCAGCAGAGCTTGCGGATCGTTTTTGTTGATGATCTGATCCGCCTGGTAGTAACTGATGTCCGGGCATTGGTTCGAAAAATGGCCTGCGATGGGCTGTGGTTGAAGCCGCAGCAAAGCCTTGTGAAGTTCGGCGCGATCATCGGTATAGTCGAAGATGGTGCGGCCGGAGGTAGTGAAAATGGCGGCGCGATCGGTGGGCCGCAACGTGGCGAAATGACGTTCCGCAGCCTGCCGCACCTGTGCCAGATCGCCAAATGCCAGATGCACATCGTCGAACAGGTAGACGATGAAGTGCTCAGGCGCATCCGGCCCGCGTGCAGCGTTTGACGGCGGGCCGTCCGGTGAAACATCGGCGGTATTTTCGTCGGACCTCTGTCGAGCATTCGCCGTCAGCGTTCCAGGTTGTTCAACTTCGAACTGGCTGATGACCTGCAACTTGCCCTTGTCGAACACCTGAAAGTCCTCTTTGTGAAGATTTCCGACAGGATTTCCCTGGGAGTCGCGGACCACTGCTCGTACCAGCACCAGCCTGACGTTTACTTTGAATGTCGTGGGCTCGTCATGAGCCGCGAGCTCCGTCGTGTTCTGCTTAGTTTCTGTCTGGGCGGCAGGACTGGAGCCCGGCGCCTGCTGAGATTCATTTTGCGCAAGCAGCGGCGATGGGCCCGGGAAAAACCAAAGAGCCAACGCCAGAAAACAGGAACACAGGTTGCGGACAAGGCAAAAGTCTTTCGACGGGGCGCCAGCTGTGACCAAGCGCGTGGTTTCTGGAGAACTCCTCATAAGACGCCAGCAATCGTTGGGGAAGGCAGGGGCGCCCCTCGGGACCCATCCCACGAGCGGGGACTCGAATGCTGTCGAAGAGTGTACACCTGTTCCCGCCAAACTCAACGCAGGGAACCGCCGCCCGATTCCTTGGACATTCCAGGTCAAGCTTATCTGCGGATTTCGGTCGTATCATCTCTATCATGTCCGTCCTACCCGCAAGTTCCACTGTCTTGACCTTTGAAGACGCTCGTCGCGTGGTTGAACAGCAAGCCGCGCTCCTTCGGCCCGGCGCAACGGAATCCGTAGACCTTTTAGCTGCGACCGGTCGCGTGCTTGCGGAGCCGGTAGCGGCCGATCGCGATCTTCCGCCATTTCCGCGATCGACGCGCGATGGCTACGCCCTTCGATCCGCCGATTTGTCTCACCTCCCGGCATCACTTGAGGTGATCGGAGAAATCAAAGCCGGCGAGAAGCTCGAGAGAATCCCGCACCACATTGCCAGCGGACAAGCGGCGTCGATCATGACCGGAGCCCCGGTCCCCGCTGGTGCGGACGCGGTGGTAATGGTCGAGTACACCTCGCAGCACGGCAAACAGGTCGAGATCAGTCGCAGCGTCGCGCAGGGAGAAAATATTGTCCCCCGCGGTGCCGAGGCCCGGCAGGGCGCCGTTTTGCTTCCCCGGGGTGTCCGGCTGAATGAGGCGGACATCGCGCTGGCCGCGTCCGTGGGCAAATCACGGCTGCAAGTTTACCGACGTCTGCGGGTTGCAGTCTTAACTACGGGGGATGAGATTGTGGATGTGGACGCCACTCCGGGACCGACGCAGATTCGCAACTCCAACAGCTATTCGCTCCGAGCCCAGATTCAGCGGGCAGGTGGTGAGGCGGTGCTGCTACCCGTCGCTCCCGACGAGTTCGAAGGACTCCGCCGCCTGATCGAAGCAGGCCTGAAGGCCGATCTGCTCCTTATGACCGGGGGAGTCTCCATGGGCCGCTACGACCTGGTTGAGCAAGTGCTTTCCGAATTGCATGCCGAATTCTTCTTCACCGGAGCAAGGATTCAACCCGGCCGTCCGGTGGTGTTCGGCAAATGTGGCGCGGGCTCCCCCGCCGGCGAACCGCGGGCAACCTACTTCTTCGGCCTCCCAGGAAATCCTGTATCGACCATGGTGACCTTCGAACTCTTCGCGCGCCCCGTACTTGCAGCCTTAGAGGGGGAGTCTCCACGCAGCCTGATGTTTCTCCATGCACCTTTGAAAAAAGAAATCCGCATCAAGACCGGCCTCAAGCGCTTTCTCCCCGCCCTCCTTTCGGGCGAATTTGAACGCTCTGAGGTCGAGTTGGTCGCCTGGCAAGGATCCGGCGACATCGCCGCCACCGCACGCGCCAACTGCTACATCGTCATCCCGGAGGATCGTGATCGTATTGCCGCAGGCGAATGGGTTGCCGTGATGATGCGCTGATTGGCAACCGCTCGGCTGGCACGTGCCTAGCGACTCCTCTCACCATGTAAGATAGAGCTATTGCATGCCGGCGAAACTGTCCCATTACGATCGCGCGGGCCGGGCCCGGATGGTCGACGTCTCCGGAAAATCAGCGACCCGGCGTGAGGCCGAAGCCAGCGCCTTCGTCGCGATCAGTCCCACGGTTCTCGCAGCGCTTCCGCAAAATCCTAAAGGCGATCCGCTCGAAGTGGCCCGCATCGCCGGGATCATGGCCGCGAAACGCACCTCCGAGTTGATCCCGTTGTGCCACCCGCTTCCGCTCGCAGTCGTTGATGTCGATCTGCGCCTGTGCGAGAATGGCGTCGCTGTCACCTCTAAAGTGGCGACCACTGCGGAAACCGGTGTCGAAATGGAAGCGTTGGTCGCTGTAACTATCGCTGCCCTGACGCTGTATGACATGACCAAAGCCATGGACAAGAGTATTGAGATTCGCGAGATCGTATTGGAACGGAAGAGTGGGGGGAACAGTGGAGAGTATCGGCGGGCGAAGTAACGAATTCAAATTTCATGGCGAATAACGTCAAGCTGCTGGTGGTCGACGACAATCCGATGGTGCTGGCGATGCTGCAGCAGGCGTTGACCCCGCTGGCACTGGTCACGACCGCAACGGACGCGGCAGACGCGCTCCTGAAAGCCGTAGACGATGTTCCGGATTTGTTGGTGTGCGACTACAAAATGCCCGGAATGGATGGACGGCAACTGGTCGAGAAGCTGCGGAGCCGTCCGGCGACCGCTAATTTTTCCACGGTGCTGATGGCGAGCAAGGTGGACATCGCGGAGCGCCTTTCCCCGCAGGATGCCGCTGACGATTATCTGGAGAAGCCGTTTTTTCTCAAGGACGCAACCCGGCGCATCAAGCGCACGATTGATCGCATCGCGCTCGAGAAGATGGCGAAGACTGCGCCCAAGGACGGCGTGGTACGCGGCAGTTTGTCGCAGATGAACGTGATCGATCTCATGCAGTCACTCGAGATGGGACGCAAGAGCTGCCAGCTTTCGCTGAGCAATGAAGGCGACAAGTGCGAGGTGTTTTTTGCGGAAGGCCAGGTGAAGCACGCAACCTACGGTTCTCTGGTGGGTGACGAGGCCGTCTTCAAAGTGCTCCGCTGGACCGGCGGAAATTTCCAGCTCGACTTCGAAGGCAAGACCGACAAAGAGACTACGCAACTGAACACCCAGGGATTGTTGATGGAAGGTTTGCGGCTGCTGGACGAATCGGCGCGTGATAGCGGCACGGAACCGGAGCCCGCCGCAGCGGAGGCAGCGCCGCCGCCGGCGCCTGCGGCAACTGTGGCTCCTCCTAAACCGACGCCGAGTAGGCCTCCGAGCACGGCTGGCCGAGGACGAACGGAAGAAGAGGAAGATGTCCTGCTGGACGGCTGAAGCGTGATGACTGAACTGCCCGGACTGACGGCTGCGGTCGTGACGGTCAGCGATTCCTGCTCTCGCGGGGAACGTGAGGACCTGTCGGGGCCGGCTGTAACTCAACTTCTGCAAACGCTGCACTTCTCGGTTGCCGTTCGCAAAGTTGTTCCCGATGACTCCATTCAAATTCAGAATCTGCTGATTCAACTCGCGCGGGAGGTGCAGTTTGTCGTCACGACCGGCGGAACTGGGATTGCTGCGCGCGACGTGACGCCGGAAGCGACGGTCGCGGTCTGTGACCGGCTTCTGAACGGAGTCGCAGAACACATGCGGAGTCAGGGGAGTAGGAAGGCTCCCTTCGCCGTGTTGAGCCGCGGCGTGTGCGGTGTCCGCGGCCGCGCCCTGATTTTGAATTTGCCGGGAAGCCCCGCGGGGGCGGTGGAGTCGCTGGAGGCTGTGGCTGGTTTGATTCCACATGCGATTGATCTGCTGAGCGGGAAGACGGAACACGGAACATAGATAACGCAGCTCCCGCGACCGACACCGCTAGGTCAGCGATTGCCTGCGGTCGCATTTCCTGGACCAACAATTGCCCGGCCGGGGAAGACTTCGGGAACCAGTTTGCCTTCCTCGATCACGGCCGTTCCTCCGACCAGGAGATAATGCACCCCCACACTGGGCTCCATGGGTTTTTGAAACGTGGAACGATCGCTGATGGTTTGAGGATCAAAGACCACGACGTCGGCGTCGGCGCCTTCCTTTAGGCGTCCCTTCAGCCGTGCGGCGGGCGTGGAGCGCTCCAGCATTTGCGCGGGCATGAGCGTCATTTTTCGCAGCGCTTCCATCAAGGTCAGAGTCTTCTGCTCGCGCACATATTGGGCGAGAACGCGTGAGTACGTCCCGGCGTTACGCGGATGTCCTTCGGCGCCGTCGCTCGCGATCATGATCAGCGCGTTGGGAATGATGGCGTCGACAGTTTCCTGCGTGTTGGCGAAAACCAGCACCCATTGTTGCTTGCTGGCATTGTGTAGCTCTTCGAAACGCTCTTTGGTCAGGTGCTCACCGGTATCGGGAAGCACGAGATCGCCGTAGTCGATGCCGAGTTTTTCACGCCATCCGGGGTTGAAGAGCGCGGAATTGATCGCCGTCATGCCGGCGATGTACGGATACGCTTCGGTCGTGATGTCGAGGCCGCGAGCGCGGGCTCCTTCGATCAGCGAAATGCATTCGAGAGAATCGCGCAGGCAGGTGCTGTTGATATGTACGATGTGCAGTGGAGCACCCGTGATCGCCGAAGCCCCGATGACTTCCTCGACGGATTCGATAGCAGAGCCAGGCTCGATGCGGCCTGCGCTTCGCATGTGGGTATACACCGGCAACTTGCGCTCAGCCGCAACCCGGAACATGTCGATGACTTCCAGGCGAGTGGCGCCGGGAGTGTACTGAATCCCCATGCCGATGCCGAGTGCGCCGGTGTCGAGTTGGTCGCGCAGGCGTTGCTGCACGCGCGCGATCTGCTCAGGTGTGGCAGGCTGGTCGGTGGCCGGTCCGCTTTTCGGCAGGATCGTTCCTTCGGGCAGCGGCGCTCCGAAAATTAAAGCGCGCGCGGCTACGTGGCTGGCGGTGGTGCCGTAGTGGATGATCGAGTGACCCTGCTTGGAATTGAGAAACTCGGCGACATCGGGTGCGCCGATTTCCATTTCAAGCGCGGTCGTCACGCCGTCGAAAGCCTTGACGCGCTGGCTGGCAAGATCCTGTCCGTGCTGGTGCAGGTCGATGAAGCCTGGCGCGACTACGAGGCTCGCCGCGTGGATGACGCGGTGTCCGCTGAGCGGGGCGGTGGAGATCCGCGCGATTTTGCCGTTGCGAATGCCCACGTTCCGAACGGCGTCCTGGCCAGTTTCGGGGTCCATGACTCGGCCGCCTTCGATCACGACATCATATTGTTGCGCGATGACAAAGGGGATTGCGAGCAGGAGAAAGGCGGCAGAGAAAACCAGCTTGCGCATAAGTGCTCCGAAGTCAGCGATCATATCAGGGCCGTTCTCTCGACGGCGTCTTCGGTCCCAGCCGCGACAGGAAAGGTCGCGGCCCAGGCGGCCGAGACGGCTGGCTACGAAATCGGACTCGATCACGTACACTAGCTGCTTCCTTTGAAAACCATTGGACACATCCTGGCGCGCTATACGGCGTGGATCCTGGGGCTGATGAAGGTGCTCGGGATTTGGGGACCGTTTGTGATTGCGTTTGCTGACAGCGCGTTGCTGGGAATGCCGGTGGATTTTATCGTCGCGACGTACGTGTATCAGGATCGCCGGCGGCTTCTGGTGTACATCGTGATGGCGTCGCTGGGGTCGGCATTGGGCAGCATTCCGCTGTACATCATCGGGTATTTTGGCGGGGAGAAGGTTCTGCGCAAGCGGATTTCCGAAGAACGTTTCCTCAAAATTCATCGTTCGTTTGAGGAGCATGAATTCTGGGCGCTGATGTTTCCGGGGATGCTGCCACCGCCGATGCCATTCAAGATCTTGGTTCTGGGCGCGGCAGTGTTCGAGATGCGCTTCCGCGATTTCCTGGTGGCAATTTTCCTGGGAAGATTTGTCCGATTTCTCGTGCTGTCGGTGCTGGTGCTCTGGTTCGGCCCGCAGATCGTGGGACTGTTCGGCGGCGTCTTCAAGCGCCATTGGATAATGGTTTTGAGCGTAATGGTTGTCGGAATTTGCTTGTGGCTGACGCGGCGGCTTTGGCAACCGGCGGGCAAAGCCGAGGAGTAATGAATGAGCAACCAGTCTGACTGGGGTTCTTTTGATCACCGCAGCTTTCCAGCCGACGCTCTTCGAAATCCATCCTCCTGCCTGCTTAGACAACTTGCGCGCTCGATTGCGATTCTAAGAGACTAGGGTTAGGGCGGTTTGCCTTCCGGGGCTGCCGGCTTGGGTGGAGGAAACTGAAATGACGAAGTCCACCTTGGTAAGAACTGTTCTTGCAGGAATCGCTTCTTTATCCCTGGTTTGCCTGTCCGCGCCCGCGTTTGCGCAACACGGTGGTGGTCACGGTGGCGGAGCAAGCGGCGGTGGCTTCCGCGGCGGTGGCGGAGCAGGCGGTGGTGGCTTCCGCGGCGGTGGCAGTGTTCACGGCGGAGGCTCTTACGGCGGTGGCTACCATGGCGGAGGATATGGCTCTGGTGGCTATCGCGGTGGCGGGCGTTCGACGTATGGCGGTGGCGGCTCCTACGGTAGGATGGGGGGCGGCTCATCCGCGCGCGGTTTTGGAGGAGGCTCGTCCTCCGCTGGTCGAAACTCGGGCGGTTGGTCCGGATGGCGTTCCGGCGGCAACGCGAGTCGCGCCATTGCGGACGGCCGATGGCATACGTTCGGAGGCGGTCGCGGTGGGGTCGGATCAGCCCTGAACTCGGGTGCGCGATTCGGTAGCTTCGGCGGTGCGGCTGGCTGGCATGGCTGGGGCGGCCGGGGCGGTTTTGGCGGTTTTGGGGGTTTTCGTGGTTTCGGCTGGAGAGGTTGTTGGGGCTGCGGTTGGGGTTTTGGGTTTGGGTTTGGTTTTGGGGGTGGGCCTTTCTGGGGTTGGCCGTCCTATTGGTATAACCCGTGGTGGGGCTACGACTATCC
>Ga0308309_10001844_pt1 | contig 12607 bp, 15 predicted proteins | sample HubBroMetageWFT5_FD_192491 | JGI IMG/M metagenome (GOLD analysis project Ga0308309, IMG submission 192491) | Warmed and freeze-thawed soil microbial communities from the Hubbard Brook experimental Forest, New Hampshire - Hubbard Brook CCASE Soil... | ecosystem: Environmental > Terrestrial >...
TGGGCCGACTCCCAGCACGAGGGCCTGAATGCACACCGGGTCTATCGCGTCGGGTTCGGTAGCTGGACACTCTTCCGGCTCTTTCCTACGTGGTTCTACAACACTCTCCACCTCAAATTCCAGCTCGCGAAAGGTCTGGGCTACCACTTTTTCTTCATGTGGTTCTTCGCACTGAACGGAGTCGCCTATGTCCTTTTCACCTTTTTCTCTGGTGAGTGGCGGGAACTCGTTCCAACGCGGCGTTCGTTTAGGGAAGCAATCGAGGTGACGTTGTACGATCTGCGGTTAAGCAAGCACCATCCACCGCATCGGAAATTCAATGGAGCACAACAGGTGGCCTACACAGGTGTCATTCTCATGGGGGCGGGTTCGTTGCTCACAGGGCTTGCTATTTACAAACCAACTCAGCTGCATGTGCTTACGGCTTTGCTCGGCGGCTACGAAATGGCACGGTGGTCCCATTTTTGGCTGACGATGGGCTATGTTGGCTTTTTCTTAGTACACGTTGCGCAGGTTATCCGCGCAGGCTGGAACAACTTGCGCGCCATGATCATCGGGTACCAGATTTTACCTGGCGGGCTGGGGAAGGACGACAAGGTTCCCAATGAACAAAACATCTCAGCGAGTTGAGCGCGAAACGCTTGCGGGGCTCCAGCGCCGCTCGCGCCGTAGCTTCCTAGCTGCCGCTGTTGCCGCCGTTGCCGGCGGCGGCATGTGGAAATGGCTGAATGATCGACCCGAAGTTGACGGAATTGCTTCGCCCTTCCGCAGGGCGATGGAACTCAACGCCGGAATTGCTCGCCGAATCTTTCGCGAACGAGCGCTGGCGCCCGAATTCGAAAGATCGAAAGCGGTGAGTTCCTTCCGTCGTAACGGTGATATCGGACTCTCCGAGATCCGGCCCGAAGACTGGCGTCTCCAACTCATTGGCACCTTCAACTCTGCGTCCTACGCACAGTTCAGCAAGGACGTAACCTCTTGGACCTACGGAATGAACGCCTCAGACACAGAAGCTCCTAACCTAGATGTCAGTTCGCCTACGAAGAAGCCTCCCGTGCACGAGGACGACGCCAAAGCTGCGGCTATAAGGATGAAGTCGATGGAGATGCCCGAACGGGCGCATGCTGCTGTTCCCGGGTTGCTGCTCACTATGGCGGATGTGAAGAAACTGCCGCACGTGGAAATGGTCACGGAATTTAAGTGCATTGAGGGTTGGAGCGAGATCGTTTACTGGGGCGGCGCGCGCCTGCGCGATTTCCTCGTTGCGTACCCGCCACTCAACGGCGGCCGCAGTCAGTTTGATTCCAAGGAGCTGGCGAGTGGCATTCCGAGGTACGTCGGCTTCGAGACGCCAGACGGCCAGTATTACGTCGGCATCGAGCGCGAAGTCGCATTACACCCGCAAACCCTGCTTGCCTATGAGCTGCACGGTCAGCCTCTGACACCGGCCCACGGTGCCCCTCTACGTTTGGTTACGCCGCTTAAGTACGGTATCAAACAGCTCAAACAGATTGGCCGAATCACATACACGGACATGCGGCCTCATGACTATTGGCACGAGCAGGGATACGACTACTACGCCGGTCTATGAATTGGAGCAAAGAAATTGAGCGACAAACACGAACAAAAGCGAAGACCAGCGGACTCCAACATGGACTACATGACACACAAAGATAACGGACAAGAGTCCGACCCACAGGCTGGTCACAAGATGTCAGGCATCCAAGCGACCCACGACCGCCACGCCGGACACTCCGTGGCGATGTTTCGCGACAAATTTTGGCTGAGTTTCGCCCTCACGATCCCCGTCGTATTTTGGTCAGCCGACGTTCGACACTGGCTGGGGTACACGGCACCCACCTTCCCCGGTTCAAAGTTTATTCCACCCATCCTTGGGACAGCCGTCTTCTTCTATGGCGGTCTCGTCTTCATCCGCGGGGCATGGGGCGAACTTGCCGACCACAAGCCTGGCATGATGACGCTCATCAGCCTCGGGATCACAGCTGCATTTGGAACCTCGCTCGCTGGGACATTCGGCCTATTCGACCTTGACGTGTGGTGGGAACTCACATCACTGATCACGATCATGCTCCTCGGTCACTGGCTCGAAATGCGAGCCATTTCTCAGGCCCGCGGCGCAATCAAAGCGCTCGCCGCCCTTCTTCCGGACACCGCCGAACGCGTAAAGGGTGCAGACACTGAATCTGTTCCACTCTCTGAGTTGCGCGTTGGCGACATCGTTCTCGTCCGGCCTGGTGCCCGCCTTCCGGCAGATGGCACCGTTGTCGAGGGTACTGCCGATGTTGACGAGTCCCTGATCACCGGCGAGTCCAAAACAGTGTCGAAGGGAGCAGGTACGAAAGTCATTGCGGGAACAGTTGCCAGCCGCGGAAGTCTTCGAGTCAGGATTTCCGCAGTTGGGGAGCAAACCGCTCTCTCCGGAATCATGCGGCTCGTCGCCACCGCCCAGGCTTCTGGCTCTCGCGCGCAGGCTCTTGCCGACCGTGCAGCCGCGATACTTTTTTACGTGGCAGTCGTCGCTGGCGCGATTACTTTCGCCTACTGGTGGTTTTCAGGCGATAAAGAACATGCCATGATTCGAACGGCCACGGTCCTCATCATTGCCTGCCCGCATGCCCTGGGACTGGCGATTCCGCTGGTAATCGCGATTTCAACATCGCTCGGCGCCCAAAACGGGCTTCTTGTTAAGGATCGACTCGCGCTCGAACGCGCGCGCAATCTGGACATCGTCATCTTCGATAAGACCGGAACCCTAACACGCGGTTCTCCAGCGATTTCGGACGTGGTGGCTGCACCGGGCAGTACCGAGGAAGATTTGATTGCCCGTGCGGCCGCCGTGGAATCCAGTTCCGAGCATCCGCTTGCCAAATCAATCGTCGCTGAAGCCAAGCACCGAAACGTGAACCGATTGTCAGCCTCGAATTTCGAGGCCCTGCCTGGTCGCGGAGCGAAGGCCGTCGTGGAAGGCAAGAGTGTCATCATCGGCGGCCCCCGTTTGCTGACTGAAGCCAAGGTGACTATTCCGACAGACCTTGAAAAACGAACGACTGCATGGGCATCCGATGGAAAGACGGTTCTCTATGCACTTTCGGAAGGCACACTGCTCGGTGCTTTCGCCGTTGAAGATGAAATTCGGCCCGAATCCGGGGAGGCCGTCGCCGAACTTCACCGGCTTGGCATCCGGGTCGCCATGATCACCGGAGATTCAAAGACGGTTGCCAATTCGGTCGCGCGGCGCATCGGAATCGACGAGGTCGCAGCGGAGGTTCTACCTGCTGACAAGGCGGCGGCGGTAAAGCGCTTTCAGGCCGGTGGCAAGAAAGTAGCCATGGTTGGCGATGGCGTGAACGACGCACCGGCTCTGGCAACAGCCGATGTCGGAATCGCCATCGGGTCGGGAACCGATGTGGCCGTCGAGTCCGCGGGAATTGTGCTCGTCCGCAGTGACCCTCGGGACGTTGTCGGCGCGATCGAATTATCGCGCGCGACTTACAGAAAGATGATCCAAAACCTCGTTTGGGCAACCGCTTATAACCTGGTCGCTATCCCAGCCGCCGCGGGTCTCTTCGTCCGTTGGGGAGTTGAACTCCCAATGAGTGTCGGCGCGGTAGCGATGAACTCGTCCACCATCATCGTAGCTGTCAACGCTCAGTTGCTTCGCCGACTCAAATTGCAACGCGAAACTCTCTAGGTGGAAGATCTAGCTAGCGCCCGTCTGCAAGGAAACGCACTACCTGACGCTCAAGAAAAGGCGTTCCTTCCTTTTCGACTGTCCATCTCGTTGAAGCAAATCCGTGAGCTGGCATGATGAAATTCTTTCGGCTCGCAACTGCGGAGTAGAATGACCGGAAGGTCTGCCATGACCGTAGCGACATCCTCGCCGCTTTCTGATGTTTCGCGAAGAGTCGTCCAGCTCCAAGTCATCACGCTCATCTGGATGAGCGTTGAGGCCATCGTCTCCCTCGTGACGGCTTGGACTTCGCACAGTCCTGCCCTTTTGGCTTTCGGCGGCGACAGCTTGATCGAGCTGCTTTCTGCAGTCATTGTGTTCTGGCGTTTTCGCTTCACGCTGGCCGAGGCACGGGCAGCCCGACTCGCGGGAGGCCTGCTTTTCGCATTGGCAAGCTTTGTTGTGCTGACTTCGATCTTGAATCTCATCGGATACCGCGCGGCGCACCATAGTCTTGTCGGAATCGGAATTCTGCTGGCCGCTGCGGTAGTCATGCCTTGGCTCGCCAGCCGAAAACGGAAGTTGGCTGCCCTAACGTCCAGTGCAGCGTTGAGGGCCGATGCTGCGGAATCCGCCCTCTGTGGTTACATGGCCTGGATTGCACTTGCGGGGCTCGTACTGAACGCCATCTGGAACAAACCGTGGGCTGACCCTGTCGCTGCTCTTGCTCTGACTCCCCTCATCTTGCGCGAAGGATGGGAAGCCGTTCGCGCCGCTCGGCTCCGATGCAGCTGTTGTTGAATTCCGCTTATGTGCGGACGTCTGGAATGGTCAAACCGCTGTGCGAAAAATCAATCCCTTTAATTTTTCGTATCGAAAAAGAACCCGTGTGGCGTGCCGCTTAACACGCCTCACGGGATCGTGTTCCTAATCGTGGGTCCCGTCGCGTCTGGGAATCAAACGGAGCCAGAGATCAGGCCCATACCCCACGGGGACGAATGCCCCTATTGGTCGAATCGGCCGCGTCCGAGTTTCCTCAAGACCTGTCTGCCAACATTTGCGGGCAGTTTCGGTTGCGTGGTCGCGACGTCTGCAACCGACTTGTCCATTCTTTCGTCGACCGGAGTTGCCAGAAAGGCGTGCGTCTCGCCCGTATGCGGCCCGCTGAGCACCGTCGCCATTCCCACGATTTGCCCGCGCTCGTTGATCTGGTTAGCCATGGTTGGGTACAGGTTGGAGCTGGCAGGAAACAGCGTTTTGAGGCTGGTCATCACGCCATCCTGCCAGATAAAGGCATTGGACCAGTTGAAGCTGGCGTCCAAGGTACTTCCCACCACCTGGCCCTTGTCGTTGATGCCGCTGGCTATGGCGGCAAAATCTTCCGGCAGAGTTTTGAGGTTTTTGAGTGCTCCGTTCTGCCAGAGAGCGGCATAGAACGTTGTGCCGTCAGTGCTAGCGACATCCCCAACAATCTGGCCCTGGTTGTTAATGCCGAAGGCGAAACCACCAGTTCCGAGGTCAGGAAGGGGGAAGGCAGTGCCATTCTTTTCCCACAGCACGGGGTGAAGCGCGGTGGTGCAGGTTCCCGAGTAGCCTACGGCTCGGCCTTGATCGTTGATGGCGTTCGCTTCTCCGTCTGGATCGCTTCCCACCGTAGGAAGAGCTCGCGCTTTGCCGTCTTGCCACAACACCGGCAGTGCAATCCGATTATTGGTTGTGTTAGACGGGCAGGAGGAGTCCACGATACCGTTTTCCGCAAACCCTGTGATTTGTCCGCGGTTATTCATGGCACTGGCCTGCCCGTTATTTCCGCCCAGGGTCGGGAGAGCGCTCATCTGGCCATTCCGCCAAAGAAACGGACGACACGTGAGGTGTGTGCCGAAGCCGCAAACGTCTTCGCCGTCCGGATCTAGTACAGATGTTTCGGAGTAACCGACTGCCTCCCCGCGATCGTTGATCTCACCGCCAAAGGGGTTGTCCCAATTGTTTGGTCCTCCGAGAGTGGGGAGGGGGAACGTGAATCCGTCGACATTCATCGCCACCCGCCCTTTCTCAAGCCCTCCCGAGGCGTTCAACAGCCCGTATTGGGTCTCCGTCCACCCGTGATCATTGAGGCCCATGGTACAGCCGAAAAATCCATCTTTCAGAGTACCCAAATCGGTGACTCTGTAGCTTGTTTGAGCGACCGCAACGCTGAAGCCACCCAGAAACATCGTCGCAACCCACGATATCGAGACATTTCGCAACCATCTTGGCACGCTCATAGCTCCTCTTTTCTTCTGGTGAAAGTCGCCGTGCCGAGATGACTGGCGATTTAGGTCACGCATCACCCGGCGCCTTAGCGGTTCAAAGCAGAATTGGTTCACAACCCGACAACCTGAGTCACAAGTGAGGAAGCATGCGGTCTTCCACGTTAGCGGCGATTACGTCACACAACAGCCCCAACGTTTCAGAATGCAAAGACGAGTGGCGGACTAACAATCTCCTGGGATGACCTAGAAACAACAGGAGCGACGGTTTCTCCAACTTTCCATATCCACTGGCGAGAGTTTACGAAATTTGAGAACACCCCGCCGGGAGTTGGGCAGATCATTTCGATTGATTTTCAAATGGTCTAACATACATACTAGTTGGTATGCTAGTTGCTCACGAGAAGAAGCGAAGGACCCGTGATCCGGAGCGTACGCGGGAACGCTTGCTTCAAGCAGCCTTTCGGGAGATCCACAGATCAGGCTTTCAGAGTGCCAGCATCGATACGATCCTCGCCGCCACTAATGTCACAAAGGGAGCGCTCTATCACCACTTCGAGAGCAAGGAAGCCCTAGGCTATGCCGTCGTCGAAGAGAAGATCGCAAAACTTACCCGCGACAGGTGGTTGCGTCCTATGCAGAGCGAAGGGGAACCCATCAACATTTTGATTGCCGTTGTCCGGCGGATACCAGCTGAGCCCCAAGACGTTCGCGCCGGTTGTCCGCTGCTGCTTTTGTCACAGGAGATGTCTCCGCTGGACGAGCAATTCCGCAAGCGACTGGAGAGGATATTCCTTGACTGGCAGGAAGGTGTTGCAACGCTTTTGCGGAGGGGCAAATCCCAAGGAACAGTTCGCCGCGACCTGAATCCAGCCGAGGCTGCCAGCTTTTTGATCGCAACGGTCGAGGGCTACGCCACGTTAGCAAAGAATGCTCAAGATGCGAAGGTGTGGAAAGCGGGAATCAGAAATGTCGTGGGATGGCTGAGGTCTCTTCGGCCGCCGGACAACTACAAGCGGGGCTGACCGCATCGCGATCGGGCTGAGCGTTTCAAACTACATCATGAAAGGAGAACGAACAATGACAAGGATCACAATGCCGCGCAGGAATCTGCTCGCAACGGGAGCCTGCGCGCTGGTCGGCGCGGTAACCCTACCAGGACCGGCAAGGGCCAGCGCATTGGGAGGGCCTGACTTAACGAATGAGGAGATCATCCGTAAGTGGTACGCTGCGTGGGAAAAGAAGGATTTGGGCACGTTCAATATGCTGCTCGCCGACAACTTCACCTTTACGAGCGCGGCCGGCGACGACCACATCAGCAAGAGCACTTTCAAAACGCAATGCTGGGACACACAGGTTGATTTCATTGGACACTTTGACCTCGAGCGAGTCACCACTGGCGCGGAGGATGCTTTTGTGAAGTATCTTTGCCACACGAAGAACGGCAAATCTTTCCGGAACGTGGAGTATCTCCGCATCAAGAACGGACAGTTGGAATCTATTGAGTGTTATTTCGGAGCACAATCCAGCTTTCCGTCAGCAGTAAGCACTGGGCAGAAGTAACGTATGGGCCGGCTGATCCAGGTGGTGGGTTTTTTGATGAATAAATCAGACGGATCGGCTGCTCCAGTTATGTAGGACCATTTCATTTAGAAGCAGTGCAATCGTCAGTCTCGCTTCGTGTAGCTGGAAGTCGAAACGAGAGAGCGATGCGAGGGGTTCCGTTATGAGCACCCGGGCGCCACGAATCGCATTTAAGGCAAAGGGTAGAATCCTATTTTTGGATCTAGCCGAGGTCGTGGCAGTGCAAGCCGAAGGTAATTACGTTTCGTTGCAACACCGTCCTAATCCCTATTTGGTCCACGAGTCCCTCTCGTCCATGGCGGAGAAGCTTAAACCCTACGGTTTTGTTCGCATCCACCGCTCGGTCGTTGTGAATATTTCGGCCGTGGAGGAGATCCAACCTTTACCGACGGGAGAGTACAGGCTGCGTGTAAAAGGCGGGGAAGAATACTTGGTGACGCGTACATACAAGGCCAACCTCAGAGATCTGGCTCAACTGTGGGTAGGCGCAGAGCGCCTTTGCGGCTAACAGCCGGGAGGTGCCGCTCCCGAATGACGGCATTTCTAGCCTCCGTTAGTCATCGTGCGCCTTGGCGTCGTTGAGTATCCGCATTGCGTATCCTGTAGACCGTCGGCAGGAAGTCTGGCAAGATGCTCATTTCCTCGCAGCAGTAAGCGAACAGACCAGCTCCGAGCTCGTCGGACACCATTTTTTTCCAACATTTCATGTGTACTGTCACCAGTGCCCGCGATCTGAGCGTTGTCTCCATTGCCTTTCTTACGTCACGAGTTGGGCGGCGGAGTCCTCAACTCGAAAGATGATGTGAGTTGAATCGTTTTGTGCAGCGTCCGGTACAGAGGGCAGCGCATGGCGTAAATGCCGTGCGTACGCTCGACTGTCTCCCTTGCCATTTCCGGCGCTTCCAGACGCATAGCCACGTGAATGCGGCGAATGACGAGTACGCCCTCCTCTGTTTCCACCTCTCCGGTCACATCCGCGGTCAATTTTCCGTTGCTGGCATCGATTTGGCGCGCTTCCAGCGCGCCTCCAAAGGTGCCCACCATTCAACCGGCGGTCGCGGAAATGACATAGTCAATGGTTGAGGAATGGGATTCCTTCAACTTTGCCGGGTCAACTTTGTAGTGTTGGGCGATCGCCCCGTGGACGCTGTAGATCACCGGCTGGGACTCGCCTGGCAGATGCGCGATGCGAAGGGGGCCCTGCCGGCGCTCGATTCGAGATTTGGAAACATAAACGACATCAGCCATAAATTTCTCCTTCCAGCATAATCGATTCGATCCAACTCCGAATGATCAGTTGTGCCGGATAGCGTTCGGAGACCGTTTGAGGTCGAGGGGGAGTATTTGCAATTGCCAACTCACCGGCACCGACGTAGGCGGATGGCAGATCGCCTTGTCACAGGCCTGATATTTTAACTCCCCGGTAATGGAAATTGTTTTCTGAGCTGAGACGAGCGAGCGGACGACATCGCGAGCCTCGGAAGGAATCACAGTAACATCCTGGGTGATGCGGAACTTGCCCTCAAAAACCGCTACACGTTCCCGGATCGCTTCCAAATAGAGGATTTTGGAGTTCGGGTAAGTCACCTGAGAGAGTTCGATTCCCGAGCGTGGATGCAGTTCCAACTGAATCGGCTTGTAGCCCTTTACGCCCGGAGAATAAACATGGGCACCCGGCGGCAGCTCGATTTCAGCAGCCAGGGTGACGCGGCTGCCCGGCGCCACAGCGCGATCGGATTGTGTGAAGCTGAGCCGCAGATGAGGCGCTTCCACCGTTTGGCTCACTTCCTCGGTCAGTTCTGGGAAAAGCTTCCCAATGATGTTGTTCGCCGTGAACCGGTTGGTGTATTTCGCTTCGAAGTATTTTTCGCGAATCACGCCGCTCTCATCTATGTAGAAGAATCCCGGGTAGGCCATGCCCTTCGCCATTCCTTTCGCTTCCGCGTTAAGCACCTTAAAACTGCGAATGACTCCGGATTTCGGGTCAGCCAAAAGGGGAAAGTCTATGCCGTGCCGCTCTGAGAAATCCTTCAGGATAGCCGGACTATCATAGCTGATTGCCGCCAGCTTAAGTCCTTGCGCCTCAAATCCCTTCTTTGCCCCTTGCAGCTGCACGAGCTGCGCCTTGCAGAAGGGTCACCAGTCGGCGGAGCGGAAGAACAGGATTACGGTGCCCTTTGGCCCTTTGAGCGTCTCGTTGGTGTGTTCGTGGCCGAACTGATCCGGTAGCGCAAAAGCCGGCGCTTGCTGACCGATCTCCAAGCCAACGGACGAAGCCGGGCCGTGATTCGTGGCGAGGTGTTCTTGACCACCCGCAAACGCAGACGATACCACGACAAAGAGAACAGCAACCGCAATTTTCATTTTTGCTCCGGATTCAGTCGCGTTTCTTTCACCGTTATGAACGAATTGAGTTGAAAGGTGAATGGACCGGCTATGCGTTTACCTTTTTCGTGAACGTGAAAGTCTCTTCCTCGGCCACCAGGAAAATCGGCGCACCACCCGACGAAATCTTCACCGCGTGAGCTAGTGCCTCCTGGCCTCCTTCGGACGCCGCGCATGCTTCCAGGGCTTGCATCGACGGGAAGAGGGCTTCCGCAATCCGGTAGAAAGGTGCTACGCCTTGCGGCGAGCCGAGTATCTTGGTTGCCACCATCTTTGTTTTCCCGCCCAATTTCGCAACAGCCAACGGCACATGCTCTTCCTGGTAGACCTTCTCGAAAGCATCAACATCCTTTGGGCGCGGATAGATCAGTATAAGTTTCACGTCTGCCATTCTGTGCTCCTAGCAAAACAGGATTCACTTCACAAACTGCCCTTTGACACCCGTCGGTTCTTGGGACTGACTACCCCAACGAAGGTCGGAGGTAGTCCCCTCGTGGACATCAAAGACTCCCGGCCTAATGTGAGTCTTGAGCAAGGGAAAGGTTTCAGGCTGAATCAAAATTATCGCCATCCTCCTCTCAAGTTCCGACAACTGTCCCACCGCTTCTATATCTATTCTCATGCGCTGGATTCCGGAAACCTTTCGCCGACAAGCCAATCTCACTGCTTTGTGCGCGTTTTTGAGCGTGGAGTCTTGAGCTACCCGCAGAGCCGCAAGTTGCCAGGATTCGCCGTCAGTGTCTAACGGAACTTTTCCCAGCAACAGGAGCCATGTGTCGCACGGTAGTTATTCCGCGGTACCAACAATTCAAAATTGGGGGACATTCTTAATGAAAACATTACTTGTAAGGGCCATAAGGATTCGCTGGTTCGGACTGCTTCTTTTGGCGACCACAATTATTGCGGGCCCAGCTCGTGGCCAGAATCAGGAACTTACCTTTTCGCTCGGCGGCATCCCTAGTCAAGCGCGCACGTTCCAAGGCTCTGCCGGTGGCGCACAAATTTTCTCGGATCGCAGCTTTGGAATCAACTATGGCCATCGTTTCCTGGATGCGAAGATCGCTGCTCTCTACGGCGAAATTGAATTCGTGGCGATTCCTAACCGAAGCGTGACCTCGGCAACTGCCATCGTGCCGCAGAGTTATGCATCGCTCTACCTCGCTCCTGGATTGCGCTTGAAATTCTTTCGCTCTTCGCGCCTTTCCCCATGGGGCGCTGTAGGAGGAGGCTACGCCTTGTATCAGCAGTCCGCGAAACTCTCCAATGGCCAAAATGAGACGGATAAGTTCCTGAACCGCGGCGTCTTCGATTACGGCGGTGGATTGGATTTCAGGCTTTTTCGTTTCATTGGCTTGCGGGCAGAAGTGCGTGATTTCCTCTCTGGCAATCCCGGCCTGAACGCAAAGTTGAATTCGAGCACCCAGCACAACGTCGTGGCAAGCGGCGGCCTCATTCTGCGCTTCTGATGCGTTTCTTTCTCGCCCAGCCTGAAACTCTTTGCAGGGTCGGGAACCCGATTTTCAGGTCGATTCTCGGCGGTTGGGGGCAAATGGGGACAACCGTCAAAGAAAGCTGTTACGCTTGTGCCAGAAGGGTCAGATGCCTCGAGAATTGCACCAATAGCTTCTCCGGCTTCCCGAATGGCTTGCCCTCGCCTGGCCAGGAAAGTTCGGCCCAGGCGGCGGAACAAGCATTAATTGACCGCGTCCTCTCCGGACACAAAGAGCTATTCATGGACCTCGTTCGTCCCCACGAGCGGATGGTCTACGCCACAGTGTTTCCTCTGCTTGCGAACAAGGAAGACGCGGAGGACGTTACGCAAGATACTTTAATGAAGAGGTTGCCCGGCAGTTGGGACTAAGCGTCCCTGCGGTAAAGACGCGGCTGTTAAGGGGCCGACTAATGCTGCGAGAGTGGCTCTCGCCGCTGTGGTTCGCCAAAACTCCAGCCGACCGTAAAATCAATAACATAGCTTGCTGCCGCCCCACTACCGTTCTGTTATAAATCCTCATCATGTTTGGTTTCGTAGGGCTTTTCTTCGGAATGCTGGTTCGCCTCTTTCGCCGGCGGCGAGGGCTCCTTCTTGAGAATCTTGCTTTGCGTCAACAACTCGTCGCCCTGAAGCGTCGACATCCTCGCCCGAGCCTCGACCTCTTCGATAAGCTCTTCTGGGTAATCGCTCGGCGCGTCTGGTCAGCTTGGAAGCAGTCCCTCATCATCGTCACGCCCGAAACCATCGTCCGCTGGCACCGGACTTGGTTTTTCTATGTACTGGCGGCTGATCTCCAGAGTCCAGAGGCAGGCCGGAAGAAGACCAACACCGAAGGAGGTTCGGGAATTGATCTTCCGTATGGTCGCTGAAAACCCCACGTGGGGAGCCCCACGGATACATGGGGAACTCCGCATGCTCGGCTATGACCTTTCCGAGAGAACCATCTCTCGTTGGATGAAACGGGCGCCGAAAGATCCTGACCGGGCCAAGCGCTGGCTGGCCTTCCTTCGAAACCATCGGGAAGCGATTGCAGCGATGGATTTCTTCACTGTGCCAACGATTACGTTTGGCGTGCTCTACGGCTTCTTTGTTATCAGTCATGATCGGCGGCGCATCCTGCACGTTAACGTCACGAAGCATCCGACGAGCGCTTGGATCATCCAGCAGTTGCGCGAGGCGTTTCCATTTGAAGCCTCGCACAAATAC
>Ga0308309_10001846_pt1 | contig 12603 bp, 8 predicted proteins | sample HubBroMetageWFT5_FD_192491 | JGI IMG/M metagenome (GOLD analysis project Ga0308309, IMG submission 192491) | Warmed and freeze-thawed soil microbial communities from the Hubbard Brook experimental Forest, New Hampshire - Hubbard Brook CCASE Soil... | ecosystem: Environmental > Terrestrial > Soil...
CGAGCCGGGAGAGCCCGCGAAAAATTTCTCCGCGCTGGCCGGATTCACCAACAGCGAAACCTGCAGTCCTTCCGTATCGTTGAATCCTGGTTCCGCAAGCACCATGCTGGGCTCCGCGCGGTTCCCTGAAATTCGCGACCACGGAATATCCATCGACGCCGGATTCAAAATGCTCACCATTCCGATCGCTCCCGCCGCGCGCAACGCTTTCCATCGCTCAGCGATCGACTGATAGTGCGCCGACAGCGCCGCCGGCGTGTCGGAGGTCGAACCTGAAATGTACACCGCCACTTTCCCCTTCAAATCGAGTCCCGCAAAATCATCGTACTTCTGCTCCGGAATCCTCAGCCCGTATCCCACGAAGACCATCGGCGCCTCCACTTCCTGCGCCGTCTCCGCTCTGGTGCCCATGATCACGTCTTCGCCCAGCGTCAGCGGTTCGCTCTTCCCGTCCCGCACCAGCGCCGCGCTCGAATCCTTCTCGATAAGCTGCCGGGACTCGAATTTCACCGCCTGGTAGTACCCGTCGCTCCCCGCCGGCTCCGCACCATTTTTCTTCAGCTGCTCGACGACGTAGGCTTCCGCCCTGCGCAGCCCGTCGCTTCCCGTCTCGCGTCCTTCCATGTTGTCGTCCGCCAGCACCTTGATGTATTCCCACCAACTCCTGCCATCAAAGTGCCCTGGCACATCTTGTGGCCCTTCGCCGGGCCGCGCCGCAACTGCAATTGCAAGCGCCGCCGCAATCGGTAAAGCCACAAGCAGCCAGACGAATTTCTTAGCCATAGAAGAATCCCTCATTGCCCCGGGAGAAATTACCACACCCGCCGCGCCGCCGAAATCCAAATGTTCGCAGCTACCTAGACCGCTTTGAAGAATTGGATGAAAATGACTTGCACGCGCGGAGCAATCCGCCGCTCGACAAACCTCCCCAAGCTCCCGCGGCGAAAATGTAGGCAAGCGGAAAAGGGGCTAAGAATTCCAGCTAGGCAACTTCGACAGCGCCGAACACAATCTTCGAAGTAGAGGCATCGAACACGAAATAATCGCCGGGGCGGCTTTCGATCAGTTTTGCAAGTCGCATCTTGGCCTGTTCCAGGTCTTGCACGGTCTCAACCCACATCGGCCCACCGGGAAATCTCCTGAAGATATCGTAGCTTACCTTCATGTCTCCCCTCCCAACTGCAATCTCAGCGGCGTCCGGTTACTCGGCAACCGGGAATAGATCGCAAACAGCAATCGAACTGCCAGCCGCAAATTTCCGCGACCCCTGCAATGGCAAGTAAATACAGTATTTACAGCCTGCCACTTCGTCGCGCCCAGGATGCGCAGCATTATCGCGTAAAATTCTCATAGTATTCACGTAGATATTTCGGGCGCGCTCAGGAGAATCCCTATCTCTTCGTCACCACCTTCACTTCTTATTTATCCGCACAAACCGGGGAACTTGCCTTGCTATCCAGACGACGGAATCCAAATATTCACACAGGATTACCATTCGCTCAGTGGTGCTGCCGTTTCCCTCCGGAAGCGGGGCCGCCTAGCGACGGGCAAAGCACGTAGTTCTCGATTGTCGAACCTGTGCTCAATTGAACAGTGACAGCTCTCGCTTTGGTAATAGGTTAACTGCTGGAGTTGATATGGGGATTCCCGCCTGGCTCATGGCTTCTAATTCGTGGTCGAGCCTGTTGATTGGAACTTAGATGGTCGATCCGAGTGCGTTGCCGGGCATGCCGGGACATCTTTCGTTGAGCAGAAAGCAATCGTGGCTTCGTCACGTTTTACTATCCGCATCTTTTGTACTTTTCTATCTGGTCTTGAACCGTCCTGAAATCCTCCTCTTATCAAAGCTAGGTTTCACCACTTGGTACCCTGCCACGGGTTTGGCGTTCGCTCTGATGCTCGGAGTGAGCCCCTGGTACGCGTTTCTGGTATTCTTCACAAATTCTCTAGCAAGCATGGCGATTTACCAACAGCCCCTGCTTTCATGGGGCAATCTGGCGGGTACCGTCGGTGAGACTGGCGTTTATGCTGTCGCCGCGATACTTCTCAGGGGACCTCTGCAAATCAATCCGGGCTTGAGCCGCCGTGTGGACGTCGTCCGTTATACCGTTGTGGCCTTACTCGCGGCGATAGGATCTACCATTTTCGGCGTCACCTCCCTGGTTTTAGATCACACCATCACCTGGTCCGATTATTGGAAGGCCGCCTTCGGCTGGTATGTAGGCGACATGGTCGCCTTGTTGGCTTTTGCTCCATTCTTGCTCATACATGTTCTTCCCTGGGTTCGAAGAAGTCTCGCGCCACAATCCACGTCCCCTCCAACCGCAAAACCTGCTCAGGTGAAGGTGTCCCGCTTGGCCGAGGGAATTGCGCAGGCGGCCGGAATACTGGGTGTTCTGTGGATCATGTTCGGTCGGACGTTGGGGCCTTATCAGTTGTTCTACCTGCCTTTCGTCCCCATCATCTGGGTTGCGATGCGGAACGGGATTCAGCGTGCCGTGATTGCCATACTGATGCTTGATTTCGGCATCGTAGCGGCCTTGCATTTTTATCCGGTCGTGCCGACGGTCATGCCAAAAGTTGCATTACTGATGCTCGTGGTTTCCGCCACCGGACTGATTGTTGGTTCGGCGGTGAGCGAAAGACAATATATCGGTAGAGAATTGCAGCAGAGAACCATCTATCTAAATTCATTAATCGAAAATAGCCCCTTCGGAATCGCGGTGCTCGATCAGGCCGGCAGAGTAGACCTTTGCAATCGTGCTTTCCGGCGACTGTTTGGCTATGAGCGCAGCCCAGTAGTTGGCAAAAAACTCGATTCGCTGATTTCCGGGCATCAGCCAGACGATCTCCTCGAACTCTCACCTCGCGTTTACGCCGGGCAATCCGTCGAAGGAAGCACCCGTCGAGCGCGAAATGACGGAACCCTCGTGGATGTGGAAGTGCACGCGGTCCCTCTCATCATTGACGGTCAAGTGCGTGGCGCATACGCGCTCTACAACGATATCTCCGACGCTATCAAAGCCGCACGCGAAATAGAGGAACAGGGGAATATCCTGAAGCGCTCGCTAACCGAATTGCAATCGCGCACCAACGAAATGACCTTGCTCATTGAACTGAGCGACATGCTCCAGTGTTGCGCCAGTCTCGAGGAGGCCTATTCCGTCGTTACTCAATTCGGGAAGAAATTGTTTTCTGCTGACAGTTCCGGGTCTCTGTCCGTATTCAAATCTTCGCGCAATCTCCTCGAATCTGCGGGCGCCTGGGGCACCGGCCCAAGCCCCTTGACGACATTTCCGCCCAATAGTTGCTGGGCCCTGCGCCGGGGGAAACCACATTGGAGCACGGGTTCTTCGGCTAAACTCGTATGCGATCACCTGAAGAATTTTCTCGGCGCTAACGATGGCCTGTGTGTCCCCATGGTGGCCCAAGGCGAAACCATCGGCGTTTTACAATTACAAATCTCCCCTGCGTCGGAATCCAAATTAGCAAAGGAAGACAACCAGGTGGTTCTGCAGCGAATCGCCAGTTCCGCGGCCGGCCAAATTGCGCTTTCCATCGCTAGCTTGAAACTCCGCGAAGTTCTCAAAGACCAGTCCATTCGTGATCCTTTAACCGGCCTTTACAATCGGCGTTTCATGCAAGAGTCGCTCGAACGCGAACTGCTGCGCGCGCGCCGCACAAATCGTCCCTTTACCGTGATGTTTATAGATATCGACCACTTCAAGCGATTCAACGATTCCTTCGGGCACGACGCTGGAGACTTGGTCTTGAAAGTGTTCGCCAAAGCGCTCACCGACCATTTCCGTGGAGGCGACATAATCTGCCGCTATGGCGGCGAGGAATTTGCCCTGGTATTGCCCGACTCTTCTTTAAAAGATGCAGAAAGGCGCGGCAACGACTTGCGCGTTGAAGTCAAAAAATTATCCATAACTCACCGAAACGCCGTTCTGGAACCGATTACGTTTTCAGTGGGCCTGGCCGCCTTTCCCGAGCATGGTTCCACCACCGAAGAACTATTCCGCGTAGCAGATAAATGTCTCTACGACTCAAAGACCCAAGGCCGCGACCGCATCACCGTCCCTGTTTAAATCATTCCCGTCAGCTGCACGCGGACATCGCCGATACCAGAAAAAATGCCTCGCAATTTTTCCCGTCGCCGGCTCTTTGGATTCCTATGTTGAGATCAGAAACCCATCCATGTTTAGCTTCTGGGGTAGGAAGGGAATAATCCAAGAACTCCTAAGCTCTATCAGGTGTCTAATTAAACGATGATATAAGTGTCGCGTGATTGCCAACTGCCGGTGGCCTGTGGGCGGTCAGCTTCGTACTCGGCCCGCAAGAAGGGCAAGCCCGTCTACCTCAGGAGGCGTGAATTGCTAACCCGTTCTCATTGTATCAGGGCATGCGCTTTGATTCTGGCGATTTGTCCTATCTCCGCGTCAGTTAGTCCTCAATCTAAACCGACTCCGGCAAAATCCCCGACCGCACCGGCGGCAATCCCCTCGCCCGCTGCCCAAGCCGAATCCGCCGAGCAGTCATCTGGCGCAAGGCTGCCCGTGCGTCGGGTCATTCTTTATAAGACCGGCGTTGGCTACTTCGAGCATCTCGGGGAAGTTCGTGGAAACCAAACGGTCCGAATTGATTTCACCAGCAGTCAGCTCAATGACGTGTTGCAGTCTCTCACCGTGCTCGATCTCAACGGTGGAAGAATTGCCGGGGTGAATTACAATTCAGAGGCTCCGCTAAGCCAACGCCTCGGAATGCTGCGCCTGCCTTTGGAGGAAAAGACTGATCTATCGAAATTTTACGCTGCGCTCCGCGGCGCACGGCTCGAAGTTAAAAGTGGGAGCAGTCTAATCACTGGCCGTTTGCTCAGCGTCGAAAGAAAAACACGCGTCAGTGGCGGCACCACGCTCGAAGTGGACCTTGCCACGCTGGTCACTGACGCCGGCGAAGTTCGCAGCCTGGAGATAACGCCAGCCGTAAGCGTCCGCCTGGTCGAGCGCGATGTGACCCGAGAAGTTAGCAGCTACCTTTCACTCCTTGCTTCCGTGCGTCAGGAAGACCTTCGCCGCATGTCCATCGTGACGGCTGGTTCCGGCGATCGCCAGCTTTATGTCAGCTACGTCAGCGAAGTGCCGATATGGAAGACCACTTATCGTATTGTGCTGCCCGCCAAAGAAGGGGACGAGCCCTTGTTGCAGGGATGGGCTATCGTGGACAACACGGTCGGCGAAGATTGGAACAATGTCGAATTATCTCTTGTCGCGGGCGCGCCGCCAGCTGTAGCTCAGCCGGATCTGCTGCTCGGACTGAAGCTTCTCGTGAAAGTGCCGCACGTTCAGATCGAAATAACGCTCCCGGTATAGACCCAGCACACGCTCCACTACGGCCACCGGCACCCGCTTCGGCGAAGGCCGCCCTCGTCTGCGATCAAACAGCCCGCGGAATCCGAATTCCTCATAACGTTCCCGCCAGCGCCGCATGTGCCGGTCCGTGATGCCCAGGATTTCGGCCGCTTGCCACCAGCTGATCTTCTTCGACATCGCTTGCAACATCACTTCCTGTACTTTCATCGCCCGCTCCGTGGCGGCTTGTGTGTAAGAGTCCATGCCCTGCATGGTCTCCTACCTTCACAGCCAGAAAGCGGACATTTCACTTGCTAATTCAACCGGACATATCATGTGCTACCGACAGCACAGGCTCCGACTCCTTGAAACTAACTACGCGAAGTGCTAGCGTGAATCGTGATTATTTCTGACAAATTTGGCGACGACCCGTCGGTGCCGAACCGCCGCCCGAACGGGATCAATTTCCCGTTTCCTTCATCTACCCCCCTGCTTGAAGAGTCCCCTGTTCTGACCACCCCGAGGAACGAAAAATCTGCCGTCCGAGACGAAGAGTCCGAAATTTCTTACAACGGGTCTAGACCACTTCTAACCGGTACTGGCTCGCAAACAGAATTCGACGTAACTCGCAGAAAACAAACGACGGGTCTAACCCGGGCCAGAACAGCGATTATCGATTTAGCAATTTGGCGGAACTTGCTATGACAAAAAGCCGCGTCCGCACCGTCCTGGAGATGATCAAATTCGAGCACTCTGTCTTCGCCCTGCCCTTCGCGCTGGTGGGAGCATTGCTCGCTGCGCGGGCTGCAGGCGCACTCCCAACCTGGCGGCAAATTCTCTGGATTGTCGTCGCCATGGTGGGCGCGCGTTCCGCCGCCATGACCATGAACCGCATCGCCGACCTGAAATATGACGCGCGCAATCCCCGCACTGCCAATCGCGCTCTACCCAAAGGCGAACTCACCGTCGGCTTTGCTTGGATGATTACTTTGATTGCGTCTGCGCTCCTGGTGCTCGCCGCCTGGCAACTCAATCCGCTCGCGCTGAAACTTTCCCCCGCCGCGCTGGCAATTTTGTTTTTCTATTCGTACACCAAGCGTTTTACCTCCTGGTCGCATTTCGTTCTGGGCTTCTGCCTCGGTATTTCGCCCGCGGCTGCGTGGATTGCAATTCGCGGCTCGCTCGACTGGCGCATGCTGATACTCTGCGCCGCCGTGTCGCTCTGGGTCGGCGGCTTCGACGTTCTCTATGCTTGCCAGGACGTGGAATTCGACAAGACCGCCGGCCTCCACTCCATTCCCCAAAAATTCGGCATCGCACGTGCGCTCGTGATTGCGCGCGCCATGCACATGGTAATGGTCGGATTGCTCGCCTGGCTCGCCTTTAGCTTTCAACTCGGCTGGCCCGCATGGGTCGGAATAGCAGTAGTGGCAACCCTGCTGGGCTACGAGCATTCCCTGGTGAAGCCCAATGACTTGAGCAAAATGAATGCTGCCTTTTTCACCGTGAATGGCTATATTAGTCTGTTGTTCCTGCTCTTCTGGGGCGCAGCGGTCGTACGCCCATGAGCGGCTCTTCGACCGGAAATCAAATGGCCACAGGACTACAACTTGGCGCACAAACAGTTCCCGCATTCCAGGACGCGCGCCTCGAGCCGATCTCGAAAAAAGTCCTGGTGGGCGAGCGTCTCTCCGCTGACGATGGCCTAGCGCTGTACCAGTCGCACGATTTACTCGGAGTGGGCTGGCTTGCGAACTACGTCCGCGAAAAACGCCACGGCAACGTGACCTACTTCAACGTCAATCGGCACATCAATCCCACCAACGTTTGCGTGGCGCATTGCAAGTTGTGCGCTTTTGGACGCTCGCTCGACGCCCCCGGCTCTTACACCTTCGCCCTCGACGAAATCTGGCAGCGCGCCGCACAAGGTGTGGCCGAAGGCGCCACGGAATTTCACATCGTCGGCGGCCTGCATCCGGATTTGCCCTTCGAATATTATTTGGAGTTGATTCGCGGCTTGAAACAGCGCTTCCCGCAAGTCCACCTGAAAGCGTTTACCATGGTCGAGGTGGGCTACTACGCGCGCATCTCGAAGAAATCCATCCGCGACACATTGCTGGCTATGAAAGAAGCGGGCGTCGACTCGCTGCCCGGCGGCGGCGCTGAAATTTTCCATCCGCGCGTGCGAAAAATTATATGCGACCACAAAGTCAGCGGACAAATGTGGCTGCAAATCGCGCGCACCGCCCACGAAATTGGCCTGCGCTCGAATGCCACCATGCTTTACGGACACATTGAAACGAACGAAGAGCGCGTAGACCACTTGATCCAGCTGCGCGATACGCAGGACAAAACTCACGGATTCGTCGCCTTCATCCCGCTGGCATTTCACCCGGCAAATACCGGCCTTTCGCACATCCCGAATCCTACCGGGTTCGACGACTTAAAAGCCATCGCCTGCTCGCGCCTGCTGCTCGATAATTTCGACCATATCAAAGCCTACTGGATCATGCTCACGCCACGCATCGCGCAAGTCGCACTGCGTTTCGGCGCAAATGATCTGGACGGAACCGTAGTCGAAGAAAAGATCTATCACGATGCCGGCGCCACCACTCCCGAGCACATGAGTCGCGCCGAGCTTGAGCGCTTGATCCGCGCCGCGGGCCGAGTCCCGGTTGAGCGCGACACGCTCTACAATCCGCTCGACCGTACAAAAATGCCGTTTCCGCCCACCCGCGTTTCATCCAACAGCATCGACGGCTTCGTCCCGGAAACTTCTCTCACCCTGAATATCTAGGAATAGTTGTGGACATGAAGGTTGATGCCGACCGCTAGCGTGAGCGGATCGTAACGAATTTCAAATCCGCCTATCGGTCGCGATTTTCGCGACCACTTGCGGAATCAAGCGTGTGGATGAGCTTTATCGTACACCGCCATAAGCTGCTCGATGCTGGCCTGCGTATATCGCTGTGTGGTGGAAAGCGAGACATGCCCGAGCAGCTCCTGGATAGCGCGCAAGTCAGCCCCGTCGGCAAGCAGATGTGTGGCAAACGCGTGGCGCAATGAGTGCGGATGCAGATTCCAGTTCACGTTGGCGAGCCGCGCGTAGCTCTTCACAATCTGGCGGATGGATTTCGAGGTCAAGCGCCCTCCGCGATGATTCAAGAACACAGCTTCGGGAGCCGGTTTCGTGCGCGGACGCGCGAGAAGCTTGCTGCGCAGAGGCCAATACGCCTCGAGCGCTTGCTCCGCCTTCGCCCCATACGGCACCACCCGTTCCTTGCGGCCCTTGCCCAGCACACGCAGCATCTGCCCGGCGCGGTCGAGGTTTCCGACGGTGAGCCCCACCAACTCGCTCACGCGAATGCCTGAGGCATACAACAGTTCGAGAATTGCGCGGTCTCGGCACGGAATGAGTTTCGCATCCTGAGCGGTTTGTTTTTTTCCTCGCTCGCGTTTTTTGCCGGCCGCACCGCCGGGAAGCGAGTCGAGAAAACCGTTCAGCTCTTCCGCGGTCAAAACGCGCGGCACGCGCTTGGGAATCTTAGGTGTGCTCACCAGTCGCGCAGGGTTTTGCTTGGTAATTCGCTCGCGCACACAAAACTTAAAAAACGTTCGCAGCGCGGCCAACTTTCTAGCCACCGACGCCTTCTGCTGTTTGCGGTCGTACAGCCAGCTAACGAATTCGCGGATGATGCGATGGTCCACATCGTCAAGAGCCAGGGTGGCCTCACCGGGCGGAGTCAGGAATTGCTCGAGCAGCGCGAGGTCACTCCGATAGCTCAAAATCGTGGCTGGAGAAGCGTTTCGTTCGTAGAGCAAATACTTCACGAATTGTTCGACCGTCGTCTTCATGCAGCCAAACCACTCATCGCAGGATTATAAGCTGGTGAACGGATAACAGAAGGAAACAAACGCGGACGTGTTGCGGGGACTCCCCGGGGAGCCGCGCCTGGCGTTCAATCCTCCACTGCGCTGCTAGCCTGCGCCGACTGAATGCGCGGAAGCCGAGCCGGACGGCCGCAGAGTGAGCCAGTCAGTTCGTACGCTATCCCACTCCTGAATTAGGAATCCGTAGGATTCGAGGAATGCGCGAACTTGAGGCCGCTGCCAACCAGCAATTTTTTGCAGAATGGGCACCAGGACGGCAACTGCATTGTCGCCCAGAACGGTTCGCTTGGCGATGTGCGCTACATGTTTAGTTTCAGAAACCGCGATGGTGAATCCGTCACGGGCGTTCACATGCAGCATGACGTGGATATCCGAACTACCGTCCCCGGCATAAATGATGTGGTCCGGGCCGATCTTGAGTTTTGCCTGAAGCTTGTCCAGCACCGCGACTTTTCCGTAACCGGCGCGGGCACAGAGAATCGTATCGATTTCGCCGGTACTTTTGTATTGGAACTCGGTTCCGTAAATGCGATCGGCGGGAATAATCCCTTCCAGCGCCGATTTGATGACTTCGACAGGCGCGGCAGAAACAATCGAGAAATCGAAGTGAAAGCCATCGATGCCGCGGTCGAGAATCTCATCCAACAATGCAATATCGTCTTTGAGACGGATGCGTTTCCCTACTTCGTAGAGATGTTCCTTGCGGACTCGCGACTGAAATTCAGGATCATGTAACAACAGATAGGCAAGTTCGGCGCCTTGCTGGACAAGATTCAGCCTCGCCATACCGGCGGCTTTACGCTCGAATTCCGCAGTGGGAATGCCGACGATCTCGCTCAAGACGTAACCAGAATCGTTGAAGGTCAGCGTTTGATCAAAATCGCTGGCGAATAAATAGTGTTGTACCGTTTTCTCGTTCATGGGCAACAGCACTCCTTAGAAGCGGTAGGATTGCGGTGCGCGACCTGACAGTGCTTATACAAATTGGATGCAGAAGCAGAAGAGAACGACCCAAGGGATATTGGCATCCGAACCAGTGTCCTGTATCAGTCTTACTCTTACGACTGGATTAACGGTACTTTATTTTTTGAATAGGAAGGATAAGCGCGTCCTAAGGCACCGCGCGAGCGCTGAAATGCTTGCAGCGGGGGGAGCGCAGTGCAGGCACGGCTCAGGATTTCACGGGTGCGAATGTATTTTCTGAGTGAGGCTCTTGAGGGTGCACGAACGGAGCCCCGGAAGTTGGGGTGCCCACGGGCGGACCTGAGGATTCAGAGGGAGATTCAATTTCCCAATCGCATCCTTCTTTCACACAGGAACGGAAGTTGCCCGCCTTCGTGCGCTTCTCAACGATGAACGGAGCACCGCACTTCGGGCACGGCTCGTTGATGGGTTCGTGCGGCGACGTGTAGTCGCAATCAGGATAGCGGCTGCAGCCATAGAATATTCTGCCACGCCCGCGTCCTTTGGCCGTGCCGCGACGAACGAATTCGCCTTCGCCACATTTCGGACACTTGATGCCGAGCGTGATGGGACGCGTGTATTTGCACTTGGGATAATTTTCGCAGCCGATGAAATCGCCGAAGCGGCCTTGGCGCTGAAGGAGCTGGCCTTCGTCGAGCGGGCATTTTTCGTCGAGACGGACATCCGGCTGGCGCGCCGTGCGCGTGCCGCTAACCAACCGGCGCGTAGTTTTGCAGTCCGGATAGCCAGTGCAAGCCAGGAACACGCCGAAGCGACCGCGCTTGATGGCCATTTCCTTGCCACAGTTATCGCAATATTCGATTTTTACTTCGCCATCATCTGCGGGAAGCTCGGGTGACAGGTCTTTAATAAAATCGCATTCCGGATAGCGGTCGCAGCCCAGGAAAAATCCGTGACGGCTGATGCGTTCGAGGAGTTCTCCCTGGCCGCATTTTTCGCATTTCTGTCCGGTCGGAATGCCCGCTTTGTAAGAGAGCATTTCGTCGGAGGCTTTATCCAGATCCAGCAGGAAAGGATCCCAGAATTCCTTTACCGCCTGGCGCCAGGGCAACTTGCCCTCTTCAATTTCGTCGAGTTCTTCTTCGAGGCGGGCGGTGAAACCCACGTCGAAAATATCCTCGAAGCTCTTTACCAAGAGTACGCTGACGCGTTCTCCGAGCATGGTCGGCGTGAATCGGCCTTGGTCTTTGGTGACGTACTCGCGCTCGACGATGGTGGAGATAATCGTGGCGTAAGTGGACGGCCGGCCAATGCCTTTTTCTTCGAGCTCTTTCACCAGCGTCGCTTCGGTATAGCGCGGCGGCGGCTCGGTGAAATGCTGTTCGGGACGAATGGTTTCAAGACGCAACTGGTCGCCTTCGCGAACCGGCGGCAACCGGTTGCCGGCTGCGTCGCCTTCATCGTCCTTTTCTTCCTCTTCCTTGACCGCCTGGTAAGCCGCCAGGTAGCCATCAAATTTCTGGACCGAGCCGGTGGCCCGGAAGGTGTAATCATTGGCGTCCACGTCGATGGTGGTCTGGTCAAACACCGCCGGGACCATCTGTGAGGCTACAAAGCGCTGCCAAATCATCTGGTAGAGCTTGAACATGGATTCTTCGAGATAAGGCTTCACGCTTTCCGGCGTGCGCGCCACATCCGTGGGACGAATCGCTTCGTGAGCTTCCTGCGCGTCTTTCTTCGATTTGAAGAAATTCGGCTTTTCCGGAAGGTATTTTTCGCCGTAGTTCGAACCGATGTGCTCGCGGACCTGGGCCAGCGCGTCATTTGATACCTTTACGGAGTCCGTGCGCATGTAAGTGATCAGCGCGACGGAGCCTTCCGACCCTAGTTCCACGCCTTCATACAACTTTTGCGCCAGCGTCATGGTGCGCTTAGCGGTGAAACGCAGACGGTTGTAGCCGGCTTGCTGCAGCTTGGAGGTGGTGAATGGTGGCGGAGCGAAACGGCGCTTTTCCTTTTGCGCAACGCTGGAAACTTGCCATATGGCGTGTTGAACGGCAGCCAGAATGCGCTGCGCTTCTGCTTCGTCCGGCACTTCGATATCTTTGCCTTTGTACTTAATCAGTTTGGCTTCGAACGAAGGCGGCTCGCTCGCGCCGAGCAGCGCATGAATCGTCCAGTATTCTTTCGGGTTGAACGCGCGAATTTCGAGTTCGCGCTCAACAATCAGACGCAGCGCGACGGTCTGCACGCGGCCCGCGGAAAGACCACGGCGCACTTTGTTCCACAGGAGCGGGGAAACTTTGTAACCCACGATGCGATCGAGAACACGGCGGGCCTGCTGCGCATCCACCAAATTAGCGTTCACCTGGGACGGCGTTTCAAAGGCCGCTTTGATGGCTTTCTGCGTGATTTCGTTAAACATCACGCGGTAGAT
>Ga0308309_10001848_pt1 | contig 12600 bp, 10 predicted proteins | sample HubBroMetageWFT5_FD_192491 | JGI IMG/M metagenome (GOLD analysis project Ga0308309, IMG submission 192491) | Warmed and freeze-thawed soil microbial communities from the Hubbard Brook experimental Forest, New Hampshire - Hubbard Brook CCASE Soil... | ecosystem: Environmental > Terrestrial >...
AACTGGGTTTTTCCCACAATCTGCCTATCCCCGCGGGGCTTGGGGGAAAGCACAGTCCGAGAACCGCATGATTAGGGAGCAAATCAGTTGCCATACCTGTCGGCCCGACAGGTGGACTGAAGCAGGCCTAATTGGCTCTCATTTGGGGCCTATCCTATTACAAAAAGAAAGGATATGCGAGATTTCTTCGGGGAGGAAAAGCCCGCCAAAAAAAAGGGAGACTGCCTAGGGATCCGAACTAGTACTGGAGGCAGGGCTAGTCGAGAGGGCGAAGAAATTCCAGTCCGAAAAGCCGCTGGTCACCCAAAGTCTCCTGGCGGCGAACCTTTGCCTGGATGGGAGGTGTCTCACTAGGAATGAGACTGGACGAAGAAGGGGAGGGCGCGGGAATTGTGAGCAAAACCGCCTGATCTGGCCGAAGCATATGGGTTGATGTGATACAGGCACCAGTGGCGCTGATATTAAGGGTTCGAGTGAGTTCAATGAACTCCGTTCCCGAGGGATCGGAGGCCCGGAGGAAAACGGGGACTTGTAGGCGGATCCGAGGCGAACGGCGTGCCCGTTGCGAATCCACCCGAACTCCCTCCTTCAATTGATCAGTACGCAGGTCCATAGGGTCCGAAGTGTAGTACTCAGGAACTAGTACACCTCCTGCAGGTTGTTTGCCAGTATTCTGAATCGAAAACCTAAATTAACATGCTTTTTTAGATAGAGATAGAGGCGGTCCGAGGGGTATGGCTGAGGCGGGGAGTAAGTTAGGGACTGGATTGAGTAGCCCTTTTCCCAAATTGTGCAAATGGAACGCTTTTACCATTGACAGTCCGGGGAGCGTTTGAAAGGATGAGGTCCACCACGGGAAAATTTTTACCACTCGGGTCAGGAGCCAGCCGGTCTATATGGGAAGTGGTATTACAACATCCACGGGCAAATTTGTGCCAGGTGGAACTAATTTTCCCGCGGAACACGTCCGGGCTCTACTCGATACGGTAGAAAAAGGCGTCGTGGTCGCGAGCCGCGACGGGCGCGTACTGATGGTGAATACGCGCGCGAAAAAATGCCTGGAAGAACACGGCAAGTTCGATCCGCTTTCCCTGAACATCTTTGAAGAACTGCTGAACGTGGAGCCGCGAGAAATCTCGAAGAGAATTGAGAGCGGCGAGCACGAAATTGAAATTGCCGGAAGAAACGGCTTGAAAAGTTTTCACGCACGCGTGCGATGGATTCCGGAATCGGATTGGGTGGCGATTCAATTCGCGAACGAACCCGAATCCGTTGATGGAAATGGCACGCCGCAGCCGACGGTTCAGGAGTTGTTGCAGGAACGCGAAATTACTTACCGGAACCTGCTGGCCGCGTACCTGAAGCTGCAGGAAGTGAACCGCCAGAAAACGGTGTTCCTAGCGTCGGCTGCCCATGAGTTGAAGACCCCGCTGGCGGTGATCAAAGGCTATTACGATCTGCTGTTGACCAATTCGCTGGGAAAGTTGTCGGACAAACAGAAAGACATTCTGGAAGAGTCGAAGGAAAGCTGCGAACGGCTGGTGCGGCTGGTTTCGATGTTCTTGAATTACTCGGCGCTCGAAAGCGGCAAATTAGTGCTGCAGTTGCGGGAAAACGATTTGCGGGACTGCCTTGTGGAGATGACCGGACGTTGGTCCGAGGCGTTTCAGAGAAAGGGCGTGAAACTCGAAAGCCACATCGATCCGTCGATTCCGACATTCAAGTTCGACTACCAGAAGGTGCAGCAAGCCGCGGCGAACCTGCTGGACAACGCCCTGAAACACACGCCGAATGGCGGAACGGTAATCTTGCGGGCCAAGCCTCATTTTTGGGAGCGCCGCGTGGCCGAAATGGCGCCGGTGGAAGAACGCCGCCGGTTCCGGTTGCCGCGGCCGAACAGCGTGGAAGTAAGCGTGACGGATTCAGGGACCGGCATTGCGCCGGAACATCACCAAGAAATTTTTGAAGATTTCGTGCGTGTGGACCGGAATACGTCCGGGATGGGCCTGGGTCTGGCGATCGCGAAGCGGTTGATTCAGGCGCACCGGGGAAAGATTTGGGTCGAGAGCGAATCACAACGAGGAAGCACGTTCGCGTTTTTGTTGCCGATGGATCAAACCTGAGAATTGAGTTGGAGCGGGAAAGAGGGGAAGAGACATGCAGCTGAAAGAGAAAATTCTGGTTGTAGACGATGAGCCGAGCATCCGGAAGTATCTTCAAACACTTCTCGAAGTCGAAGGGTTTGACGTGGAAGCGGTCAGCAGCGGGAAGGACGCGATTCAACGCGTCAGTGGTGGCGACCGCCCGGACTTCATCATTCTGGATGTGCTGATGCCTGAAATGGGAGGACTCGAAACGCTGCAGGAACTGATGCAACTAGACCGGAGCCTCAACGTGATTATGTTGTCCTGCTCGAATGAAGTAGGCACGGTAGTGGAAGCGATCCGGCTTGGCGCGCATGACTATCTGACGAAACCGTTTGAAAAGACGGAGTTGGAAGCGGCGATGTTGAAGTCGCGACAGAAGAAGCAGTTGACGCAGGAGAACAAGGCACTACGCGACTACTGTGACCAGGTGACTGAGGATTTGAGTTTTCTCGCGGCCAGCCCGCAAATGGTACGCATACGGCAACAGATTCTGCAAATAGCTCCCGTTGACGTGCCGGTTTTTGTGTGTGGAGAAAGCGGCGTCGGCAAGGAAGTTGTGGCGCGGATGATCCACCTCCGGTCGAAACGGAGGAATCAAGCGTTCATCAAAGTCAACTGCGCGGCGCTGCCGGGCGAATTGCTGGAATCGGAACTCTTCGGATTTGAGCAGGGCGCGTTTACGGGTGCGGTGAGAGCGAAGCCCGGAAAGTTTGAGCTGGCCAACAAGGGCACAATTTTCCTGGATGAAATCGCCGAGATGTCAGTGCACCTGCAAGCCAAGCTGCTGCACGTATTGCAGGACCATCAGTACTCGCGGCTCGGCGGCAGGCACCTCGTAGAGACCGATGTGCGCGTTCTTGCGGCGACGAACGTGGATGTTCATGAGGCGATGAAGACCGGAAAGTTTCGCGAGGATTTGTATTACAGACTGAATGTGCTTTCCATCAATGTGCCGCCGTTGAGGGAGAGGACTTCGGAAATTCCCCTCCTGTTCAAGCACTTCCTGGAGAAGTACAGCGAGAAATTCGGGAAAACGCTGCAACAGCCGTCGAAACACCTGCTTGATGCAGCGCTCAATTACCCGTGGCCGGGAAATCTGCGTGAACTTGAGAATTTCGTGAAGCGGTACGTAATTCTGGAAGATGACGAAGGCAGTCTGCGCGAACTGATTGAGATGTCCGCGACGCGGCAGAGAACCTCGCCGCGCGAGGAAGCCCCAGTGGCCCGGGAGCAAGGATTGAAAGCTCTTGTTCGCGGCTTGAAAGACGAAGCGGAGATGGAAGCGATCGCCGATGCCCTGGAAAAGACCCGGTGGTGCCGCAAGGATGCCGCAAAGATGCTGGGGATCAGCTATAAGGCGCTGCTGTACAAGATGCGGCAGTTCAATCTGGACACACCCCGCACTCGGCGGAGCTCCGTTGCCAAGCCTGAGGAAAATACGCCTGCTGCTGTGGGTGCAAAACAGGAAAGATAGCGGGGTCTAGTACGGGGTTGGCGGCAAACGGCACTCTCTTGAAAAAGAAAACTTGCGAGTTCGTTATGGGCAAGGTATCTTGCGCAGCGAAACTACCACCTGGTTGCAAACGCCAAGAGTTGAACTGGAATTTAAGTCCGGATGCCGTCTATCTGGAGTGCTCCTGGCGTGCGGAGATATTCAAGTACGAACTGTGAGGAGTTTAGCCCAGCGGAGCCAAACTTGGGTTCGTTGGGGGCGGATGAGTTTGATCTGAATCTGAGCCCCTAGAATTGCTGTATTCCGGGGACTGAATGCAATTTCAAACTGCAGATGGCTCGCGAAGCCTCGGACGGAGTTGAGGATGTCCTTAATGACTGAGCGCCGGCTGGCCCGGCGTTACGATCTCACGCTGCCGGTGAGCATACGATTCTCGGCGGAGAAGTTGGTCGTGCGTAAGGAAGGGAAGACCCGGGACATTTCCACCAGAGGACTGTATTTCGTGATCGAGCGCGATCTGGAAGCGGGCAGCGCGTTGGATCTTACTCTCACGCTTCCTGGCGAAATCACCCACGGATCCGATGTGTTCGTGCGAGCCCAGGGAAAGGTTGTGCGCGTGGAACGGCGACTGGAGGACGGAGAGGAGCGCATGGGCGTAGCAGCCGTGATTGAACGGTACGACATCGTGCGTGGAGACGGAGTGCGAGCCTAGAAGAATGGTAGCGAGCGAAGATCCATTCACCCGAGCGAAGGCTCATTTTTCCATTGCAATCAAGTATCGGCGAGTCTAGCATGTGGACAAATCCTGTCCCCCGGAGGGTCCAATGAAAGTTGCGGATCTAATCGGGTCCCGCAAGGAAGTGTTTTCTATCCCGGAATCCAAGAGCGTCCTGGACGCAGCGAAGTACCTGCGAGAGAAACAGGTGCGCTCGGCTGGAGTTGTGGATTCCGGCGGAAAATTGATTGGAGTGGTGTCCCAGAGCGACATTTCCGACAAAGTGGCGGCGGAGAACAAGTGTCCGGCATGGTCAAACGTCACGGAAATCATGACCCGGGAACTGGTGACGGTGACTCCGGAAGTGACTTTCGACGACTGCCTGCGATTGATGGAACAGAATGGGGTGTACCACTTGTTGATTCTCGGTGAGGGGCACAAATACTTGGGGATGTTGTCGGTGAGCGACCTCCTGAAGGTGATGGCTTCCAATGAAAAGGCCAGAGCGGACATGCTGGAGTCATACGTCTTCCCGAATCGCTAGAACCAGATGAGGAACCTAGCCACCGAGAATCAGAAAACACCGAGAAGTTCCCGAAGAGAGAACAATCCTTCCTCGTACAGTGATTAGATTTTCCCGCCATCGCCATGAGTGAGCCCAAATCTCCGCTGCCAGGTACCATTACTTATATAGCTTGGATTTTAACAAACCCTTTATTTTGTGCAGCTTGCTGAACGCTTGTGCAACCGTCTGACGTCGGAAGCCTGTGCGTGTTTGGTGGCGGATGTGCAACCACTTCCTGTTGAGTGCATATGCCAAGCGATAGCCCTAACAAGCTTACAGGGATTGAGAGACCCGGTTCCGCTCTTCCGGACCACATCCTCTTCGGCCACTCGCCGACGATGGCAGAGATCGAAACGCGGGCAAGTAGAATCTGCCGGACAAACGTCCCCATTCTCCTTTGTGGGGAGGGTGGAACAGGGAAGGAAGCACTCGCGCGCTGGCTCCATGCACATTCGGATTACGGAACCGGCGAATTCGTGAAGGTGAACTGCGCGGCAATCCCTGCGGCGCTCCTAGAAAGCGAGCTGTTCGGCTATGAAAAGGGGGCCTTCACCGGGGCCAATAATGTGAAACCGGGCCGGGTGGAGCTTGCACACCGGGGAACATTGTTTCTGGATGAAATCGCCGACCTTGATTTCAATCTTCAGAGCAAGTTGCTGCACTTTTTGCAGGACGGCACTTTTTCGAGAATCGGCGACCAGGGCGAGCGAAAAGTTGACGCCCGGCTGATCTGCGCCAGCAACAAGGATTTGGAAGCGGAAACAATGGCCGGCCGGTTCCGGCAAGACCTGTTCTACAGGATCCACGTTTTCCGCTTGAGGATGCCAGCGCTTCGTGAGCGCCGTGAAGATATTCCTGTACTCGCCGAGTATTTCCGCAAGCAGTTTGAGAAACAGTTTGAGATGAAGGCAGAGGCGTTTCCGCCAGAAATGCTGGAGTATCTTAAGAATCTTGCATGGGCAGGCAACATTCGGGAATTGTCCAATGGAGTCGCGCGTTACGTGCTGCTTGGGCCCGAGGCAGTGATCCACCAGGAAATTCCAACGCGGCGAGAGAAGAGGGTTGTTAAAGAGGCAGGGAACGGCGAGGCCCAGGTCACGCTCAAGAGCCTTTCCAAAGACGCTATCCGGGAGATGGAAAAGAATGTAATCCTGGAAACGCTGCGAGCGAACCAGTGGAATCGGCGGAAAACCGCACAGGCGCTGAAGATCAGTTACCGGGCCTTGATTTATAAGATCCAGGACGCCGGCCTGGTCTCCCGCCGGGCGTCCATTCAACGAGCTCAAACTGAGGGGCCGATCGGCTTCGGCCGGAATTAACCCCAGTTCCTTCCGAGATACTCTTCAAATTGCCCTCCCGCGGAGAGATTGCTGCAAATTTTCCCAACGAACTAAGGTACGAAATCAAAGGATGTAAGCGTGCGGACGTTCTCGGCGGCCGGCCGCATATTTTACTCAGGTAATGAATGTATTAAATTCCAAATCGTAGGCTTCCTCTGGCCATAAGCAAGAGTGTGCAAGGAATTTTAGGATAAAACTTCCGCCACTTTCGCCCTCCAAGCTATTAAATAAAAATGAGTTAGGCATCTTCCCTGGGAACTTAGAATTTTCCAAGATTGCAGGCCTGCTGGCTGAATGACCTTCTTTGACCCGAAGGGCAGGTTGAGAATTGCCTCGGGGACAGTGTAATTGGCTGTCCCGAAATTGTTCCTCCCGCCAGTAGTCGTACATGACCAGTACCGGTACCCTCGCTGTGATGAAGCTCGCGGAGGGTACGACAATGAGAATCGGGGGAGCTGCTGACGCCAAGGAAATGGGGACACGGCAGCGACCTGCAAGCCCGCGCCAAGGGCTTGATTCGATCCTAGTGTTCGCAGCGCTGCTGTGCACAGGAATTCTTAGCGGATGCGCCGGTATCGTGAGCGGCAGCAAGGCCACAACTGGGGTGGCTGCCTTTCAAGTCAGCCCCGCAAGCGTGAACTTCGGCAAGGTCGGAGTCGGAAAACAGACCACACAGACCATCGCCCTTACAAATACCGGCTCCATGCCCGTTTCGATAACCCAGGCGACAATCTCCAACCCGGCGTTCAGCTTGACTGGCGTCACGCTCCCGATGACCGTGGCCACCGGGCAATCCGGAAATGTTACCGTTGCCGTGACGCCGCCGACGGCGGGAACTTTGACCGGGACAATTACCGTCCAAGGCAGCGGTGGAGCCGCGCCGGCGGTGGTAAATCTTTCCGCTACGGCGGTCGCCCCCGCACCGCAGATTTCCGTGAGCAGCAATTCGGTTCAATTCGGGACAATCGGCGTTGGGGCCACGGGGAATATGAATCTGTTGATATCGAACACCGGGAGTGCGGACCTGACAATCTCCGTGATTTCCGTGACCGGAGCCCAATTTGGGGTGAGCGGAATTACCACTCCAAAGATAATCAGCGCTGGCCAATCCGCGCCGGTGGGCTTGTCGTTTCAGCCAACGGTTGGAGGGGCGACGTCTGGGACCTTATCCATAACGAGCAACGATCCGTCAAATCCGACAATGAGCGTTGCGTTGACCGGGACTGGCTCAACAGCTCCGTTCGGGCAATTGCAAGCGAATCCGACTTCAGTGAGTTTTGGCAGCCTCAGCACCGGCGGCACCGCGACGCAGCAGGTCACGTTGAGCAACACCGGAACGTCGGCCGTCCAAATCTCGAGCATCGCGGCAAGCGGGGCTGGGTTTAGCGTGAACGGGATAACTGCCCCTTTTACATTGAATGCCGCCACCTCGGCGATCCTCAACGTGGTGTTCGCACCGACAACTGGGGGCAGCGCGTCGGGGAGCGTAACGATTACGAGTAACGCGACCAACTCGACGCTGACTGTTTCCCTCACGGGTTCGGCAGCGCAGCCGGGATTGAGCATCACGCCGGCGAGTTTCACCTTTGGAAGCGTGGCAGACGGGCAAACGAAATCGCAAAACTTCACTTTGACCAACACGGGCGCTTCCTCGCTGACAATCTCTCAATTGACCGTGAGCGGAGCGGGTTACAGCATCAGCGGTCTGACAACCCCAAGCACGATCGCCGCCGGGGCAAGCGTGACATTCAGCGCCGTGTTCGCGCCGACCACAGCGGGAAGTCTGCCGGGAACCATCACGATTACCAGCAACGCGGCAGGCTCTCCCTCGACGGTCGCGCTTAGCGGAACAGGCGTTGCAGGGACGGTGGCACTGTCCGCGAATCCGACCAGCTTGGCCTTTGGCAGCGTCAACGCAGGGACAATCAGTTCCAAGAGCGTTACTCTCACGAACAGTGGAGTCGCGAACGTGACGATTACGCAAGTGACGGTGAGCGCAAAAGACGTTACCGCCAGCGGTGTAACGACTCCAGTAACTCTGACGCCAGGGCAAAGCCAGACGATGAATGTGGCGTTTAAACCGACGGCAGCGGAAACGGTTTCCGGAAATATCACGGTAACGAACTCACTGGGAACAAACACGGTCGTCGCCGTCAGCGGAACTGGCCTCCAGGCTGCAATCAGCCTAACGCCTTCGAGCGCCAATTTCGGAAGCGTGACGGTGGGCGCGGCGAACTCCCAGACGATCCAGGTGACCAATACCGGGAATGCCGTTCTGACCATTACCCAGGCGAACGTCACAGGGACTGGATTCAGCACAACTGGCTTGACCCTGCCGCTTTCGATCAATCCGGGGCTATCGAGCACATTTAACGCGCAGTATCAGCCGGCGGCCGCTGGTGCGGCGAGCGGAAGCATCGCGATTGTGAGTAATGCCGCCACTTCGCCGAACGTGGTTGCATTGACAGGAACTGGCGTGGTTGCGACTCAGATCCTTTCGCTCAGCACGAACACCGTAAGCTTCGGAAACGTGAATACGGGAACAAGTTCGACGCAAACGGTGACCGTGACGAACACCGGCAACTCCAATGTGCAAGTTTCCCAAATTGCAGCGAGCGGAGCTGGGTACTCGTTGAGCGGGGTTAGCGTGCCGGTGACGCTGACGCCTTCGCAAAAACTGACTATCAGTGTCATCTTCACTCCGACAGGTGCCGGCAGTGTGAGCGGAAGCGTCACTATAACAAGCAATGCCACGGGTTCACCGGCCACGATTACGCTTTCCGGCAGCGGGGTAGTACCTACGCCGCATACCGTCAGCCTGTCGTGGACAGCCAGCACGTCCACGGTCTCCGGCTACAACGTGTACCGGAGCACTACAAGCGGTTCGGGCTATGCGAAACTAACTGGGAGCCTGGTCTCGGTGGTGAACTATACCGATCCGAGTGTTGTCAACGGGACGACTTATTACTATGTGACAACCGCTGTGGATGGCAGCGGAAACGAAAGCACTTACTCCAATGAGGCCGTTGCGGTTATTCCGTAACAGGTCCAATGAACACTGGCAGCTAAGAAGCCCTTTCATCCAGGTCCGGCGAGTGCACGGAGTTCCTGTGAAGCTTCGCGTAAATCCACACCAGCACTTGAGCAAGCAGGGCACCGGTCGAATCGATCAGGACATCGCGAAATCTGGCCTCGCGCATTGGTACAAAAGACTGATGCCATTCGTCGAGACCAGCGTAGCTCACGGCAATTATTAGCGTAGTGAGGGCCCACTGCCATCGCCAGCCGTAGCGCTCGCCTCGAACCCCGTGGAACACAGCGGTGCTGAATACACCAAATTCAGTGATATGGGCCAATTTTCGAATTCCGGTGTGCATCAAGTTGAGAACGTGCGGGCTTGCGGCCGGAAAGATGTGTCGCAGGAATGGAATGATGAATCTGGAAGTCTCTTCACTGCTGAAGTAGTGAGTGGAGAAGACAGAAATGAGCACAGCCACGCAAACGGCTGGTATCCAGTATTTGAGGCGCTTTCCCATATAGAATTTTCGACTGGGGGAAAGAACAATCCCTAGTGAGGTTTTCCTTTCCGGCGTAGATTCCCGAGATAAGCATCCAAGGCTTCTTGCCAACCGCGCATGGCGATGCCGTGGGAAGCTAAGGCTTTTGGAGATAAAACAGAATAAGCGGGGCGCCTCGCGGGACGGCCGGCCTCGGCGGATGTGATCGGGGAAATGAGGGTGCTCCGGCCCGACCTTCGCAGAGTTTCCTTTGCAAATTCGAACCAGGAACATGTTCCGGAATTTGTAATGTTCAGGATGCCGTGCGCATCTGAACGGACCAGATCGCGAATGGCAGTTGCGAGATCCTTCGTGTACGTTGGGGAGCCGGTCTGGTCGGCGACAACTTTCAGCTCCGGCTGGGAATCCGCCGCAAGCAGAATTTTCTCCGGGAAACTGACCCGGGCCGCGCCAAAAAGCCACGACGTCCGGGCAATTAGCCAACGACCGGCTTGTTCCTGGACCGCTTTTTCTCCGGCGGCTTTGGAGGCGCCGTAGACGTTTAAGGGACTGACAGCGTCTTCTGGTTCGTAGGGGCGAGTCGCTGTACCGTCAAAAACGTAGTCCGTGCTCAAATAACAGAGTTTCGCGCCGAGTTCACGCGCCACGACAGATACATTTTTGATGCCACCGCGATTCACGGCGAACGCTAAGTCGGGGTTACGTTCGCTGCCGTCAACGTCCGTGTAGCCGGCGGCCAGGATAATCCAGTCGGGATGCTCGCTGGCCACCAACTGCCGAACTTGTTCGAACTCACGTATGTCGGCATCGCTTGAAGTTGCGGAGATGACTACGTCTCCTGTCCAGTCCGCGACGAGATCACTTCCAAGTAAGCCATTGGAGCCGATAATTAGAATTCGCATGAGTTCATTAGTTCAGCGATAACCCAAGGGCTGAGAAACGCGGGAAATCTGGAGGAGCCGCCGCGCAATGAGTCAACCTACAGGCCAAAGGTTTCCGAACGGCGGTCATAGTGCCGTTCATAGTAGTTGCGGTATTCGCCTGAACGCGTGTGATCGAGCCACTCGGAATTGGAACTATACCACTCGATGGTTTTGCGTATCCCGTCTTCGAAGCTGACCAGCGGGCTCCAGCCAAGTTCACGCCGAATTTTCGAACTGTCTAGCGCATAGCGGCGATCGTGGCCGGGGCGATCCTGAACATATTGGATGAGCGAATCGGGCTTACCTAGAAATTGCAGGATGGTGCGGACGATTTTCAGATTGGGCTGCGAAACTCCGGAAGACACATTGTAGATGGAACCCGGTTTGGCTTTCTCGAGCGCCAGAGCGATGGCGCGGCAATAGTCTTCCACGTACAGCCAGTCGCGCTCCTGGAGGCCGTCTCCGTAAATCGGAAGAGGCTTGCCTTCGCTTGCGTTCGCGATCATCAACGGGATTAACTTTTCGGGAAATTGAAACGGCCCGAAATTGTTGGTGCAACGCAGGATGACGGAGGAGATTCCATACGTATTGCCGTAGGCGGTGACGAAATGCTCCGCAGAGGCTTTACTAGCCGCATAAGGGCTGCGCGGGTCGAGCGGCGATTCTTCCCTGAACGCTGCTCCAGCGGGGGCGCTGCCATAAACTTCATCTGTGCTGATGTGGATGAACTGAGTTTTGGGAAAGGAGCGGGCCGCTTCGAGCAGGCATTTTGTGCCGAAAATATTGGTGGTGAGAAAAGGCGAAGAGTCCTCAATGCTGCGATCAACGTGCGTCTCCGCGGCAAAGTGGATAACGGCGTCAAGGCCCTGTCGAAACAACTCATCGACCGCATTTTGGTCGGTGATGTCGCCGAGAATAAACTGATAGCGTGGATCATGCGCGACATCCGCCAGGCTTTCCGGGTTGCCCGCGTAGGTCAATTTGTCGAAATTGACGATTTCGATGTCTCGGCGGGCATTCAGGAGAAAGCGCACGAAATTAGAGCCGATAAACCCCGCTCCGCCTGTGACGAGAACTTTCAATCACTGCCATCCTTTCTCGAACCAAGAAATGCAAGGGTATTCCAAGGGTTCAGACCGCTTTATTTTGAATCTTCCGAAGGCCGAGAGGGTTTTCCTCGCCCGGGCAGCTTGTTGGTCCCCGTTTCGGCCGCAAGATTCGTGGCACGCAGAAGGGATTCGAAAGTTCCCGCATCGGTCCACCAACCGTCCAGGATGCTGTGGGTCAGCGTCTTTTCCTTGAGATACATATTATTGACGTCGGTGATTTCCAGTTCGTTCCGCCAGCTGGGCTTTGTTTTTCCGATCTTGTCGAAAACCGTTGCGTCGTAAAAATAGATTCCAGTCACGGCATAATTCGACTTGGGCTTTTTCGGTTTTTCTTCAATCTTGAGTATTTTGCCGCCGGAAAGTTCGGGGCAGCCGAAGCGCTCCGGGTCGCGCACTTCTTTCAGAAGGATGTGGGCGCCGCGTTTTTGTTTTTCAAAAGCCTCTTTCGCCGCGATGATATTATTTTCGATGATGTTGTCGCCAAGCACGACACAGATCTTTTCATCCTCCACGAAAGGCTGCGCGAGCCGCAACGCGTCGGCGATGCCTCCTTCACCCTCCTGGTAGGTGTAATGAATGCGGTGGAGGCCGAATTCCTTGCCGTTGGACAGCAGCCGAATGAAATCGCCCGAGTTTTGTCCGCCGGTAACGACAATGATGTCGCGAATGCCCGCATCCACCAGCGTCTGAACGGGATAAAAGATCATCGGCCGGTCATAAACGGGAAGCAAGTGCTTGTTCGTGACGCGCGTGAGCGGATAGAGGCGAGAACCTTTCCCTCCGGCAAGCACGACACCTTTCATGGCCAATCTTCTCCTGCTAATTACTCT
>Ga0308309_10001849_pt1 | contig 12599 bp, 10 predicted proteins | sample HubBroMetageWFT5_FD_192491 | JGI IMG/M metagenome (GOLD analysis project Ga0308309, IMG submission 192491) | Warmed and freeze-thawed soil microbial communities from the Hubbard Brook experimental Forest, New Hampshire - Hubbard Brook CCASE Soil... | ecosystem: Environmental > Terrestrial >...
TGTACGCGGCGTGGCCGAGCAACACGAATACGAGCAGGCCGACGACGGCCAGAGCGCTGGTCGCGGCGAGGAACGGGCGCTTGTTATCAAGCGGAGTGGTGGAGAGATTGAGCCGAAGTTTCATGTTTCCTTGCGGCACGCGCGCCGCTCAGGAACCTCCGTTGAGCATCCAGCCAACCAGCGCATCGAGATCCTGATGGATCAAATCCTTGGCGCTGGAGCCTAGTTCTTGGGCCTTTTCTGATTCCGCAAGAGTGGCGATGGGGCATTTCAGCTCGGCAGAAAGCGCGCGGCGGAAAACCTCTTCTCGCGCACCAAATCCGGCGAGCAGAGCGCGGTCTGGGGCGCCTCCCCAGGTGTCTTGAAAATAGGCGACGGCCGGAAATATTTCATCGAGCATGGATTGGGGATCGAGCGCCGCGGCTTCGCTGGACATTTCGGTGGAGCGATAGACGCAGAGATTGCCGGCGCTGACGATCACGGTGGTGAGAGTTTTGCCGGAGATGCGCACGAGCAGAGTGGAGCCGTCGTCACCGAGCAAAGGCAACGTGCCCAAGGTGGAGCTGAGAACTACGCCTGCGCTGGAGCCCAAGGGCTGCAGGATGTCTTCGTATTCCTTGACGATCCGCTGACGCGCGACGGCGGTGACGATTTCGAGAGCGCCTTGACGGCCGGTCTGGCGCATCCAGGAGACGACGGTTTCGTCCACGTCGAACGGGACGCTTTTCTTGAGGCGCCAGCGCAGTAACTGAAGAGCTTCATCGGCGCGGCGCGGCAAAGTATCAAACGGCAAAATAAAAACGCGAACCACGGGATCAGGGATTAGCAGCGCGAGCGGCGAGTTGTGCGCTGGCACGCGACTCAATACTTTGCGCAGGATGGAGCGAACGGCGTCGGGCTGCACCACGTTGGTATCCACCGGCGAAACCATAATGGCGCCGGGGGGCAGCGGTTCAATGGCGTGCGATTCCAGATGGCGGCCGGTGGCGGACCAATGGGCGGCGGCAACGTGCGTGGAGGTGATTTCCACGACGACGGAAGGATGCGGCATGGCGTTGAGCCAGCGCTCCAGGCGCTGCACCGGAGCTAGCTCGAAGAATTTGCCGGCCAAGCTGGTGGAGCTAGTCAAGGAACGTCACCTTATTGATTTCGCGAAGGGTGGTGGTGCCGCCGCGGACTTTTGCCAGGCCGGAATCGCGCAGGAAGGACATGCCTTCTTCTTTTGCGACGCGCTTGATTTCGGAGGTGGGGCGGCGATTGATGATCATTTCGCGAATGTGGTCGGAGAGATCGAGCAGCTCGGTAATGGCGGAGCGGCCGCGATAGCCACTGCCGGAACATTCCAGGCAACCGGCGCCTTCGTAGAACGGAACTTTGGACCATTCGACCGGATCGAGGCCGGATTCTTTGAGGACTTCGGGCGCGTACTGGACTTGTTTTTTGCAATTTTCGCAGATGACGCGGACCAGGCGTTGCGCGAGGATACAGTTCAGCGCGGAAACGAAATTGTAGGGTTCGACACCCATGTTGATGAAGCGGCCGATGACGTCGGTGCAATTGTTGGCGTGGACGGTGGTGAAAACCAGGTGGCCGGTGAGCGCGGAATTGATGGCGATCTGCGCGGTTTCCTGGTCGCGGATTTCGCCGACCATGATTTTGTCCGGGTCGTGACGCAGGATGGAGCGCAAGCCGCGCGCGAACGTGAGGCCCTTCTTTTCATTTACTGGAATTTGGGTGATGCCGCGGACTTGATATTCGACGGGGTCTTCGATAGTGATGATTTTGTCCTCGTCGTTCTTGATTTCGTTGATGGCGGCGTAGAGCGTGGTGGTCTTGCCGGAGCCGGTGGGTCCGGTGACGAGGACCATGCCGTAGGGTTCCTGGATATAGCGGCGGAAGCGGGTTTTGTCTGGGCCATCGAAGCCGACTACGTCGAGAGTGAGATTACGGAATTTTTCGCTGAGCGTTTCTTTGTCGAGCACGCGGAGGACGGCGTCTTCACCGTGTACGGAGGGCATGATGGAAACGCGGAAGTCCACGAAGCGGCCTTTGTAACGCACGCGGAAGCGTCCGTCCTGCGGGACGCGGCGCTCGGCGATATCGAGCTCGCTCATGACTTTTATGCGCGAAAGAATCGTGGCGTGCCATTCCTTGGCGAGGGGTTGCATCGCGTATTGCAGCACACCGTCAATGCGGTATTTGACGACTACTTCGGTGTTGCGGGTTTCGATGTGGATGTCACTGGCGCGGCGTTCCAGAGCGGTGAAGATTACGGTGTCCACCAGGCGGACGACGGGGCTTACGCCGGAATCGCGCGTGAGCTTGTCCATCGAGATATTTTCATCGCTGTCGTCATCTTCGCTGACGACTTGCAGAGTGAAACCTTCGGTGGCCTGGTCGAGAACGCGCTGGGATTGCTCGGTACGCTTCAGGAGGTCGTCAATTTGAGATGTAGTGGCGACTTTGATCTGCAGGCGTTTGCTGAGGAGCAGCGAAAGCTCGTCGGTGAGATGGAGCTGGCTGGGATCGGCCAGGGCGACGACCAAAGTGGTGTCGTGTGCTTCGAGCGGGACGAATTTGTATCGAAACATTAATTCGGCGGGAATGCTGCGGAACAGGTCGGGATCAATGCGCTGCTCGCGCAGATCCACGAAGGGGCAGCGATAGCGCTCGGCTAGTTTGCGAGCCTGGTCACGTTCGGCGGCGTCGTCTTTGCCGCCGGGAACAACCGGATTGTTGGTGGTGGTTGCCATCGAGAGTTATCCTCCGGTACCTACCTGGAGGGAGAAGAGCGGCAGATAAAGGGAAATCAAAATAAAGCCTACCACAACGGCCATGACCACCAAAATGGCGGGCGAAACCCAGATCAAGGTGCGCTGCAGGCGGGTGCTGACTTCTTCTTCGTAAAATTCGGCGACGCTGGTGAGCATAGCGGAGAGCGCGCCGGAAGCTTCGCCGACTTCGATCATTTCCAGGGCGAGATCTGGAATCAGGCGCGTTTCGGCGAGGCTTTCATGGAGCGTGCGGCCCTCGCGCACTTTGCCTGCGGCAGCTTGCACGGAGGTGGCGATGAGGCGGCTGCCGATGGCTTGGGAAGAGGTTTCCAGGCCCGCCACCAGCGGGGTGCCACCCGCGAGGAGAGTGGAAAGCGTGCGCACGAATTGGGCGATTTGCGATTTCAGCCAGATGTCGCCGAAGACCGGGATTTTTGGTTTGAGGCGATCGATGATGAGGGCGCCGCGGTCCGAGCGCGTCCAAATGAATATCGCCGCGGCAATAACCGCCGCAGCGGCCAACACGACCAGAAGATAATCGCGCAGCGGCACGGCCACATCGAGCATGAACTGGGTGATGGAGGGCAACTTAATGCCGAGGTCCGCATACAACTTGGCGAATTGCGGCATGGCGTAGGTGACGAGATAAGTCATCGTACAAACGACGGCGACTACGAGAATGGCGGGATAAATCAGCGCGGTAATGAGCGCTTTCTTGAAGCCGGCGCTGACGCGCAGGTAGGAAATATATTGTTCGAGAACGCCAGTAAGGTTGCCACTGCGTTCGCCGGCGGTGATGGCGGTGACGTACACGGGAGGAAACGAGCCTTGCGCAGCGAGAGCTTCGGAGAGCAGAGCGCCTTCGCGGACGCGCTGGCGGACGTCTTGTAGTACTGGACGGAGGCGCGGGGCGGCAGCGCGTTCGGCGAGAAGATCGAGGGCCTTCAGGATGGGCAGGCCGGCTTTTACCAGGGTGTTGAATTGCTGATTGAAAATCAGGAAATCATTGAGGACGATTTTTTTGGAGCGGGCTTTGCCACTGAGCTGCGAGAGAAAATCAAAATGCACGCGGACGGAAAAAACGTGGAAGCCCTGATCGGCGAGGCGCTGGCGGGCTTCGCCCTCGGACTGGGCCGTCTCCAATTGTTGGAAGATGCGGCCGGAAGTATCTCCGACTTTACATACGTATTGGCCCACGTTGTATAGACGGCCCGGAGGGTGGGACGTCTCTTGCAAAGTTTAGCATACCCTTTGGAGGGTAAACGGGGGAGCAGGAGGGAGTGTTTGGAATTAATACTGTTGTAACAGGGGGCGATCTGAGGCCGAGCTGAGGAGTTCAAAGGCACCACTGATGAACGCAGATCGAGACTGATAAAGGCGATGATTTGGTGCAGACGAAAAAGTCAAAAGATTTAACGCAGAGGTCACAGAGGAAGGGCGGAGAAAAATCTGAGAAAGATACAGGCGTTTATGGCAGAGGCGCCGAGGACATAGAGAAAAGCAAGAGAGATCCTTCGCTGCGCTCAGGATGACGATGCTCGTCGCATCGTCAGTGAACTTGGTTGGCCAGCGCGGATTCGTCCACGATGGTGGTGCCTGGGGGTGGGGCGAAATGGAACATGGTTTCGGCGATGGGGAGGTTTTCTTGCCAGTTCGCGAAGCGGAATTCGGTTTCGAGATTTCCTGGTTGCCGAATGATCAGGCGGACTAGATGGGCGTCGGGGTCGGATTCGAGGAGGACTTCACGAATTTCCTGATCGGCGTCGGCGGATTCGCGTTTGGGGACGCAGCGCAGGACGCTGTTTTCGGCGTTGCTGGGGCGATTTTCGGAGTCTTGGGCATTTGCATTCGCGGGTGTTTTGGCGGGATCGAGGATTTCAATGGTGCGGCAGAGTTTCGAAAGGTCGGACTTCCCTGTTAGCAGCGCGAGTGGAGTGCGCCAGTCGGAACTTTCTTTTACTTTGGCGCGGCTGACGGTGCGGTCGGCGGGAACGTAGAACCAGACGTTGGCGCCATCCACGACGAAGAGTTTCTTTTCGGGTGATTCGTATTCCCAGCGCATGCGTCCGGGCTGGGAGAAATAGACGACGCCGGATTCGGCGGAGCCTTCCCCGGCGCTGCTGGAGTCGCTGTAGCGTTCGTAGAATGCGGCTTTCAGGGTCTGGGCGTGATGATAGCGAGCTTCCAAAGCGCGCAACACGGTCTGGGCGTCGTGCGGGGGCCAGGGGAGAGCGAACAACAGTATCGCTGCCTTCAGGGGCATAGCAAGGCAGCATATCAGCTTCGGGAAGTTCAATGTCAAGTGAACGCTAGCGACCGCGGAGATCTGCCAGAATTATAAAGTTGGCAGCGCGTCGCATGCGGCGGACGAAGCTATCGCGTTCCCGGTCGGGTCAAAGTGAATCACCGCAGGCTCGTCACTGCAAAAACTGCGTTGTCCGGTAATGCCGACGTTCGTCGGGGTCGCGGTAACCAGGTAACCTTGAAACCCCGGAGAGCTGCATCCTGCCGGAGCCGTCACCGTACCTATATCCCCCGCGTAGGCGTAGACGTAGCCGCTCTTGGTATTGGGGGCGAGGGCGATAACGCTGTCAATCAGGTCGGCCTGATCGCAGGAGACCGTTGCAGCTGCTGACGGACCGAGGGTCGCCATAGACGGTGGGTAACCGTTGCCGTAGGTCGAGTAATAAGACATGGAAGCGGTAGTTATGGTGCGAACATTTTGCGCGCTGGCCGCTTCGTTTGCGGCCTCGCGGGCCCGCAAAATACTCGGAATCGCAATGGCCGCTATGATTAGAATAATCGCAACGACGATCAGGAGTTCGATAAGAGAGAATCCCGATGAGGCCTCGTGTTGCCCGGATTGTCGTTGAACTTGCATCGCTGGATTCCTCGTCCGCACTTTGGTGCCAATTTTTGGGTTGAAGCTGAAGCGAGGAGGAATTGCTTCCTCCCCGCCTCGTCTTTAAGAGCTCAAACACTACTGCAGAGCGGTCAGGCCCTGGCAAGCAACGTCAGTCGTAGGAGCGGCTGCGCCGGTCGGATCAAACCGAACCACGCCGGACTCGTCTGAACAAAAGCTGCGCTGCCCAGTCGTTCCGATCGGAGGAATTGGCACAGCAGAAACCGCGAAGGTGTTGCTACCAACCGCAGCGGCGCACGCACCACCGGCATACTTACCATCGCCGGTCAGCACGAAGTTGTATCCGCTCTTTTGGCCATTGGCGAGAACGACGTCGATCAAGCCTGCAGCTCCGCAGGTTGCCGCGCCAGCGCCTGCTCCACCGAGAACAACAAGGCTGGTGGGAAAACCCGAGCCCCACGTCGAGGAATAGGCAACCGACGACGTGACGATCGTGCGCACGGAACCGACGGCCGAGGCTTCATTGGCCGCGATGCGGGCGCGAAGCAGGTTCGGAATTGCGATAGCCGCGATGATCAAAATGATCGCCACGACGATCAGCAATTCGATAAGTGAAAAACCCTTCTGTTTCTTATTCATCGTTTCTCCTTAAAGCGAATGTCGCAATTTTCTCTCGTACGCCCTGGCGGGGTACGCCAGCGATAGGAGCAAGGACCGTTCCAAATCGGCGCACTCAGTTTACTTTTGGAACACACTGACGCATCACTATGATGCAGAGGGAGATACGCCGTGTTGTCCCGTAGCGGTACCAGAAGGGACTATACCGCAAGTGGAGATGGGCATAAAAGGTGACTATTTTTGACTAGTGTTCGCGACAGAAACAGTCGAGTTAGGTGAGGGGAGCCGGGCGAAAGCGAAGGTATCTCGTGGACGGGCGAAAAATGGAAGCGGAGCTGGATGCTAGGGCCAGGCGATGAGTTTTGAATCAGGACGGGCGCAATGTGCGGTGACTACTGCAGGGCGGGCAAGGTTTCGCAGGCGTTCTGGCTGCCGGCAGTGGCACCGGTGGTGTCGTAATGCAATGTGCCGGGCTCATCACTGCAGAAGCTGCGGATGCCGGTGACGAATTCCGATATCGGGGTGGCGGTCACCAAGTAGGCGTTCGCGCCTGGCAGCGAGCAGCCTGGGACCGCAGCGACGGCCGGGTCGACGGCGCTGTAGGCGAAGGTGTATCCGCTCTTCTGACGGGGAGCGGCGGCGATGATGTTGTCCATGAGCACGGATAGATCGCAAGTGGACGAACCCCCAGCAGGACCACCCAGATTGGAGAGCGTAGCCGGATAGCCATTTCCGTACGTGGAGCTATAGGTGACCGAAGCGGTGGTGATGGTGCGAATCACTTCCGCGGCGGCGGCCTCGTTGGCAGCGATCTTGGCGTGCAGAAGATTGGGGATGGCGATGGCGGCGATGATCAGGATGATGGCCACGACGATGAGAAGTTCGATGAGAGAGAAACCGCGCTGACGGTGCAGGTGCTGATTTTGTTTACCGGTTTGTGGTAAGGCGCGCATGACGGGGTCCGTTGAGGCTCTCCTTCGGTTGCTTCACTTCGCTACTGCAATTCCCTGCCGCCGTTCTCTTGTGAAAAGCGAAAGCGGGAAGGAAGTTAAACTTCCCTCCCGCTTCGCGGTTACATCCAGACTACTGCAGTGGCGCCAGAACTTCGCAGGCGGCGTCCGTTGCAGCGGTGGTAACTCCGAGGGGGTCAAAGCGGACCACACCGGATTCATCGGAACAGAACGCGCGTTGACCCGTCTGACCAACTGTTTGCGGGACCGCGCTAACGGCGAACGTCGGAACGATACCACCGACTGCCGCGCCACCCGGCGCTGCCAGCTTGTAGCCGCTCTTGTTGCCAGCAGCCAAGACTGGGTCAATTAAACATGCCGCTCCAGCAGCCGCGACGCAAGGATTCGCACCACCCAGATTTACGATGGTGGCAGCAAAGCCAGTTCCCCACGTGGAGGAATAGGTCACTTCCGCGGTGACAATCGTACGGACCGAACCGACCGCCGAAGATTCGTTGGCGGCGATGCGGGCGCGAAGCAAGTTCGGAATTGCGATAGCCGCGATGATCAAAATAATCGCCACGACGATGAGCAACTCGATTAGTGAAAACCCCTTCTGATTCTTTCTCATTGTTTCTCCTTGAAACTCGTGTACCCAAAATCTTGGAATTCACTGGCGGGTTACCCGGCGGTAAGTGCACGGCGAAGGCCAGTCGAAGGGATTGCGCGGAATGCGGGGGCGCGTGGGCGCAGCTGGAATGGATTGAACGGGGTGGGCCGTATTATAAATTTCTCATATAGTTGCAGAGATAATAGGGAGCAGGAGATGCGCGGAACGTCGCCGAATTGTGGCGGCATGGACGGACTGAATGCGGCGAGGGAGGCGTGGCGTTCCGATTTGGAACGGAGTTCCCGAGTTGCAACGGTGATTGCGTGAACCGCAGAGACGCTGAGGACGCAGAGAAAGTCAAAAGATTTAACACAGAGAAAACAGAGGAAAAGCGGAGGACACAGAGACTGAGGGAGAGATCGCTGCGTGTGGGGGCAGGACGACGATGCGTGTCGCAGCGCCGGAAAAACCGAGGAGCACAGCCAAGAGTGCCTGCCGCAGGCAGGGCTGTGCCACGATCAGCGGACAGCGCAGAGAAAGGAAAGAGAGATCCTTCGGCCGGCTTGAGACAAAGGCGCCGCCCTCAGGATGACGATGCTCGTCGCATCGTCAGATGCCGTATTTTTTGGCGTAGTGGCGGAAGGAGCGGTACGACATTTTCAGGGTGTCGGCGGCGCGGGTGCGGACTCCGCCGGAACGTTCCATGGCGGCGAGCAGGAAGGAGCGTTCGAGCTGCTGGATGTAGACTTCGAGGTCGAGGCCTTCGGCGGGAAGGATGGAACGGTTGCCATTGCCGCTGCCGTCGCCATTGCCGTGACCGTTGCCGGAATGCTTGGAGACGGCCTCTTGATAATGATCGCGGATGCGCGTGGGGAGCGCGTCGGCGGAAATGCGCGCGGATGATTCCAGGGCTACGGCGCGCTCGATGGTGTTCTCGAGTTCGCGCACGTTGCCGGGCCAGTCATAGACTTCCAAGCGGCGCATGGCTTCGGGGTCAATCGCTTCAATTTTCTTGCCCATGGACTTCGAGTAGCGATCCAAGAACGAGCGCGCGAGCAGCGGAATATCCTCGCGACGTTCGCGCAAGGCCGGCAGGTGGATGGGAATCACGCTGAGACGGTAATAAAGATCCTCGCGGAAGCGGCCTTCGGCGATTTCCTTGGCGAAATCCTTGTTGGTGGCGGCGATGACGCGCACGTCCACATCGCTTTCTTCGGTGCTGCCCAGCGGACGAACTTTCCCTTCCTGCAGGACGCGGTAGAGCTTCACTTGCATGGTGAGGCTCATGTTGCCGATCTCGTCCATGAAGAGCGTGCCGGCATCGGCAGCCTGGAAGAGGCCGCGGCGATTTTCGTTGGCGCCGGTGAAGGAGCCGCGCAGGTAGCCGAAGAGTTCGGATTCGAGCAAGGTTTCGGGAAACGCGCCGCAATTGATGGTGATGAACGGAGCTTTGGCGCGCGCGGAATTTTCGTGGATCGCGCGGGCGACGAGTTCTTTACCAGTGCCGCTTTCTCCGGTGATGAGCACGCGGCTGGACTGCGGGGCGATGGTTTCGATCAGGTCGAAGAGATCGCGCATTTTGGGGCTGGCGCCGATAATGTGGTCGAAGCCAGTGAAGCGCCGGAGCTGGCGGCGGAGTTCGCCGGCTTCCTTGCGCAGCGCTTGATTTTCGGCGATGCGTTTGACGGCGGGGCGCAGTTCGTCGAGCAGACGATCGCCTTTGACAACGTAGCGATCGGCGCCGAAGTTGACGGCGTCGATGGCGGTGTCAACAGTGGGCACACCCGTAATAAGGATGAAGATGGTGCTGGGCGAAACCTCTTTCGAGTACTGCAGCAGCTCGACGCCGTTCATATCGGGCATGCAGATGTCGGAGATGACGATGTCGAAGACCTGCGCGGCGAGGCGGCGCTTGGCGGCCTGACCGTTGGAGACGACTTCGACCTTGTGGCCTTCCTTGCGGAAGCTGATTTCGAGCAGCTCGGAGATGGAGGGTTCGTCGTCAACGACGAGCAGATGGGCCATGGCGCGCTACCCCTTCCCTACTACGCGAAGGTGCTCGTCATGTTCGCGAGGATCCTGCAGTTTGGGCGCGGCGGCTCGAGGGCGGGCGGTGGCACGGGGAATCTCGACGATGAAATCGGCGCCAGTTCCCTTCTCGCCTTCGACGCGAATGCGCCCGCGGTGCGCTTGCAAAATCTGATAGACGACGGCCAAGCCGAGCCCTGTGCCACCGGTAAATCCGGACTGGAAGGGTTCGAAGATGCGCGTGGCTTGCGCGGGGTCAATGCCGATGCCGGTGTCGCCGATCTGGATGCGCACCCAGTTATCGTCTGCCGCTACGCTGACGGTGAGCACGCCGCCGGCGGGCATGGCGCGCAGGGCGTTGTTGCAGAGGTTCCAGAAGACTTGTTTCAAGGCATCGCGGTCGGCGCGGGCGCGCAGGCTGCGAACTTTGAAATTGCGCACGATGCGCAGCTTGCCAGCGGAGCTGGCGTCGTGTTCGAGCAGCAGCAGGGTATCTTCGAGGAGCGGAACGACGTCAATATCGGCGAATTGGTAGGACTTGACGCGCGAATAATCCAGGAAGTCGGTGATGATCTGATTGAGGCGCTGCGATTCGCGGCTGACGATGTGGACGAGTTTCTTGTCGTCTTCATCGAGGGGCGCGAGGCGCGCGAGTTCTTTCAGAGCGCCGCTCATGGCGGTGAGCGGCTGGCGAATTTCGTGGGCGATGGCGGCGGAAAGGCGGCCGAGGGCGGCCATGCGTTCGGTGGTGACGACTTCCCTTTCGAGGCGCTTGAGTTCGGTGAGGTCCTGAAAGTTATAGACGAATCCCATATTCTGATTTTGCGCAGTGCGCAGCGGGGAGATGGAGAGACCCAGAAAGCGGGAGTTGCCTTCGGCGGTCTTGTATTCGATTTCCTTGCGCGCGGCCAGGGGATTGCCCTGCTCGTCGCGCTCGACGGGCCAGAAGCCGGGGAATAGGTTGGCGATTTTTTCGCCGCGATGCAGGCCGAAGCCGGTGCCGGTGATTTCCGCGCCGGCGCGATTCATCACCAGGATGCGGCCTTCCATGTCCGTCGTGAGCAGGCCGCCACGCATGGATTCGATGATGTCTTGATTGAAAGTTTGCAGATCTTTGAGTTCTTCGCTCTTGGCTTCGAGTTCGACGCCTTTTTTGCGTAGAGTTTGCGCGAGCAGGCTGCCGAGGTAAGCGACGGCGAAAAACGCGAACAGATTGCTGGCGAGCCAGGAATCGAGCAGGCGCAGAGTGGGAGTGGAACTGGCGGTGCGCGGAAGTATGCCGTAGAGGATCAGCTCGACCGCGCCGCCCAGAAGCACGAAGGAGAATCCGGCCACCAGGAAAACTCCGCGGCGGGAAAACAGGACACTGGCCATGAGAATCGCCAGAAGGTAAAGCGAGACGAAGTAGCTATCCTGCATGCCGGTGGAGTACACGACGCCAGTAACGAGCAGCAAATCACAAGCAATCTGCAGCGGGGCGTGCCAGCGAGCGAGCGGAACCCAGCGGCGCAGGATGACGTAGAAAATGGCGAGCGTGTACCAGAGCGCGATCAGCTGCACAAAGGACCGAACCGGCACAGGCATGGGAGTGAGATGGCGCGCGGCGATGACAATACCCACAAGGAAAGTGATGGCCAGGAAGCGGACCCGTCCCAGCCATGACAGCCATTCACTCACGTTAGGTGTGGACTTCATTTCAGATTTTTCACCGCGCTACTGGCGCGAGCAGCGCCTCTTGCTCAGGTACCTGAATCGTGTGGTACCCGAATCCTGCCGCGCCGCGGAAACTTGCCAGCGCATGCGCAGGCGACTCGCTTCGTCTCGTTTCGCGAGCGAGGCGCCTGGATGCGGGCAAGAACCGCACGGGTTCTAGTGGCCTGCCAGTTTGCCGATCAACGAGAACAACGGCAGGTACATGGAAATAACGATGCCGCCGACGACCACGCCCAGCACGACGATCATAATGGGCTCCATGGCGGTCAGCAGGTCTTTCACGGCCGCGTCCACTTCGTCTTCGTAGAAGTCCGCGATTTTCTGGAGCATGGCGTCCATCGCGCCGGTTTGTTCGCCGACGCCGATCATCTGGGTAACCATGCCGGGGAAAACGCCGGTGTCTTTCAGTGGATCAACGAGTGAACGGCCAGCTTCGACAGCCTTGCGCGTCTGGGTGATGGCGCGTTCAACGACGGCGTTGCCGGAAGTGCGCGCGGTAATGTCCAAGCCCTCGAGGATGGGCACGCCACTGGAGATCAAGGTGCCGAGCGTGCGGGTGAAGCGCGCGACGGCGATTTTTCTCATGAGCGGGCCGACCAGAGGAACCTTTAGAATCACGGTGTCAATCGCCATGCGGCCTGCCGGCGTGCCGTACCAGGATTTCAAGGCGAAGATGCCTCCGGCGAAGAACAGGGCGATGATGAAGCCGTAGATGCTGCCGACAAACTCGCTCATTCCGATAACGATGCGCGTGGGCAACGGCAGGTCCACACCCAGGCCGTTGAAGAGCTGAGTGAAAATCGGGACGACTTTCCACAGCAGCAGGATGATGACGCCGCCGGCGATGCTCATCACGGCGATCGGATAGATCATCGCGGACTGCACGGCGCGCTTGAGTTTGACGTTCTTTTCGATGTAGCTGGAAAGGCGCTGCAGAATGGTGTCGAGAATACCGCCCGTCTCTCCGGCTTCCACCATGTTGTAGTAGAGAGCGTCGAAGACCTTATCGTACTTCTTCATGGAGGTGGACAGCGTGGCGCCAC
>Ga0308309_10001850_pt1 | contig 12593 bp, 13 predicted proteins | sample HubBroMetageWFT5_FD_192491 | JGI IMG/M metagenome (GOLD analysis project Ga0308309, IMG submission 192491) | Warmed and freeze-thawed soil microbial communities from the Hubbard Brook experimental Forest, New Hampshire - Hubbard Brook CCASE Soil... | ecosystem: Environmental > Terrestrial >...
CAGCCACCAACGCCGGGAGAACGTGCGGGGCGCATTCGGCGTTGCTCAACCCCAAGTTGTGAAGGACCGCGAAGTACTTCTGGTCGATGATGTTTTTACGACAGGCGCAACAGTTTCGGAGTGCGCGCGGGTTTTGCGTCGCGCCGGCGCAACCAGGGTTTGGGTTGCCACTGTGGCGCGTACTTTGAAAAATTCATCCCGCAGTATCGAGATTCGTCTCGGTGACTCCGGGGAGGAAACTGGCGAACCATCGGGCGTTGAAGAGATTTCTCTGGCTCGTGCCGTTGGCGGTTGAACCGGCACGGGAATCGAATCAGACTCAAATCAACAGGCTAGATGCCGTAAAGATCGAAGACGGAAGGGAACAGCGAACTAAGTCTTAGTCGAGGAGACCAGCAGAGCATGTTAGTCAGGGGCGAAGCGGAGAGCAGTCCAACAAGCCGACATGCCGCCGGCCTGTTTGCGTCGGCGGCGATGCAACGCGATAGCAACGGGAATTCCTTGCACGCGCCCGTGCTCGTGCTAAATGCGTCCTACGAGCCTATCAACGTCTGCGCCGCGCGCCGCGCCCTGGTCCTGGTGCTCAAGGGTGTGGCCATGACCGAAGAAGAGAATGGGCACTTTCTTCACGCCGCGCGCCTGGCGGTACGCGTTCCCTCAGTCATTCGTCTGTTGGAGTATCGCCGCATCCCGCATCAAAGCCGCGCTCTGTCCAGAAAGAACATTCTGCTGCGCGACCGCAATACCTGCCAGTATTGCGCTACCGTTCTGCCTTCGGGCGAATTGACCCTCGATCACGTGATTCCGCGCTCCCGTGGAGGTTCCTCTACTTGGGAGAATCTTGTCGCTTGCTGCCACACCTGCAATCGCCGCAAGGGGAATCAATTTCCGCTTGAAGCTGGAATGAAGCTGATGCGCGAGCCTCGCGCCTTCAATCTCCACACCAGCCGCCACATCATGCGGCTCATGGGCAGGTCCGACGATAAGTGGCGGAAGTATTTGTTCTACTGAGCTGTCAGCTTTCAGCGATCAGCTTTTCAGTTCAAGCGCGCACACAAAGCGGCACACAAGTGAGATCCACGCAAAACCATGTCATCCCGAGCGCAGCGAGGGGCCTTGGTGTCGGCTGAAGCTACTTTTGCGGCGCCTGGGCATTCGGCGCAGCGTCGGGCTTTTTCTGCTCCGGATTCTGATTCGGATCATCCGGCGACTTCTGATCCTTATCCTTCTGGTCTGCTTTATTAATCTCCTGCCCCTGATACAAAATCTTCACGCTCGATCCAAACCGTTTGTAGTCCTCATACTTGACGATCTCGCGGATGTGAATATCGCCAGTACTGAAATGCAGCGTGTCGTCGGCGCGAGTATAGGTTGGGAACCAGTACTGATTGTCGATTTGCTCGCGCCAGGTGGTGAACTTCGGATAAAGGTGCTCGTTCTTGCCTTTTTTCTTCGTGTCGCGAGTCTCCGGCACCGCTTGGCCGTAAGTCTTAACAATCTGGAAATCGTGATCGTCCACCCAGATGCGCCCCTGAAAATATCGTTTCTTGCCGACAATCTGTTTGGGAGCAATGTCGAAGACATAGCAGTGCAACGCATCTTCTTGCTGCTGCCCCACATAGAGGATGTTGTACTCCGGAACCTCCTCCGTAGTGAGCACGAAGGGGAGGCGGTTGCGGAAGTCCTGCACGTCACCCTGGTCCAGCGACAATCCGCCTTGCTCCAGCGATGATTGCGGCGCGAAAACCACATTCTCGAGATGATGGCCCTTATCGTCGTATAGCACGTCGAACACTTCGTGATATTCGCCGGTCACCGTGTCGCCGTCTCGGGTCTGAACCTTGATGTCTTGCCGGTAGGTATAGTGCTCGCGCGCCTCTTTGAAGAGTTTTTCCTTCGACGCAAAGTGCGTGATGATTTGCTCCGGCGTGACGTCCTTCGGCGGAGTGTTGTCCAGCGGACCCTCTTGAGCCGCCAACGATAGGGTTCCGACCAGACAGAGAACCAGCGCGGGAATGAGACGCAGACTGAGGAGTGACGGCTTCATAGAATCTATTTTAGCGGATTCAGTTTGATTCGATGTGGAGCAGGCGGGAAGACGAGATTTTCTACGGCAAACACCTGACCGCGGCGACCCTCCCCCGACCCCTCTCCGCTCAGTGAGGCCGAGGGTAGGGCGCTGCAGTTCTGCCGCATACTTGGATGCCATTTCAGTTAGAGGGTTGCCGTGGAGAAAAACGACGTCGGGCGTCGGACCTCGGCCTTCGGACCTTAGACGTCAGCCATTTGCTGTCACGACACTCCGCGCACGAGATTTCAAACACGATGGCCCTCCCCAGGCCAAAAGTTTGTTGTTCAGCTATGACGCGCTAGGTTCTAGGTCCGACGGCTGAGGCCCGAGGTCCGAAGTGACGCCCGACGCCAGAACTCGGCATTGTGCTGTCATTGCAATCAATGCTATCATTGATCGCATGGCCAGTATTACGATCCGCAAGCTTCCCGAAAACACCAAGCGGCGCCTTCGCATGCGCGCCGCCCGCAACGGTCGTTCCATGGAACAGGAAGCCCGGGAGCTTCTCGAAGCCGGTTTGGCCCAAACCGACCCTAAGTCCGAGAATCTGGGCGAGATCATCCACCGCCGTTTTGCGGCATTGGGTGGAGTCGATCTGAAGATTCCTCCGCGTGGCCCGATCCGCGATCCTGGAATCCGCTGAAGTCTCAGCCTAGATATGGTGATCCTCGACACCAATGTGATTTCCGAGATCATGAAGGCATCGCCCTCGCCCCGCGTAATGGAATGGTGGTCGCGACAGCAATCTGCCGAACTCTTCACTACCACAGTAACGGTAGCGGAGATTCTTTACGGAATTGAAATTCTGCCCAAGGGCAAGCGCCGCGACAGCTTGCGGGCGGAAGCTGAGGTGGCTTTCATGCAAGACTTCGCTGGACGTATCTTGCCTTTTGACGACGAAGGGGCACGGGAATTTCCGGCCATTGCCGCATCGCGTCGCGCGCAGGGCCGTCCTATCGCAGCATTGGACGCGCAAATCGCCGCGATTGCACACTCCCGCCGCGCCACTGTGGCCACGCGCAACACTGTCGATTTCGAGGGCTACGGCGTGCCTCTGGTCAATCCTTGGCAGGCGTAAATTGTGTAACCGATGACGCATCTATCCAATCTGCAGCACGAATAACTGCGTCCCTGCGGCCCGACTCTTTCACCCTGTCATTCCGACCGGAGCGAGCGCTAGCGAGCGAAGTGGAGGAACCTGCTTTTCTCCTGCTACACTCATCCGTTTGCCAGGAGATCTGCCCATGCGCCGTCTTGTTCTCGCATTGATTGCTCTCATCGCTCTCGCACTGGCCGCCGTCGCCCAGACCAAGCACCCCTTCACCTTCGAAGACATGATGAAGCTGAAGCGTGTCGGCGATCCGCAAGTCTCGCCCGACGGCAAGTGGGTGCTCTTCAGCGTGGTCGACGTAAGCCTCGAAGCCAACACCAAGACGCCGCACATCTGGATCGTACCCCTTGGTGGAAACGAAGAAAAAAGTGGGGTGCCCCATGTCTCGCGTCCTTTGCGAGACGTGGGAGGCACGGAACGCGAACTCATCCCGGATCAGGATGCCGACCGCGCGCGCTGGGCGCCGGACGGCAAGCGCTTCGCGTTTCTATCGAACAAGGAAGGTGGATCGCAGATTTGGATTGCGGATTTCGATGGCGTGGTGGGAACTGTGACTGCCTTACACAAACTAACGTCAATCTCGACCGAGACGGGCGGCGAACTCTGGTCGCGCGATGGCAAGAACATTCTCTTTACCTCGGACGTGTATCCCGAATGCGACGGCGCGCCAGCCGAAGAAGCGGCCTGCAACGCCAAGAAACTGGAGGAGCATGAGAAGTCGAAGGTGAAGGCGCTGATCTTCGATCACCTTCTCTATCGTCACTGGAATGCGTACAAGGAGGGAAAGCGTAGCCACATCTTTGTGATCGAGGTGCCCAGGGGCGACGCAAGCGTGACCATTGTTACGCACATTCTTAGTGTTCCCCGCGACCTCACGCCCGGAGACTACGATGCTCCCGTGTTCTCCCTCGGCGGGCAGGACAACTACGCCTTCTCGCCCGACGGGCAGGAGATTTGCTACACCTCGAATCACGATAAGAACGAAGCCGCTTCCACCAACAACGATCTCTGGATCGTCCCCGTCAGCGGAGGCCCGGCCAAAAACATCACCGCCGACAATCCCGCCAGCGACTTGTCGCCGCTCTATTCGCCCGATGGCCGCTACATTGCCTACCGCGCCCAGCAGCGTCCGGGCTACGAGAGCGACCGCTTCCGCTTGATGCTGTACGACCGCAAGACGGGCGAGAAAAAGAATCTGACAGAGAGCTTCGATCATTGGGTTGGCTCATTTGCATGGGCCCCGGATTCCAAGATGCTCTACTTTAGCGCAGAGCATAAACGGCACTCTCTGATCTACGCGATTGGAGGATTCTCGAGTACCGCAACCTCGATTCGTACCCTCGTAGCCGGGTTCAATGACGACGTCGCAGTCACTCCCGACGGCAAGAAGCTCATCTTCAGTCGCAACTCGATCGCCGCCCCGAATGAGATTTACGGAGCCGACGCAACAGTAGAGGGATGTCCTTCACAGACCGGCGATGTGGACCGCGGGAAAGAAAGCTGTTCATTGAGCAAGGATTTGGCAGTGACCCACGTGAACGAGCGACTGCTATCGCAGGTCGCCACGTCCACGGCCGAGCCTTTCTGGTTCAAAGGCGCGAAGGGAGATGACGTGGAGGGCTCTATGGTCAAGCCGCCGAACTTCGATGCCAGCAAGAAGTATCCCGTGAAGTTTCTGATTCACGGTGGGCCGCAGGGCGCCTGGGGAGACGACTGGAGCTACCGCTGGAATGCCGAACTCTTCGCCGCACCAACTTCCGGGTCATCAATTTCAACGACGAGCAGCGGCTACGTGGTCATCATGATCAACTTCCACGGCTCGACCGGCTACGGACAGAAGTTCATCGATGCCATCAACGGCGATTGGGGCGGCGCTCCGTTTGAAGACCTGATGAAGGGCCTCGACTACGCCGAGAAAACATATCCATTTATAGACAAAGACCGGGAATGCGCTCTGGGCGCCAGCTACGGCGGATACGCCATCAACTGGATCCTCGGCCACACCGACCGTTTCAAGTGCCTGGTGTCGCACGACGGCATGTTCAACGCGGAATCGGCGTGGGGCACCACCGAAGAACTATGGTTCAATAACTGGGAGTTCAAAGGCACTCCCTACGACAACCGCGCCAGCTACGAGAAGTGGTCGCCGCACCAATACGCCAAGAATTTCAAGACACCGACCTTGGTCATCCATGGCCAGCGAGACTACCGCCTCGACGTGAGCGAAGGCTTGCAGCTTTTCACCACGTTGCAGATGGAAGGCGTGCCTTCAAAGATGCTGTATTTCCCGGACGAAGGCCACTGGGTGCTGAAGCCGCAAAATTCTCAGCTCTGGTATAAAACGGTGAACGACTGGGTCGATCAATGGACAAAAGGCGAGGGGACGAAGAAGTAAAGCAAGCTCCGAGCTTAGGCTTTCACGCTTCGTATCTCAGCTCTTAAGTCGGATCTCACATCTTAAGTTTGTCATTCCGACCGGAGCCGGAGCGAAGCGACGGCGTAGCGGAGGAACCTGCTGTAAGCCGCCACCGGCAAAGAGCAGGGTTTCTCCCCTGGGCTGCGAAAGTCCGAAATGACAACCTGCGCCACGGATTTCTATGCGAAAAACAAAATCGCCGCCACGCAACAAGAAAACATCCATCGAGCTTTCCCAAGCCGAGGCCGAACTGCAACTCGATTCTTTCCTCGCAAAATACGACCCCGAGGTTGAAGCCTTCGCACGCCGCGCACTTGCTAAAATGCGCAAGCTCGTCCCCGGTGCGATCGAGATGGTCTACGACAACTACAACTGGCTGGTAATCGGTTTCAGTCCGACAGAGCGCCCCTCGGAGGCCATTTTCTCGCTGGTGCTTCCTGCGGGACGCGTGACGCTGTGTTTTCTGCAAGGCGCCGGCTTGTCTGATCCTGCGAAGCGCTTGCAGGGAAGTGGCAACGTGGTACGAAACATCCGGCTGTATAACATCGGCGAGCCGGACGCAAAGGTTCTCGATCAGCCCGGGGTCCGTGACCTCATCAACGTCGCCCTAAACCGCGCCAGAGTGCCGATGCCTGCCAAAGGCCGGCGCAAGCTCATCATCAGGTCGATCTCCGCTAAACAGCGGCCACGCCGGATGGCGCCTGGAACAAAATAACCGCACCGATGCGAACTCGGCCCTGGAAGGAGCCAGTCTACCGGCGATCGTCGAAGCCGATTTCTCGCGGGAAAATTGAAAAAATGGGCGTCTTGGGCGGCTCCAACTTTTTGGGCAGCGTAGCCATTCCGCTGCTGCCGTCCGAAAACGTCTCCATCTCAACCTGCATTACAGCTATGGTTCCCGTCGAAATCTGAATTTCGATCTCCAACGGTCCGGTAAACGATCCGACCGAAGGGATGAAGCTGGCGAGCCCATTTGCATCGCTCTGCACGCTGCCCTGGCTCGTGCTTGATTGCATAACGACGTTGGCTGGTCGCAGCGAGTAAATTGGTTGCGACAAAACAGACCAAGGCTCACTGAGAGGAGCCAACGTCATGCTGATTATAGGCTGTGATTTTCATCCTGGGTTTCAGCAGGTCGCGATCTTTGACAACATAACGGGAGAGATCGAAGAAAAGCGGTTGCAACACCGCGCGGAGGCGGAGGACTTTTATGGTTCGCTGGCGGGCCAGCAGGTGCGGGTGGGGATGGAGGCATGCGGACACTATCCGTGGTTCGAGCGGTTGCTGGAGGAACTGGGATTTGAGTTGTGGTTTGGAGACGCGGCGCGGGTGCGGGCTTCGGTGGTGCGCAAGCAGAAGACGGACCGGCGGGACGCGGAGCATCTGCTGGATCTGTTGCGCCGCGATCATTTTCCGCGGATCTGGGTGCCGAGCCTGGAAGTGCGGGATGTGCGGCAGTTGCTGGTGCATCGGCACAAGCAGGTGCAGGCGCGGACGCGTACGAAGAACCAGTTGCAATCCATGGCGCTGAGTTGCGGGGTGCAGAAGAAGTACAAGCTGTGGACGAAGGCGGGGCGCGCAGAGTTGGAGCAGTTGGCGTTGCTGCCGTACGCGGGCGAGCGACGAAAGCGGTTGCTGGAAGCGCTCGACGGGCTGGAAGCCGAGATCGTCGAACTGGACCGGCGAGTGCTGGAAGAAGCGCGGCAGCGGCCGGAGGCGGTGTTGTTGATGACGCATCCGGGAGTGGGGTCGGTGACGGCGTTGGCGATGGTGCTCACGCTGGGACCGGCGGAGAGATTCGGATCGGCCAAGCAAGTGGGCAGTTATTTTGGCCTGATTCCGAGTGAAGAATCCAGCGGCGGGAAACAGCGGCTGGGCAAGATCAGCAAACAAGGCAGTTCGTTTCTGCGCTTTTTGCTGGTGGAAGCGGGACAGACGGCGGCGCGATACGATCCGCAACTGAAACGCTTCTATCGCCGCCTGGCGGTGCGCAAGAGTCGCGGCGTCGCCAAGGTGGCAGTGGCCAGAAAGTTGGCCACGCGGTTGTACCTGATGTTGCGCGAAGACTGGACGTACGCGCAACTGTGTCAGGCCGTCATGCAGGTGAGCCCGAGTCATTCTGTGGCCGGCGAGTAAGAGCCGAGCGCTTGAGTGGGCAGCCTGCCTCCCTGAAAAGTCAGGGAGATCGAAGTGAGTAATCGTGGGTGCAAGTCCCGAAGAGATGGATGGTGCGGACCTGAGTCCCGCCGCGAGATTGAAGAGAGTGACGAGCTTTGGTCTGCAAAGTCAAAGGCTTTCCGAGAGAGCGAAATGGCGCTTTTGTAAGCTCAAAAAGCGTCAGCGGAGAGTCTCGCCCAAATTCGCTTGACAGCGTGCACCGTCGTTAGAGACAGGATGACGCCATGGACTGAACGAAGACGCTATCAGAAATTCAAATGAGCCACTACCTGCCCACGCCTTGCGGCACACTCCACTTCCTGAGTTCCAGCTTCGCGATAGCTTCGGTGTGCACTTCGTCCGGGCCATCGGCCAAACGCAGTGTGCGCACATTCGCCCAGGCGCCGGCCAGAAAGGTATCCTGAGAGACGCCCGCACCTCCGTGAGCCTGAATCGCGCGGTCCAACACTCGCAGACAGGCATTCGGCGCCACCACTTTGATCATCGCGATCTCGGCGCGTGCTTCTTTGTTTCCGACCGTGTCCATCATGTAGGCCGCTTTCAAAGTCAGAAGACGTGCCTGCTCGATCTCCATGCGGGATCGCGCAATGTCGGCCCGCAGGGTGCCTTGCTCGGCCAGCGGCTTACCAAAGGCCACCCGCGCCTGCACTCGCTTACACATGGTTTCGAGCGCCCGTTCGGCCACGCCGATGCAGCGCATGCAGTGGTGAATGCGCCCCGGACCCAGCCGCCCTTGGGCAATTTCGAAACCTCTTCCCTCGCCGAGCAACATGTTCGAGACGGGCACGCGAACATTTTCAAAAGTGATTTCGCCGTGCCCGTGCGGCGCATGGTCATAACCAAACACGGTCAGCATGCGCTCAATCTTGAGCCCGGCGCTATCCGTCGGCACCAGCACCATCGACTGCTGTTTATGGAGCGCAGCCGAGCGATCTGTCTTTCCTGTGTCAGTTCGGTCGTTGTCAGTTCGGCCCGTGCCAGTTCGGTCTGTGTCAGTTCGGCCCATAAAGATGGCGACCTTGCAGCGCGGATCGCCCGCTCCAGAGGACCACCACTTGCGGCCATTGATGACATACTCGTCTCCCTGCCGAACAATACTCGCCTGGATGTTGGTTGCATCCGAGGAAGCGACCCCGGGTTCGGTCATCGAGAAGCACGATCGAATCTCACCCGCAAGCAGAGGCTTGAGCCAGCGTTCTTTTTGCTCCGCGGTGCCGTAGCGGGCGAGCACTTCCATGTTGCCGGTGTCCGGCGCCGAGCAGTTGAACACCTCAGGAGCAATAAAACTGCGCCCCATAATCTCGGCCAGAGGTGCATATTCGAGATTCGTCAACCCCGCTCCATACTCCCGGTCCGGCAAGAACAGATTCCACAGGCCCGCGGCGCGGGCTTTGGGCTTGAGTTCCTCAATTACGGCTGGCGGCGACCAGCGGTTGCGCTCGATCTCGTCGTAGTAGCGCTGCTCATTCGGATAAATGTGCTCATCCATGAAAACCTGCAAGCGCCGTTGCAGGTCCTTTACTTTGCTGCTGAACGAGAAATCCATGTCTACCGCCTGTCTCCTATTTACCCGTGAAAGCAGCGGGGCGCTTCTGTACAAAGTGCGCAACGCCTTCTTTGAAATCCTCTGTGCGGAAACACGCCATCATCTCGCGCACGGAAATGTCGAAAGCTTCCGCGAGCGGTTGCGACATGGCCTCGTATACCTGGCGCTTGATGATGCGCAACGAGCGCGGGCTCACCGTGGAAGCCAGTTCCTGGGCAGACTCCTGGACTTTTTCGAGAAAGGTTTCCTGGGGAAAAACTCGATTCACCAACCCCATGCGCAATGCTTCGGTGGCATCGATGGTCCGGGCGGAAAACAGCAGGTCGAGCGCGTTTGCAATTCCGATGATCCGAGGCAACATCCAGGCCATTCCATACTCGGCAATTAGCCCGCGCCGCGCGAATGTGGTGCTGAAGCGGCTTGCGTCCGAGGCCAGCCGCAGATCGCAATAGAGAGTGATAACCAAACCAAGGCCAACCACCGGCCCGTTGATGGCGGCAATCACCGGCTTCCCGATGGCCGGGAAATACGAGTATTTCTTCTGAAAATCCGGGGCCGCGCCTTCACGGCGGTTGGCGTCGTCGCGCAAAGCCTGCTCGCGGGCCCGGTCATCCAAATCTCGTTGATCTAGGCCGCGTTCCGCCACCGCGCTCAGCAGCGACATGTCAGCGCCTGCGCAAAAGCCCCGCCCAGCGCCTGTCAATACGATCACGCGGACCTCATTGTCCTGCTCGGCGTTCTCCATGTGCGAACGCACTTCGCTTTCCATCAGCGCCGTCCAGGCGTTGAGTTTGTCCGGCCGATTCAAAGTAATCGTGGCCACTCGATGGGCTACGTTATAGAGCGTCTCTTTAGTTGATACGACAGTTGGCATGACGCGCGATTATATAGAATCAGCTTGCGTTAGTCACTATCATGTCATAGCGACTATCGAGATATGGAACAGATCCGTCGAATGAAATAACGCGTACTCGCACGGATTCCCGTGGGACGTACAAGAGGAACTTGAAGTAGAACGAACGGTCGTGCTATTATAAATGTTGCTTATGACAGCCCACTCGCAAGCGTGCATAACTTCGCGGCGGCACGCGAAAGCCGATGAGAATCCCCCTGCGGCCCATGGGCGCGCGCAGCGTCCCAGGGGCCTCCGGACACGCCGAGCCATCCTGCGGAAAGCGGTGAACATCGCCTCCGTCGAAGGCCTTGAAGGGCTGACGATTGGAAGACTCGCGTCCGTGCTGCGAATCAGCAAGAGTGGGCTATTCGCACACTTCGGGTCCAAGGAAGACTTGCAGTGCGCGGTTGTCGAAGAAGCCCGCGAGATTTTTGTCGAGAGGGTGGTGCGTCCAGCCTATCAATTTCAGGGCCTGCAGCGGCTGCGTGCTCTGTGCGAGAACTGGCTGGCGTACGGCGAGCAGGGGGTGTTTCCCGGTGGCTGTTTTTTTTCCGCGGCATCACTAGAATTCGACGACCGGCCCGGCCGGGTGCGAGAGCAGATTGTAGGGCTGATGAGAAAGTGGCTTGGGACTCTGGAGCAGGCCGCGCGCGACGCCCAGTCAGCCGGCGAAATCATGAAGGCGGCCGACGCCAGCCAGCTTGCGTTCGAGATTCAAGCGCTTGCGATGGGAGCAAATTGGAGTTCGCGTTTGTTCCGCGACGCCAGCATTTTTCGCTCGGCGCGCGGCGCTATTCTGCGCCGGATTGAACAACTTACGGAAGCGACACCAACGAGGTAGTGATGCGCATTCACCGCAGCCTGCTGGCCATCGCCCGCGTGGGACTGATCTTCCCGCTCGCCGCCCTGAGTGGCGCGGCACAGGCCCCAACCGCAGCGACTGAAATTCCCATGCAGCGCTGCGATCGGCTGCCGGTCGTCATTTTGCAAGTGGATAAGGAGGAAAAGCGCTTTCTTGTTGATACGGCCGCAACCTCCTTCTTAAACGCGAAGTCATTCATCGGAGGGCACGCGAAGGACGTGCAGATCCACTCCTGGAATGAGACGACGAAACTTCACGCCAGCGGTATTTCTATCAGGGAGCTCTCCTTGGGGAGTCATGTTATCCGGAACGTGGAACTGCCGGCGATTGACCTAACCGCCATTTCGAAGGCCTGCGGCGGACAGCTTGATGGAATTCTGGGAGTGGATCTCCTCGAACAGTTGGAGGTGACAATCGACCTGGAACGCAGCGTGGCTCGACTGAGCGTGGCGCCTCGGAACTTCTCGGAGCTGACGCTCATCGCGGAGATGGAGAAGGCGATAGTCTTCTGCTCCACAGCCTTCAACAACGCCGACGCAGAGAGGCTCGGTGCCTGTTTCGATCCGGAGTTCGCGCTGAGTTCGCCGCACGGAGAGCTTCACGGCAGAGATCAGGCCGTGAACTACTTTCAGCAGTACTTCACCCTGACTCCGCGCGCGCATCTCTCCATGAAGATGAGTGATCAGCGCGCTGTCGGTGAGTTGGTGTGGAGTCTCTACGACTACACGATCGAAACGCCGTCCAAGCACACCTCCGGGCGAGGGATGATGCTCTGCCGCAAATCGGAAAATCGCTGGCACATTCTAAGCATGCACGAATCACCGATCGTCACGGCAGTCATCCCGAAATAAAGAAAGTCGGGTGGAGCGCCACTCGGTATCGTACGAAATCTTTTCGCACTACTATTAATCCGCGGATCATCACAAACGATTGTCCCCACAATTTGCCGCCCCTACAAAGAGACTTGCGGCCTGCCTATATCGCTGCTGGATTACCAGACACGCTTCGATGGCGCAACATCAGAACCGTTATGCAACTGGGCGTACTGTTCATAGCCCTCGGTCGCAAAGCACAAACCACGATCAAAAAACTGGGTCGAGCACGCGCAGCAATTCCATCTCGCCGTAAATTTCGACGGGACCATGCACGGAACCCTGACGTTCCAGGAATTCCCAGATATGCTCTTTGACTAGGACCATCGACCAGCAGAAATCGGAAAGCGCGACCCCCTGTGAGGCGCGACGCTCACCGATCTCAAAATAACCCTGCTCGACGTCGTGGCCGGTCTTGGTGAGCAGCCATTCACTCAAGTGCCGCAAGATTTCCTGGAGTCGTCGCCGCAATTCATCGATCGGGACTTTGCGCAGGTCAGCCGTGCGCGACGAAGTTTTCGAGCTTCACGACTAGCTCGGCGGCGAGTTCATCGGAATGCTGTTCAATCAACCGTACCAAACGTAATGCGATCACGCCGCCCTCTCAACTTCACTGGATGTTGGATTCTGGTGAGCGGACAC
>Ga0308309_10001854_pt1 | contig 12567 bp, 11 predicted proteins | sample HubBroMetageWFT5_FD_192491 | JGI IMG/M metagenome (GOLD analysis project Ga0308309, IMG submission 192491) | Warmed and freeze-thawed soil microbial communities from the Hubbard Brook experimental Forest, New Hampshire - Hubbard Brook CCASE Soil... | ecosystem: Environmental > Terrestrial >...
CGGCACTCTGTCTGCTGGTAGCGTCCGACGTGACGAATCTGCCGCGCATACACGAGGTTTCACTGCATTCTTCGGCATTTCTTTTTACGTTCGGAGTGTCACTTTTGGCGGGCGGCCTCCTGGGTCTTATTCCTGCCGCAAAATATGCACGCCCGCAAGTCGCGGGTGGCCTGCGAAGCGAAGGCCGCTCGCTTACCGGGAACAAAGAGCGCCAGCGTGCGCGTAGCGTCCTTATCGCCGTGCAGGTCGCGCTAGCGTTGGTCCTCCTGATCGGGTCCGGATTAATGATCCAGACCTTCCGCGCACTGCATCACGTGGATCCCGGGTTCGCTGCCGCCGAACAGATCGAGACGATGGAAATTGGGATTCCGGAAACGCAGATCAAAGAGCCTGAGCGCGTCGTTCACGCCGAAGAAGAAATTCTCCAGAGGATCGAAGCAGTGCCCGGCGTTTCCACGGCCGGCGCAATCAGTGACCTCCCGCTGGAGGGCGGCGAGAATGAGCCGATCTACGCGGAGGATCACCGGGATCGCGAGCGGGGCCTTCCACCCGTGCGGCGGTTCAAGTACGTGTCGCCCGGATATTTTGCGGCCGCTGGCAGCCGTTTGGTGGCGGGACGCGACCTCACGTGGAGCGAACTCTACGACGGAACCCCGTTCGTTCTTGTTTCCGAGAATCTGGCGCGCGAGCTGTGGGGAGACGCTCGGGCCGCGATCGGCAAGCGCGTCCGTGTAACAGAGCAAGACGAATGGCGAGGAGTGATTGGTGTGGTGGCGGACCTGCACGATGACGGGATCGATCAAAAAGCGCCGACGATCGTTTACTTGCCGCTTCGACTCAAGAATCTGAGTGGCAGCGACACAGTGATCCGCAATGTCGAGTACATCGTCCGCACACCGAGAGCGGGATCGTCCGCACTGCGCGAGGAGATTCAATCCGCCGTCGCCGGCGTGAATTCGAGTCTGGCCATTTCTGATGTCAAGACGCTGCAATCAGTGTATGAAAAGTCGCTTGCTCGCAGCTGGGTGATCCTTGGGCTTTTGGCAATCGCCGGAACAATGGCACTCGTGTTGGGAGTGATCGGGATCTACGGCGTCATTTCGTATTCGGTATCACAACGAACGCGGGAGATTGGAATACGGTTGGCGCTTGGCGCGCAGAAAGGAGCGCTGCAATGGATGTTCGTTCGCTCCGCGTTGGTAGTGGCGAGTGTCGGCATTGTAGCCGGTCTGATAGCAGCCTGTTCGCTGGTGCAGCTGATGAAAGAGGTGCTGTTTGGCGTGCAGCCTTTCGACCCGCGGACTTTCATCAGTGTACCCATTGTCCTGGCAGTTGCGACCGCGGCGGCGAGTTATATCCCGGCGCGGAGAGCGACGCGCGTGGATCCGATCGTGGCTCTGAGATGCGAATAGTCCTCGCGCAGGTGTCTAGTGCCAGATTGGAGCGCTAACCGGACAAGTGCCTACCAGAGATTTCATTCGTCCGGCGATCCGACGAATCGGAAGTTAAGAGGATTAGGCGGGCTTTTTGCCTGTTACACAAATCCAGCCCTTCGAGCGTTCTTCAAGTATTTGAATGTCGATATATCCAGCCGACGAAAATAACGCGCGCTGGTCACCTACCCCCAGACTATTGGATTTCAGCAGTTTCATCACCGGTCGGGTCCAGATATCGTTTTTTCCTTGCTTGTAGCTCTCCGCGATGATGATCAACGTTCCCCCCGGTTTCAAGACTCGCAGAATTTCCAGCATATCGTTCGGCAGGTCCGGCCAGTAATATTGAGTTTCCACGGCGGTAACCAGGTTGAATTTGTTGTCTGGGAAGGGCAACTGAGAAACCGAGGCGTGCTTGATCTCCACGCGGCCGGCCTCAACCAATTGCGCGTTTTTTGCGCGAGAGGCGGCTACGCTGCCGTCGGCATAATCGACGCCGTACACCATGCCCTGCGTCGCAGCCGCCAACTTCTGAATCGTTCGGCCACCCCCACACCCCAAATCCAGAATCGCGAAGTCCCTCTCGATCGATATATGCGTCAGACCCCAATCGGTCAGGTTGGAATGAGTTAAGTTCATGAGCGAAACGAAAAATCTGCCGGCCCACTTCGAAGGCTTTCTCACTTGCGTAATCGCATAGACCGCGAAGATGGCGAGCAGCGCGTAATTCAGCACTTGCGCCAGTTCCTTCAGGAAAGTCGGGATAACCCACATAACGTCGGTCCCTCAAAATTGACATCAGCTCGCCGGCAACTGCGTGTAAATGCAACCTTACCTGCACTGCCGGTGTCAAATAGGGTACGCGACGCCGTCTCCTGAATAGCGCGCCTACCGGACCTGTCCGACAACGCGATTATCCCTTCGAGTGGTCTCCAACCGAAAAAGACGCCTTGCAAATTAATGCATCAACTTCGAAGTTGTCCAGGCTACTCAATCAATTTGTCGGAATCCACACGGAAGTCAACGAGGAGATGCAGAACACTGTTTGTTTTTGAGCATCCCTCCTTTTCTGGCAAAGTCGTTGAATGGTATAGTCATTAAAGTCATCTACACTTGGGCGTGCTAATTGTCTTCTTTGTACAAAACGGTCCTCCGAACTGACCTGAAAGACAGTCGCTGGGCAAAGCGCAGCCTCTTTCTGTGGGCTTTTTCGTTGTTGCTGTTCGCTTTCGCGGGCAGCAACGCGGCAAGAGCCGGAGAGGTTCATAGTGAAACTGCCGCTGCGCCCGGGCCGGGGCTACAATTTGCAATCGCGGATTTTGATGGCGACCGCAGGCCGGACGTAGCCAGCATTGAGGCCGGTCAAGGCACCTCTGGCACCACCAGTTATTGGATTCAACTTCAGCTCTCCGCAGCAGGGCGCCAATCCATTCGACTTTTTGCGCCTGCAGGCGGCTTGCGAATCGAAGCGCGCGACGTCAATGGGGATCACGCTGTCGATTTGGTTTTTACCACCGCTTGGCTGCGACAGCCGGTTGCAATCCTTCTCAATGACGGGCACGGAGTTTTTTCGAGGGCTGAACCCACCGCATTCCCTGGTGCATTTAGCGAAACCAGGACGAATTGGGTTTCCGGCACGAACCTTGCGAGCGACATTGTTGGCGTACCGCCGCAGTCGGGAGCCGGGATTGACGCGGAGAAAAAAGATTCCCTACATGAACGCTCGCCGGCGGGATTAGTTCCGCCATCACGTGCGGGTTTTCCGACAAGCCCTTTCTTGTTTTTCCTCGCAGGACGTGCACCACCATCTGAAGTTCCCCACCTCTAAGCACTCGGCCATCGACCTGTAAACCTGCGCTCCAGTTCATTGCGTACAGGTCTACGGAAAGTAGCCAAATATCGCCTGAGACTCTGCTTCGCTCGGAGAGCACGCGGGACGTCCTCCTGTGAGCGTATGCCACAACTCAAACTGAATTTTTTCAATCTTACGTGAGGTCGTCTAATGACACGCATGAAATGCGGAAATTTTGCTATGGCGTTTGTCGCGACATTGATTTTGGGAGGGTGTGGCAACAGCAAGGGAAATCCGGCTGCGGAAGCGCCGCCGCCCGCACAGGTGGAGCACGAGCAGGATCTGAACGTGATCCAGGTTGAGAATCCCGCGCAGTTTCAGATTGCCGCAGCTGTGGCGCACGATGAGGCATCGCATTTGGTGGTCACGGGTACGGTGAACCCCGATATTGCGCGAACCGTGCCGGTTGTTTCGCTGGCGTCGGGGCGCGTTGTCGAAATTCGGGCGAGACTTGGCGACAGGGTGACGAAGGGCCAGCTCTTGTTACGTGTTCGAAGCGACGATGTTTCGGGTGCCTTCTCCGATTATCGCAAGGCCGTCGCCGATGAACTTCTCGCGCGCAAGCAACTCGACCGGGCGACGGATTTGTATGCTCACGGAGCCGTACCGAAGGCGGATCTCGAAGCCGCGCAGAACGGGGAAGATGACGCGAAGGTTACGCTCGAAACCACGGCGGAGCATCTGCGGCTGATCGGCAACGATCCAAATCATCCAACCGGAATCGTGGATATTGACGCTCCGATTTCAGGTGTGATTACCGACCAACAGGTGACGAACGCGGCGGGCGTACAAGGGCTCTCCTCTCCGAACCCTTTCACAATCTCCGACCTATCCTACGTCTGGGTAGTCTGTGACGTTTTCGAAAACGATCTCCCCGACGTGCGCCTCGGCGAGTCCGCTGATATCAGGTTGAACGCGTACCCGGGCCGGGTGTTGCAGGGCACGATCAGCAATATCGGCGCCATCCTCGATCCAACCATTCGCACGGGGAAAGTTCGTATCGAAGTCCGCAATCCGGGATTTCTGCGCCCAGGCATGTTCGCGACGGCGACATTTCATGGCTCGAAGAAGGAAGTGCATGCGGCCATTCCCGCATCCGCAGTCTTGCATCTGCACGATCGCGATTGGGTATACATGCCAGCGGACGGTAACAAATTTCGACGGGGTGAAGTCGTGAGTGGAGAAACGCTCCCGAACCAAATGCAGGTGATCCTATCCGGGCTGCAGCCGGGGCAAAAAGTGGTGACCAACGCGCTGGCCCTTCAGAACACGGTGGACAATGAGTGAAATCCCCCGCACCGGACTCTCTACAAGGGACGGAAAATGATTCGTCATCTCGTGGATTTTGCGCTGGAAAACCGATTCCTCGTCCTCGCGGCGAGCCTCTTGCTATTCGGCTGGGGCGCCATTTCCTTTCATCAGCTCCCGGTGGAAGCGTATCCCGACGTGGCGGACAACTACGTGGAAATCATTACGCAGTGGCCGGGAATCTCTGCGGAACAAATCGAGCAGCAGGTGACGATTCCACTGGAAATCGTGATGAACGGTATTCCTCACGTCACGCATCTGCGGTCGTTCTCGCTTTTCGGACTCTCCGACCTGAAGCTGATTTTCGATGATGATGAGGCGAACGCCTGGGATCGGGAGCGGGTGCTGGAGCGGCTCTCGCAAGTTACATTGCCGCCGGGCGTTGCGCCGCAGATGGGCACGGACTGGAGCCCCGTGGGGCAAATCTATTTTTTCACGCTGCACAGCTCCAATCCGGAATACGACGTCATGGAGTTGAAATCGCTAGAAGACTGGGTGGTCGAGAAAAATTTCAAGGCCGTGCCGGATGTGGTCGATGTTTCGAGCTTTGGCGGACCAACTCGCGAATATCAGGTTCGTGTTGATCCCAACAAACTGATTTCGTACGGACTTAGCATGGCGCAGGTGGAGCAGCAGCTCGCGAACAACAACGCGAATGCTGGCGGCAGCTTCATCGAGTCCGGCCTGCAGCAAGTGAACCTTCAGGAAGTTGGCCTGATCAAAAACGTACAGGACATTGAAAAAACGGTAATCACTACCAGGAACGGAACCGCATTGCACATAAGAGACATCGCCGTGGTTTCGCAGGGCCCAAAGATTCGGCTTGGCCAGTTTGCCAGGGCGATTCATCGAGAAGACGGCAAGATCATCGACAACGACGATGTGGTTTCGGGGATCGTTCTCTTGCGCAAAGACGCGAACGCAGACGAGGCACTCGCCGGAATCCATGCAAAGGTCAAAGAGCTGAACGAGCACATCCTGCCGGCCGGAGTGAAGCTTATCCCCTTCGTTGATCGCAGCGACCTGGTGCGCTACACGACTCGTACGGTGTTGCACAACCTGATTGAAGGCATTTTCCTGGTCGCAATCGTTCTCTTTCTGTTTCTCGGGAACGTCCGCGGAGCGATAATCGTCGCCCTGACGATTCCGTTCTCTCTGCTTTTCGCTGCAACGTGCCTGAATCTTAAGAATATCCCGGCAAATCTGCTGTCGCTTGGTGCGCTCGATTTCGGAATGGTCGTGGATGGCGCAGTCGTGATGGTTGAAAACATCGTCCGGCATATGGGGCGGCAGCCGGGTACAAACGATTCGAAAACAACTCTCGAAGTGATCCGCGAAGCTGCGCACGAAGTCCAGCGGCCCGTGTTTTACGCGATTGGAATCATCATCACGGCGTACTTGCCTATTTTCACGCTGCAACGTGTGGAGGGACGCTTGTTCAAGCCGATGGCTTGGACCGTGGCATTTGCTCTCCTTGGGGCGCTCTTATTTTCCATCCTCGTTGCGCCGGTGCTTTCGAGCTTCTTCTTCCGAAAGGGAATGAGCGAATGGCGCAACCCAGCAATGGAATTCCTGAAGGCGAGGTATCGCGAAGCGGCGAGATGGGCGATCGAGCATCGCATTGTGACAGTTGGCGTGGCGACTGTAGGATTGGCTCTGGCCGTTTATCTAGCAGTGGGTGGCGCCATCGGCTCCGAGTTCCTGCCTCACCTGGATGAAGGTGCGCTCTGGGTGCGCGGTACTCTCGCGCCCAGCACGGGGCCGAGCGAGGGCATTCGGATTTCGAATCAGGCCCGTGTTCTGCTTTGTTCTTTTCCGGAGGTGCCTCAATGCACAAGCCAGGTGGGGCGTCCGGATGACGGCACGGATACAACCGGCTTTTTCAATACCGAATACTTCGTGGACCTGAAGCCCAAAGAACAGTGGCGGCCCGTTTTTCACCAGAACAAGGACGAATTGATTGCCGCCATGAATCGAGAACTGAACAAAATCCCGGGAGTCGTCTGGGGTTTTTCTCAGCCCATCGAAGACAACATGGAAGAAGCGGTCAGTGGAGTAAAGGGCGAACTCGCCACGAAGGTATATGGCGACGACCTAAAAGTTCTTGAGGAAAAGGCGGACCAAGTGGTTGAAGTCATGCGCCAGATTAAGGGCATCGAGGACCTCGGCGTGTTTCGCGCCCTCGGCCAACCGAACATCAACTTCGAGGTGGACCGCGATCAGGCCGCACGTTATCAAATTAATGTTGCCGACGTGCAGGACGCCATTCAAACCGCCGTCGGTGGCAACGCTCTCACTCAGGTATTGCAAGGCGAGGCGCGATACGACCTGGTCCTGCGGTACCTGCCGGCCTACCGCACAACGAAGGAAGCGATCGAAAATATTCGACTGTTGTCTCCATCCGGCGAACGCGTCTCTCTCTCGCAACTCTGCAAGATCCAGGAACGCGACGGAGGCTCGGAAATCTATCGCGAAGGAAATCAGCGGTACGTTGCGATCAAATACAGCGTGCGTGGCCGTGACCTTGGGGGCGTGGTGGAGGAGGCGATTCAAAAAGTGAACTCGCAGGTTCAACTGCCGCGTGGCTACCACATCGATTGGGAAGGCGAATACGAAAGCGAAAAGCGCGCCCAAGCGCGTCTGCTGATTATTGTCCCGCTGACGATTTTGGTGATCTTCCTGATTCTCTACACGATGTTTCGTTCGCCGAAGTGGGCCGTGCTGATTCTCGCCACTGTAGCTATGGCTAGTGTAGGCGGGCTGCTGGCGCTTCTGATCAGCGGCACGCATTTCAGCGTTTCCTCGGGTGTCGGTTTCTTGGCGCTTTTTGGCGTGTCGGTGCAGACCGGCGTCATCATGCTCGAATACATCAACCAGCTACGCGCCCGAGGAAACTCAGTGGAAGATTCCGCGATTGAAGGTGCGGTACTAAGGCTGCGCCCGATCATGATGACGATGCTTGTAGCGACGTTGGGACTACTTCCCGCGGCGACGTCGCACGCCATCGGCTCTGATTCGCAGCGTCCCTTCGCTATTGTCATCGTTGGAGGATTGATGGTGAATTTGGTGATGAGCATCTTCATCTTGCCCACTTTGTACGTTTGGTTCGCGAAAGAGGGCGACGAACTCCCCGCGCCCGAGGAAGAAATTGTCTGATAGCCAACGATCAGGTCTCGGTCGATGAGGCCGCTGGAACAGCTTCGCGATGCGTGCGGCGCTAGGTGCATTCCTGCGCGTCCGGCTCGACGATTTCCATGATTTCCTACATCACTTGCGGTCGGCTATCGGACGTGGGCAACTGGGCCGTGGTTGTGTTTGGAATGTTAGTTTGGGTGACCTGCATTTTCAGCCTGTTTTGGCTGGGATTGCGGGCAATGTCTACCGGCCGATATAAACAGGCAAAGCTCAAACGCGTGAGGAAAGCGAAAAGGCGCCCTAAGGCGTAATCCACAAGTCAGATAACCAGGGTTGGCAGAGAACTGAAGCTTTACTTCAAATCTCCGGCAAGATGGCTTGCCGGGAGATACCAAATTGATTGGGGCGCTAGGGGATGCCTGGTGTGCCGTTGTGAGAAAGTTATAGGACTACTCAAGCCGGGAGCACCCATGAAGCAGCAAAGCGGTGCGTCCGAATCGATTGACGGAATCTTCCACGGATTCACGTACTCCTCACTCCCCTTGACTGTTTTTTTCACCAGTGCTCTTACCGCCTTCATCACGCCCTCGAGCTTTCCCGCCTTCTTCACATAGCTGTCGATCCAAAGGCCCGCTTGTTTCCCCTCAATCGTTGGCAATGGCTCCTCCCGCCCCTTCCGCGCCGCCCAGAATCGTCGCAAGTTTTCCGAGCTGGCTCTCCCATCCCATCCTAGTCCGTTGTGTCCATTCGTCGTTGTGCATGCGATCGAGCGTGATTACCATCCGTACGCTGTGCCCGCTTGAATGGAACTCGACCGAGGTCGCGATATCGTATGGCTCGATGCCCGGAATGAAGTCTGCCAGGTGCGTGTACGCCAGGCGCTTAAGAGCAACGACTTCGGTATAAACAATTCGCGCCTCCAGTGTCAAAGGCATCCCCGCCCTCTTCATGAACTCGATCTGCGCGGGAGCGACTGCTGTCATCGCGTAACGCAATTCACCCTTTGGACGAAGATCGAGCTTCAGCACCTTTGAGCTGAAGCCCTCTGGTCCCCACCACGACTCGAACCCTTTCTTCGTCGTCCATAAATCCCACACATCCTGAACGATTGCCTTGTACTCGCGTTCGATCGTTATCCTGCCGCGAGGCGCTTTCGGTGATGCCTTGTGCTCAGTCTTCCGCGTCATTTGGCTTTCTCCTTGCGTTTAAAACGCCGGCTTTCCTGCTGGTGATTGAGCGCCTCGGCAAATTTGTCAAGACGAGCCTCCCAGAAGCTTCGATATTTGCGGATCCACGAATCGATCTCGCGGAAAGGTTCGGCGCGAAGCGAGTAAAAGTGCTTTTGACCATCGGGGCGGACCTGCACGAAGCCCGCCTCGTAAAGAATGTGCAAATGGCGCGAGACGCCTGACTGATGAATGTCGACTGAATCTGTGATGTCGTTCACCGTCCGCTCCCCGCTCCTCAGAATCTCCAGGATACTCAGGCGCGTTGGATCGGCCAGTGCCTGAAAAGTTTGTATGTGCATATGCGTGTATATATATCATAGCGCATATTGGGTATGTCAAGTGCGCATCTCAGAGGGTTGAATGCAGTCGTGTGCCAGGGTAATCGAAGGACCCGCAACAGGCAGCCTTCTTTCATGTAATATGCTGGCGAAGTCAGGCCGGGATCGCGAGAGAATCTGGTATGAAAGTTCACTACCTGGAGATTGTCACTTCGGATGCAGATGCAGTGTGTGCTGCCTATGAGGCTGCGCACGGCATCAAGTTTGGATCAGCTGATCCTCTTCTTGGTGGTGCGCGAACGGCTCCGCTTCCGGATTGTGGCAGCATTGGCGTGCGTGGTCCCTTGCGGGATACGGAGCAGCCCGTCGTTCGACCGTACTGGCTGGTTGAAGACATCAATGCAGCGTTAGCTGCGGCATCAAAGCAGGGCGCTTTGGTTGCGCACCCCCCGATGGAGCTTCCAGGAAAGGGTACGTTTGCGATTTACATCCAGGGAGATGTGGAACACGGGTTGTGGCAACTCTGATTTCTGGCCTCGCAAATCGCTTCAGCCGCACCCCTTCTGCGGTTGAGCCCCACCGTTAGCCCCGTGGTTCCAAGGGTTTCAACCGGCATTCCCTCCGATGCGAAGATTCGTATGGCCGGGCGTCGAGATTCTGTCCGGTTCGGCGAAAACTCGGAACCGATCACGAAAAACAGCGAATCGATGAGCCAAGTCACGATTAACGCGCTTGCCAGATAATTGGAATCTCTCTCCAGCAAATCTCCAGTAATCCAACTTACAACGAGTTAGCTGCAGTTTAACCTACAAACCCTCCTCCCGATCATGTGCCGTGCGCAGGCTCGAAATCCTTGCATTCGAAAACAATTCGATGAAAATCAAGACTGCGTTGACCCCCTCGCTCAGGCCGTACACGAATGTATCTAAGTGAGCGGAAGATATCGCTGTGCACGACGCCAGTCGCGCACACGGCAACTCGTGTGATCAGCTGTCACGCGATCGACTATTGATATGAACGGAGCCCTCGAACATGAATCCCCATGAACCCAGCCGCACAGCCCTTATGATCGCCCGGCAAAGAGCTGCCCATCAGGTACTCGATCACGGCTCAATCCTATATGACCCGTTTGCCATGAGGATTCTGTGTGAAGACGAAAGGGAAGTGCTTCAATTCGCGACTGGACACCCCTTGGCCAGCATCGGGCGTCTGTTCACCGCCGCACGAAGCCGGATCGCGGAAGATGCACTGTCACGAGCCGTCAAAAGAGGGATTCGGCAGGTCATTATCCTTGGCGCCGGACTCGACACTTTCGCTCTCCGGAATCCCCATGGCGCACAACAAATCCGCATTTATGAGGTGGACCACCCCGCCACGCAATCCTGGAAACGCCAGCGCTTGGCTGAAGCACAAATCTCGCCTCCGCCGTGCCTTATTTTCGTGCCAGTTGATTTCGAGCGTGACGATTTGGGAGAGAAGCTCGTCGCCGCAGGCTTTCAGCAGAACTCGTCCGCGTTTTTCACTTGGCTCGGGGTTGTGCCATATCTCACACAGGATGCTATCGCCCGCACTCTCGACTACATCTCGTCAATCCAGAACTCGGAGGTGGTGTTCGACTACATGGAACCTCCCGAGGCATCCTCCGAAGAGCAAAGACGATCAGAAACGGAGCGGACCGAACAACTTAAGAAAATTGGCGAACGTTCTCTCAGCCGTTTCGGGCCGGCCGGCATTGCAGCGATACTTCGCCGTCAAGGATTTTCCGCCATCGAAGACATCGATTTCCCGGAGATCGCGTCCAGGTTCGGCACCGCCGTCCAAGGACTCGCGTCCGGAGACCTTCGTGTTCATGTTGTCCACGCGAAGCACTAACTGGACTGCGCACTATTTCCGTTCGAGCGTTCCCAGGAAACTCTGGTGGTCGCATTTTCCGCCGACGACTCGGGCATTAATGATTTCGAGGGCCGATGCGCCAGGATCGGTGAAGACTGCAACTACATTCACTTGCGATTCGTCGTTCATTGCGAACCACAAGTCGAGGGCGTCTCCCCCAAGCGTGCTGTATCGGCTGGGGACAGACCCATGCGTGCTGTATGTAAGGGGATCGGCCTGCCCGTGTGAAAAACACGATGAGCCCTTCACTTGGATCGTTCCGGTGAGGGGAAGGTAGAAACGAGCTCCTCGCGGCTTCAGCGTTTGGGATGTGGCGGAGCCCTGCGCGACTATGATGCTAAAGTGCACCTGAGAACCCTCCGGCGCCTTAGCGGTTGGAGGAGCTGGCTGAAAATAATGAATCTTCACCCCACCAGAAAAGGTCCCGTTCAGGTCAACGATCGGAATGGCTGTGAAAGAATTCGTCTCGCGATACGAGGCATATTCGTGGGAAATTTCACCGGTCAGTGTATATTCGCCGCTCCACGTAGTCGCTCCCTCAGCGGGCGCTTGGCCGCTAATCTCCACCTCGACTGTATTTCGTGCACCATTTTTCAGGGTAAAGTGTCCATCCGGGGCTGTCTCGCCATGTAAAGTCAGGCTGCCGCCCATGCCCTGCCGGGCATCGTTGGGGCACGCCGCTTGCACCCAGCCATGCCCAATAATCTGTGTTCCGTCAACGTGAAGATATATTGAAAGAAGCGGAAACTGCTTTTTCATTCGATTGCCCGCGATGTACCAGTTGCCGTTCAGCGCCGAAGCTTGAATGGACGATTTAGGAGGCGAGGTTGGAGTAGGGTAAGTTCCGTTTTGCGCGTAAGCCGGTAATCCAGCAAGCATCAGAAACATCAACATCCCACTCAATAGGAATCCCCGTTTCCGTTCTAACATGTGGTCCACTTTTTCGGGCGTCGGTTCCATTTAAGTTACGCGGTCGCGTGGCCCGCCTTCGGGTGTTGGGTTAACGCGCTCGGCCGTCGCACTCACTGCTCGGGCTACTCGTGCTGAGGAAACAACAATTCATTACCGTCGGGATCGACGATCTTGATCACGTCGAATCCCCACCAGGACTTCTCGCTCGGAACCGAGCGCTCCGCGATTTCACGGCGAAGTGCGGTCACTCCATCGGCTGTCAGCGACACGAACAAGCGCCCCTTGTCTCTTCTCGTGGCATGCTCGCAAAGGATGATCTCGCATCCCGCGCGATTCACTTGGCAGACTCCGCCCGCGCCGTCGCCCTCATGCCAACTCTTCTCGAAGCCGAGCATTTCGACGTAGAACTGAAGCGCGCGCTTCACATCAGCAACGAAAAGCACGGGACGCGTGTACCACTGGTGAGTAATTTTCTCTTTGACGGTTGTCTCGCTCATGTCGGTCCCCGATCCGCCCAACAAGGTGTA
>Ga0308309_10001856_pt1 | contig 12562 bp, 8 predicted proteins | sample HubBroMetageWFT5_FD_192491 | JGI IMG/M metagenome (GOLD analysis project Ga0308309, IMG submission 192491) | Warmed and freeze-thawed soil microbial communities from the Hubbard Brook experimental Forest, New Hampshire - Hubbard Brook CCASE Soil... | ecosystem: Environmental > Terrestrial > Soil...
TAATCGAAACAGCAGTGCGAAAACGCATGATGGAACTCACCTCCAAGATCATGGACTTCGACTGGGTATCAGAACGGGCACGAACGATGCCAAATGCATCAGGCAATTGAAGGTGCTCGGAAGCAAGAAAAGAAACGAGATAGAGAGCATTTTGTAGGTCTGGCGAGTAGGTACCGGTACGTAAATTGTACGCTCAGGCAACCATTGTGGCTGAACCTCAGTTACCCCTTTGGCGCCGCTAAGCCGGACAGCGGAGATAGCGAGTTTGGGATAGCCGCGTCCGTGTCCAAGACTTCTTGACGGAGGACACCGGACGCGGACAGTCCCTTGGTTCAGAGATTGAGGGTTAGTTCGCTACGGTGGAGCGACCCTCCTCTGTGGGACCGCCAGCCCCGGTATGTGGGACCGAGGACAGGCGGATGGTGCTAGGCGCAAGGATGAGAAAACAGGTATCGAACGTCAAACGAACTGGGGGTGGTTCGTTTATGAACCATTAACCCTTGGATTTCGATAAAGATATGACTTCCTATCAACTAAGGTTTGGGTGTAATATCACTCAAAACGGAGGCAACTGGTCGCACAGTGGACACAACTGCACAACAAGATCGGCGACTTTATCGTTTTGGTCTATTTGAAGTGGACCTGGAACAAGAGACGCTGAGTCGGCAAGGCACTCCTGTCAAACTGCAGGAACAGCCCTTTCGAATCCTGACACTGTTGCTGGAAGCGCCAGGCGAACTCCTTTCGCGCGATGATTTGCGCAAGAACATCTGGCCGGAAGGAACTTTTGTCGAATTTGACGGCAGCCTGAACACGGCGTTGATGAAACTGCGCGCGGCGCTTAACGACAACGCGGAGAACCCGGTATTCATTGAGACAGTGCCGCGGCGCGGCTACCGGTTCATCGCGCCTGTAGAGATCGTCGAAGCAGAGCCGTCCCCGCTGATGACGGCGATCCGGATCGAGAGCGAAGACGACCGGGAATCGGTGGAACTGCCGCTGGTCGGAGAGGGCCCCGCAGTAGAGGCGGAGCCCAAAGAGCGCGAATGGAGCAGCCTTAAAGTGGGGCTGGTGTGGTGGCAGGTATCCGTGATGGCGGCGGGACTTGCGGCAGTGATGCTCTTTTTTCTTTGGCCGCGACCTGAGCCGAAGGTGCTGTCGGTAAGCCAGCTTACACATACCGGGCAGGTGGATCCGTGGGGGAAACTGGTCACGGACGGAAGCCGGATTTATTTCGTGGTGAGGGACGTGACCGGCTGGAACCTGATGCAGACTTCGGTGGAGGGCGGAAACATCCAGCGTACTCCGACGCCTTTTGACAACACACGAATTTTTGACTTGTCGCCCGACCACGCGCAATTCCTGATTGGACAATTTACGCACGAAGGCGAAGAAACTGCTTTGTGGTTCTGGCCAGTGCAGGGCGGAGCGCCGCGGCGCGTGGGCGACGTGATGGCAAAGGAAGCGGTTTGGTCGCCAAAAGGCGACATGATCGCGTTCGTGCGCGGCGAAACAATCCTGATCACCGACACGCAGGGGAGCGAAGCGCGGGAAGTGGCGCGGTTCAAGCTGGCGCCCCATTCGCTGCTATGGTCTCCGGATGGAAAGCGGCTGCGGTTCACACAGAGCAACCTGGTGGAAGGGACCGATTCGATGTGGGAAATCGGAATCGAGGGAAAATCGCTGCGGCGCGTGCTGCCGGGCGAGGAAGGCGGACCGCACGAAGGAAGCGGCACGTGGCTGGCGGGAGGAAACTATTTTGCGTTTTCGACGGGTCAGGATTTGCGGGCGAACCTGGCGGTGGATACACAAGCCAACCTATGGCTTATGGAAGAGAAGCGCAGCTGGTTCGGTTCACGCAGCGGGGATCCGATTCAATTGACGAAGGGACCGATTGCGTTTGATCACCCGACGGCAACGGCCGGGGGTTCCCGTGTGTTTGCCATTGGCTCGCATAATGAGTACCAGCTTTTGAGGATCGACCCCAAAACTTTGACGAAAACGGCGATGCTGGCCGAATCCGGCGCCACTGATATGGATTTTTCGTTGGATGGGCAATGGGTGGTGTATGCCGCGCGGGAAAACGGCACGCTGTGGAAGAGCCGGATTGACGGCAGCAATCGCATGCAGTTGATGGCGGGAGCCACGGGAGCTTTCGCGCCGCACTGGTCGCCGGACCAGAAACAGATTTTGTTCACGGGATTTCTGCTCGATAAGCAGCCACGGCTTTACGTGGTGTCCGCGCAGGGCGGCTCGCCGAAGACCGTGCTGCCGATGGATAACCGCTGGGCGTCCGTGTCAGGAGACTGGCGGACGGATGGAAGGCAGATCGTGCTAGACGTGCAAGACACGGCGACAGGAGGCGAATCAACAATCAGGATTTTGGACCTGGAATCGGGACGCCTATCTACAATCGCGGGCTCGGAGGGGTTGATCGAGCCACGCTGGTCGGCGGACGGAAGATACATCGCTGCGCTGAATCCGAAGAAAAAACAGATTTTCCTGTATGACTGCAAATTGCTGAAGTGGACGGTGCTGGCGGAAGCGAATTTTCCCTCGACGCTGCGCTGGTCTCCCGGCGGGGATGCATTGTATTTTCAGGATACGGACGAGGTGGAAGAGTCGGTATTCCGGGTACCGATGGCGACGCGCGAGGCGGAGCGGGTTACCCGATTTGGGGATTTGCTGAGTTCCGGCGCGGCGCGGTGCATCTTCACGGGATTGAGCCCGGACGGGTCCGTGTACGTAACTGTGGATCACGGGGACGTGGACGTGTACGCGATCGATTTGAAACTTCGTTAAAGCCCACAAAATTCCAACAATTCAAGATGTAAGGGTGAGCAGCAGGGGGGACGACTGTACTGCCAGACAGTTGCGAACTGCGTCACACACGGCTAGGTGAGCGAAACGAAACTGGGGAAAAGCACTACACTGAAATGGCTCGCACAGGAGTGTGTGGCCCATGAGACGCAAACTGATTTTTCCCCTGATACTCGGCATAGCCGTTCTTTTTTCGCAGGATGTTAGTGCGCAGACCCAAAAAAAAACGGGGGCCACGATAACCGGAACGGTTCTGGACTCCAACGGAAGGCCGGTGGCGAATGCCAGCGTAACCTGCGAAACCTCCAGCGGGATGAAGCCGCGCGCGGTACACACTGATACAAAGGGAAGATTTTTCATTACAGGATTGAAGCAGGAAAGCTACGACCTGAGGGCTTCGCGGAACGGAGCCTACTCCGACTGGGAACGCAACATTCCGCTGGGTAAGAGTCAGACCAAAACCGTTACGCTGCAATTGTTGAACGGCAATACCGCTACAACGGCAGTTCCGGCCAGCAAGAAACACTAGCAGGCGGCCGAAAGAGACTGAAATTTCTTCTCCCAAAACTGGAATCACCGAGCAAGCGAATTCCTGATATTCGCAGCCTGATCCGAGAGGTGATTCACCCACCTTCTTGCTACGTCCGTTTTTGCTTCCGTGATGCGTGAAACCAGCCAGGCATAAAGCAAACTTCCGGCGCCTACGGAGGCGGCACAAAGAAGGCGTAGCGGAGTCGGCTGCCAGCGTTCGGGAGGAACCAGACAGGATCGAAAGAAAAGCAGCAACGGGAAGTGCAGAACGTAGAGACTGTAGGAAAATCCGGCGAATCGATGTGCGACGGCCGAGTACGGCGACGAATCCTCGCGAACTTCGTACTGGAGCAATGCGAATAGAAAGAGCGTAAAGACAAACCCGAGTTCAAGATCGCTAAGAACGGGATCCCACTGCCGAATGCGCGCAGCAGCGAGACTCACGCCCGCGAGGACGGAAAAAAAGCACAGCATGCCGAGTGCGGCAGTCCTTGAGCGCAGCTGAACTCTGGAGTAAAAAAATACGGGCGCGCATCCCGCAAGCCAAATCAAGAATCCGGCCATTATTTCCCGGCCCAGAAAAATGCCAATGAAAACCGCGAGGCAGGTCAATGGTATCGCCACGCGGAGCCGGACTCTGGCCCAGGCCAACCCAGCACCAAGAGCGACTGGAAACAAAACGTAATACCAAAATTCATTCGCTAAACTCCAGAGAGGGCCGTTCGAACCGAAGGTTTCGCAAAGAATCGTTTGCAGAAAAAGCAAGTTGCCGAACAAGGTGCCGAGGGTGAGGTTTTTCAGCGGCACCGTAGTCCCAAGATCGCTGAGTGTATGCGTGTAAATCCCTTTTGCGGCAAAGAGCCAGCTGCCCAGGCGGTCCCAGAAAAATCCGAGCAGCAAGCCAGGTACAAGCACGACGTACAGCCGAGTCGCGCGATTGACGGCATAGTCCCGCCACGACCACTTTCCAAGAACATGGCTTCGGATGACGGTCGAGGATATGAGGAAGCCACTCAGGACGAAGAACACGATGACCGCCTGGTGGCCGAATCCCGCGAAAAAATAGAGTGCTTGGAGCGGCAAGGATTTGGATTGCAAGTGCTGGAAGTCTACGAAAAAAAGCGTCCGCAGGTGGCCAAACATTACGGCAAATGCCGCGATTGCGCGGATCACGTCGAGGGAATCAGAGGCTGAGGCGGTGAGCTTACGCGGCATCCAGGCGAGAGAAACTGGAAACGGAGGATCTGCACGAGGTCCAGGTTCCGTCTCAATCGTTCCGGTTGCCATAAATTCCCTTCAGAATTCTCCGTCTTGGCCGAATGCGTCAGTATAGCGGTTTGGACATCGAAAAAGACTCGTGTAAGTACCATAGACGGACGAGGGGCAGCCCGACTCTTCAATATCATCGTAAATCATTTATAATGTGTCCGTTACGATGGCCTAGGCGACCGGCACTGGCACACCACTAGTACTAAGACCCGGGTACCCCGTAAAGTGGAGCCATCGGGCCATTGTTGGAATTTGGGGGCGACCCTAAGCTATTCAAACGATGGGTTGGGGGCCGCGCGGGGACAGCGGTCCCGCAAGGGGCCGTGTGCGAGCTACCCAACCCACCACTACCTCCCACCTCGCAAATCTTGTTTAATTCTCTGGTAACCGAGACTTTCGGAGACGTTCGTGCATCCATCTTAGTAGTGACCCGCCCAAGTATAGGAAAGGAGCGGGCATTCCATAGAGGGGAATGCGTGGCTACAGGGAAAAGCCGACAGTTGCAGGTTCCCGCTGGCAGGTGGAGGCATCTGCTTTCGTGGATTCTCCTTGCCGTGCTGAGCATTGGCGGAGCGGCGAGAGACGCCTCAGGCGGCCCTCCTGTGCCTCGAGAGGGGACACTGCATGGATATCTCGATTACGTGTCCAAAGTTGAGGTGCGCAACCGAGAGGAATTGAACCGGGGTGCATTTTTGTGGATTGATGAGCTGCCCGAGGTGGAGAGAACGCGCGCTTACGAAAAATTGAACCAGGGCAGCGTGCTGATGAAGCGCGTTGGCAAGGACGAGGCGGAAGGCGCAGCAAAGGTTTCCGGAGGGATGATTCACGATTGGGAGAGCATGATCTTTATTCCAGGCGCGAAGCTGGACCAGGTTCTGGGCGTTTTGCAGGATTACAACAGACATTCGGTGTACTACGCACCCGACGTGGAAAGCGCAAAAATCGAGTCGCGCCAGGGCGATCGCTACCGGGTGTATATGAGATTCCGGCGAAAAAAGATCGTGACCGTGGTTTTGAATACCGAACAGGACGTGTTGTATTACCGCGATTCGCCGACGAGGGAGCACAGCCGGAGTTCGGCAGTGCGCATCCGCGAAGTGGCGAACCCGGGAACGAAAGAGGAAAAAGAGAAAACTCCTGGCGAAGAGAATGGGTTCTTGTGGCAGATGGAGACATGGTGGCGCATGGAGGAACGAGACGGTGGAGTTTACGTGCAGAATGAGGCGGTGACGCTGACGCGGGACATTCCTGCGGGCCTGGGCTGGCTGATTGGGCCGTTTGTGACCAGCATTCCGAAAGAGACGCTGGAATTTACGATGAATGCGACCCGCGAGGCGGTTCTGGGGCAGAGCAAGCCTTAGCTCGCGGAAGCCTGCTTTTTTCGGACAGCGATCAGCAAGACCGTGCCGGAGTTGAGCGGGGGGCAGAACCACCCGGGGGAGCGTGTCTCTCCAATAGGGAAGACTTCGATGGTGTCAGCCCACTGCCGAATCTGCCTGTAATTGTCGTACACGCTGTAGGAGTAAAAGACGCCGTCGCCCGCTGATACCTGGTAACCCTTGCCGCGAGTTCTCAGAAAATCGAATACACCCCACAATTTCAACTTGTAGAGCAGAAGCTTAAGGATTCGAATCGGCAAAGGGCCCTGCCCAAAGCGATTGGCGTCGAAGATCACCACGACGTTTCGCGCAACGCGGAGCATTTCCTGAATGACACGCGCGGGCTCGGGAACGTGATGGAGAATGCCGAATTCGCAAACCGCGTCGAAGCTTTTGTCAGCGAAGGGAAGGGCGTCTCCACTGGCCAATAGGAGAGCCAAGCCCTGGTTGACGCCGGAGGAATTTCCCTGGCGCACGAGAGCCTCCACGGGTTCGACGCCGCAGACGAGAGCGTCCGGAATTCCCTGAGCCAGTCTGGGCAGACCTCGGCCAGTCGCGGAGCCAACGTCGAGAAGGCTGCGCACTTCGAGGGTGCGGAGAACGGAAAACAGAATCTGCATGCCAGCGTCATCGTCAACGGCCTCATGGGCATGCATGGCGTCGTAGCGCGAGGCAGTTTCGGTGTAATACCGGCGCTGGGCGAGAACCGGATCTTTGACCTCGGATTTCATACCCTCATCCGATATTACATGGATTAGGTGCAATCGGCAGATTTCCGCGAAATTCCGGCTTCATTAGGGAGTGGTCGCTCCGAGTTGCATCGAAGAAGAGGCGGCGGCCTTCGAGAGAAATTCCCAGGTTTCGGAAGCATTGCGTTCCCAGGAATAGGATTGCGCCGTGCGGGCTGCGTTTTCCCCGACGGAGCGCCTGAAATCCGGCTGCGCGTAGAGACGGGAGATGATGCGGGAAAATGCAACGCTATCCTGCGCGTCGCTTAAGACAAAACCATCACGTCCCTCGGTGATGATCTGCGAGCCGCCGTTGTTGACGCTGGTGATCACCGGAAGACCGCACGCCATGGCCTCAATCGGAGGCAAAGCAAACGAATCGTGGAGAGAGGGGCCCGCGTACACGTCCGCGGCAGCATAGAAGTGCATGATGTCGGAAGAGGGTTCGAGAAAGAGCACGCGACCGGTTAGATTGAGGCGTTGAATTTGTTCGAGGAAAGGAATGGAATTGTCGCGGCCAACGACGAGCAGGTGCAGGGGGAGATGGGGGATTGCGGCCATCGCGTTCAAGAGAGACTCAAGGCCCTTTTTTTTCCAATCATTGCCGACAAGAAGCAAAACGAACTCGGTTTCCGGCAGCTGCAGAATTTTGCGGGATTGTTCGCGCCGGCGGAGCCGCTCGGGGAGATTAAAGCTGGCCAGGTCGACGGCGTTGGGAATCACAGTGACATCCTGCCGGGCAAAATGCGCGGTTAGCTCTCCCGCGGTCAGTTGAGAAACGGCGCCCAGGCTGACCCGAGGATCGCGGTAAATGCGGTTTTCCAGAGCCATAATCAGGTGGTAATAAATAATTCGGTGGAGAAGCACGGGCCAACTGGACAGCGGAGCATCACGAAAGCGCAAATCCCGAACTACCAACCGGAAGAATTCGTGAAACACAATGTGGACTACGATCGCGCCTGCATCCGCGCAGTTGATCCCCGGCGAAAAAACCAAGTCGAAGTGAAGCCCGCGAAATTTCCCGTGAAACCAGCGCAGCGCTTGATTGGCAAAATACCACCACACAAAATTCAGCAGATGAGGGCCGGGCAGGGCGGGAATCCGGTGCCAGATCGGTTTTCCCGGTAGCGGAGGAGAGGCAAAAGACCGCCTGAACCGAACGACATCGAGATCCCGAACCGATTGAGAATAAACATGAATTTCGCAGCCGGGGCGGCGAAGAAAATGCTCAATCTGCTCGACTATACATCGCTCAGTGCCGTGGCTGCGATCCAGGAAAGGAGAAACAACAGCGATGCGCAAATCAGACCTGCCCGTGTTCGGAGGAGAGTTTTTCAGCGGCTTCGATACGAATCGCTTCCTGCGCAAGTTGCGGCAGGCGGAAGAGGATGCCCAGCAAGAGCCAGAGATACGCGTTCATCAGATAATCCTGGTAGCAGATCAACCCAACGTAAGCCTTGGGGCCAAGGAGCAAGAACGCGTACCAGAAAATGACAAAAGCCAAAGGAAACCAAGGGGTGCCCCGCAAGCGGTTGGCTACCTTCCAAGCCGAAACAGAAACAGCGAGGCTCCAGAAAAGCCATAGTATCAGGCCGAGGATGCCAAGCTCCACGATCAATTGCCCATAACCGTTTTCAACGCCGATTCCCATGGGCACCGCATGCATGATGCGAACCACGTATTGAATGCCGAGCGTAGCAGTGCCAATGCCATAACCGGTCATCCACTGTGCGTGGTCAAAGGCCAGCATGAAATTCTTGAGCGGATAATCGCGGGCCCGGAAGGCAAGTTCGCTGCTCGGGCTGTCCGGCGAGAGCGTTTCCCAATAGATGGCATATCTGGAAGCAATCGCGTCCGGAAAGAAAGACATCATGGACAGGATGGCGAGGCCGACCACTAAAAGTGTGCGCTGGATCACGCGGAGGATACGGCGCGCTTCACCCTGGCGCCAGGGCGCACCCCAGAGAAATGCGGCAACGATCACGAGGGCGCTGCTGACATTCCACATGAAGACGCCACGAGAGGCACTCATGACCGAGGCAACGCCAATGATGGCGATGGTGAGGAATGCCAAATTCCGGCCCCGCCGGCTGCGCAACAACAGATAGCCTCCATAGCCCAGGGCGATGATCCAGGCAATAACGAGAAAATTTTCGAAGCGGCCGGCGCTCACGAAGACGGCGTTGGGGCGGTAGGCGATCATGCCGGAGATGGGTGCGGTGCGATACGTTGTGCTCAGGTCTCGAATATCTTCCTGGATGACGGAGGGGTTAAGAAATTTGGGGCCAAGAATGGACTGGGCGATGCCGAGAGATGCCACGATGAGGAGAATCACCATATTGAAACTGAAAAATTTGCGCAAATCGGCTTCAGACTCGAACAACGCGTAGGAGATGTACATCAGGGGGATATAGAGAAAATAAACTTTCATGCCCAAAACGCCGTAGAAAATGCTGGTGGAGTTCGGGTTGAATACCTGGATGACGCCGAACCAGATGAAGATCAGCAACGGGATAAGGAAGGGCGGCTTGAACTTTTTTACCAAGCGTTCACGTTGGGCAGCGAAAAACGAGATGTAAAGGACTACGGCGAGGATATCCTTGGTGAAAAATACCGCCATGTTGTTGCCCAGATATTTGCGGAACAAGTCCTCAAAAAGAATCCATCCGAGCAGGAGGTACACGCCCCGGCGCCAATCATTGAGGATGGCTACGACAACGGCAAGCCCGAGGAAGACTAACCCAGACATGACAAGTGTGGTGATGTCGCCTTCCAGAACGAGTTGAGCCACTTCGTAGGCCAGGCAAAGTACGCCGATGAAGGCGACGAGCGTGAGTCCGGGACTGCGCGAGAACCGGAAAGAGGGGAGAGAACCAATCATTCGCACAGCGGGCGCTCCAGGTAAGACCGGGGCATGTGCGCTTCGAACATTCTGATTGGCGCCTTAGGAAATATCTTCAGGAAATTAAGCCACTTGGAAATTATATGCTAGCACCAGCCAGACCGGGTGACAAAATGATTCCGGGAATCCAGGTCAGATTTCTCGGCTTACGGAGCCGAGCGCCCGGAGCTAGAACATCCACCCGGAGTCAGGCATAATCGCATTCATCGTGGCGAACACGGGACTGAGAGACGATCCATTGGAAAGCGGGTTTAAGCGCGCGGTGCGAAACTCGGTTGTCGCGGCGAGCCGTGCGGTGCCACAGTCGGTGCGTTCCGGTCTGGCATCCTCTTCGTATAGCCATCTAGTCAGAAGGGTTCTCAACTGGATCAGCGGGGAAAGCAACCCGGTTGTCCGTGTTGGCGGGCCGCTGGGTGGACAATCCATGCGGGTGAACTGGGCGCTTCACAAAACCTACGTGTTTGGGACCTATGAACCTGGAGTAGTGCGAGGGCTGGAAGAACTCGTTCGGCCAGGATGGACAGCAGTCGATGTTGGCGCGAATATCGGGTACTTCACCCTGCTCATGGCTAACCTGGTTGGGCCGCAAGGAAAGGTGATTGCGTTCGAGCCGCTTGCCGAGAACTTCAGAATCTTGAGGGAAAACATTCAGCTGAATGGACACGCAAACGTGGTCGTGGAGAATTTGGCGCTGATGAGCCGTACCGAGCGCATTGAGCTTCGCAGCGCCACGCCGGGAGCGATCACCTGGGTTGCCTCGGTGAAAATTGACCAAAATTCCGCAGTGGAGTCCCAGAGTGTGGAAGCGGTGACCCTGGACGAATATGTGCAAACGAAAGGGATCGCGAAGGTTGATTTCTTGAAGATTGATGTGGAAGGGGCCGAGGCATCCGTCCTGGAGGGGGCCACGGATGTGTTGCACAGGGATAAGCCCGTCCTGTTGATCGAGATGCATGAACTCGACCGCTTCAAGGACAAACACCCGGCCATCCTCAAGTTACGGGACCATGATTATCACTTGAGGTCCCTGGGTATGCGTGAATGGCAGGAGCATTTCATCGCGGAGCCGCCCGGCAAGTCCTAAAGGCAATCCGAACGAATTCCAGCGCAGTATAGCTTATGGAGGAAAATCCGTGGTGCAGTGGATCACCCGGCATTCCCTTGTTTTGCAGGTAGTTTGTGACGCTTCCGCGTCTCTTCTCCTGAGGAGCCAGACGAGGGGAGGAGTATCGGTGGCCGGGGAGGAAGACGGGCAAAGTTGAGTTTTGCGCTGGCATGGAAAGACCAAAACGCGGGATTCGGCGTCTAACGAGGAAGGTGGGGGGTCGGTCCCGAGCGCAAGTGCAAGAACAGACTCAAGTCTTTTCTTTTGCTGTACTTCGAAATACAATGGGGGCGCGAAGGACTTTAGTTGGCTGGAGTTGAAGCGAGCAACAAGGTGTTGAGCTACCCCGCCTGAAGCGCAATTTGGACTGCAGCCTGACCACGAAACATTTCGGCTTCTGAGGCCGTATTAGTGGTAGGCAAGCGAGAAATTTGTGGGTTGGCAGTGTCCCTCCGCGCGGGTGGTTCGCAGCGGAATCGTGTGAGGCAAAGCATCATGAAGACGTGGCAAAAGGTCGGGATAGGACTCGGCGGCGTGGCCGTGCTGGGCGGAATCGTATTGTTCAGCATCAACCAGGCGAATAAAGGCGTGGTGACTGTACAGACCGCGAAGGTAGCGAAGGTGGATTCACTGGTTTCCCAGGTAACCGCTTCGGGAGAAGTGAAGCCGACGACCTACACAAATATTACGGCGCAAGGATTTGGGCGGATCACTGAGATTTTGGTGAAAGAAGGCGACCACATCAAGAAGGGCGACCGGCTGCTGCTGCAGGAAAACGTACAGGCGAACGCCGATGTGCAGGCGCAGGCGGCGGCGATCAATTCCAATCAGTCCGGCGTGCAGGTGGCCGAGTCCAGCTACACGGCGGCAAAAGCGGATTTGATCCAGCAGGAAGCAAACCTCGAAAAGGCCAAGCTGGATTACGACCGCGGCCAGGGACTTTACAAAGACGGGCTGATTCCCAAGCAGGATTTCGACCAGCGGAAGACCGCGTACGACGCGACGGTGGCGGCCGTTGATGCGTCCCGAGCGCGCATGCAGATGCAGAAAGCACAACTGGAGCAGGTGCGCTCGACTCTCGACCAGAGCAGGGCGGTGCTGGTGCGCACAAAAGATGTGCTGCAGAAGACCACTTACTTTTCGCCGATCAATGGGATTGTGAGTTACCTGCCGGTGCGGCTGGGCGAATACGTGGTGCCGGGAATTCAGAACGCGACGGGAAGTTTTTTGATGACGCTTTCGGATATGTCCATTGTTACTTCGGAAGTGAAGGTCGACGAGACCGACATTGTGAATGTGAAAATTGGCCAAGATGCGGACGTGACGATTGACGCGATTCCGGGAAAAGTGTTCAAGGGCAAAGTGACGGAAATTGGTTCGCAGGCGGTTCTGCGCAGCTCCGGCCTGGCAACGACACAAACCACGACGAGCAACCAGGAAGCGAAGGACTTCAAAGTGGTGGTGACGCTGGCCAATCCGCCGGAAAATCTGCGCCCCGGCCTTTCGACAACCGCAAAAATCAGAACGGCGGAGAAGAAGGGTGTGATTGCGATTCCGATCCAGGCGCTGGCCATGCGTTCGCGCAAGGATCTGGAAGAGGCGGCAAAGAACGGGAAGAAGGATAGCAACGTGACGCTGGCCGCGCCGGCGCCGGTTACGACCGGCGATCCGAAGAAGGATGAGATTCAGGGTATCTTTGTGGTGAACGGGAAGAAGGCTATCTTCCATCCGGTGGAAACGGGAATTTCCGGTGTGACCGATATCGAGATTACAAAGGGATTGCAGGCGGGCGACGAAATCGTGGTTGGAAGCTACAAAGCGCTTCGGA